>Ga0179591_1323049_pt1 | contig 13143 bp, 15 predicted proteins | sample CZOMad2_1_08_16f_FD_182891 | JGI IMG/M metagenome (GOLD analysis project Ga0179591, IMG submission 182891) | Vadose zone soil fungal communities from Angelo Coast Range Reserve, California, USA - CZOMad2_1_08_16fungal (PacBio error correction) | ecosystem: Environmental > Terrestrial > Soil >...
AACTATCAACAGAGCCGCTGGCAGTTGGAGCAAAATGAAAAACCCGGCCGAAGCTTTTAAAGCAGCCTTCAAATCGGCGCAAAAATCGGCCAACCAAAAAAAGGGCCAAAGAGAGGGAAATCGTGACACAGCGCCACGCACTTTCGTCGACGGCAAAATGGGAAAAACTGCGGTCAGTCATAAGAGTGACTAAAAAAACTCCCCCGTACATCGCTACCACAGTCCGAAATTGGGGGGGGGGCCAGAGACTGGTCCTTCAACGAAAGAGTGTCCTGCACCAGGCTTAGAAGAAAAAAAAATCACGGAGTTGATGAAAGGGTAGGGGGACAGTGAAGGTTGCAACGCAACGCAGGTGAAAACGTCAATGGTTCTGGCATGGACGGGGGCCTAACATTGTCCTAAAAAAACGGCGGGGCAACGGGGTTCACTCCAGGGCGGGAAAAGGGACGTGCCTGAAAACGGGCAAAGCACCAATAAAAACTGATCCGGGAAGGTGGGAAAGGGGGTGAAACCGTCAGGGAAACGGAGTGAATTTGGGAGACGCAAGAAAGAAGTATTGGGCGAAAGCGAGAAAGAAAAATAAGCCCACCTTAAAAGCCAGGGAATTGCAGAAACCCCTTGGAGGGGGGGCGCAAAAAAAACGGATTGACAGGTAACCAAGTCATGAACAGCCAGAAACAATTGGGACCGAGAATGTTTTGCAGCCAAACGAAAAAACGGTGGGGGGGAGGGAAGGAAGCCTGTGGAGGCCTGGGGAGGTGTCGGGAAGGTACGCAAGCCGCACGAAAAAAAAGCGTCCACCCGGAAGAGTAGCCAAAAAAAAAAAGGGTGGGGTATCCCTGTCTGTTTCGAAGGGGGGGGGGGGGGGGGGGGGAGAACCCACAATGTGGGACCAAGAATTGGCCGACAACCTATAGTCGGGCGGAAAAGGGGGGAGCGCGAAGAAACAGGAAAAAACACCCAAGCGCGACCGAAAAAGTGCAGGCGGTCACAACCATCTTAAAAAGGACTAGTTCGAAACATCACACCTCAAAAGGTGCCTCTTGGAAAAGAAAACTGGGCGGGGGTAAAAAAGAGAAGCAGGAAAACGGTTGACCGGCGAATGGGGAAAAAGTCCACGATAAAGAAGAACTCATGCAAGGGGGGAAGAGAGCAGACCGGCCCGATCGAATCGGACACGACCAACTCACAAAAGGGAGCACAAACAGACCATCGTCTGGTCAACAGAGGAAGGAACGGTGAGTAGCGCAGGGCGGGGAAAAAAAGCCAGTCAAAGGGGGGGGGGGGGGGGGGGGGCCGAAAAAAAAGAATACCTCTGGAAGGGACACAGAGGGCGGAAGTTGTCATCATAAGCACGGAGGAGAAGTGGCGGGTGAGCAAGAAGGGACGCCACTTCGAACGGTTACCAAAAAGTGGAGACGACAGCCTTGAAACTACTTCAAAACATTTTTGTAAGTCCCAAAAAGATGAAAAAGCCCCACATGTGCTCGAATGATTCGGAACTTATCAAGCATCACTACGTGTGGCAGAACGGACCGGGACGGGCCCATATAACAAGGTCGATCGGTACAAGGAAAAAAATTGATGTGAAGAGACAAGATGCCCAGAGGGCAAGCGGGCCTCACCCTGCCGCTTGACACCTTAAAGGAATCCCCATTATTCAGCACGAATCGAGACAGAAGCACTAAAAAGGAGACGAAGCAGGGAGAGCGAAGCGGTCTAAGGAGGAGACCACTTTTTTCGGGGGAACGTGAGTAACAAAGAACACAAAGGGCAAATGGGGACGCCCACCAAGAATATGGACGGGGCTTCGGTACAACTAAAATGAACCTACCTCCTGGCCACAGCCCCCGCCGGGGGACGTAAGGGGAAACAAGGAGTTTAATAAGGTAATTAATTCAGAAACCGACAACGACATAAAAGCCCAAGCGACCGAATTCAACAGGAAAGAGAAAACCTTCGCGAAAGGAAAAAAAAAAAGCTGGAAAAAAAAAAAAAACGCGGGGAAACCGACGGACCTACAATGGAAATTACAGGTTAAAATCGCAAGTGACAAAAAGGATCAACCTCCAAGAACAAAATGTTCCCTGTGATGTCATAAACTGGAATTTTCCTCCGTCCAAAATTCACCAGCATCCCCCCGGGGAAAAATAACGGCGGCCGGGCAAACAGAACAACAAGAAATCCTGGGTTTCAAGGGAGGGGGGGTAAAATTCGCAGTTGCAAACCCTGAGGGGGTCTGGGCCACAAAAGAGAGACTAAAAAAAAACAACAACAAAACGAGGGGAGAGAAAAAGAGAAATGTTTGGGGGGGGGGAAGAAAACTCCGCTTGACAGGGCCAAGGGGGACCTGAATGATTAGGGTCAGAAGGGGAATTGAAAGTTCCGCAAAGGAAAGGGGTGCCAGACCCGAGATGGCAGGAGAATCTCCTGTCGGAAAAACTGTGGAGGTGCACAGATCGCATGCCTGGGAAAAGTGTCAGGAGAAGTGCTCATTAGCTGTTCGCGAAGGGGGGGCCGATCACTAAGAACTTAAATCCATCCACAAAAGCTGACGAAGAGGTCGGTGTGCACCTGAGCGCACCGGCAATGTCAGAGGGTAGGAAGAGAGGGGGGGACGGGGCAGGCCGCCGTGTCGAAATTTGGAAGACATAAAGACAATGGGAAAAAAGAGAAAACAGTCAGCACAAAAAAATTCCCGGCACTGCGAAAAAAAAAAATGTTCTCGGGGGGGTACTCAAGCAAATCTTCCGATATCGCTCAAAGGAATAGGCGCAGACACCGGCGGAAAAAAAAAAAAGGGGGGGGCGAATTCCAAAACCGGCATATCGTGGACCTGAAGTCCAGATTTGCTTGGAAAAGAGAGATCCTTTAAGTAGTGCTACTGTAAAAAATTCTTGGCCAAACCTTAGGGGAAAATGTGTGAGAGGGGCAAGAAGAGACGAGCCCTGGTTGGCGTAGAAAAGGAAGGGAAAAAAGGAGGTGGCCCTCTCCTCGGACGGGTGAGGGATCTGGCAGAACGGTTGACCGGACTAAAGGTGGAGCTCACGTCGCAGCTCAAAACGAGGGGGGAAAAGGGAAACAATAAATGTGAAGTGGAGGGGGGCGAGCAGGGCGATCGCCCAACAATAGGCCGCGTAACTGACCCGCGGGTCCATGAACTGGGGTTTCAAAAAGGGACATGATGCCGTGTTGGGGGGAAAAAAACGGAGAGCAGTCCGCGACGATTCCTCGGGAGTCGGGGCTCACAACAAATCGTAAGGGACGGGGAGACCAATCGACGGTTGACAAGGTGTTACATGAAAAAGGCCAGGGGAACCTAAAACAGCGACAGCTATGCTTAACCAAGCAAATCGAAGGGGGATTGATGGGTCGAATGAAACCTGAAGGATGGACGCAAGGGTGGACGTCGGAGGGGTGGGGGGTGCGTGGGGGTACGCCAAGACGGAAGTGGTCCCATGAGGACCGACGAGAAGCATCCGAGCCACGGAATGCGGGGGGGGTCACCAAAGAAGGTGGAGGAAAAAAAAAAAAAAAACGCAAATGGGACTATTCCGGCATTTGACCAAGGGTTGGAGGGGATCAGCGGGTCCCGACAGCCGCAAAAGAAAGTCCCAACCCGCAAAAGCGACGGACCCGTTGGGGAACGCAAAAAGGGGAGGCAGGTCAGGGCCTGGTCCAAAAAGTTGGCACAGAAGGAACGGAGGGCAACGACAAGGCGGCGCAAGAAGAGCTGGGAAAGTGGTGGCCAAAACAGTTTGAAACCCAAACGGGATTTCGACGAGGGAAAAATTTGGCTGAAAAAGAAGAAGGAGGGGGGGAGGGACGAGAACGGCTACCAACCCCGTGTCTTCCAACAAAGACAGGACAGGGGGAATGGTGTGACTGTGGGCGGTCAGTCATCCAAAGAAGCCCGCCGGTGGGGGACCCGGCACCGGGGCAGCCGGTCAGAAACAATGGTCGGCCAGGGGACGATATGACCAAGGGAACGTTTCCACCGGAACGACCCCTGACAAAAAAGGAAAATGTTTTTGGGATGTGGGGGGGAGCGGAACGACGGACAAGTGCCGGCCACGGGGGTTTGGAAGGGAGCAAAGGGGAAACGGCGTCAATTCGGACCTTAATCGATGGCCAGACGGGAAAGGAGCGTAGAAACTCGGCAAGGAAAGAAGAGAACACGGGACCGTGGCGATTTAGACCTTCGAAAACTGACTGGGCGCAGGGGGGGTAAAAGAGATGAAGCCGGAACAGCGTCGGCCTTTCACAAAGAGGGGGAAGGGAAAACAGGAGCCGCGAAAGTTGAGGACTGGGACGAGAAGAGTCAGAGAACAACAAGAGAGAAGAGGATAGAAAAAAAATAACTCGGGAGTACGGGGAAAGGGGAGAAATATGTGCCAAACTAACGGAGTTCCAGGCAGGGGAACAGCCCACAAAAAAAACCAAAAAAAGACGCCGCGAAAAGAGCAGAATAAAGTTCACCACAGAACAAAACAGAGCCCACGCACGTGTTCTTCCGCGGCAAATACAAAACGAATTATTAAAAAAGGCCTACGATCAAGGACAACAGAGGGACATAAAGCAAAAGGGGAAAACAGGTCCGAGGGAACAACGGAGGGGAATGTTAAATTCACCAAGCGGGGAAGGCACAACGAGGCGGGGTCCGGGGGTAAAAGAAAAAGAACATCACAAGAATTTTGAACAAGAGTCCGCCTGCCTGAAAACAAGAAAAAAGGGGGGGGAGATAAGGGTGGCCACAAAGTTGTCTGAAGGATACTGGGCAAGGGCACTAAGGGCGGCTATCCTTGTTCGTTGGCCTTCAAACTAACCCGGGAAAAAAGCAATAGAATAGAGCTCTGCCCCGTTTTGAATGTACAGGTTGAGGACCGTAAGTCCGCCATGACGTGAGTGACCGCCGGAAAAAGATAGGGCGCCCTCCTAATAAACCAAAACAACGGGGTCAAATTCAGAGATGGGGTGGGACAGCAAAAGGGCGTTTGGGGGAGCCAAGGCAAAATTTCTGGGGACCAAGGGAACAAAACAGAACGTGCAAGAAATGGGGTGGGCGGGCAAAAAACGTCCCATATGAAAACAGTGCCTTTCAAGTGTCAGGGGGGGAAAGGGGAACTCATGGCGAAAAAGAAGGCGGTCAGGAAAAGTACAAAACCATTGAGCTTTTCACTACAAACATAAACCCGGGACCCCCAAGATGGGGGTCGGGCTCGGAAAGAAAAAAGGCCAGGCGGAAGGGGAAAAATAGGGCGAACGAAAATAAAACCCACAAACCGAACATAAAGGGCGGTTACCCAAAACGCCGGGGTGTGCAAAAATCGCAAGAACTCATCCGATGGGAGAAAACTTGGCGGTCAGCCATCCTCGTAAAAAATGGGAGCGGAACGGTTGTGGGACCGGCGGAAGGGAAAAACCGGAAAAGCCGGGTCCTCCCGAAGGCCGGGTGGGATCGAAATAAAAAAGTCCCGAGCGGATAGGAAAAAGAAACACTCGGTACTACAAAAAAGCATAGTCCGGGGAAGGAAAGCGTGGCCAAAAGGGAGAAAGCGCCTAGGGGGGAGGACGCTTCACATGGCACAGGGAAGGACGGGAACGTCAGCCCTCAACGCCTTCGATAAGCGAAGGGATCGACCTCGGGAGTAGAGGCGCCGGGGGGGTGGAGCTCAAACTTCAGGGGAAATGCGCACGGGCACCTTCCCAAGGGGCAAAGGTAGGACGCATGGGGGAAACTTTGAACGGTCTCGGACACCTTGGGGAAAAAAAACAGGAAAAGGGGGAGGGGAAAAGAACAAAAAGGAGCAAGACACGCACCTTCTCTGCAACTGCGACAGACAAACATCCAAAAAGCAGAACTAAGGGGGGACCCAAACAAAACCGGAAAAGGGGGACTTCCATGAGGGCCAAAGGAGAGGAGGCACGTGAAAAGTTGGAATGGGCCATAAAATGTCCAGCCATAGGACCCTCTGTCCCCTCGAACCTCAAAACCAAGCCGGGAACGCTTCATCCTGAATAAGAGCTCTACCCGGGGGTAGGCATCAGATGCAAAAGAAAAAACAAGATCCAAGGGACGGGAGACGCCAGAAGGGAAGAGCGGGAGACCGGGGTCGAAGAAAAAACAAAAAAAAAAGTCCTTGAGCCGTTAGAACAGGAGGAAAACGGAGCGGAAAACGCCCCAAGACGATTACGACGAGAATTAGGGGGGGAAAACATAACCAAAAAAAGAAAAGGAAACCCAAGCAGCCGGGACGGGAGCACATGATTAGGTAAATTGAAAGGTGGGGGGGGGAGTGAGCAAAACCTCAAGAGATCGACGTCAGAACAAAAAGGCCAGTCGAGACGAAACTGGCCACTACAAGAACGGAAATGAAAAAAACGCAAAGCAACAGGGGTAAAAAAATATCAAACCCTTGTAAAGTACAGACAGCAACAATAATAAGGGGACTCCAAAATTGGGCCTCTAAATTAACCCGCCCCCACCCAAGGGGGGGAGAAAGACCCCGAGAGCTAAACACCCGAAATACTAAGGGGTCCTTAAAAAGGGGGTCCAGGCGAAGGGGGCAAACCAGGGCGGGTACTGGCAACAGAACTACAAACAACAACAAGGAAAAAAGTCAAGAGAGATGTACAAGAAACCCGAAAGGGGGGCACTACAACGGAACTGGGGGGGAAAAGAACCCGATTTAGGGGGTTTAGCAAAACATATAAAATGCCGGACCCGGGTTTGATTCCGGAAAGGGGGTGTCCCGGGGGGGAGACGGACAGGGAGTTGCGGGCAAACCTGAATCAGGTCGGCTGTGGGGAAAATAAGAAGGGGGGTGCGATAATCTTGGACACGTGCCGTCGCGTAAGCAATTCCAGGAAATCGGTTAGGGCACCGGGGGAGCACCTACTTGAGTAAAAAAACACCAGGAATCCAGATCCGCTGACACCCTGCCTTGGGCGGGGGGGTGCTGCGGGGCGTGACCGCAGTGTCAAGGGAAGCGGGTCGCGTCTGGTGGGGGTGACCAGTGGACAGGAAGGGGGGGAAAACGAGGGACCTCTACGATGAAAGGAACGATCGAAACCAGTTGAAAAAAAAACGAAGTCCCTCACGAGTAAGCCGTCAAAACCGTGAGAGGTTTGTTCAAGCAGAGGGGACAAAACCGGAAAAGAATAGAGCGGGTGAAAGGGAGACGCACTCAAGAGGGGAACAGTGATCCAGCCGCGGGGGAAGATCAGGAACAGGGAATGGAGGGATCTTCAGTAATGGGCATATGAACGGTCCGGCGCTGTGACCAGGTCTTGCGCGGGGGGGGGGGGGAGGCAAAGGAAACATCAAAAGAAACGACCTGGGACGGTTTCCAAAAGAGGGCCCTTATTTTCACGGAGAGAAGCAAGGAAATGGGCGTACCAAAAAAACGACGGTGAGTGTAAGGGGGAGCAGTGAAGACGGACGGTAGCAAACAACACGCCGCGACGGGACGAGGAAAGGGGGAGGCCCACGGAATTATGATGGGAAAAAGGAAGAGGGACGATCTGGAAAAACTCGCCTAAAATTTTCTGAAGCCAGAGGAAAAAAAGATACTTCTTATGGTGGAGAAACGAAAGGAAGTGCGGGCCAAAGGGGAGGGGAGTCTTGTCAAAACAAAAAAATGGACCCTCAAAGAAAAGTCATGCTCTGTATAAAAAAAAAAAGAACCGAACTCAGGGTCAAAGGGAATTATCGGTTTGACGACGGTCCAAAAAGTCCACTAAGATGAACAGCGATGCATGGAAAAAAGGAATCAAGGAGTGGGGGCTTGGAAAACCGCCAGAAGAGTGGACGCCAAAGGGGATGTGCCCCCGTCGATTGGGGGGGTGTTTCACAGTTGTTAGAACATCGCATCCACCCATAGACAGAAAGAAGCGGGGGGGGCAGAGCCAGGACCATTCGTGGGGACAAAGAGGAGAAAAAAAAGCTGCACGGGAAGGCAAGCGGGAAACGCTTTGAAAGGAGGATGAGAGAATGTAAACCGAACACTCGACACAGCAACACGTAGACGGACAGCACCACTACGACGTAGTGGGGGACAAAATTTCAAGGAAATTGGCTTGGGGGGGAAACGCTTTTAAACGAGGTACGGCAAACACAAGCGGAGCGCTGGAGGGGGCCAGGGGCCGGGGGGGGGATCGCACCAGCCACCAAAGTTTCTCGAAAGAACGACCTGGAGGAACCAACCCGGCCTACAACCAAAGGGACCATTCACAATCCCGGGGCAGATTTAGGTAATAGGTGCTTTGAAGTCAGGTCCAGCCAAGATCGAAGCAGGAGGGAAAAGAAGGAACGAAGGGGAAAAAACAATGTGTCACAGGGGCCCGGATAGCACAAAAATGGGAATTTCAGCAAGCACGGAACACAGGAAAAATGGGATCAACCTCGGGATGGGGGTGGGAGTTGGAGGAACATTCAAAGCGGGGGGGGAAAAAAAAGCATTTGAAGGAACCCAGTCCTGGCAAGTTGACAAAAGGACAGGTTGAGCGGATGGCCCCTCTAGGCGGAAGCGGGAGCCTGGACTCTCAGAAGGAAAAGAGGGAAGGAAACACGGCTGGGGGAGCTGTCGACGTAAACTGCCGATCTGCACAGCGGGCCGACGGGGGGTGTCCCAGAAGAAAAAAAGCCTGGGGGGGGAAAAGCGGAGAAGGGACGATGCGAAATGCCAAGTAACCTCGTTAGACGTATGACACTCTCGACAAAAAAAAGAACAAAAAGTCTGAAAAGAAGAAGAAAACTATAAACTCAGGGGGCCAATGGCAGTTTTTATGCCAGAAGGGGGGGAAAGGGAAACGGTTTTCCCGGCCTTCCTGAACAAACAAAAGAACGTAAAGCCCCGAAGCATGTAAGAAAAGGGGTCAGGGGAAAAAAAAAGCACAACACTGGTCGGAGAGGGGAAGACCGGCCAGAAAAAAGTATCAAGGGAGAAGAAAAAAAACTGCCTCAAAACGGTATGAACAGACCCAATTGAACTAGGGGCAAAAGAATGTTCCTCTTACAAGCTTGGCCTCCCCCTAACCGGAACTGGAAAAAAACAGAAAAACATACGAGTTTTAAAGAAAAACAAAAGGAAGGTGGGGGGGGGGGGGTAAAATGTAAAAAACCTCAAAAAAGCTGCCACAGGTGGACACAAAATGGGCCAAATGAAAGGGGGGTGGCCAAAGTGGGGGGGGAGGACCGGCTCCTGGATGAAAAACTCCGTGAAAGGGGCGTGGAGGGAACGGAAAGGAAAAAACAATAGAATGCTCGCGATGTGAAGGAAAAGGGTTTGTGTATCAACGAGGGGTCAACCGCCTGCTGGAGGAATACCGCTCAAAAAATTGGGCATGCCAGGGGAACCTGAAAGGGGCCAACGGAACAGGATTGGGGGGAGAAGGAACCGTGGGGTTTAGCACGAATGCTTTTCCAAGGGGAAAAAGCAACTACAGGGGGAAACTAATGGGGGTCTGCAAAACTACGTCTGGGATTGGAGACTAAATGGGAATGCAAACCTTTTCGTTGTTGTCGGAAATCCGATCAAAAAAAGCATAGGGGGGACACGGGGGCAGGGGCCATTGAGCGGGGGGTTCTTTTTTTCTCCTACCTTGGGGGGGTGGAAAAAACAAAATTTGCAACGCTCGGAAGATATAGGTCGGCGAGGGAAAAAATTTCACGATAGAACAAAAACCGAAACAAACCAAACGGACATAAAAGGCAAGCCCCAACGAGGGGGGTCATAAACAAAGCACTCAAGCAGGCGATTTGCCAGCTTTTCAACGTCAATGGCCAAGAAAGATGGGGAAGACGGAGGGTTTGACCCGGTCCTTCACAACCGGGAAGGGGAACTATATTCCGGGGGAGCGACTGGAAGGGATGAAAAAAAACCCACAGGAAAAGGCGTCCGAGAAAAAAAAAAAAACGGCAAGCTTCGAAGCAAAAAAAACCTGTGGAGAACCAAAGCTAGGAAGGGACGAAAAGCCACCGGGAAGAAAGCGTTGACAAGTAGCCTGAACAGGGGCGTCACTTCACAAAATTGTGGATCAGAACGATCAGCGATCCTGGGACATCAACAGCGTAAGTGGGGCCGACCTCACAGTTAAAGGAAGAATGGGGTGGCCTAAAGTCCAAAAGGAATAAAACGGGCGGGAAGCGTGCCCTCAACCATTCGGGGGGGACTAAACAAGCCATGTTTTCCGGAGAACGTCACCGGGGAAGTCTCAGAAAACTCCAACAAAAAATTCGAGGGCCCAGAGTTGAATCCAGCAAAAATATCTCGGGGTAAAGAGGGCAAGGGACAAAAAGCGTCAAATAAAATGAAAGATTCGAGAACCACCTTAGTTTCCAAAAAAAAATGTACAGAAGGGACTAGGCAATTCCCCGCGGCAATCGCTCAAGAAGGTCCGTCGGCTGGCACATAAATCCGCGACAACATAGAGGGGAAAACAGAGGCGAGAAAAACCAGATCCCGACGAAAAAAAAACCAGCAGGAAGAGCTGGAAGCGGAAGGGAAAGAAGAAGGGAGGTCCAAGTCGATCAACGTCTAAATCGAACAACCAAAGGCATTAAACGCCATCAAAAAACTAGTTTGGGACTACGGGCCATGACTTGCAAAGTTGACGCACCCCGAAGTCACCAACGAGAAACAGTGGGTAAAGACAAGGAATATGTGTGATTAAAAAGGGGGTTAATTGTAGGAGCAGGGGAAGAACCGAGAACTGACTCAGCCCATGTAACGCAGACGCGCAAAAACACTCAAATGAAAAAGGATGCAGCAAAAACCAAAAAATGGGCTGTAAAGAAGAACCAATGTATTCATGTTAGCAGCACTATAAAAGTGGATATTCGCATGGTTCCAACTCCAAAGGGGTCACTTAATAAAGGCCTCTCAAAAACGAAATCAGGTTGTCAAAAAGGGACGTTGGTGGGGGTTCAAAATTGACCAGGACAACCTTTCGGTAACAGTCAACCAAAATCAAAAGAACAAAAAAAAAAAAGGGATAAGGGAAAAGAAGGATGGGGGCCAGACACGAAGGTTGCACCCGGAGGAAAAACCTTTAACCAAAAGGGGGAAAAGGGACCCAAGAGTTGTTCGGTTTGAAGCGACCTGGCAGGTGTCTTAAAAAACGCAACCCCGGGGTCGGACTCGACTGAAATGAAAAGAGTGTCTGGACAGGACCGGATCAGGGGACTGGGGCCGCGCGGGTGTCTATGAGGAGGCATGGGAATGGCCCCGTCGCGCTGCGCAAGTCGACGGAGGGGGAGTCGCTCGGTCGGCAACCCATAAAAGGTCTTAGAAAACACCGGGGACAAGCAACAAAACCTGCGTCGTCCTGCTGTGTGCGGGGGGGGAGTTCTGGTTTGACACAGGGGCACCGCCAGTGTCCGCTCGGTCAAGAGTATTTTGAATGAGTCCGGGCGGGGGGGACACGGGGAATTTCTCGACGTCGCAAGGACACGATATAAGAACCCTGCCAAAATCAGTGGCATGGGGGGGGCTCTCGCCGACGGATGACAGGGTTCAAAAAAAAAGAAGCGCATCAGAGCGGCAGGGGAATTAAGGAAAAAATTCCAGGGGGGGGAGAGGGGAGATGTTGCCCTCTGGCATGACAATTGGAAAAAAAAGCCAATGAAGTGGTGATCTCGACTCCTTTGGCAGTAGAAATTCCTTCAGAGGGGGGAAAAAAGGAAGACTGGACTGGCGGCAGGGTGCATGAAGAATGAAAACGCGAAATGTTCAAAAAAATGGGGAAGAGGGAGGGGGAAAGAAGGGCCGACATAGCAAAGGGGGGAAATGTCGTCAAAAAGAACTGGCAGGGGACGTTAAAAGGCCGGAGCCAGTGCACCGGATGGGGGGAAAAACCAAATAAAAACCCTCCTACTTTTCGAGGCCCAAGTCAGCTAGATTCCTGCTAAAGGGGGAGGGGAAGGAGGGGGGGACGCCTCCACGGGCCTTGGCGCAAAACACTCAGTCAAAAAGAAACATCAACGCGCTGCTGGGGTACGAATCAAAGGAACATGGAAGGCCGGTTGGAAAAAGCTTCGAGCACCAGGGTGCAGCGACGAATTCCGAAGGGGGGGGAAAAAGGGGTCCAGCTGATCAAAAAGAAGGACGCGAGGGGGGTAGGGAATAAAGGGGAGAGTGGGGGGGTTGTGGCGCCGGTCAAGACACGCCCTTCACACTTGTTGCAGAACGATACCGGGAAAAGAAAAAAAGAGAGGGAGTTCAGGCGAGTGAAACAAAGATTGGACGAAAAATGTATGAAAGGTGTGGGGGGGACGTGGTTCGCCATCCGCCAAGCATTCCCATCGGGGACAGTACAGATCGGCCAGGGGACCAAGTACTGGGTTCACTAGCGGGGGGAAGAAAAATCTCAAGAGGGAAGAAGATACCGCAAAACCGCAGTTATTTGGCGGAATCTTGTTCACACAGAAATCCAGCGACCATCCAAAAGAACCGGAGCTAAAAAAGCCCCAAGAACCCCAGGGGGGGGACGAAAAAACAATTGCGGAGCCAAGGGACGGGCTGTTCTAGTGGCCAGAAACCAGGAAAAAACAAGGGCCAAATGTCCTTAGTTTGGGGACCACCATAGTGAAGAGGGCTGCCTAAATGAGAAGGGGAAGCGTGGGGGTCAAATCCACACCGGACCAAGAGACAAACCAAGGAAAAATTCATACACCGGCTGTCAATATCCATGCGGGCGGCCGGTCAGTCAGCCAAGGCTCCATAAAAGTGAAAAAACAGCACGGACGCATCAACAATGGAGGGGGGACACGAAAAGATGAAAAAAAAAATGGGGAAATGTTTCACAAGACTAGCGAACCGAACCACTTTCAACTCGGTTTGAATGGGGTTTGAAGGTATGCTGAAACAAGCCGGCCCTCTGTGACGCCAAGCTTGAGTATCAAGAAAATTCCGTCTGGCATCAAGGAACGGAAAGGGGAGGCCGAAGGGTCGCGTATCTACTACGGAACCACACCGGGCCCGGATGCACCTCAGCCCCTTGAGTGCGCTGGAACGGAATTGGCGATCTGCCAGGAGACGGCGAGGGGGGGTGGCAAGGATGAATCCCAGGTAAAAAGGGGAGGGAGGCAACTGCATGCCCACCCCAGCAAGTGGAAAGGGAAATCTCATCACAGGAAAAAAA
>Ga0179591_1351741_pt1 | contig 13142 bp, 18 predicted proteins | sample CZOMad2_1_08_16f_FD_182891 | JGI IMG/M metagenome (GOLD analysis project Ga0179591, IMG submission 182891) | Vadose zone soil fungal communities from Angelo Coast Range Reserve, California, USA - CZOMad2_1_08_16fungal (PacBio error correction) | ecosystem: Environmental > Terrestrial > Soil >...
GGGACGATAGGAAAAAATTATTAAAAAAAAGCTAGCGTTTTGTCCAGAACGAGAGAAAAAAACCGGGGGGAAGGGAAACGAGTTGGAGGGACCTCATAACCCGACAACTGGGAAAAAAAAGGATTGTTGAAGTGTGGAAAAAAGGTAAAGGTGTCAACACTAGAAAAGAGGGGGGTGATTTGAAAAATATTTAATTGAACCCAAGTAAAAAAAGGGGGGGGGTGGAAAAACAAGATTGAAAGGGACGCAGCGGGGGGGGGACCGTGGAAAAAAAATAATGGCGCAGTGACAAGCTGTTTGGGTTTGGGGAGAGGGTAAAAGATAACGTAAATGGTGCGCCCCTTGATTGGCAAAACCGAGAGAAAGGGGTCTCGTGGAGAAAAAGAACAAAAACAAAGTATTTAACCATCGCAGTGTGAGACCGTCGCAAATTGTGAAGAAACAAAAAAATCCAATGCATGCCATGCCCTGCGGGAAGGGGGGACCAGTATTACAGTAGATCGCAGACAAGAATCAAACGTAAGCTTAGTTGGAAAGGATCGCGACATAATACTCGGAAGGGCTTTGGGATAGAAGGAGAAGGGAGTAAAGATCACTAATGGAAAGGAACGTACTACAGTTTGGGGGGGGGGGGTGGGGGGGGGGGGGGGTACGGGGGGGGGGGGGGGCGGAGGGGGGGGGGGGGGGGAGGGGGGGGGGGGGGAAGGGGACTTTTTTGTCTCATATGAGGGTTAAGAAAGAGGGATTGAGGAAGTGGATTGAATGAAGGTAACTTATAAGGGATTACAAAAAAATGACGATTATAGGGTCTAAAAGAAAACCCGTGAACATGGTATAGTACAAGGCTATCTTTCAATGGAAAAAAGGAGTGATTAGGGGGGGCACTGAAAAAAATTTTTGAAATAGAGAAGTAATGGGTGAGAGCAGGCCAAAAACTACTCCATCAGACGCAGGCTTGGGGAGGAGTATATATTATGAGTACCCGCTGGGGGGAGGATATGGTAGAAAAACTCTACGTTTAGGTGCTCATCAAGAAAAGAACAACATTCCCAAGAAAAAAATTGTGTTTAATGAACAACAGTACGGGGGGGGGTGAAGCACTGACGGAAAAAAAGGAGAGTTCATTGGTACTCATAACGGGGGGGCAGGGGTTCCACCGTTTCGTGCAAAAAAAACTGCTGCTAATAGAGGGAGGAAGATGAGGATTCGAAAAAAAATCTCATTTTAGGGGGCTCACTTGATAATTTACTAAACCAAATGAAGTTGAAGGAGAAGAAGAGGGACGCCACGAAAATCCAATTCAATGGAATTGGGGAGGAGGGGAAAGGCAAAGGGGAATCCGCAACCCCGCTGACAGCAGAGGCAGAACAAGATCAAACCCAAAAAAGGAATAGGGGAATAGTGAAAGATTTTCTACGAGGAAGTCTCAAGTAGGGAAGAAAGATATTTGTAAAAGGGGAGGAAAAGGGAAAGAGGGAAACACAATACCAAAAAAAAGAGCGGGTTGTATGAAAGGATGTATCGGAGAATTAGAAGGTGAAGAGGGACGAGAATAGACTATGACAACTTCCGCAAATGGTAGGGGGCGTCTGGCTAAGGGGGGGAATGGGATTAGTATGCTTTGCAGAAAAAATAAAGTTTATTGACAACTTAAAAAAGTGTCGGAAGAGGTTAAGAGAAGAGACAACAGATTTTTTTTCTCTCTTTTTTTTGAAACAAAGAAGGGGGTACAGGATTGGTCAGTATCAGGACGAACATATTCTAAAAAAAAAAACAAAACGCGCTTTGATGCCAAGAAAGGTTAAAAAAAGGTCACTACACCGCAAAACTGGCCTAATGATTGCTTCTCTAATAAAATCTTAGCAGCACCGGAAAGAAAAAGTAGTAATAAAATCATTTTCTGACTTCAGGAAAGAAAAAAAGGGGCGGCGACAGTGTCAGAAAATTGCCAGAAGAGATACAATGGTCCAGCCCGAGAAAGCGGAGGGGGGGGGGGGACTTCAAAAAATAGGGGGAGACTCTTTGTCCCCTTGTCAGGGGAATGACTCAGTGATAAGAACTTTTAGGGGGACAACCGGTTTAAATAATATTTTGGATCGAGAAGGGGGAGGAGGATTGGGAAAGAGATGAGTAGGAAGAAGAGGTAGGATTTGTTGGGGAGAAGCCAGAAGAAAAGCGGGGGAAGTTCCCGGGTGGCAACTTGAAATTAAAAAAACACAAAGGAGAGAGAGGGGGGAAAGTCTGGGGGGATATCTGATGTGTTGGTTTTTTCGGTGGGCGGATCCGTGAAGAGGAAAGGAACCTTGGAAAGAGGGTAGGGGGGGAGAAATTTCAAAATCAAAATTTGGGGAAGGAAAAGGTTAGAAAAACTAAGGAAAAGGGGGGGAAAAAAGAATTCAGTTTACGCATGAAAAATCGACTTTTAATGTGCCTGGGGGCACACCACTGAGGGGGGGAGGAGAAGAAAAAAAAAAAAAAGGAGGAGAGAAAGCAGAGCTACCACTCATTGTGTGCAGACTCAAAAAAAAAGAGGACTTGGAGTATGCGACCTGAATGGGATTCTACTATACATAGGACTCCTAACAAGTTGCTACCTTTCGAAGAAAAAAGGTGGGGTGTTCTCGAAATTTCACGTAAAAAAAGGAAGGTTTTGAAAAAAGAAAAAATGGAGCCTCCAACAAAAAACCATCTATAGAACAGATACATGAGGGTTCGGTTTTAGCTAAAGCTAATTTTTGGTTAATAAGAACGGGGAGTTTGAAGGAAATGATCAAATCCCGGGGAGTACATACATAATAAAGCAAAATTAAAGCCGAAGAACAGGAAGAAAAGGGTAAAAAAATTTGGAAAGGGCACACCTTATACATTCATGAAAGTGGACAGGGGACGCATAGGTTTGGGCAGGCGAAAAAAACAAAAGAAGACAATAAGTCAAGAGTCTAATTCTGGAAGGGTATTAATTTGGAAAGGACGCCGGAAGGGAAAAAAAAAATAAAGGAGGCGGGCGCTAAGATCGAATGGATTTGAAGCACAGAGACAGTGAGTGACGGTTTAATGAAGGGGGAGGACTAAGCAAAAGGTCTTTTTTGGGGGGTTGTTTTTAGAATATGTTTCGAACATCTGAACTCAGAAAAAGGTTAAAAAAAAAAAATGTGAAGGGCTTTGCAAAAAGATAAAAATCGAGACAGATCAGATGTCTTCAAAGAAAGCAAAAAGGACTTCAAGTGGAAAATAAACTTATATTTTTTGTCAAGAAATCACAAGCATAATAAGAGGGAAAGAGAAAACATACCGAAAATTTCGAATGGGTGACAATAAGGGCGAATTATTAACAAAAAGGGGTCAAATGACTATTACAGTAAGTAATACAAAAGACCTGTGGGGGGGGGTGGGGAAAGAAAATCTACTGCCTGCTGGGTTAAAAAAGAGGAAGTAGTAGTAGGTGCAACGAAGGCGGAACAGGAAAAGGGGGGGGGGGGAAGGAGTTGGTGGAGACGACGTCAGAGGGGGGGGCCGGATAAGGGGAACACAACACGCCAAGAGCATTGAATTTGGAGAGCTTGCGAAAGGAACATACGAAAGGTGTAACTACTAAACTGACATGATTTGGGGGGGGGAGAAGGAAGAAATGAGATTGGCAAGAACAATAAGGGATGAAAAGCAGGACCGGGGGTGGGGGACTGGAAGGCCCATACCGGGGAGAAAAAGTATGGTACAAAAGATATCGAGTTTTGTTGGAACCCGAGGGGACGGCCAAAAAGTGGGAAATAAACACAAGGGTTTGGGGGGGACGTATTTTGAGTTTCGACGGAGGGAGGGGGGTTCGTGAGCAACTAACGTAAAGTGGTTTTTTTACCATAGCTCTCGGACACAGAGGGGGGGAGAGCTAAACAGGGGGGGAAGGAAAGGGATTTCGCTTTCTTTTGGCGAGCTCCACCAATCGTTAAGGGAAGTGCAAAAAAAGAATGTTCAGGATCAGCAAGCACTAGTCAGAAAACTAGAAAAAAAGATAATGCAAGGGGGGTATGAGAGATGAATAGAATGGGGGGGGAATGACCATTCTAGGAATATCTCAGGCAAAAACGTCATAAAACTCCATAGAATTGAAGGGGAACACGAAGGAGATAAAAGCCAACACAAGATATCCCCAAAAACGGGACTCAAAAGGGAAGAGAATTTAATTCTAAAAAAAAGTGAAGAAACCTCGTCTTCTAAAATCCCAAAGAAGGAAGTAAGGTTCGCGGGAAAGGTACTAATGTAATTATCCATGGAACGGTTTTAGAAGGGGGGGAAGGACTCTGGACGGAAAATCCACAAAGGGAATGGCCTGTCTCGGCCAAAGAGATCCGTACCGTGGGGTCGTCCTAAAGTGCGCCGAAAAAGGAGAACGATAGGCATTGTAAGGTGAAGAAGAATAAGAAAAAAAAAAAAGGGGGGGTGCAATCAAAGGCTTGGGAAGTATCAAAGCTCGGTTAAGACAAAAAGATTGTAAGCAAAAAATGTGGTCCATGTAACCGGAGAAGAGAACCGATAGCCGTATAACCGCGAGTGAATCTGGGGGGAAAACTTCGACAAGATTGGGTAAGAAGGAAAAAGATTTTTCAAAAGAAAATATTTTTGACCTATGGAGGGTGAAAACTGAAGAAAGGGGAATCGTAAACGGCAAAAAAAAAAAACAATCCTTGGTCCCGTGTGTTATGTCGGGTTTATGATGGAAGAAAAGTCGTAATCAGAAATTTGTGAGAGGCAATCTAGGGGATAAAGGGAACTCTGTTTTTTAAATACGGTTGGGGAACTCAAGATTGTGGGATGGACCACGGAGACAACAACAACAAAGGGAGAGAGTTGGTCGCCCAAACAAGCGGAAAGATAGTCAAAACAAAAGTAATTTAAAAAAAAAAAAGGGGAGATAGAGAAAAAAAAAAACTTGTTTTGACGAGAGTTTGGACGGTACTAACGACAGAACGGGGTAACGGGGCGTGGAAGATTCGGGGTCCTCCACTGTTTAACAATAGGTCAAAAAACTATTTTGGGGAGTTGAAAAAAGAGGGAAAAAGCACCCAAAAGAAAAGGGGAGTTGAGGGAGAATTTTTGCAAAAAGAAAATTCGAAGAAGGTTAGTACGAGAGGGGAAATCCGGGAAAAACCTGGCACTAAAAAAGGGGGAAGTCCAGCTTTTTTTTTGGTAACAAAGAGGAAAAAAAGGATCACAAGAAACGTCTCGTCAAAAGAGGGACAAAACCTCTGCAAAAATAGTACTCTCTAATTCCCCTTACAAAGGGAACAGATCGAGATTGAGAATGTCTTCGGGAGGCGCAATGGGGAAAACCAACGGAAAAAGGCAAAAAGAACCGAGAAATGCCAGGGAATTAAGGAGAAAAAGAAGAAACCTTCTAAATTAGGGCTAAGTTACAGAGGAAAAAACCTAAAGAAGATAATGCGTTGGAGGGGGAGACGATGTTGCGTGAGGGGGGGTTGAGGGAGAAAGAGGATTAATAAGGAAAGGAGGTTGGCTTGTTGCGGGTCTTGGGAGGGATCATAGGAGGGGTGGAAAGGAAAGAGTTGATGAGATATTACTCAGGGGGAAATGCAAAAGGAGGAGGAATTAGGAAAAGAAAAAACGTAAAGGGAGTGCATTTATTAAATATGAAGTATTCTATTTAAAAAAAAAATTAAGGTCGGAGGGTGGTGAAAAAAAAGGGTTGGGTTGAAATACCTATAATAATGTTTGAGAGAGAAAAAACCGAACAGATACGGGGGGATCATGCATTTAAATGCCTTTATAGGGATAGGTTACCCGCTGTGGTTAGGGAGGGGATGTAAAGAGAATTTAAGACAACTAAAGAAACCACATAGATCGCATCGAAAGGAAGAAAAAACGAAAAATGGGACAAAAAAGGGGGGTGTGTGGAAGCCCTATAATCTGGAACAAAAGCTTATAGGGAGGTACAAACCTTGGTTTTCAACGCGTAGGCAACGGAAGACGCCATGCTGCAGGAAAGTGAGAGAGTTAGCGAAGACTGTGGAAAGGAGGTGCAAAAAACAGGGAGGGGTTAGTAGAAAAACAATACCGGCAGTTGAGGAAAAGGTCAAAAAAGGTAAGAAGATTCAGGGAGAGGAGTCGAATGTCTCATTGGCGGGGGTGATCCATTGCAGGGACATTACAGCCGGAACCCCAGGACGTCGACGGAAAGACAACGAAAAGTTTGGGAAGAGGGGAGAGGGAAAAAGACGATACATAATATCAGTATGGATAGCTTGGAAAAAAGAAGAAATTTCAAGGGGCGTGGGGGGAAGCAAACAAAAAACAGGAGCGTTGGGGAAAAAGGACTGTAATAGTGAGAAAGGAGAGAAAAATACAGAGTTCATAAAAAAAAAAAACTTAAGGTTATAGGATGGGGTTCTGACCATTTTGGGGGTAAGGTTTCAGGAGGCTTTGGACAAAAATATAAGGGTGATTTCCAAAGGAAAGTAAAGGATATGGGCTGGAGGGGCATATTTCTGCCGGAATATGGGGTAACCCTCGGGTTTGAAAACAAAAGAAAATTTTGGGGAAGGAAGGGAGAGTATAGGGTATACGAACATATTCAAAAAAAAAAAAGGAAGTCCGAAGAAGGGGGGGAATTCAGGAAAAGAAAACCGAAAAACCGGAGAAATGATGAAATCGATCTATATCTAGCTCACCCAAATCGAGTCAATGGGAGTGAGAAGAGATTCCTGCGTAAGGTTCACCAATGGGAAGGAAAAGGGGAGCCAGATGGAGAAAGTGAGCCGCGAAAAAGTAGGGAAAGGGAGGGGTTTGGTTTCGGGGCAAAGAAAGAGAACAGGACTCCGGGAAGGGGCGTCAGTTATAACTGGGTTGACAAAGAAAAGGACCGTTTTCCAGGGTCTGAAATGGGAGTTCGGAGATTTGGGGCAAAAAGAATGGGAGGCATCAGAGCGAGGATTTGAGAGAAAAGAGAAAAGGGAGGAGTTAAGAAAAAATAGATTTCCATGTTGTGTAAGAAACCCATCGGAAGATGCGAAAGGGAAGTTGAGGAGGTGGTTTGCTTCTCATGTTCTTGGGAGAAAACTATTAAAAGGAGCATTGGGGGGAAAATTTCGCGACAGAAGCAAAAAAATCAAAAAAGGGTGTAAGTAGGTATCAAGAAAGGGAAATGGATTACTACTTAGGAGAAACATCCAAAAAAAAGGAGGGCAAGGAAAGGAATCGAATTTTATTTGGCCAGGGGTATAAGGCCACACAAAGGTGTTGAGGAAAACAAGGCGTAGGAAAATGACACCTCCTTTGGTATATACATAGACCAGAAGTAGAGGAAAGGAAAGATGTAGGGTATACTAAACATTAGTATCCAGAATGTGGTATACCTTTCGATTACAAAAGGGGGGGTTTGGGTGAGAGGCTCGGGGGGCAGCCCTTACGCAGGTAATACGGGGGGTGCCGGAAGGAGCAAATGAAAATCAGGGGGGAACACCTCACATAGACAAGGTGGCGAAGACCGGGAGGGGGGGGGGGCTGGGAAGTTCTAAAGCGATGTCACGTGCTTGGGGGTAGAGAGGGGCTCTAATCCTAAGAGGATTACTACAGCTCAATGGGAGGGAGACGAAAAAGAGGGAAAAGTGTCTTAAAAAGGTCACCACTCTATAACTTCATGGAAAGAAAACGTAAAAAAGGGCTGAAAGATGGTTTTTAATCGACAAACCAAGGAAAAGAATTCAGCGGCGCAGCAGGGTCTGGCTGAACGATGGGGGAAACTGGACGCCGAGGGAAAGAAAGAAAATTGCGATTAGACATAGCTATTAGATTTAAGAAAGCATAGCCAGTGGCGGGTTGTGAAGGTAAAGCGTTAAAAAAGAAAGGCGTGGGGGGGGGGGGGTTTTGGTTCGTATACACTCGACCAATAGATTTAAATTCTTAGACGTGGAGGAAGAGAAAATCCATATGCAGGGAAAAAGAAAATGGGGGGGGGAATCGAGGGGGGGACTGGGGAAAAAGAAAAAACTAGTGTTTTTTCCAGACAAAGCATCTAAGATAATTAAGGAAAAACAGACAAATAAAATTTCGAAGGGGGGGAAAGGCTTCTCACTGGTGGGGAACAAAAAGGGTCTGGGGAACAACTATTAACCAAGGGTAAGACAAGCTATGGTGGGTTTGGAAGGGATCTACGGAAAGGGAAAGGGGTATATTTAAATAGGACTTATAGGGGAAACCTCAGGAAAGATTGAAAGGCAGAGTGAACCTCAAAAAAATGGGCCGGGGAGAGTTGGGGAAAGCAGCGACGCACGGGGGGTGAAAAATTTGAAAGGGGGGGGCGAAGGAAAATTAATGGAGTTTCTCCTTCTGTCGACACGTAAGTAAGAGGCGACAGAAGGATTGGGTTTTAAATGTAAAGTGAGACAAGAAATGATTGTGGGCAAGTCAAAAAGAAAAAGAGAAATCGAAGGAAACTTATAAATGCCTGGGCGGGAACCAAGACCGCGGCGAAAAAGGGTACAATGACTATACGAGGGTTGGGATCAGGAGAAAACCACATAAGGTTGTTTAAACATAAACACAATTGGTTTCGTATGGCAATTTGCGCTAGGGATTGGAAATAAAACGGAGAGGGGTTTTACCAGACGTAATAGAACACCAAGGGTTTAATATTAAGCATTGAAATGCCAGGGAAAGAAGAGAAGTGGACGGGGGGAGGAAGTCCAAAAAGAAGTATGAGGGTTGGAATACGGGGGAAAAGGTGTAAAAAAAATAATCATCAGATAGTTCATTTCAACTAGACTAAATAAATGAAGTCTGGTTGGGTTAGCGAATCCTTATTGAGGTGGAATTGCAATTGATAATTCGAAAAGGAATCAAGGTGAAGAAGAAAAGAAGGTCCGAGGCAAAACAACTCATATTAAAAAAGCCCTCACCAACAAGAGACACCTCCGGGAAAATAAAAATAGAAAAAAATTTTTAACGCAACGAGTCGCCTCAAAAGGGAACGCGTTTAAAGTCAGAAGGGGGGACTAGGGAAAGAAGGTTGGAAGTGGTGATCTGGATTGTCTCGGCTACTGGGAAGACTGGCAACTTACGCCTGTGGGAAAAAAAAACAGAAGAGACGGGTGATTGGGTCGTCCATTGCTGCCCGAAGACACGGGAGGGTGTTAAAATCTGAAGAGGCTTGTGGGGGAGGAAGAAGATGGGAGGGGTTTGCAAATCCCGTGTACGGATGAAATTTCTGGTAAAAGAGGAAGGTTAAATAAAAAAAAAGAATTGGCGGAAAAAAAGTGGCAGGGGGGGTCCATGGAGAAGGAAAGAGATAAAGGCTCAGGGAATCTTTTTTTGCAAACTCAAAGGGGGGGAAAAAAGGGGTGGACAGACAAAACATAAGGGGGCCAGGGTCGGGTGAACAGGGATTACAAATGTGAAAAAGAAAAAAAACTCACACGTAGAATTTGTGGCAGAGGTCGTGTTTTATTTCACCCAACTCGTCGAAAAAGAAAACTGTTCGGCAAGGAAACGCAAAAAAAAGGGGAAAAATACTGGGGGGGATTCCCGATTGTGGACTCCAGAACAGCAGAGTCACACACACGGGGAGGAGAGAAGAGCGATGGAAGTCCCAAAAAAACTCGAATCCAAACAAGTATTTAAAAAAAGAGGGGGAAAGTTTTTCAGACGAGATTTGCCTAGCCAAGGGGACTGGAGGTAATCAAGAAAGAGAACACATGGAAACACAGGAAGGTTAAACGGCAGGGGAGACAATTTGTCAAGAAGGGGAAAGAGTATCAGAGGGAGGGGGAAAAATATTTAATTCACGAACCCAACGGAAGCACTGAGTTGACAAAAACGGGAAGTGAGTAACGAGCGGTTATGCTCCGTGGAAAAAACCTGACCGGAGCAGTGCCTTACAAGCTGGTTGGTAACCGGAATGGTGAGGAAGAACATAAAATTGATTTGCCAAACCTCTCTCAAAGCTTACTGCCACTTTGCAAGAGCAAAGTAAAAGGTAACCAAAAGAGAAAGGTAAACCCCCTCAACCTAAAGGGAAGAACTGAAAAACCAGGCACAGGGAAAGTTGCCAAAAGAAAAGGACAACGTATAATTATGTTATGAGGTAAAATTATCCCCGAACATAAACACGTGGAGGCGGAGTGGGCGGGAAGTTTTAGCAGGCGAATGGATGGTTCACGACAGAGGAGAAGTGTGGGAGTGCTTTTCTTTAAGAAAGATGATTGTTTTGGAAAGAAGAGCAATAAAGAAGGCGATATGAAAATTGGAAATTCAAAAATGGAAGGGAAAGAAAGTCTAAAGTACATTGGGAACAAGAGGGGAATTCCTATGGATGATTATTCTGGGAGGGAGGACGTAAAAAAAAAGAAGGTTGATCGACTCGCCAAACCGGCAGGCTCACCCCAAAGGCCAGCAGGACAGAATGCGAGAGGAGGAACCTCGGGGAGAGTACTTATGGTACCAACTAAGACGTTTGGTGAAAAAATAAAAGAAAAAAATAGAATAGAATGGCACCATAACTTTTATGGTAACAGGAGAGGGGGGGGGGGGGAAAGCAAAGGGAAACCAAAACTCTGAAATAGTTCAGCCATGGGGGTTGGGGGGGTCAGGAACAAGCGCGGGGGGTCCGGGCAACTTCGCGGCCTCAACAAAAGGAACTGCTGAGAGAGCTTCTCAAAAAGAGTCATGGTTCAGGAAAAAAGAAGGAGTGAAACGTCATTTAGACATGTCGAGGTTCGCGCGAAAGTAAAGGATAGTGAGGGAAAGTCCTGGGTCAAATTGTCCTTCACCAAAAACGCTGAGAGTTCGCCAGGGCCAAAAGATTAAAAAAAAACATCGGTTGAGGGTGTCGTGGGAGGGAGGAATCCGTATTATCTTATGACGGTAGAGGGACAAAAAAACAATAAAAAAAAGATTTTTGGATGAACTGTAATGGGGGAAAGGAAAGAGAAAGGGGTGGCAGTGAATTCGAGAATAGATATGTACACAACTTCAAAGTTTGCGGTTGAAAAAAAAGGGGGACAAAAAAAGGGGGTTGGATTTCATTCTTCGTATACTTTGCATGGGAAAAATAATAATAAAGGAGGAAAAGGGGGGACGAGGGTTAATTCTTCTGGAATGCCTATGAAAACTGAGATTTCTGAGGGGGAAACATGGGGAAGAAAATTTGTTTACATCGAGGGGTAATCCGAGACGACAGACAGAGGAAAAAAAAAAAGGGGGACCGTCACTCACTCAAGCGATTTTTTAAAAAATTCATTTCACTAAACGGGGCTAAGAGAAGATATCGAGCGCCCAGGACGAAAAAGATCGAAAGAAGGTTGAGGACCCGAAAAAATCCCAGGTTTCAAGGAAAAGTCACATTGTCAAACAGATTAGGATACAATGTCGGAGACGCTTATGGGAAGGTTTGGGAGGAGACAAAAAACTAGTACCACTTTGTCTTGTAAAAATGGCGAAGGAAGATATACGTGGTGACAAGACAAAGGGTAGTGATCTCAACTGTTCTTCGGCGTTGTAGGGGGAGATTAAAAAGGAATCCATAAACAATCAATTTCATGTTACAAAGAAAAATAGTAGCAAGGGAAGAAACCAGGGGGAATTAAGGACAATGTATAGTGGATACGATGTGTTTGTGACTCTGTAGAAAGAAAGGGGGAAACAGTATTCCAGGGTATGCTTAAAATTAAAGGAAATTCAAAAAAAAAGAAAAACAATTTTTGTAAGTAGAAGAACAACTGGATACGAAAGTTCCAGTATACATAAATTCAGTTGGAGAAAGGAAAGATTCAAATCGGGTCTAAAGAGGAAAAGGATTGGGGTGAATCTCGAAACAACACCAGGAAGGGAGGTAGGAAGATAAACACAAAGTGTGTAAGAAAAAAAGGAAAAGAAACAGAATGGTTTTAATCGGGAGTCGTACTGAATTAATGTAGACGAACAGTAAAGTTCAGGAGAACGAAGAAATTTTTTATTTGTGATTTAAAGAGCACTTACCGGGAAGAAGTTTGAAAAAATTATCACGCCCTAGAGAAAAAAAACACAAAAAGGGAAGGAGATTTCAGACACTAAAAACTGGTGATTGGGTGAAGGAATATGGGTCTTTAAAGAATTGCTGGTCCACTCAGAGAAAATCGGAGGACATATCGAAAGGGAAAAGCCGAAGAAACTTAGAGAGAAAAAGAACCGGTTGGAAAGAAGGGGACCAAAAGGATTCCTTCAGCAAGAACAATACAAAGGAGTTCCTTTCGCCAGGTTGGGGAAGAAAAAAAAAAAATAAGAAAACGGTCGAAAAAGAAAAAAGTTCTAAAGGGGGAGGAGGTTAATTAAGAAAAAAAAGAAGCCTGGGCGAGGAGGAAAGACCAGTGTTCGATAATATGATGTCTTAGGAATTTAAATAGAAGATGCGGTTTGTGAGGAAGTAAAAAAGGAGGAGGGCAATCAAAAGGTTTTGGGTGGAGAATATGTTTCGTATACATAGATACTCGACAAAATCGCTTTATAGGGGTAAAAAAAAAGGAAAACTTCGGAAGGCAGGAAAAAAGAGAAGGAAAAAAAAAGCTTTTTGAGCTTATAGATGGGAAAGCAGAAAGGAAATACAAAAAAAAATGAGTCGAAAACAAAGAACCATCCAATTTCAAAAGAGAGCTCGGAAAAAAAGAGATTTTTTCTAATTCTCACGAGGTATTTAAAGAAAAGCGACTGTGTGAGGCACTTGTGGTTCAATAGGAAATCTACCTTACCGCTTAATCATATTCAAGACGTCTAGGAGAACTCGTTCAGGTATAAGGAAGAGTTAACCGCCAAAGAGGGTTGGGGGGGGTGGGGGGCTGGGGAAAGTAAAGGGGTTGCACGGAGTAAATTTTTCCTGTAAAAACCATAAAAATTTGAGCCGCGCCCAAGTAACAGTACGAGGTTAAAGACGAAACGAAACTTTTATTGGAAAGGGAGAAAGTGAGCATGAAAGAAAAGGGTGGGATAAATCAAAGAAGAGCTCCTAATGCGGTAACGGGGGGAAAGATTGCCCATACCACAGAAAAGGGGACAGTTAAGAAGACGGAGTTGGGGAAGGGTGCGGTCCACCAAACGTACTGTTTTTCAGGTTCGGAATTGGCTGGACAGATGACGGGATCAACGAGGGGGGTGGGGGTAAC
>Ga0179591_1204463_pt1 | contig 13141 bp, 11 predicted proteins | sample CZOMad2_1_08_16f_FD_182891 | JGI IMG/M metagenome (GOLD analysis project Ga0179591, IMG submission 182891) | Vadose zone soil fungal communities from Angelo Coast Range Reserve, California, USA - CZOMad2_1_08_16fungal (PacBio error correction) | ecosystem: Environmental > Terrestrial > Soil >...
AAGAAGAGGACTGGGTGGTCAATCTTCCAAGGGGAAGTGGTTCACGCCCAAAAGTTGGCCAGCGTGGCGCAGTGAGTGCGGAGTGAGGGTATTAAGTTCCTCAAATCGGGAGTTGGGTGCGGTGGGGAGAACGAATGATGGCGTCGGCAGAGAGTCAAAAAAAACTCAGAAAGAGGGGGGGGGGGAGACGATCAGAAAGAACGCGGAGGCGGGCGTCTTGGAGGGGAAGGCGGCGCGACACTTTCTTCGCTTCGGGGGGGGGACCTGTCTGCACACTAATTCAAATGCCCAAGAAAATGTGGAGTTCAAATGTACGAAAAAATAAGAAGAATTCCGTGCGAGCGCGCGCAAAATATCACCCACCACTAACCAAACTTAAACACCGTGGAAGAGGTCCGAGGCCTCGAGAGAATCGGGGAGCGGATGGACAAGCCGCTAAAGAATACTGCTCGTTTGTGAACTGGGCAACGGCAGCGCCGGGGAGAGAACCACGAGGTTGAAGCTCCCAAGCTCCGAATGGCCGGCCGCCGGGGGGCAGGGTGTCGCAGAACGAGCCCTTTTGGCGTTGAACTAAGGGCCGGGAACACGGGGGGGGGCGACCGGGGAGAAGTAAAAAACCCGTAGAAGACCGAAAACGTCGCGGGACAAATTCTGGGGAGCCGCTGCGAACGAGGAAGCCGGGACTTAGGCAAGCCACAAGGCAAAAGAGCGAAGACGAACACACTATTATAGAGCCGAGGCCTCAGTGACAAACTACCACTCGAGGAGCCCGACTTTAGCCGGGGGAGCATAAGGCTGGAAGAGGTGGAGGACCACTGCAACGGGCAAAAAATAGAACCTTCTGCAGGGGTATAACCCGTTTACTATCAGGAAACGGGGATCTTCGGCAGTCCAGACAGGTAGGCATCATTAAACCATCGAGAACTACGACCGGGGTGCAGGGTAGATGACGGAACTCGACGCAGACAGGTGCTTGGTAAAGCAAGGGGCGTCCCAGTACTTTTTGTAGAAAGAGAAGTGCGAGACTCTTTACGCTCGGGAACCCGGGTCGCACTAACAATCACGTTCAGAGAAGGAGCCAGGTATGAGGGAGAAGACCAGCATCTAGCGGTATTTCACTGAACCGGGGGGGGGCTTGGAACTTCTGACCGAAGGGCGCTGAAGGCTAGAGATGGAATAGACTCGCAGGTGGATCCACCAGGCTGGGCTGCTAGCGAGGGCCTACTATCATAGATGTGGGCCTAGTCAAGGGTGTCATGGGGCCGCAGGGGTTGAATCAATGAGCTTAAGCAAAGGGCGGTCTCGGAGAAGTTAATCATTCCGCCGGGGAGGGGTCGACTGGGCGGGCGGGGTCAACCAAGAACAGCTTCTAACGCATGGGAAAGGGCCTCGTAAGAAGGCGGATAGTCTAGAAAATCCGGGAAAAAATCAGGATCTCCGACACCGGCTTTCTTTTCTTCAGAAAGTGAACGAGGGATTACTACGGAGCGGAGCTGGGAGGGAGAGGTCTTATTCCGACCGGGCGCCAGCTTCGTGGCTGTGGTAGAATGCTAAAGCTCAGACTTTCAAAAAACTCCAATCAGTTTGCGAAGGTACACCCCTTCATTGAACGATCACCTCGTGAATTGAGAGATTCTCACTCAAAGGTATATAAGCACCGTCAAGGGGAAGAAACCTTTCGAAGTTGCCTCGTTGTCTACTACCGTCTCCGATTAGTCGTGTTTAACCAACCTGCTGCGGGTTATTCTGGCCCGGCAAGGAGAGCAAAAACGGTTGTCACGAAAAGAAACTGGGGGAAACGGGGAAACTCAAGACACTCCGGAACAAGAAAAGGGAAGGAACGCTAGGGCCGAGGGACACTGCACCCGGCTGGCAGGGCAGTGAATAGCAAGGACGTTACACGGGAATGGGCAGTGACATCCCAAGGGGGGGGTGCCGAAAGCGTTCCTCGTGGTGCAGACGAAACTACGAATCATCGAATCAGGACCGAACATAAGGTCCGGTCAGTTGAAGAGTGATCTTGTCTCGTTCGTTGTTTCTACCGGGTGGGGTAAGGGCTAGTGATTCCAGAGAAGACCCGTAAGGGGGATTCTACCCTGGTCTTCCCCCGCGGTAAAAAAGGGGGCTCCTACGAGCGGGGGAGGGTAAAAGGGCAAGAAGGCACTCATACTGCTCGGCTCTGTTAGATCTCGATAAAAAAGAAGAGGAAAAGAGGAGGAAAGTATAGATATCGACACAGAGAGCGAAGCGGGGCGGTGGGGGCGACGTGCACGGGACTTCAGAGAAACGGACAGTTCAAGGAGTACCCGCGGGTAACCTGGTACGGGTTCTGGGATCTCAAACACATTGACACACCAGTTTGGGGCTCGAGATCCGCGCAAGCTAAATCAGGCCAAGGAAGAAGATTGGGACGTAAAAGGGAGCGAAAATTATTCGTAAGGGGGATATAAGCGCGAACTCGGACCGGGAACGAAAGAGGGCCGGTAAATTAAAGTGAAGCTTAGCCAGAACCTGCTACTCAAACACACCGGAGTCAGGGGCCACGGTTACATCGGCCCGGAGGGATCGGAAAGGGAGCGGATGGGGCTTAAACGGGGAGTGGAGGAGGGGTCACCAGAAGAGGCGTGATGAGTATCCGCGGTAATAGAATTTGAAAGGACTAGCAGACTACCGGGCTGGGACTACTACGGATGGTCGAACTAGCACTCTGCGAACCTCTTCAGGGAGAACGTGGGGGGGGTGGTGATAGGACTCCGCGGGCTCCGGTCGAAAGGATCGGGTAGTAATGAATTTGTGCAAAAGAAGGGAGACGGTAGAAGAGCAAAAGGTTAGGAAAGGCGAAGGCTACCCACTGTCGGGGAAAACGCAAAAGGCACGAGGACAGAAAAGGGCCCTACCGACCGAGACGCAGGGGGGGAACGGTAGGAAGAAAAAAGGGGGCACGTTTATGAGAAAAAAAAAAAGAGTGGACTTTATTTCCATAGTACCAGAACTGGGGAAAGCCGAGCTGGAGGGGAAAGAGTGCGCCATGAACCGGCAGGCACGGATCTTCTACCTCGAAAGTTCTGCCAAGAAAGGCCCGGAGGACTGTGATCAAATCATAACCTATCGTTCCCTGACAAATGGGGGCACAGGGGTCCCGGATAGTAAAAGAATCGCTAAGGCAAAGCTGCCTCTACGATGTCAATCGGACGTCGTCTGATCCACGAAGACTCAGGTGCACGTTCCCCGAGGCTTTCGAGCGGGACTCTAAGAAGGGTCGGCCAGAAAAAAAAAGGACTACGTCACCTAACCCAGTTCAGGAAGAACCGTCCGAGCTATTGCCTCCTTTGGGGAAAGGTAATCTCGGAGGAGGGACTCGACGAAATGGGGGGTGAAGGTTTAAAAAGAGGGAACGAGAGCGGGAAGGTCTCCCAACTTTAGGCCGGAAACGAGGAAGGAAAGAAGGGTGAGTTAGAGTGAAGTCAGCTACCGGACACAAAAATGCAGCGCAATTTAGCGAACGGGGCAGAACACAGGACAAGAACGCAGGGGGAATGGACGGCCCAGGCACGGGAGGTTGGTGACCTAAAAAAGGGAAAAAGTCTAAGTCTTCCCTTTCGGCGCGGAAAAAAGTCCCAAATGCCTGCCCTGATAGTCGGAGGGAGCGGGGGGAGGGACCCATTAGGCTGAGTCTCAGTCGATGAGTTTTTAGGGCTCATGAGCGGCGTCTTTTTCCGGAAAACGCAGAAGAGAAAGGGTCAAATCCCTGTGCGCGAGAGGGATCAGACCGAATTTACATGCGGTCATATTCAGCACCCGGTGTGTGGTTCTCCGCGGCAAGACAGGGCGCGTTACTTACTCAGGAAAATTAAGATTAGGCTGGAGAGCAACCGACCTCGTCGCCGACCTGGAAGGACTGGTAGCGAGAAGCAAGTTCAGCCGATTGAAAGGGCCTGCACACAGGGGAAACAAAGGCTCTGTGAAGACTGCGGGAGATAGAGAAAAATCAAAAAGGGCGCTCAAGGAGACCATCCAACCGCCGGGTCAGCCGGAAGGTTTTGGCTGGGGGAGAGTTGGTTTAAAAAGCGAGAGAGAGGAGGGGAATACAACAAGTAGGAAGTAAGGAAGAGTTATTGCTAGGGGGGAAGTGAGCTTTCCGAACCCGGAAAACCCTCTACCCTGAGGGCTACAGGCACAGAAATTCTATCAACTGCGAGCAAGCCTGAGAGGCACTAAAACCTCCCGCGGAGGAGGACTGGCAAATCAAAAACATCGTCAAAAAAAAAAACCAACACAGCGAGAGCTGGAAGGAAATCCTAACCGCACTCCAACCCTCCCAGCGCCCCCCTGTTCACGGGGGAAGAAAAAAGCAACAGACCCAAGCGGGCCGGTAAAGATCGACAAAAAACAAAAAAAAAGGGGATCAAAGAGAGAGATCGGGGCTGGACAATCGAAAGAACGGGGGGTAGAGGGCGCTTGAAACCCCCGGAAGGGGGGGGGGGCAAAGTGGAGAAGTTGGGTAGCGGAGGCGGTTAGGATGTTGAAAAATAAAATTCTTCATGAGTGAGAAAGGGGCAAGAGAGGTCTGCCGCGCTGCACGGCCGAAGACAGAAAGAGGGATTAAAAGATCAGGCAGGCTCGGAACGACGACGAAGACGCCTTTGATGAGTCAAAAAAAAAAAACCCCGAGCGTCAACGGGGAAGGGCGACTGACCGGGGAGGCCACGAAGAAAGGCCCAGGTAGAGCGAGGAATAGAGACGAAATTTTAAGTAACGACTTCGATCGCGCGCAAACCGCTCCAAAAGGAAAAATAACCACGGAAGGCGAACCGGGAATTGAGTCAAAAAGCATACGAATGGGTCTCTATGCCGTCCTCGCAGGCAGCGCGGCAGAGTTTTGAAATGGTGACCGGCGGGTCAATAACAGGGTAGACGCGGCGATTCATCCAAAGATCGTTGGACAGGCCGGCGCCAGGTCAATGTGCAGGGGGTCCGCCTCCCCGAAATTGGAAATGGAAACTAAGTGAAAACTGGCCCAGAAGTGATGGAATTCTCAACCAGTCCCTTTAAGGAAAAAATCCGACAATACAGTGAGAGTGATCACAAAAGACGGGCGGAGAGAGATCAGGAACATGCGGGACGGATATAGTAGACAAGGGCCCTTCAAAAGTGGAACCCTCAAGCCGCGGCATTAGAGCAGAAACAAAGAACAACTAGGCAATTCCGATCCAGCATGAAGACCCGCAACGCAACGCTATCCTAAAACATAAAACTAGGAGGAGGAGTGGAGTCCAGACTGGGATGAATCAGTAGACCGCTGTAAAATGCTGGTCACTAAAACCGGTGCCTATCTGGAACGGGTTACTCGAGGTAGTAAATTGAGAGAAGACGAGAGCGAAAGATCGGAAAGGGGGCATTCAGACGTGTTACCGTTTTATAATTCGGGAAGAACGACGAAACGAACGGGTGGGAAAAAAATTCCAGGACGCCCATAATTGTCTCTAAACATAGAGAAAGAAGTTAGCCTCGGACCTGACTGGGGAAACGACACGGTCGATCCTCAACCAAAATCAGCAGAGACCCGCTCATCACCATTCCTGGGGATAGAAGCACGGAGGGGGCAGGGGATGCTGGGGGGCGGTTTCACGGTCGGAGCGGACTTTCGAAGATGGGATGGAACAGAGTTGTCCCTTTCGAACTTGACAGGAGTAGGATACCTAGTCAAGGGGATGGGATGATTAATTCTGAGGGATAGGGGATACTTTGCTACCTTCGAGGACAGGAAATGTTACCGTCGCAGGTGGGGTATCATTTCCTGCAGGGAGGGTGCATAGAATGAGGAGGGGTTTTCGAAGATCCTTGAGGGAAAAAGGCTGGGGGCCGGCCTCTTGAGGCACAGAGCGGTACAGCCGCTAAACTTTTACCTTGTAACTAAAGGGGGGGAAAAAGAGTTTCAGGGGAGTGAACATAAAATGAACGCGTTTGTAAAGCCGGGAGAAAACGAAGACATCTTAGTGCCATAGGGAACCGTTGAGACCAGTCGGCGGGACGAAAACTTCGGGGATACTTGAAAAATCGCCTAACGCAGGACCAGGGTCAAAAGGAGTCGACGAAGACCACCAACCTTGACAACGCTATTCAGGAGAAAAGGGATAGAAATCTAGTGACGACACCACCTCAGTTTACCCCTGTACTCCTGGTAGGCAGGAAGCGCTCGTGAAACGACGCAAAACGGTCGTCTTTCAGTTCGGAAAAAGGAATGTCGCCGGAGTTTCACCACGACGGGTCCGGGAAAACGCGAAAGCCAAAAACGCCGCAAAATTCCACATTCATGCAGGAAAAAATTAGAGGACAAGAGTACCGGCGCCGCTGGAGAGGTGAGGTAGAAGGCTACTCCCAGGCCAATGCCAAGCACCTGCTGGAGTGGACCTGAGCTTTCAAGACGTGCGGAACAACCGGAAGAAACTTCAGAGGAGCGGGAAAACGACAAACAACACCCTTCGGGCCGGGGCAGGGGGAACTTTCTCAAGTCGAGGGCGGACGACCTAGTGGGGGTTATTGGCGGGGGGATCCGCTAACGTAAAGGTGAGCGTAGAAGCTTCACCTCGTTAGAAGGCTCCGAACCAAGAGAAAATGGAAGGTGGAAAGGGACAATAACAAATCGAAAGGCTGGGAGATAGTCGAGAGGATATCACACACAACTTATTAGTGGAAAAGAGAGAGAGAGAACCGCCGCGAAGTTCTATTTCTGAGGGTGTAAGCAAATTAAGCGACGGGCAGGAGCAGGGAAACGCGGGGGCCCAGGGATACTAGCACCTGTAGGGGGGTTATTAGACGCAACCGCTCAAGCCCCCACAAAGGTAGACACCGCCGCGCACGCCCTTCTAAAAAATCACAGAGGGGAAGGGGTGGCGGCGGAAGCGGCGCTTGAGGGCCAAGGGATGCGGGGGAGAAAAAATCTTTGTCGGACTACCACGTCTGAAAGGAAAGGGAACTAATGCAATCCTTCAAAACACAAGGAATTTCGCAAAAGGGGCCTGGGGTACCCTCGGCAAGCACGCGGGAGCCTTTACGATGGTCGTCGGGGGTTCGAGCAAAACTTCCCGTGATCAAGGAGAATTTACCTTGACGGGACTAAGAGAAAAACAAAATACATGAGGGGGTCAGGAAGACTAGAAGGAGGGAAGACGAGCCGAATGAAGGCGCGGGAGAAAACCGGGGGATTGTTGACTACTCCAGCGGGAGGAATGACAAAATTCTCTATACGTCAAATCCGGGTGGGTCCATATGAGAGTAGCGTGGACCTGGTAGAACGAGGGGACGGAGAAGGGGAGAAAAAAACGACAAATAGTCGAAAGGGCGGGAACGGGCGCATTCCTACGGGATCCTACTCGCTAGCGGGCGGCCGGAGGAAAAGAAAGATTCAACGGTGATGAATAAGCGCCCGGCGCCTGGAGTTCCAAAGCGGTAAAAAAACGTCGGGAAATGAAACGCTCTTCTTCAAAGAGGCCCAGGAACTCGCGATGCCCGATGAAGCAGCTAAAAAAGAAAAAAAGTCTGCCAGATACCGAGAAAAGGGGGAAAAGATCTCCATCGGTCCAAAGGAACAAGGCAGGTGGGAAGAGAGGGGGGAGAATTCTAGGAAAGAGGACAAGCCGACTACAGGGCGTGCCTAACGGGCCGACTAGAAGGAACTCTATTGACGGGACTCCAACGGGGGCGCAATCTACCATCAGCCGAAATGAATCAAGGTCGACTACGGCACCAGGCACCATGCTGCAGACCTAGCGAGAATAGTCCGCCAAGGGGGAAGGAGCGGATCTGGCGAGTCTCGAAAGTGGTCGTGTCTCATCGGTGGACCATTCAAGATACGCGATGAATGGTCGACCAATGGGCTGGGAGTCAAAGTTCAGCGAGAACAGGAAAAGGGGTTCGGGGTCTATTTCCTTAAGTACCAAAAAGTAAACACGTGAGTTATCGCTTTGAACGGGCTTTGAAGAAAATAACTCCTAGCCGTACCTCCGGAGAAGTAAGACTCGTTGGGGGAAAGGCCCAAGTAAACAAGGATTCGAAACATAAAAATCCCGTTAAAGGCGGGGGCAGCACCATGCCGCAGGGGGGGGGCCTTTCCCGTCTCAAATTTCTATAGTCGGGGTATGGACCAAGTGCAGGCCTGCGTCCGATAGGGAGGTGAAATGGGCAGGATGCTCCGGCAGGAGTCCAGGTCTTGTAAGGAATCCCTGTCTTCGACCGACGAGGATACTGCCAGGGATTACGAGAAATGAGGGCTGTGGGTTTGGGATCACCGGAAGGTCATGTAGGGATTCAGGCCGCACCTTGGAATTTTGGGACTAAGAGATACTCTGTGAGAGACGCGGGGGACAACGACAGAGGAACAGGAGGAAAGCGCTTTCCTGAAAAGGCAACGGCCGATGGCCAGTCGCGCCCTGGAAGGCAGCTCTGTGCGAATATCATCTTCTACCAGTCGAATGGCAGACGTGAAGGGCACCAACGCAAAAAAAGGGGCCGGGCTGCGTCGCAACGCCGGGCTACCATCGGTTTCAGTCAGTAAAAATATTAAAGAAGGTAAAAAATGGTCGGGAAGGTGGTGGGCCTTTGGGAGGGGGAGCTGGGGAAAGCTGGGCCGCGAAATTCCACCTTAGTCAGGGCTGAAAGTGACTCGTCAAAAAAACTTTCTTGAGAATTCGGGGGAAACTACCCCTCGCGCAGCGAGGCCCTAGGCTCACTCTTCTACCCTCGGGGAACAATTCGATCCTCCACGAGAGATCCGGAATCTTCTAAAATGCTCGTACTGCGGAACTAATGTCACTGGAATAGCCATAATAGATTCCCTAACCAACCAGAGAAAATCAATGGATTGATCCAGAGACCCCCAGAGCAAACCTAATCCACTCTTCCCCAAGTGTTCCCGGGGAGGGAGAAAGCTCCATGAGGGGGAAGATGGAAGCGGGTCTCTCAAACCACCGGATTAGTTGAAAAGGATGAATGAGCGGTCACTCTTCCAGGGTACTCGGGCGTGAAACTCGACCCTGAAACGGGGGGCCAGCGGGATTGGGTCTCGGGAGGTGGGGTGAGGAGGTTCGAACGATATGATCTTTGGGGGGGGGGGGGGGGGGGGGGGGCGTTAGGACATGATGAGGTGGGATCTGCCTCTCTTGAGGAGAAAGGCAAGAATAGGTAAGGGAAGAGAATGAAGATACTATCCGGTGCGAGAGACTAATTGTACTGGGTCTAGAGGAACTTTTCTTCTTCTTGGGCCGGGGAGGCACGAATGCACCAATGAAAACGCGGACGATCGACAATTTAATTCCAGAAACGGGAGGGAGCTGGGTCAAAAGCGACAATAAAAAACCCATCCGCACAAATTACGGGAGGGGGCAGCTCCATAGGGGAGGATCTTGGGGCGAAGATTCGCCAGCAAACTGCCTTTGTGGGGTGCACCTGCAAGAGGGTAATGCGAGGGAAGAGGGGAAAGATGACTGGGAAGAAACAGCTGACGAGAAGGCTTGTGGGCCTCCCTCGAACTTGGCGAAAGGGGACAGACTCTCCCTAGAGTGGAAGTTAATAGAAGTAAAAAAAAAAAACAAAAAGAGGGGGGCCTGAAAACCAGGAAAGGTCTATAAATCAAAAGCACTTCGGTCGGGCGTCGGGTAGTCTTCGAGCTCTCTATTACCTGCGTTCACCAAAAGCAAAGAAGAGGCCGGGAGCAAAGAGACCAAAACAAGGATCGAAGGGAGCTCCCTCAGTTCTAATAAAGATCGCCTTAGCCTGGACCAGGCAAATTCGGCCACTGGGCTGACAGATTGAGACGGGTCAGGAAAAGGTAACCTGTCGGTGCCACGTGAGGGTCCTAGAAAACGAGTGGTACGAGAGCCGGCTGGAAAGGAATGGAAACTGGGCTTACAAGACGAAATAATCAAATACCGTGGTGCAGTTAGCGGAAGAGGAAGACAAAACACCCGGGGAAGGTCACTACGTAGCCACCGGAAGAAAAGTGGGCACGTAACGAGAAGTTCGAAGGGACCGGCTTCAAAGAAAAAAATAAAGTTGTCAATCCCGGGCCACTATGGAAAACTCAGTGCACCCGGAAACAGATCTCGGGCGGGGGGATTTCCAGATTGTCTGCACGTATTCCGGAGAGAAGGACTGAATCGGAGGAATGGGAGAGAAAAGAGGGGGGGAAGGGTAGCGGGAACTTGCGAGAAACGCGACGATGTGGTAGTAGAAGGTCGTGCCCTTCTAATGATCCTTGCGCAAATTGTGGAAACGGGCCAGGGGGAGGGCTCGGTGAGTTATATGGTCACATTTATTGGGTCCGAAGTGAGCGTTGGCTAAAATTCTTAGGACCGCAGGGGGGGGGGGGGAGGTGCTTCATCAGACAAGAGACATATTTCCTCAGGTGAAACAGCGAACGACAGGGCCACACGACGGCGGTCCATAAAAACGTGAAAAGGACGGGGGGGATGAAAAACGACTACAAAATCATCTGATCGGACTTGAAAAACCGGGAGCTCATCCGCTGGTCGCGCAAAAAAAGGAGGGTCCGGCTGTCGTAAAAAGACCTGAGACCTAGCAAACTCAGCAAAGAAGAGCCTAGTCAAAACAACAAAGCAAGTTACGATGCGAGCTTTGGCGAACGGATAGAACTCTGATGAGGCACCACCTAGTCACAGTGAAGAAAAAATTGGGGGGCCATAGGAAGGAACGTCGTTGGTTAGTTCGGCCAGCGAGCAACCGTGGACCTCTTTGGGGGCTGCACCGTACAAAAGAAGCAGCAAACTACGAGGGTTGGCAAAAGACTCAGTAATTTGACAACGCGAAAGTCCCGAAGCCCAGAAGTAATCTTTCCATGAGTAACCAAGCGGGAGAGGAATATGGACACGGAAAACAAAAGGCCTGTCTATACTCTTGGGATGGTGGAAGTAGCCCGGCTAAGACCAATTTCATAACCACCCGCGTGACAGACCAGCGTTCTCTGCTCGGAACCGGAAGGCGCGCCTGATTCCGGGAAAAAAGGAAAAAGAAAGCGGATTGGGGAAAACGAGAATGCTGGCCGCTTTCGGTAGACCGGTGTGTTGACTGTGGATCGTGAGAACGAGGAAAACGGGAGGGCGATACCTGGGGGACAAGCGTCAATTGTATGCACCGTCCGGGCTTAGGCCCGGTTGCAAAGAAACGAACAAAAAGATAATGAGTTTCTCTCTCTATAAACCGCCACGTTATTAATGGGTAAAGTGGGGGGGGGAGGAGAGGGAAGGGAGCGCATCATTCTTGGGTGCTTGAAAGGTATTAAGCTACTTAAAGGGGGAATGAATGCCCGCAAGTAGAAGATCCCGGAGGGGGGGGGGTCATGAGAGGGAAAAAGCACATTCCCTAAAAAAGAAAAAGACCGCGGCCCTTCGTTAAAAAAATGCAACAAGGCAGTTCCAGTGCTTCTGGGAGGTCTAAAAATAGGAAATGAGGAGTACCTGGCGTCAGGGGAGAAAGCGGGAAGGAGCAGCGTTAAAAGTTGAAATTAATTGGGGAAAGCCGCTCATGCTACAGTTACACAACGATATCTTCCACAACGGGGGAAGGGGGGGGTAATCAAGGCACGAACTACAGGACGAATGGGAAGCTGACTTCTTGGCGTAGGGTTAAGTGGTCTTTTCCGGCCACTGAGGACAACTTCACGGGGTGCGATCCTTTACGAAGTCGAGGAAAAACACACTAAGCGGGAGGGGACAGGGACTAACTAGAGATCCTTCGAAGAAGAGATCACATTGACCGGGGGTGATCGTACTCGTGGCGAGCAGTATCGGGGCATCGGAGATCTTCTGCAAAACGGGTTTCCTAGGAGGGGCTACAAGGGGGACCTGAGCAGAGGGATTCTAGTCAATTCTACGAAAAAATAGCCCGCGAACGTGAAGAGGGACGGATCCACACCGACGATTTTTGTCAGGAAGTTATGCGATACCAGCGGTTTCAGACGGTGAAGGGAACAGCGAAACCTTGTTTTACACGAGGTAAGGCGGAGTACCTTGACCTGCAAGTCTTCTTCAATAGGAAAGAACAGGCTGCCACAGGGAGCGCAACTCTACGGGGTCGTCCAATATAAGCACTGATAAGTATATGAGGGTTCCTGCCCATGTCTTTGGGAGACTCGGGTTCGACATTATATTCGACGATGAAGCATCGAAATATCGAGGAGAAACGGACTCTCTCTTCACCGCTCGGGCAAGGGGCACCCGCGGTACTCGCGCCGAACTATCATTTCCAATCCTTCTGAGTGCACAGCCACATTCAGGAAAAGAACAGAAGGACCTGGGTGAGAGATAAGCGAGGTCAAGGTAGCATTGAGGTTCGTGAGCCTGTCCGTAAATCTCAGCTATTTAAGTGAGGGCCCAGCAGAGGGGGGGGATTGTGCAGAATGGCAGCGGAAGGCACCGTCGGGGTCAGAGACGTCCTACCACGGCAACAGTTCGGAGGTACTGGGTCGTGGTCAACATGGACCTCCCGTAAAAAAGGAAAGGACTTGAACGAGGGGGGTCAAGACGCACGTCAGTAAGAACCGCGGCAATGAAAAGCTGCATTCCAGGCAGACGGGGGGAAGTGCCGGCCCAGTGCGGTAGTTAAAGTGGGTCCGGAAGTAGGCGGGAAGGCGAGAGCCTCGTTGAGTGGGAGGAGGAGGGGGCATCTTCGTGATGTGGAACGAAGGAACCTGCTTCCCACTAATAAGGGAAGAAGGTTACGACGGGTACGGCTGGGGGGAAGGAGAGGTCTTTCGAAGACCGAAAGAAGCGCACTTCACATTGCTTTACCTTACATCGTCACCGGGGAGCCAATTCAGTCGATGCACAATGAAAAGAGTATGAAAGACCCTGTAAGGAGTAGCATGAGAATCGCGAGGAGGAATGTGACCGAAAAAAAAAGACCGCACTGAAGGCAATATCGGGGAGTACCATCTATGCTAAAAACGAGGTAAGAAATTAAACCCGGTTAAAAGGAAGGTTGTTCTTGCTGGGGGGGGCGTGTTCAGAGAGCTCGCGTAAGAATTAACCCTGGCGGAGAAGTCCTCTTCATGGGCGAAATGTTTTTCATTGAATAGTTGAACGCCGAAGGCCGGAAAGACACGGAGGCAGGAAATCACAGCCAATGG
>Ga0179591_1260599_pt1 | contig 13141 bp, 8 predicted proteins | sample CZOMad2_1_08_16f_FD_182891 | JGI IMG/M metagenome (GOLD analysis project Ga0179591, IMG submission 182891) | Vadose zone soil fungal communities from Angelo Coast Range Reserve, California, USA - CZOMad2_1_08_16fungal (PacBio error correction) | ecosystem: Environmental > Terrestrial > Soil >...
TTTCGGTGAAGGCAGGATAAGCGAGTCTCTGTTAAAGCATTGCCTGGGGGGAAGGATAGAGAAGATAAGGGTCCGAGCCCGACCAGCACGCGCTGGCGTTGTCGGCGAGAAGGGCGTCTTCTTTAGGCACGTCTTTAAAGGGGGGGTCCGAAGAAGGACGACAGGCAGCGGCACGAGCGGCGAGGCGTAGGAGAAAGCTCGACTCTTTCAACAAGCTCGGCACCAATGGAAGACGAAGGTCGGCTGTTCGGCAATAACGAAAGACGGAGTCGCCGAAGATGCTGAGGGGAACCCTTGTCTTCGCGCTGATAGTTCGTTGTGGTCAGAGAGGGGTCAGCAAGTAGGTATTGGGATAACGCCTTAGAAACCGAATCAAGAAGTGGAAGGAAGAACCGTGGGGAAGCAGAAGGGTCGCAGAGCGCCGCCGGTGAGAACAATACGTCAAGCGATTTCCTAATGGAACAGTAAACTCAAGAAAGACAGTTGGCAAGGGATATCGAAGAAGGAACCGACACAAGGTGGCTCATCTCCCAAAGAAGGATCTTCCGTAAAGAGTTTCGAAAAAAGGGGGGGGCGGATCACCAGGAAACCTTTCTATCTCTCAGAAAACAAAAGGTAAAATAGACACGTTCAGGGTACTCCTCAACATCGGAAAAGAAAAAACAAATCGGCTGCGAAATGATTTTCTTCCACAAGGGGGGGCGAAAGGGAGGGAAAAGAGAAGTCGAAAGGAAATGGCTATTAAGGGGATCAAAACGGCGCCTTTGCTTCGATCGCGACCTGGTGGAGCCGCACCGCGCTGCGGCTCTACCGGAAAACTGTCAGGCAGTCTTAAAAAACTGTTACTGATAGGAAGGAGAAGCCTATGTCTCCGATCTAAAAACCAAGGGAGCGCGACTCAAAACCCGAGAGGACACTCGACGAGGAGGAAAAAACCGGGGATTAAAAGAAGAAGTAAAAAAGAGTATACCCTGTTCCTATCCGGGGGGTCCTGAACTCGGTAAGAAATGAAAAAGAGACTCGCCTCTTCGCGGGAAAATCTGAGGGAGAACATCACGTGGACACGGGGGAAAGGCCAAGAAGACAAGCGATCGCCGACAAGACTAAAGACAAGGCTGGCGGGAGGGAAGACAGCAGTCCCAGGCCGATCCAGATCGTCCCACAGTTGGAAGGAAAAAAACGCGTCGGTAGAAGGACCTGAAGACCAGAAAGGTAAAAGGATCGCCCCAGCGTCAGGGGTGGATCTTTTTCTATATTCCGACCGGCATACGTATATGTGTTAGCGCGTCAAGTTAAAGAATATAGAAAATATTAAAAAAAAAAAACTCACGGACGATAACGTCGGATCCTAAAATGGTGAGAGACCTGGTTCTGGAAGGTCAAACATGGGAAAGAAAGGAAAGGGGAGCTTGCCGCGGCAGAGAAACTGAAGCACGCACTTGCTGAATGGAAAAAATACCTGACTATCTGGAGGGGGAGAAAAAGACGGAGAAGGGACAAGCTCGAAAGTCCAAAAGCTCTATTCCTGAATCTCGCCGACTCTAAAGTGTTTTAGGGCTTCAGAAAAGGAAAGCGACGCCAGGCCATAAATTGACCAAGCACACCGCGATCATCACTTTATACTCGGGGGTTTTGACGCAGTAGCCTATGGGAGAAGGAATCACAGGAGAGGATAAGCCTTCTCCGCCGATCAGATCCTAGTGCTCCGGTCATAGGAAAGGGAAAGGGGGGCGAGCCTTCTTTAGAAAAGGAAACAGCCAGGGATAAAAAGAGAAGAGGGTCCGCAGAAAGGGTGCACTTAAAGAACTGAAGCCGACAGGAAGGGGTTAACCCGCACATTCAAAAGCTGCTAGCGGACATACTGCCCTCATTATACGTTGTTGGGTTATCTCGAGTCAAGAAGAAGGAAAGAGGGGGGATACGTCTGCATTCGTCGAATGGCGCCAGCCCGTTTCCTCGGAATCTAAAAGGAAGCGTCCTTCGCATGTTGTGGACGAAACGATTCGCAAAAGACGCACTAGAGAGAGTTCTTTGACCGGCGTCACCAACCTTGATGGCGTCAAAAGAGCTCCTTCCGTCGGAAATGAGGCGCAGGGATAGAAGAATATTGAAAAGAAAATCAGTCGTCCTGCGCGAAGGACAGCGTTAACTTAGGATATAAAGCGCGCTTCCGTAAAGTCCTGGGAGATCTAGGGACGGGAGGGTGAAGAGGGCCCGGCGCGTTCTTTGTTTTCCTAGGATTCAGAAGGGGAGATAGTGAGGGGGCGTATCGGGGGATCAAAAAGTGCATGAAAAGGGAAGGAAACACGTCTTTGATTCTTCAGGCGGCAGAGGCGCCTGAGATCGTCGAAGAAAGTTTAGTCAGAGACTTGAATGGGGGAAAAAAGAAAGGGTTGAAAGCCGTCCAAGACATTCTAAGTGAAAAACGGCAAGGCCTTTTAAGAAAGCCCATCCCGCACGAGGGAATGCGAGAAGTAGAGAAAAGGCTGAGAAAAAAAGGTGAGGGGGGGGAGGACCGTCCATTTATTGTCTTCTCCGTAACTGGTATGATGAGGAAGCCTGGGTCTGTGGTCATCTGTGAATTTGATAGATGTTGAACAGGAGAAGGGCAGAAGGTTTTAAGACGGGCGGAATTACAAAGGCGCCGCCTGCTTCAAAAGGCTCACTAAGAACTTAGCACGTCGGTAATTAGCTTAAAGGGAAGGGCCCAGGGTATCATGTCTTGGAGGGGGGTTACTCCGGGTCCTGTAAGGCCGTAGGGGCGCAAGGATGGAAGGATCTGCCACGCACCTGTGCCGAAAGAAGATCAAGATGTATATGGCGGGAGGCTCCATGAACTGTGTAAAATAGTGAGTTCCCCTCTGCAGGACTTTACACTGAAGGACATCCATTAATCAGGCAGGGGTCGGAAGCGAGACAGGCACATCGAGCAAGGAGAGGGGCATTCATCAATATGAAAAAGCCGGGACTCTTCAATGTTTTAACGGTGAAAAATCAGGGAGGAGCCTATAATCAGCCCCCAATAAAAAGGGGGGAAAATCAGGCGCGAAGGGTTACCCCGATCCGAACAGGCGAAAAAAACCTGAAAAAGAGACCGTCGAGAGTGTGCCTGGGTACGACATCGAGAAGAAGTAACGGGAGTAAAGGACCAAGATCCGGAAATGAAGCGGCGAGGAGACCTAACTCAATGAAAAAGTTTCAGGTTAAAAAAAGCAGCCATGAGACCGGAACGGTAACGGGGAGAGGGACAGAAGTAACAGCTCGGGGCAACTGCGCAACGAACAAGCTAAGCAGACTTGGAAGTTGCATTCGCTACCGAGACTCGACAACTAAAAGGCTATAAATCTTCGAAAAGGGGATGAATTTGACAAGGACTTGGGGATTAACGCGAAAAAGGTTCCTCATGAAGGACTGGGTGATGCTTGTCTATATACCATCACTCCTTAGAGGGAAGCAGCTTCTTTGAGACTTGCAAATAGTGTGGAGGGTGAAAAAGTGGGCGCGGCGCGAGGAAAAATAGCTCGGGCTAAAGTCCTCGCCAGGTTCGAAAGGGAAAGGGGGAGGAAAGGGGGAAATTAAGGGCTTGGCTACTTTAGAGGGCCGTAAGGAATCTTGCGAATGAGATAAAAGGACGATAGTAGCAATGGGCATCCGAAGTATGGTAGCGGGTCGGTTTTTTTGAAAGTTTTGCATAAGCCGGTGAAAGAGTCGTCTTGGATGTATTCCTGGATTGAAGAAGGGTTAAAGAATTGGGAAATGAAGGAGAAGGGCTGGGGAAGGAGAGCATGAAAGATAGGGGTGTTGGTTTGGGGGGGGTTTGTGGGAGGGGGGTTGGGTGGTGTTTAGTTTTTTGCACCGGGGGTTTTGTTGGGGGAGGGGGGTTTTTTTTATGGGAATGTTCCTAGATAGTTCGGGGTGGGTGTGTTCTTGAGGGAAAAAAGTCACTTTTTTTGTCCGACCACGTCTCCTGCAGGGAGATGAAGCTTGGGGGGAAGAAGAAAGGCTTCTGTGATTCCTCTTTCTAGGGATCGACCGCTCTAGAAAGTGGTTCTGTGGATCGTTTTGGGTTGAGACAAGTGTCATCCTTTTAATTTGGACGGAGTTAAGGTATACGTCTAGAAAATTTACATCTACCTAGAAGGGTATTTCGAGAGATAGGGGGGGGAAGGACTTGGGGGATTGGGGGAACGCTGGATCATTCTGATAATTAGGCGAGCTGTGGCCTTTCACGCTACTGGAGAGCGGAAGGGAGGGATGGGAGAAAGTGACTGCAAGTTCAACAATGTCACTATACCCCTCTTCATCGAACGGGGGGGGGTGTGGGGGTGGGGAGAAGGGGGGAGTCCGGTGCTAATCAGCCAACGTCCAAGCTAATTGAAAATCATCAACCTAAGGTTCACCTGAAACTTAAGACTCCAATTTTAAAGAAGGCCTTCGACCTTAGGCCATCCTTCAAACGGGGGAAAATCTAAAAATGGATGTTGGATTTGAAAAGAAAAAAAAGGAACTCGAAACTCTATATCCTAGCGGGGGTTCCACATAGGGTACAACTCGTCAATAAGGATCCGGGGAGGAACACAAAAGGACCGACAGTCAATCTTGGAAGAATGAGGTTGGCCACTATCAAGAAAAAGAATATATCGAATCTCGTAAGAATGAGCATGAAAAAAGAAAAAAGGGAGGGCTGGGGCAAGTCGCCCTCTTTTTCCTCTGAGGGGAGGAAATCTTGAAAGGGAGGCGCAAGTAGTTTCCGCATCTACGAAAGGGCTCTTAAAACCTTTGAGCCGAGTAGGAGAGAAGAGAAAGAGAGGGAGGGAAAGGACGGAGGGCAATGCCGTAGTGCAGCGGGAGGGTACTTCCCGAAAAGATATGGGGGAAAGAAATGCGTATTTGAGGTTGAGGGGGAGGTCTTTCTCGAAAAAACGCGATAAAAGATCTGAAGGGAGGCGTGGAAAAAGAGGAAGAAAAAAGAACCGGCTGCTTTCGGCGGGTTGAAGGGGCGACTTAGTCTTTGACTAGATTGGAGACTTAGGGAGCGAGGGAGCGTACGAACCTTTTTCTTGAAAAAAGATGGCATCAACATGCCAGGTTCCTATTCCCGGGGAAAGGGAAGAGCCGGCCAGAGGAAAGGAAGGAGGATGGAATTTTGCGGCCCTTGGAGGGTGTAGAACTTAGCCTTGCGGCCGGGGGTGATCGCAAAGAAGCCAGAGTCCTTTCAGGCTATCATCGAGAGGGTATCCCTGGGACACTTGCAACTAGGAGGGAGAGAGGGAAAGAAGGGAAAAACCCCGTCGACAAAGGTTCCTGATCAGCTGTCAACGAGTTGAAAGGAGAAGTCGTTCGTTCTCGTCGAAAAAACGTATACGTTCACGTCCAGGGGGGAAGGAGAGAGAAAAGAAGAACCCTTCACCAGTGGACACTGAGTCACAACCAAGAAACCCAACCCCACCAACCTGGGAGGAGAGTTAGACAGCCTGCATCGACACGGAATTATTATGCCCCATTAAAGACGTTGAATTCCCAAATGGAAGTCTCCAGCAGATCAAGGTAAAAATACTTCAGGGAGGGGTGAGGAGGAGGGGATGAAAGCCTCCTCTCCGGTAAAACATCCGATCTTTAAAAGCCAAAAAGACAGGCCTCCACGACAAACTCCTTCCAAATTGGAAAGGACACGTGCCACAAGGAAGAAAAAAAACCAAGAAGACAGGAGCAAAAGGAATCTAGATCTGCTAGCAAATTGTCTACTTGAAGAATCAGAAGAGACTTCGAAACTACTATTCCGGTCAGACAAAAACTTCGCCCGGGGGCAGGAAAAACGAGAAAAAGGGAAAAACCGACCAAAACGGGGAGATTTAAGAGATGGCGCGACGGGACCTATAACTCTCTCGCGTGACCGCTAAATCAGGGTCACAGAAATTAGGGAAGGAAGAACAGGCTACTGTAAAACTGGACTCTTCAAAGTCGATAGGGGGGGTATGATTAATCCGAATAAACAATTCCTAAAGGTACAAATAGCTCCTATCATTCAGGCGATCGAGGGTCAGAAGATTACAATTATGAAGGGGAGAGAAAGAAGAGGGTCGGAAAGGGCTTCCTAGAAGGTTTAGGGTCCCTCTTGCTTGGAAGGTTTAGGGAGAAAAGAGACCCCTGCGTCGAAGGAGACTCTTCCGAGGGGAGATTTCACCCCAGGCGGCTAAATTAGTAGACAGAGGTAGGGGGGAAGAAAAAATTGGATGGTGGCTGGAGTCCCCTGAAACCTTTGCGACTGGATGTCATATGCGAAGAGAGCAGGTTCAGCTTCAAAATCCTAATGTCTTGGAGGCTGTTGAGAAAACGGCAAAAGGGGATGCGCGCGGGGGGACACGAAGAAACCCTCTTATTACTTCTAGAGTGGGACAGAGAAGGGGCCGGGGGAGAAAGAGAAAAAGGAAAGAGATTGGGGAATATAAGGACTCTCGAAACCGGTCTAGAAATGAGAGGAAAAAAAGTACGGGGATAGCCGGATCGGGGGGGGCATCTTTAGGCGGGACTGAAAAAGAGGGAGACCGAGACGTCCGTGCTGCTTTGCGGCGGGATAACGAACCAATGACAAGATGACGACTGCTTGAAGGTTGACTGCGACGGCAGCGGACGAGAACTCAAAAAGGAGGAGGAGGGGGAAAGCAAAGGGAAAAGAATTTGGGGCATCAGATTGGGAATCGGGTCTGCTAAGATCCGCTATCCGAAAAACAGGCGAGATACGGAAAGAGGGGTCCGCGTCCAGCCGAAACTCATCCGACTGAAATACAAGGGGAATTGGGGAAACAATGTAATCTACTCCATCTATACGCTGAAACTTGAAAAGATGCCGGATTGAAAAAGAAAGAAAGAAGGGAGGGTCCAGGAAGCATCTCGCAAAAAACCGAGGAGCAAAAAAGTCAGCCTCTTAATCTATAAAAGGCTCTATGACCCAAAACAGAATGCAGCCTAACCGTAAAAACGTTGAAGGTGTCAGCTCAAAAGGAGAAGAGAAAATCATGATCAATACGGGACCTCTCCGGCGAACGCGGAGAAAGAACTTCCGGCCTCAGGCTCACTATCAAGGACACGTTTCGTGGGGGGGGAAGTCACAGAGAACTAGGGGGAAGAAATCTTACTACACGCTTAGCTGTAGTAATTGTCTTTCATGTGGCGACGCCGCCGAAGCCGGCCTTTGAGAAAGAAGAATTGAAGAAAACGTATCCGTAAAGAATCTATTTCCCGCCATAAATGGAATTTAAAGGAAAAAAAAAAAAGTGAATGCGGCTAAAGTGGAGAATCGGGCAAAGAAACTCAGGCCTGGAGAACCTCGATGAAGGAAGCTCCTATTGGGTAGAGGACCAGTTACCTCTGTGCTTCTTCGGCAGACGAAGTTGAGCGGGAGGGAGAGGGAGAGGCTGGAAGGGGTAACGCGCCAAAAAGAAAGGGTCGAAAAGTTCTGTGAGGGTTGCATTTCGAGGTGGATGGTGCCGCCTACCGTCACCACATGGGAGAAGGGAGATCCGTGCATCGTCCCGGTGAAACTCAGAAAGGGGGGAGAGGGGAGCGGCCATTGCGCGATGAAACGGATCCGCCGCGAAACCAAAATGCAAGAAAAAAATTGGAAAGCTAAGACCCCCGAAGCGCCCCGGGGTAGGGTCCAGTAGGAGTTCGTAGACACAAACCAAACACGTATACCTGGTTCCTTAATTCCTCGACCAACGACTAGGTAAGGTGGCGGGTAAAAATGGTACCGTCTTCAGCTCGGAAGGAGGGCCGACGGCAACAAGATGTACTCATTCATTGAATCTCGTCGGCACCGGAAAAACGGGAGTCACCTAAAGGAGGGAGGGGAGGAGGACCGCTTACCGAAAGGGCACTCGCCGAAGCAAGGGAATTAGAAAAGATCCATCGAGAACATCAGAGTGAATGTCCTGTGAAAGGGTCTAAGGAGGGAAAGGGGGAGCGTGATGCTCCTCCAGGGGACGGGGGCATCGGCGTCAAGCTTGGTCAAGGCCTGATGGAAACAACCGAAATATGATGACCTGTTAGTCTTCTCGAGTAAGTCGGGGGTTGGGGCCTTATGGGTCCGACGTGTCGAAAAGGGAGAGAGGTGGCTGGTGAAGCCGTGTATGATCAAGCCCGGGTACGTTCTGGGACCTGAGGCACGCTACTACTGAGGGGGTACGCACCTCCGAGTTCCCTATGAACGAATAGAGAGGGGGAAAACTGGGGAGAAAAGGAGAGTCCTTCGTCGTCGAATGTCCGCGTCTTGTTGTTTTAAAGAGGGGGTCGAACGTTCGGCTAAGCGAGATCACCATCGACAGCGATAGGGAGAGAGGGAGCGCCAAAGAAGTACGCTTCCTGAGGCGTGAGCAGGAGAGTTGGAGGGGGGAAGGCGATCAGAATCGGATACGAATCGGGGCAATGATTTTAGGGCCTGGGAGGAAGGGGGAGGGGGAAGCCGAAGCGTTGCTTGGCGGGGGGGGTCAAGGGCGATCGCATTCGGCGGTCGGGAGGGGGTCGTCTCCGGTGTTTGGGGGTCAAGCCTAAGGGAATGCTCGAACAGAGAAAAGAAGGAGGAAGCGGCGATTCAGCGCCGATAAACGCACGGATGGCAAAAATTTCATAGGCACCTCTACGACGGGGGTCTCGAAAAAAGAGACGTAGTCGCCAAAAGTTCGCTTGTCTGCGAGCTATGCAGTAGGTCTCTGGCCGTATTTCGGTTGTAGCCCTAAGAGAGGTAGTCGGCCTTCATCGTACCCAGTTACCTAAAACGGGGGCAGAGGACGAAGTTTTCCCCTGGCTTTAGCGAGCGAGCCGGCTTGGGAAAGGACCAAAGGAAGAGGAGGAGGCAGGTCATCCTCTTATCACGCTAAGAGAACAACATTTTCCAAATCGCACTTCTATCGAAAATTCGGAACAGCCCATGAAACCAGGGGAAAAAGCATCCTCCTCGTAAGTATGGCTTCTCTAGAGGGGGTCACTGATTTGCAAGGTCACCAGCTGAGTCTCAAGAAACAAAAAAGAGGAGAGTGAGATATAGTACACTGTACGAGGTACTAAGCGTGTGCGCAGCTCGAGACGAAGGAGGAGAGGTATGTGCGTAAAGGGTGTTTTCATGGCAGGAGAGGGGGGGGTGGAAATCTGAAGCAGGGCGGTCCAACTGGACTGGGAGGACCTTGGAGGGCCTTCGTCCTTTGTATTATCTCGACGTTTTGCGCCAAACGCAAGAGCGAGAAGGGAGCCAGTAACTAAATTCTTAAAAAGGTTTAGTTAACTGGGGGGTCCGTCAAGGAGAAAAAAGCAGAAAAGAGGGCGGAGCGCGAAAAAAGGTAAGAAATCTCTGCCGATCCGAAAGGAGGGGGAGAAATCCGTTAGCGTTATCATCTCATCCTTCGTTCGAACCAGATTGAAGTGTAACGGAAGAGGAAAAAACGCGGCACGGGGCACAAAAGCTCCCTCGTCTGGAGGGAAGTGGAGAGTCAACGTAGGCTCAAACTTAATACGAAGTGGAGAATCCGAACGCAGAAGAACAGGGCCGCCTAAAAAAAAGAGGGTGCCGGCTTCTACAGAGAAGAAGCTACTAGAACATCCAAGATTAAAGAGGTCTTTATCCTATTACTCTCCGAAGGAGCCCCGACAAACGGGAAAACTATCGACAAAGCGTCAGATAATTCTCGGGGGGGGAGAAGATAAGGGACTCATAGAGGAAAGGAAGATGGTTAGAAAGGGAGAAGTATCCTAACGATTGATAGAAAAAGTGAAAACAATAAAGAAATTAGTACGTCTCCGGACTGAAGGCAAAGCTTTCTGCAGGGCAAATCTCAGAAGGTTGTCTCATCTGGGGAATCAAGCCCGAGGGAAAGCCAGCCCATCATCTTTTGAGATGTTTAAAGGAAGATAAACGTAAAAATCCTTCTGCATGTCCGAACGTCGCGGAAACAAAAAAAGGCGAAAGGAACACAGAGGGAAGATTCTTCCTCTCTCGTAAGATCAAAAGGGGTGGGGAAATAGGCTTCCTCTTCAAAAAGCAAGTCCTTACAGAAGAGTGCACATCAAACGCGACATAACTGCGAGGGACTCAAGAAGGGAGTTCGGCAGAAAAATCACTCTGAAAAAGGCAGAAACCTTTACGCTCGTGCCTGTTGAGATTAGAGACGGGTCATCTGCTCTCACGCCTGAAAAGTTTGTAAAAGCCGAGAAACGCCCGGAAGGGACGAGCCGAAGAATAAAAAACTGGAAGGATTAAGAATGGAACTCCACATTAAGAGGAGGTGAAAACGCACATTACTAAAATAGTGGGGTGCCTATCTTAAAATACGGTCCCTCAATTGTTTGGGGGGGAGGTCCAAAGGGAATGGAGTCCGCAGGTGAATGTCGGGTCGCATCAGGGACTGATTAGCATTCCTCTAAAGGCCGGCGGGGGAACGGGTCAGCGAGAAAAACGTTCGGAGTAGGGAGGTCCTGAGAAGAAGGGGACTGAAGGGAGCAAGATCCTTCTCTTATCTTCATCAGAGTGGTTAGTCGCGGCGGAAACAGACAGTAAAATTCAAAAAAAGAAAAAGGGGACGCCAGAATCAAAGATATGCCGTTCTCGGAGAAGGCCGTACTTCGTGATGAAAAGACACGGTCAGTCCTTCCAGTATCGACGATTTCGCGCAAATCATTCTCTGGAAGAAAAGAGGGAATGTTTAAAAGAGAGCAGGGAGCGTGGCGCGTTAGAAAAATCTCGTCCCTTCTCGAGCCTAGGTTGTTAGGAAGATGGATTTAGATCTATCGAGTCACTTAAAGAGGTGGAGAAGGTCAAGAAAAGGGGGAGAGCACTGGAGGGGGGGGAGAGGGGAGAGTCTCAAGGATGAATCCTCGTCATCAGGAAGCAGGAAAGTTTCAACATGGGATACCAGAAAGGGGGAAAGGCCGGGAAAGAAAGAGGAACTGGCTCTTTCGATTGCCGTTCAGGTCGGCGCAAAAACTCTGGCGAAAACTTTGAGAAAGATTTTGAAAAGGGGGGAGGGGAGGAAGGAAGAAGTCCAGGGGACGTGAACGTGAAGTTGTATATTTTCATTAATAGATTTTTCGGGTTTCAGGAAGCTGTCCTATTCTGTCGTCTGCTGAAGCCACTGTGGGGAAAACGAGCAGGGGGGAAAGCGAAGGGATCGTCAGGAATACAAATGGCTCACGTCGTTGGAAGGGAGAGCATTTCTCCGGCCCGCAGGGATCAGGAGGGAAATTGTGTAGGTGAAGCTGGTGAAATGCCGGAGGGCGTCGTCAGCCTGCGATTGCGGGCGAAGCCGCAGAAGACGCCGAGAAAAGGGAAAACGATTGAAAGCAGAAGAGAGGGTGTAGACTCAAGAAGGGTTTTATCGCCCGCTGCCGAGGAAACGGAAAGGAAAATAAAAGGACTGGGGAGTAGAGCGACGAAAACAATAATTCTCGCGAAAAAGGGATAGAGAATCCTCAGAGAGATCATCGTAAACGTGGAAAGGTAGATTAATCGAGCAAGTTGTAGACTTCGGGTAGGACTCAAATCCGAGTTATCACTGCAGCGACAGCGTAAAACTAAACGAACCGAAAACGGCCATTCCTTTCCCAGAGACGTCATCGAGCTGGGGTAAGTTAAATTGTCTCAGCGCGCATCACTTGCCGGGCGTGCCGGAAGCGAAAAGAAATGGGAAGATAAGAATCGGGGGGAACTACTACGCAAAAACAAGGGGGGGAGAAATGGTGGTCTAAGGGGGGAAGACACCCTGACATTTCTCACCACGGCAACATATGGGCAGAGCTCCGTTGAGGCCCAATAAAGAGCAGAGAGAGCCGTTTAAGTTGAGAGGCGTAAAGTCGGAAAGGCGCCTCTACAACTACAACTTCGGAAGCCTTCGAAAGGAGAAGAATAATACCGAAGGAAAGAGACGAGATAGGCCGGGAAGGAAGGTGGACGGAAATCCAAAGGAGTTCTTCTGAGAGAAACGTCCCTCAAAGACTGTGAAGAGGCAGGTCGAAGGGGGTTAGAGTGGAATCAGATGTAGAGTTTATCGGTGAGAATGACGAAAGCTATAAGAGCGGCGAGTGCGGAAGCAAGTCCCCAAGTTTGGGAAAACTGGGGAAGGAAGAAAGGGGGCTGAGGAACGGTAGGATGGCTGCAGAGCGGGAGAATCGAGAAATAGCGAGAAGGGAAGTGAGAAAAATCAGGGGAAGGCCTTTGATATTCGTTTTTTGGGGGAAGGGGTGGACGACAACCGGGGGTGCAAACACTTTCAGGGGAGGAAGGGAGAAGGGGAAAGATTGGGGGGGGGTCGGCTGCGGTGACTTTCGCCGAGGAAGCTGGGGGGGGGGGGGGGGGGGGGCTGGGGTCTAGCATGCCTCTAGAACACTCTCGCGGAGAAAGCTGAAAGTCTGAGAATGAAGGGGAATTCAAAGGGGAGGGGGGTTCCAGCGGCCGTGTCGATGAAAAAGCTATTAAAGTCGATAAGGAGGGGTTATGAAGGGGCTGTGGGTTTGGAGGACGCAAAGTTGAAAAGTTGTGAGCGTTAGGTCTCTGAATCTAAAGGACCGGTCAGTATTTCGAATTCTAGGAGAACGGAGGAAGAGACTGAGGAAAGTGCTTCATGTCTTTACATTCATTATCCTTAAAGGTCGAGCTGGGGCCGGTGGCCTGGTATCTCATAAGAATCCAGGGGGGGGGGGGGGAGGCAAGGAATCAATCTACCCCCGATTGCATAAAGGGAAGGTCTGGAAGAAGATTGGAGAAAGTCATACAACGGCCGACAGGCTAGTCTACAAACTATCCGCCCAGGGCCACTCGACAACTGGGAGCCGTCCTAAAACAGAGGGAAAACAGAAGACGGCGGAAAAATATGACGGGGAAATTGAAATCTCTTTTCCGCCCACGCAGTCAGAAAGAGACAAGGGAACCGAGCTTGGCTTCCACATCAGAGCTCGTCAACTACGCGTACGAAAATCAGCCACCCTCGCCTTTCAAAGACGGTGAAAAGAGGAGAAGAGTAAGTTCCTCTCTGCCAGAGTCGAGACTCGTCCCTAAGCAACCTCAAAGGCAAGACATTTCCCGAATTGTGGCCCTTCCTTATTAGGAGGGCCCTCGAAAAAAAAAAACATGGGGGGGGCGGCAAAAACTCGTGTAAGG
>Ga0179591_1285173_pt1 | contig 13141 bp, 17 predicted proteins | sample CZOMad2_1_08_16f_FD_182891 | JGI IMG/M metagenome (GOLD analysis project Ga0179591, IMG submission 182891) | Vadose zone soil fungal communities from Angelo Coast Range Reserve, California, USA - CZOMad2_1_08_16fungal (PacBio error correction) | ecosystem: Environmental > Terrestrial > Soil >...
CGCCAGTTTTTACGCAAGGTGCTGAGGGTGCATAAAGGAAGCAGGGGGAATTCGGGGAACGGAAAAAAAGTCGAATAGGGAAGGGAAAGGACGGAGAGGGGGGCAGTCCTTCGTCTCGCCAGAAATAAGAAAGGCCGCCAGGGGAAATGGGGAATAAAGAAAATAGGGAAAGGAAGAAAAACCCAAATGAAAATAAAGGCCGATGTTGAAAGAAAAGGGAAAACTCGCGGCGGTAGACAAGGGAGGATCTTCTCTTCCCTCAGAAAGGATAAACCTACCGCATTCTTCACGCGGGGAAGGTCGCAGAAAAACAACCATAGAAGGGAGAAAACCAATTCCATCCCGCGCACGGACTGAAGGAAGCGAAAAGGTAAAAAGAAAAAAAACTCAGAAGGATGAGCAGGATAAGGTCCCACTATAGGAAAGGATGTCACCAAATAGGAAACGAAAAGGAAAAGGGAAAAAAAATAAATCAGGGCAAACCCTTGAAGAAGCGTAGGGAACTCCAGAAAGGAAGATAAGCCCATTTTGGGGGAAAAAAAAAATTCGAAAAGTACTGATCAACGAAGAGGATCACAGCAAGATGACGACGGGCACGAAATTCTGTGGTGGGGTCCAGAGAAAAAGGATAAGAGCGGGCCTGCGAAACCGGGGATCCGCGGAACAAGCGGGGTTCGGCGACATTTGGGTCAACAGGGACTAACCCGTGTTACATCTACCCAAAAAAGGGGGAAAAAGAATTACCACCTGCTCGTCAAGGCGAAAAAGCGTTGAGGGGAAAGAATGAAAAGGCAGTCGCGACTCTCCATGGAAGCCTCTACAGACTGCAGAAAACAAAAAGAAAATTTGTCGAAGGGAAGGGTGCTTTATCACAATCAGAAAAATATCCCGGGAGGCGAAGGGAAAAAAGGGGGTAAAGTGGGAAAAACAGTCCTCCAAAAGAGGAGAAAAAGGGGAACCGGATAAGCAATTGGATTACCAAACAATAGAGCTCACGTTGAATCAAGAAAAAAAGGGGGAACTCTGAAGGACGCACGCATTACGCACCGTTGGATCGGAGGAAATACTAAGAAAGCCAAAATCCCGGGTGGGTTCAAAGATCAATTTCGCTGAGAACATCCAGGAGGGACCTCGAGTTAAAAAAAAGGGAGGACCGGGACTCTGAAGAAGATTGCTACGCTCAGTCAGATCAACACATGGAAAGAAAAAAATTCCCAGCGCACATCTGCCAAATTGGTAAAAGTGGCCGAACGTCCGTACAACATACTACCCGGAACGAAAAAAAAAAGGAGACCAGGAGTTGAGACAAAGGGGGAAGGGATCAAAAAAATAAAAAAAAACGTCATGCGCAAAGGGGGAAACCGGATGACACAAAGGGAATCAAGACTGGCCATGCATTGCTCAAGAATTGCAAGGTCCTTCTCCAAAGAAAAAGAAGGAGACAAAACTAAAGGGGGGGGAAAAAAGAATTCACTGGAAGAATCAAATTTGGTTGAACAGGGAGTGCGGGTTAGAAGAAATGAAATGAGGGATGAATCATTCGGAAAAATCAGAAAAACATTGGGAGGGATCCGAAGGGGCAAAGTGGGGAAAACACCGAACAGAAAAGATTGACATAAACGCAGAAATTCCATAATGAGAAACGCGGATTCAAGCTGAAGAGGAGGGAAAACGAAGGTGGGATCGGCGGAATCGTCCCAAAAGGGAAAAAAAAGAAAAGGAAAACGGACCAATCCTGGACAGTGTTCCTAAAAAAATGATCTGCAGACAAAAGCCTTGGCCGTTGCCCGTGGGGGAGAGAACTAAACCTGGAAAAAAACGAAACCCGAGGTAATAACTCTTTCAGTTACCCACTCAAACGCACGCGCCAAAAAAATCTATACACCCAAAACTTGAACTTAAATTTCACAGGGGGACAGTAAAAAAAGGAAAGGTCAGGTCCAAAAAAATAGGGGTCAGAGGGGGGGGAAAAAGAAGAAAGACGTCCACGGGTGTGGATGTACGCTTTTTTTTGGGTAATTAATGGAAAAGAGACGGAGCCCACTCAACAAAGGGGGGTTTTAACAATGAAAGTGCGGGCAGACAAAGAGAAAGGGGGGGGCGAAAGGCAAAGACGAATAGGAGGACGGGCTGCGGGGTCGGGAAAGAGTGGGATGGTATACCTCGAAAAGGGCTCCAACGCTCAGAACAATCCTTACAGACAAAAATTGAGATAGAAGAAGAGTACCAGAGGGTGGGGAGAGTCTGCAAGAGGAAGAGGGAGCACTCCCTAGGGACATCCCCAAAAAGAAACGGGGATTGCCGTACGTGTCCAAAGGGTACAAATTGAAAAGAGCAGAGGGTAGTACAGAGACGGAAAAGACGGCCTATTGAAGTTATCACAGAAAAGGAGAAGGAGGAGGTAATGACTTTGATAGCATCACCATGCTGCAAAAAAAAAGGTCTACGACAAGAGAAACGGAACTGGTTGGCGGCCGCAGGTCTAAATAAACGGACCGTGTAAAAAGAAAAGAGATCGATACATATCTTAGAGACTCCCCAGAGGGTCCCACGAAGAAAAAAAAGGGGGAGTGGACGGATGAGCGAGCGGACACCACGATTGGCTGCACGGGAGGAGGAGGTTTGTACAGAGGTTAACAAAGAAGGAATGGCATCGATGGGCTGCGGAGACTCAGACAAAACAACACTTAGGTAAAATAGAAGCATCAGAAACGGCCCCTAACACAGGATAAGGGGGCCCGCTGGAACTGCAGAAAGCATTCCGAAGTCAGGGGGGTGCATTCTATCCTCCTCCCCCCGGGTTGGATCCAGGGGGATGGGGGACGCTGACGATATGGATGAGGAGTCCGGGATTTTGTTTTCAAAAGGGTCGTATAAAGAAAACAGTGTCTTAATTGCGTTAAGTGAGCAGGGGGAGGGGAGATAAAGAACCGTAAAAAACGAATGCGAAGTGGGGTAATGATCTACCTTTAAACTGTAGTCCATTGGCGCTCTATTAACGGGCCATCTCATCAGGATGGAAACAGGGGGAAAAGTGGCAAATGAAAGCAGCTTGGGGGCCTTTTTCCAAAAGAAAAAGACATTGATGATTTTGATGCAAGAGTAAGGGGCAGCTCGCAATAACAAGGGAGAAAAGCTTAGATATCGACAAATTGTGTAAGGAAGTTTTTCGATGAAACGGAGGGGAGATTGCTCAGGAGGTGAGACAACGGGGGAACACAAATGCGCTACGCCGCCAGGATCGCGACGTCTAGAACGAACAAGAAGTAGGTCACCGGCCGCCACTGAGTGTCCAAATGTGATGTTTTGGGAGCGTGGACGTTCATAAAAGCAAAAACGAAACGACGTTTACGAGGGATGAGGGTCCAAATTGACAGGGGGAGCCCGTTCGTGGTAGTCCTGCAAACCGAGAGGGGGGGGAGGAGAAGTGAGGGGGAGGGGGGGGGAAGGGGGGGGGGGGTAGGGGATGGGGGGGTGGAAAGGGGGGGGGGGGAAGGGGGGGGAGGAGGGGTAGGGGGGGGTGGAGGAAGGAAGGTAAAATGTTTGGTGGTGGTCCATATGAAAGTATGCGGTCGATGGAATTACCTCCGGGGGAGGTGATGGTCGAAAAGAGTTCCTATTGGCAACCGGAAAAAAGTCCACCAATGTTTGTTGCGTACCTTCTAGAGGGGCAAACTTGCAATGCATACGGCTGTTACTACAGGTTCAGGTGTGGAGACCGCGAGAAATAGGCGGCAAAGAAGGAATCCGCGGGTTGATTGACATAAGGGAACTTAGTGTTAATCCGGATGATGGGTGGAGGTGTTGGAGAAACTCTCCACCTTTTACCAGTGCCAGGAGAACAAAATGTTGGGGGCGGGGACCTACAAACTTATACAAAACCCGCAGGCCCTGCTATGCTCAACTATGGTCTTAGAGGAGGTCGGCAGGACAGAGAGCGGGACCAAACTGAAGGGGTAAAAAAGGGGTAGTTGACTGTGGTCAATTCTTAGAAAACATATGATCGAGGGCAGGGGGGTCCGGGGAGGGTCGCAACAGGCGAAAAGGGAGTTTCAGGGGTATTCAAAATGGTCGAACGCAGAAGGGGGGGGGAATCCAGGGTAGCGGGGTGGATGAATCAAATGTCAATTGGCGAGGGAAAATGGGGAGGAAAGTGGGAAACTGAAGAATCGTCAAGAAAAAAATGAGAAGAGCAAAGAGAACCTTGTGGGAGAGAGGGGCAAGCATTTCTTGTGCTCACAGGAGAGGGAAAAAAATTGCTGCGAGGGAATGTCTGCAGCAGTGCTATAGAATCTAGCAAATTGGGGCGCGCCAATTCAGATTTGGCGGGCTGGAGAAGCGACTTGGATCAATTGATTAGAAAGGTGACGGTGGATCCTCCTTTGAGAAAAAATAGTGTTGGAACGATTCAAGGAAATTTAACGGTCTTAAGTCAAGAGAAGAATTGAAATGATGACAATTGGTCTTGTGGGAGCAGTCTGCGAGAGGAAGGGGGGGGGGGGAAAGGGCAGAGCCGTGGAAGGGTAACCTAGAAGACAACAAGACGCGAGCGGGGTCCTGACTTCGGGAAAAACGCTGGGTCGCTGTGTAAAAAGAAAAAAAAAACCTGCTGCGCAAGCTCACACGGGGGTTCCGCGGAGGGAAAGACTTTATCAGGCCAAGCAAGCTTAAGTCAAGACAGACACGATCGGTCATTCCGCCGCATCGTGCAGGGCGATGAGGCGGGATCAGTCCCCTGGGGGGGGAAAAAAAAGGGGGAGGAAGAATGAGGATCGGCGACGATTTCAAGACTCTGCGGCCCAAGGGTGCAAACTGGATAACAAGATAAGTGACTAGGAGTGGGGGGCCCTTTCACGAAGTAGGTAAGTATCATGCGTCCAACGGGCTGCGAGCGCTGGGGCAGGAGGAAAGAACTTCCGATGGGGCAGGAGTGCTGAAGGGGTCTAAAAGACAAATGAGAGCTGTTCAGGGGGTTCGGAGAACCTTCAGCGGAAGAACTGAGGTTTCGCGCGATGCGTTCAGGCTAACTTCAGTAATGTGCGGAGGAGAAAAGGGAAAAAAAGCTGGAAAAAGGCCTGATAGGGGAGGTGATCTGCACCTGCAGGAAATCGTGAAAAAACCATTCACATGGGCGGATTAGGAAAGAAAAACGCCCAGGAAGTAAAAATGAAGCACCGGTAGGGAAAGAACGAAACGGTACGTTCCAAGAATCGTCGCTGCAGGTGAAACCAAAAGAGAAAAACCGTGGAGAGAGGATAAAAACCAACGGGGAGGTATGAAAATAGAGAGAAAAACGGGGGGACGCAATTGGATCGGTTGCGGAGGCGAAAAAGGGTAAGGAGCCGCCGTTACGAGAATCAATTACAGGGGGGAGTCATCCACCTCCCCGGCGAGAGTCAGGTAAAGAAAAAAAACGAAGAAAGATGGGGTGCCAGCGGGGCAGACGCCCAAGAAACATCCAGGCAGAGGTGTGCGCGGGGCCGGGGAGGAAGTAGAAACCGCACATCCTGAAGCTTCGGCTTGAGAAATCGCCGTACTAAACCTAACAGGAGGAAGAAACACCGGGTTAACCGAACCAACAGAGATCAATGGAGAAAAAAGTCAAACCCGCGCACCATTGACAGTCAAGAAACATGTCACACAATGGCAAAAAGAGCCTCCCTTTGGCAATCGCGATCGTGACCCGCTGCTGAAAGTAAGGGGAAAAAAATCCTCAACGAAAAACGCAAGAAGCGCTTGCACCCAGGAAAGCGTCTAAAACACTCCAAGATCCTCATTTACCCGTTTCCGCAAGAAAAAAAAACCACAGGGTACGATCCCGAATCAGTCAACAAAGAGAGATAAAGAAGCACGACCGAAGGTGTCCAGTACAATGGACCGACGCGTCGGGGGAGGCAGAAAAAGACGCTTCGAAAGGAAAAGTCGATTAGGGTGTCCTCACAGTTGGGCGGGCCTGAAGTTAAAAGCGACCAAAACAGGGGAAGAGGAAGAAAGCAACCGCTCGCCATCTCAGTGAACAGCGTGTCGTTATAGTCAAGGGGGAAAGACTAAGGGGAGCATGACCGGAACACTAGCAGAGAAGAGGCAAACAGAAATTGTTCATCATTTACAAAATGAAATGCTTGCTCAAGACGAAAAGAAGGACAGCAAGGCGAAAAGAGCCCTAGAGTTTCCCAACGAATGGTGGGGACTCAAAATGATCCAAAATTACTGGGATCAGGGGTACCAAACATGGAGAAACAAATGGTTGAATCACAACACTGACTTGGGCGCACTCCATGGGAAAAGGTGAGAAGGCCACGGATGGCCGGAAGTCGCAGCCAACTGTGTAGAAATAAGGGGTCATGCAAAGAGCCGGCTTGAACACACGCCTGTCTCCCAACAGTTCTTCCTTGGCCGAGAGAGACTAGAACTATAAGGACCAAAAAAAAAAATGGACGCAAGCAAGAAAAAAAATTGGACCCTAGAATAAAACTTGACTGAAGACTTCCGGACAACGCTAAAAAGGAACGTGGTCCCAAAAAATGAGCAAAGGATCGAAAAAAGCCCCGAAGAGGACCTCATGGTAGTTCGACCTGGGCACAGCACCCAGACCATGAAGCATACAGAGAGAAGGGAGGAAATAAGTGGGACTTCTCCCAACTAAAAGAGCTGAGTAAAAAAGGGGGAAAGGTCTCCGGCTGACGGTCATGACCTCCCATTGCCGCCCTCGTTCGGAAGACAGGAAGCTAGGGAGGAGATTCTTCCGGAAACGCACCAAACATTGCGTTCCACTCAACGTGGAAAAGGTGGGGGGAGGCTCGGGAAGTAATCCGCACTTGACTCAGGATACCACGCAAGAGACTGTCCATACCACCTAAAACTACAAGAGAATAAGGAGGAGGAATCAGCGGCTCGCCAAACTGAACAAATCGATTCGTAAACCAATACCTGGGACAGGTGCGTACAAGGAACAAAGAGGCAAACCGGTGTGAAAATTGGGGGGACAAATCGCCCCTCGCCCGACTTGACATCACAGCAAAAGATTTAATTCAAAGTGAAAAGCCGACGCGGCCACCATACAGGAAAACAAAACCAACGTGAAGTAAGGGAGTAATGGCGGAAGCTACCACGGAAGAGGGGGATAAAACGAATCAGGGTCATCAGTCGGGGGTCCACGGTTGGATTATCGACGCATTGGACCTTGAAAAAACGCCAGCCCAACATCAATGTTGGGAACCTTCCGTTAAAGGCAGGAAGACCGGGCTATTCTCGTCTATGAAGACTGTCGAGGAAGGTGTCATTTGAACACTCGAGCATCGACCGACGCTAGACTAACAATCAATTAAGACAACCGGTTCATACCATAAGCAAAAGCTGTGGGGAGTGCGGGAATGAACCTCGGGGACCGCTGAACTCAATCATGGATATTGGAAAAAACCACGCTGTTTTATTGGCGGAAAAGAGGGGAAAGGGGAAAGGTCCAGATTCGAGTGGCAAGTAACTATTACGAGAGCTGAAACAGGAAAAGACGTGTGGAGCAACCACGCCCTACAAGCGAGATGAGTAAGCTTTTTAAAATAAAAACTGGATTAGGATACTTAACAACTAGGAAAACGAACGCAATGTTGGCTCTAGGGTCTACATAACCTAGGGAGGAAATTGAACCTACGCGCTCTTAGCGTAAACATCCCGGCTTGGGCCCACACGAAAAACAATGGTGGCGGGAGAGGATCGAGAGCATTTTTCCACAAAAACCGACTGGTCAATGCTTTGCGGCATTGTGGGGAAGAGGGGTAAAAAAGCCTCCAGCGAGTGTTAAAAGGGCTTGATCATCGAAGAAACCACAAGAGGAGGAAAAGAGATCATAACACTTCCCCTAGCGACCAGTGAGGGATGTGGGGTACCGCTGGAACAACGACGAAAGCGGAAGAATGATGAGTGGTGGGCTCATCCCCCCCCGCCACTATGGGGTGGTGGGGGCTAGTGGGACCCAAAAAAGAACCGGTAGCGAAGATATGGATAGAGCGTCTGTGTGGGGAACGTGGAGCTTGTATGCCTGGCAGAGCCAAACAAGGGGGGATTGGGGGGTGGAGTAAAGGGGGTGATTCTATCAAGAAGTACGAACGGAGGTTGGAGGATGGAGTCTACCAGTTTAAATGTGCTGGCTTCGCTGGATCGGGACTTGAAAAGAATCCCCTACGGTGCCCCTGGTGTCAACGGGAAGGGGAAAACCCAGACGGGGGGGGAAGGTGCCAATCCTTAATGAGTTAAAATGGAAATATTTTTAGGGCCATCTCGCACAGAAAAACAAATCTGGGAGGCGTAGATGGTAAGGGGTAATGAAGGGTTCAGAGAAGAGATTGCTCGATGGGGGAAAAAGAAACAAAGGGAGGGAGAACAGTCGCAAAAAAACGCGATCTCGACGTCGAGAGACAGCTTCTTGGGAAGCCCGAAAAGCGGGCCACAGTTGGGAGGTGTGTGCGCGTGGGTCAGTAAAACGTAAGGGATACCAAAAGGGCGACGGGAGGCAATCACCCACGATGCCGGATGGTGGGGAAAGCCAGGTCCGTAGCTTCCGCCACCCAGACGAATTTGACGGGAGTGTGTGGGTGTGACATGAGTGTCCGCGTCGGCGGAAAGAGAAAGTGAAAGGAAAAAGACCGGGGGGAGGGTCGGGCCGAGGGGAAACCGATCGGAAAAAAAAAACGGGGGGAAAAAAGGAGTCGCCGGATCGGTAGGGGAAGGTGACGGCAAGACAAACCGTACGTCTTGGGACGATCGTGTTCAGTTGGAAGGCAAGGGACCAGCAAAGAGAAGGGAACGTGTCTTAGTATTGTAAGGGAAAGTGGACTTCTGGGGACATCGGGGAAAGTAGGGATTTTTTTAAAATCAGCAGTTCACAGGGAACCATTGTCCGGACGGTTGGGGCGGCCGGAAGAACTGATTCTCAAGAAAAATTCAGATTGGAAGAAAAGAAAAGCGGCAATTTCAGGAGGAAGGTCAGAAACCGGTAGACTGATAACAACGGCTAGGGGGGGTAGGTCAGAAAAAAAAAAGAAGAAAGAGCACCCGCGTTGTAGTTGGGAAATACGTGGGGAGTAAAAAAGGGGATGGAAAGAAATGAGGGCTGACTTAAAGGGCACTGGGAGGATTGAGAAAAGAGAAAAAAGAATGTGCAGACTGGGAAGGGTGTCAGCAGACACAAATGAAACGCGGGGCGAATGGTTGGGAAAAATGGCACAGGTTGGTAAAAAAGGAGGAAACAACAGCGCGGGATAGAGTCCAATGGGGGGTGGGGGGCTTTCTTCAAGATTGAAACTGAAGAGCGAAAGGGAAAGGAGGAGGGGAGGAGTAATCTAAAAAGGAAAAGGGGGGAACGCGGGCAAGCATGGCTTTGAAAAATCAAAAACTGAAAGGGCAGAGGAAAAAACCCTTAAAGGAACGGAGCGCCGGGGCTATTATGGAAGAGATCAGGGGGAAAGGCTTGCGCCATCAGATGTTCCTGGTGTACAAAGAGCGAAGTTGGGAAATCCAAGGCAGACGTTATCGTGGGATCCGCGGTGAACCTGTCGGGGGGGGGAAAAACTAGGGGTCAGCCCTGAGGGACTTGAAAAAGGCGGGTCTGGGGAGGCAGCAGAGAAAGGGACCAAATAATGAACACTTTTCTGGGTGGGAAGAAACGGAGGAGAATCATCGAACGACCCTTTAAGGAACTTCTAAAAGAAAAAACGGGAAAGAGTGGTCCGGTAGGGGGAAAGGGCTTTTTGTAGGGATGGTGAAAGTCCAAGGCCGCGCAAAAAAAGAGTACGAAAACACGCGAACACGGGGTTAAAAGGCGAAGCGTTTTGCAAAGCAGAGAACAAGATGGAGATACACCTATTCAGGTCGGGTGGAGAGGACGTCGTTTTGGGGGGCCATTCGGGGAAAAGAAATAAAAGGGGGAGTGATGAACTGGGAAATGAGACGAGGCGGGACGGGGAGGGAGAAATCTTAACCCGGAAATATCTTATTAGGGGATATACTATAGTGGGCCGTGCTGATGTGTGCACTAAAGAAATCAGAGGACGGGAAAAAAAAAAAAAAACGGATGCGAGCGCTGCATTTGGTAGGGGCCTTCAACGAGGAGAACTGAGGGGGAGAGGGGAGCGACTCGACAACCGGATAGGGAGGGTGAGTGTGAGGAGGAACAGCACGTAGAAAAAGTTTCTCGGCGATGCTAAGCGAAGGAAAAAAGGGCAGGGTAGAATAGCGAGATTTTGCACGCGCTGGACACGCTGGCCTGAGGAGGGGCAGTTGGCGCTTCCATCTAAGGTTCATGAGTAAAATCAATGGCGGATGTCTGTCTAAACGAAGGCGGAAAAAAAGCCTGGCATGAATCACCCGGGAATTGCAAAAGAGCAGAAGGGAAACGAAGTTTGTTTTTTGAACGGCTGCCCGTGCTACGCGGGGCCATGGAGGAAACTGGGAGAGAGAGCTAAAAAAAAAAGCACTGATTATGAAGAGAGAGATAGCCACGTTTTTTACGAAAGCCGTTGCGAGAAAAAAAAAAGTCAGCGAAGGAAGGGCGCACGTGACGGGTCAATTAAGGGTTCATGGCAAAAGTCCAGGACGAGATCCTTCGACCCAGATCTCCGCCAGGAAGGGTTCATAGTAGGAAACTCGCGGTGAAGCGCACCCGCCTCAATGCATCGTCAAAGTTGTACAAGAAGGGCAAAAAAAAATAAGAAGGACCGCACCATCATGCAGCTTCGATGAAAGCATAGACTACTAAACCTCAAGAAAAGTAAGGGTAACGAAACCGCAAAATCTATCAGGGGGTTGAGAGGATACTCAAAAAGGAAGACAGAAACCTTACTCGCAGCGGGAAGAACTCGACCAAGGACCGCCAGCTAAAGCAACTCGCATGATACGTGGGGCCGAGATCTGAAATGTAGAAAAAAAAATCAGGCCCAACTCGAAGAGAAAAAGAAGAAAGAGAGGGGAACCTCTTTGAAGAGATCTTGAACTAAGCCGTCAAGTCAGCATTTCCCAGTTCAAAAACAAAAAAAACCCAAGGGAAACGAAAAAGAAGAAAAGATGACGACGAATCACGACAAGGAGTTTCCGCGTACATCGGAAAGAATTGCTGACGCTACTAAGGACAGAGGAAAAACAAAGGGGGACTCGTGATTGGCCGCACAGTGGGGCAGGAACTTAAGTGAAATAGAAAGGAGAAAAGCCGTTCAAAAGACTAAAAAAAAACCGCACTGGGACATTCGAAGAAAAAGCGGGGCAGAGGTAAGGAAAGGTCTCGTGAAAGCGGGAAAAGCTACCATTCAACACAAAAGCAAAGAAAACTTTGCGCAATATGATGAGGAGACAATAAGAAAGCTTGTGAGAAAATCGGAGGAAGTATCACCGAAAGAGGGCCAAACGAAAGGGTTGGTGGGGGGCCTAACCCGCGATAAAAACGATCCAACGTCTTAATCATTGGATGAAAACCAGACAGGGAGATCACGGGGAAGAAAAGAAAAAAAAAAAAACGGCGGCACGCCATTTTCCCAACCTGGGGAGGAAAGATGGAAAGGGCCTTCGACGAGAATCAAACAGGGGTGGGGGTTCTAAAATGAAGTCCGTGATCAACAGCCATGCTTGCACCAAAAAAGTGGCTTCAGGGGAAACTCGAGATTGGCGAGAGAAAATTACAGATCAACGCATGGAGAAAAACAAATTTTCATCATCATCAAACACCACAAGCAAAAGGGGTAACTTCCTTACACGCTACACGGGAAGGGCCCAAATCTCCACAGAGGGAAAGGGAAGACGAACCTCCGCTTAACTCACCTGGCAGGGAAAGGTGGAGAACCGCTTAAAAAAAACGGAAAGGGAATAACAAGATAGAAAGGAATGTCTCAGCTTGACAAGTCTTCTCCCACTACCAAAAAGCAGCTGCGAAAAAAGAAAGAAAAAAAGAATTGGAAGCTCTACTGTCCTGCCTACTTCCGGAAGGGGGGAGGGGGGGGCACTAACCAATAGAGTTGGAGAGGGGGAAATAATGGGATCAAGGGACATCACAACATTGAGGAGCAGGGAAGGCCCAGGTGGCAGAGCTTTCACACAACCCTAAGACACGAAGGAGAGAGAAAAAAAAAGGAATGTTCCAAGAAATCCGACCCGAGGCAGACGGCGCTTGCGCCGGTATCCATCGGGGAATCTCCAAACTGTCACCCGATGAAAACGGAAAGAATCCGTCAAGGGAAAACTCGAGAAACTGGGAGGACGAAAAGAATGGTGTCACTTGGTGCACAAAACACCGGAGCACGACTTGCAAATCCACCCCCGGATTTAAGGAAAGATTTCTCGTGGAAAAGGAGAAAGGAAAAAACCCCAAAGGAAAAAAATTTAAATTTCGTAAACTGGCGAATCTACAAACAACGCGTAACAGAGTCATCTGGGGAGGAAAAAAAGAAAGCCAAGTTCCACGTTGTTGATTAGCTGAGAGGGTTAAGAGCCACGAGGCCCGCAACAAGAAACAATGGGGGGGAAACTGGGGAAAGCTGGCCGGGACACCGACGAGGGAGAAAAACGGAGTAGGATGGGGAGGAGATATCAGTTGGCAGATCGGTTTACTGGGGGAATAAATCGATCAGAGCCAGACTTCTATAGAATAGAGCAACCGGGTCAGTATACTAAAGATACTGGGGGTAAGGAGGAAGGCCAAGGAAACAGAGGAAAAAGGAAAAGCTCAAAGTGAGAGTGAAAAGGAAAAAGCTGGGTAGAAGTCAGAAGGGGACCACGGGGGGAAAAGGGGCGAAGATTAAAGTTCAAGTACCGGGAGAACTAAAAGGGGGGATGGATACGGTGACGGTGAGAATCAAAAACACGAAAGAAAAAGTCGCAGTCGGAGTAAAAGACTTTGGAGAAAGAAGAAACTCGAAAATCAGGCAAAACCCACCATACGCCTGGGTGCGGGGAAAATTTTCTCATACCGAGTCCACGTACTCCACGAGATACGGCAAGATGGGAAAACATCCCTGCTTTGGGGAAACGAGATAGCGGGTAGGGGGGAAGTAGAGGAAGAGGGGGGGTCAAACGCAACAAACCATGGAGAAATGGACTTTAGGAAAGTGGGGGCACAGAGACCCAAAGCCACCTGCAGTGGGTAATGAGGAATGGAGAG
>Ga0179591_1284131_pt1 | contig 13140 bp, 15 predicted proteins | sample CZOMad2_1_08_16f_FD_182891 | JGI IMG/M metagenome (GOLD analysis project Ga0179591, IMG submission 182891) | Vadose zone soil fungal communities from Angelo Coast Range Reserve, California, USA - CZOMad2_1_08_16fungal (PacBio error correction) | ecosystem: Environmental > Terrestrial > Soil >...
AGGGGGAAAGGACGCACACAGCCCACACAAAAAACAAAAAAACATATCATCAATGCCGAAAAAAAAACTGAGGGGAAGGGCAAACCGTCTTCCAAAAAAATAATCTGGCAGAGCAAAACCAAAGTCATGGGGTAAGCCGTGTTTACAACCAAATAAGGTAAACCCAGTAAGTCAAGGTCTCCCCAAGGGGGGAGGAAAATTGAAATAAATCTTGATGGTCCGGACAATTCTTTCTGGCCCCGTTAACAAGGCGGCCCAAAAAGAAAAAAAAGGAAAGGCACGTGCCATGGGTTTGAAAAAGTCCGCCGAATCATAGAGGAAAAGACCTTTGTTTGCAGGAAAGGTTTGTGAGAAAAAGCAGGGGCCCGGGGGAGGGGACTGGGGGTGGGATTTAGAAAAAAGGGGGGTTTGTTGTCAGAAAGGCCAAAGAGGCGGAGTGGGGCCCTACTAAAAGAGGCGACAGGGGGATAATCAGAAAAGGGGGGCGACGGACAAAAGAAAAAGAAAGGTCGACGAGAAGGAAGTCGATCGAGGAAAAAGACAGGCAAATATAAAAAGACAGCACCGGGGGACGTCCCGGGGAAAAAGGCGGTAAGACGGAAAATTTCAGGGAAAGAGCATGTAGCAAGAGACGAAAAAAACCCACAAAAATGATGAAAAAAAACACCAACCCAGGGAAGGGCGAAAGGCTGCCCGAGCAAAATCTTGGGGGGGATGGACAGGCATAAGCTCAAGGAGAAAAAAATACTTAAACAAGGGAAAATGAACAAAACAAAAAATACCCTAAACGTTCCCAGTCCTGAAATGGTGAAACTTTGAACGAATTTGGGGGGGGGGGGTGCCGCCAAACTGGGACACTCTAACCCAGAAAAACGCCCCCCCCCCTCCTTCGAACCGGGACTTCCAAACCGGAGGGGAAAAACCAAAGCAAATGAAAAGATTCCAGAAAAAGGGGGGGAAGGACCTACCTATAAGGGTGAAAACTCCCAAAAGAGGGGGATTGGTAAATGTTTACTTCGAGAAAGGAAAGTGGGGGGGCCAGGGGTTTGAAACAACTAAGAAAGTAATGCATTTAAGAAGAGAGGAAAGGGGGCACAAACGGCCAAAAAGGGAAAACACACTGGAGAGGAAGACCGGAAGAACGGGATAAAGGTCACGCGGAAAGAGAAGTGGGGGGGAGGTACCGGACGAATCATCAAAACGCCGGTGGGAAAAAAATTGGGCAAAGGACAAGAGTTGAGGGGGTGGGAAACGCCAAAAAATCTCGAAAAAACTCAAGGAAAGAGCTGGAAAAGAAGACGGATTCAATAAACCGTGTGGGCTAAGAAGCCGATTGGGGTCGGAAGGGAGAGACGCACTCTCCCGGGGGGGGCCAACGTCCACCGTGAAAGGAGCGCACGCGCATGGAGGGAGAGTAAACAACCGGGAGTAGGGCCTGGCAGGAAACCAAGCTGGGGGGTTCAAACACTATGGGGAAAAAAGAAAATGCCCTGAAGGGCGTGGGGTGGGGGGGAATTTGTGTGAGAAAACAGAACGGCCATAAGACGAGAGAACCGGTGGGCAAAAAAAAAGAGCAAAACGAAGTAGGGTGGTAAAGACCCCGGATGGGGGGGAAGGGCCGGGCGACGGCCGAAAGAGGGAAGAATTATTAAACAACGGCCAGGAGGAAAAGCGCCGAAAGCCAGGGGACGACATGAAACGGTTCAAAAAAAAAAAGAAGAACAAGGTGGTCCGCCCAAGAGGACCAAAAAGTTGGCGGACTTATGCGTTTTTCGCGAGGAGTTTGTTCCCATCAGGAAGCACACAAAAGGAGTCAAAAAGGGTGTGGAGCCTGGGGGGAACTAATCATTAAACAGAAACGGGAGATGGGTGGCGGCCAGAGGAGTCGGGAACAAAAAATCCATAGGGTGCACTCTTTCAAGAGTAGCTCTACACCTGGAACGGTGCTGCAGTCCGGTACAGTGCCCTGTCAGGGAGAGGAAAGGGGGGGGGTGACTCTCAAAGGGGGGCATGACCGTTTGGAACACGGTTCCAGGCCCAGAAAGCGTAAAAGGCGCGCGATTTTTTGCACCCGCGAAAAAGCTGAATAAACACACCTCCAATGGCAACTGAAAAAAAAGTAAAGAAAGGGCTGGGGGGGGGGGGGTATTGGGGGTCCTTGCCGAAAGAAAAGTGGTGCCAGGGGGGGGCGACAAGCAAACGTACCGGGCGGGGGGGGAGGGGGAAAGGGGGGAAAATCCTGGGGGAAAGAAAAAAATAGCAAAATCATGAAAAAAAAAAGAAACCGGAACCCTATAAATCGGGGAGTCAGCGGGGAAGTACAAAGAAAGTGGGGAGGTACGTCGGGTTGTTCACGAAGGGGCCTGTGGGGAAGAAGGGGGTTCACGAAAAGCAACCACAGTGAGGGTCGCGACACCGAGGACTGAAGCTACACCTCACACCTGTACAGGGGGGCTTGGCCTGGTTGGTGAAAACGAACCAGGGGGCATAGGTGGTGCCTTCACCCCCGGCTGATGGGTCAACCGTGGGAGGTAGGGTAGGCCGAAAACGTGCTCACGACAAAAAAAAAGACACCGATGTCAAGATGTCAAAGTGGACGCAACTTTTGAAGAGGGTCTCGGAAGCCAAAGGTCACCACAAAAAAGGAAAGTCGTAAAACAAGCACAAGGTCCAGTTTCGAAAACCACCAAAGGGGCGGACAACGCTTAAAAAAACAAAAAAAAAAAAGGGTCACCTGTCCAATGACGAGAGACCTTAAGGGCCAAAATTCTTCATTTGTCCACTGGTATGAGAGGGAGGAAAACTTAGAAAAGGGGGCTCAATCACCCACTGGGGTTTTGGGTGGGGGGCCTTTCCCCTAATCCTATATCCAAGCGGGAAGGGAAAAAACAAAAGGTGGCAACGCCTGGACCAGCACAAATCCCTTTTTGAGAAAGGGTACATATCAATGGTCTTCGGGAGGACAGAGAGGGGGGGGGTCAACTAAGTGAGGCAAGCTTTAGGGAAACATAAGTTCTCGAAGAAAGATGACTGAAAGAAGTGAGTCGGGCTAAGATGGGAAGAGGGAAACGAAAAGCACGGGACGGTCTTTGTGTGGTCTTTTATGGGAAAAAATCCTAGAAGTCGCATGGTGCGACATCATTGGGGGATTTCTGGAGAGCGAACTGCGTGCAGGTAAAAAGCCGGTCACGGGGAGGAAAGGAGGAGGGTAAGAAAGGCAAAAGGACATTTATCTACCCAAATCTTCATCATTGGTAATAGAGGGAGACCAAGATGGGTGCGACTTCATAAAAGGGGTGGGGTCCTACCGTAGGTCTCTGAGGGTATGCCCACGAGAGGGGAAAAAATGCAACTCAGTTTAGGCATCGAGGTTACTTGTCCCGGGGGACTATAAACGGGGGGAGGGCCCGGGTGAGGCGGTCTAAGGGTCAAGCCATTAAAAATCTCAAAACAAAAGAAAGGGAGTGAAAAAGAATTAAAAAGAAGGAGATTCATAAAAAGATGATACCCCTAAGAAAGGACAGAATCTGCAAGAGCTGGAAAAAGTACGAGATCTCTATGAAATATGACTCAAGGAGGATCAAGAGTGTGCAATACTCAATACGCAAGTCTGAGGAAATTGTTGAAATCTCAAGAAGGAGGTTCGAGCCTCTGAAAAGGAGATGCAAGGAAAGAAAGATTGGTAAAGCAAAATTATAGGAATACTGTCCGAGCCATGGAAAAAACGACACTCCAAAAAAAAAAAGGTATTTAGGGAGATCTTTTACCTGAGGACAAAAAAGGGCACTTAGGTGAAGACAGAAATTCTAGGAGGGAAAGAAAAACCACGCATGAAAAGTTCTTCATGGAACTACCCCCAGAAACCTACAGCAAAAAACCACACTGGGGGGGATCGTGAGTCTCTTCGTCAACGTACACGGGGAACTACAGGGGGGAAAGAGACTTCCAAGAAGTCAAAAATACGACAAAAGGGAGATTGCATCGCTGGAGAGGTTGGAAAGGGCTGGGCCCCGGCAACTGCAAAGAATTCCCGAAACAAGGAGCTTTCGTACTGACCAAACAAGTTGGGGGGGGCTTGACTGACCCTAAGTGGTTTCGGACCTTCATTCCTAACCGAAAAATGGACACTGGGAGGGAATCCAGCGCGGGGGGCAAGAACCGTGGTGAACCACGGGTGAAAAGCGTGTTACTAGGTAGGTGTGGTTGTTGGGAAGAGGAAAAGGGGGACGGGCAGGGGAAAGAAGAGTGCTGAATTGGGAGAGCCAGAACACGGCAGGGGGGAGGGCGTCAAAGAGGTGGATTTCGGCAGGACCCCTCGCCGAAGGAAAAACTAAAAAAAAAAAAAGAAAAATCCTGGGTGTGGGAGAAAGAATGAAAATGGCGGGGGCCCTACCCACTGACAGAAGGAAACCTTTCGTGGATTTGAAAAAATCAACACGGCGAAAACACCACCCCAAAAAAAAAAAAAAAAGACAGGACTGGGGGGGAAGTGCGGGAAAACGAACAAGGCCCAACCGTACGGCGTTTAACAAGGAGAAAAAGACAAGAACGGTTGACTCACGAAAAAGAACGGGAAGTCTGGAGGACGCGTTTAGGACGAGTTAAAAGTCGGCCAACAAGGGGAAGAGCATACGCACAAATCTAAGGGGGGGGTGGGGAAAAACGGAAGTGGTCAGAACCCAAGGCACCCCGTGGACGGTGTGGGGAAACACAAGACATCAACAGGGGGGGAAGAAAGGAATCTTCAGCAGAGAGGGCAGCGATGAAGCCTTGTTCGGCAAAACAGCTCGGATTGAAATCGGGGCCACAGCTCCTTTATTGAAAGTCCCTTGATTGTCGGGGAAAGGGGTTCTGCCAATGGGGAGGGAGTCAAAAGGGATCTAAAACGGTACAGGGGCAGAACCCGGTCTACTTCTCGCTGAAAAATTTATCTTGCAGAAGAAAAGGGGGGGTTCAGTAAATCAAAAAAAAACCCAAGTTGGCAACCCATGAAGCGAGCGTCGTTACGTTAAGACTGGCTACACCAAAGGGGGGAAAATCCACCCCGAGATCGTATGTTCGGGTGAAAGAAGGAAGGGAACCTCGCACCACGAAGAAAGTAAAGCAACAACCTGGTGGGGAGCGACGACCAAATCCCGAGATAAGGTAGAAGGGAAGAGGTAAAGTGAGCCACAGCCCGTGAAAAAGGACAAAAGATCCTTTTCCGAACTTCAAAAGGAGCCTACCATACCGGGAGGGACAGCGTTTACGTCACCAAACCGGGTGTGACCATCTCCTGACGTATTGCAAACTTCCTTGGCCAACAAACCAGGACCTAAGACGTGGTAGAAAGATGAGTCACAGACCATGACATGGGTGCACAAGAAAAGAAGACCCGTATCCTTCACCGCGACTACGGGGGTGGATAGAAAAGGGGACTTGAACTGTGACGGGCCGGCTAGGCCTCCGGGAAAGACAGCCTCCCCCTGCGAACTACCGGGGGAAATCTCGCCGGGGAAAAACACAGGTTCCTGCAACGGAAAGGTTTGCCCAACGGGCGGGGGGGGAATAGGGTGGGGGCAAGGACCAGAGGACGCGTTCCCAACACACAAAAACCCGAGGGAAGAGGGACGGAAACCCGGTATGATCGCAACGTCACTCTGGCAGGGAAGACCGCGTCATTAGATCCTCGATACGGCAGGGGGGGGGGGGTTGCATGGGCGGAGGGTCAACCACAGCCCGGCCACTCGGATGGGAAACTGGACTGGCGAGAAAAACACGAAACAAGTACCCGAGCAAAAAGAATCAGTCCTGCCGGGGTCGAAAAACCAAAAACGGACTTCGTCGGGGCCGAGGGGGAAATGGATGCGCAATAGCCGTTTTGCATCTTTGGTTGACGACGGGAGGGGGCGGCCGGGGAGCGTTGGTTGGGGGTCTAAACAAAAAAAGTGAAAAACGGGAAACAAAAAGGCAGCAAAAGGGTGGTAACGTTGGGGCAGGAAAGGGTCCTGGGGGGGACCGAGCCTCTCAGCGGGACGAAAAAAACTGGCACTCAGGCGCCCTGGGGCGACAGACCCGCGGTCAGAGAGACGATGGGGGGGGGCCGTATTGCGAAGGAAGTAATGAAGGGAAGAGGCGGGGGACCGAACAGTGAGGAAATGCGTCACGGGGCGTTCCATAGACACCAACCAAGCAGCAAAAAAGGGGATAATTCATGAAGCGGGAAACGAAGTTTGGGAAAAAAGGGGGGAGGAATGGGGGGGTACGGAAAACCATGATCTCGTAAGGAAAAAAGACATCACCCGGCGACGTGCCCAGGAGAAAAAAAAAAAAAAACGGGTAAATAACAGTGCAGAAAAAAAAGGGAGAGAGGCAGTCCTCAAAAGTCGCGATATCGGACGACGTGACCAAAAAACCGAAAAATGGCCTTTCTCCCGAAAGGACAGTGGGGCCCCTTGTTGGGAGAGGGGAAAAATTAAGAAAGAGTAAGACAGCACGAAAAGGGGATCCTCAAAACCAGGGAGGGGGGGGGCAGAAAAAATGCCTTTTACGGTCCCGATTACGCACAGAGGGGGGGGTCGGGAGTGGCAAGGAGAAACTATTCAAGGGCGGAAGAGGTGGGCAAAAAGGGTCATGGGGAGCAAGACAGATAGTGCGTGGTGGGCTACCGATCCCTAAGGGACTCACAAAAAGTGATGAGAAAGAATATCGGTCCCGTACGGCCACCAAAACAACCCTAGAGGGAAAGACCGCAACAGATTGGCTTCGCACGCCTTCATCCCAAAAGATCTTCCGGGGAAAAAAAAAAACCCCCGTGCAAAACGTCGGTCTCTGCCTCTAAAGAACCAAAAGGCATGGCATGGCAAAAGGTGCCAACGTTCAGCGGGATGATCCATTCTCAATGTGGGGGGGGGGGGGGGGGGGAACAGCGAATTATGTTTCATGCGCTATTAAAAGAACCACAAAAAGAAAAGAAACGGGGCAGCACGTCGACTGTTGAAATAATCGCCGAAAGTCAAAAAGCGCGAGAGTTTGTGCGGTGGGACGGGGGTGTGCACAGGAGCGCCTCGAAACTTACTTTGACCTGTTACCCCCCTCGGGGGAAAGCGGGCGGATGTCAAACGAGACTATCAAATGAAGGGCTTGGAATCTAGCCATTGAGAAACAAAAACTCCAGACAAGAGAAAATTAAGTCGAGGAAAAACGTGCAATTGCGGTGCGGGAAGTTACGGAAAATTGGGGGACTGTCCCAAACGGTGGGCGTGCCTGGGAGGACACTGAATCAATACGAACGCGCCACGTCCCGTCGAAGAGATGGCGGAGGGATCCACATCGGGGTTTTGAGAAGACCTAATCGCGTTCAAGCAAAAGGGGAAAGGTGCACTAACCACCAGGTGAAACAGGGGTTGGGGGGGGAAGTCAAAAGAGCGGGGTGCGCCTTGCCCAAAAATTCGTCTTAAAAGGCAGCCAAAACAGCCTCGTCGACCCAGAAAAGCAGGAAAAACGGAAAGAGGGAAGCAGAAGGTAGACGAGGGGCTACTAAAGGGATCCGAAAAGGAGTCTGCGACTAGAGGTGGGACGTCACACTCGCACCAAATTGTTTCCACAGGCCATCAAATTTCAGGACGGGCGGTGAAAAGAATGGGATGAATTCTGTCAACCGCCGAATCAACCTGTTCGCAAGAAGGGAAAAAACAAAACTTCTACCATCCGTATCCTTCAAGACACGATAGGGGAGTGGACGCGGCATCAGCAAAACTTCCCCCCCGTGCCGGGGGAAAGGTCGTCCTGGGGTCAGGTTTCAACCTTCTAGGAAAAAAACAATGACGGACAACGTCGCGGGAAGGTCGTGGGGGGGGGAAGTGACCTTTGGGTGTGGGGGGAAAAGTCATACGCAAAGGAAATGCGTCCTCGGCAAAGAAGATTCAAAAATCCATTACAGTCGCGCAAAAAAAGAAGGGGGTTCGAGGAAAGCTACGTCGTCGGGGGGACAAAAGTCACGGGGGGGCCGACACATGGGGGGGCCGGACACCTCAATTCGGAGGGTTAAATTGTGGAAAAAAAGAACCAGAAGCAGAGAAGAAAGAAAATGAAACCAAGGGGTCCGCCAGCGTGGATTACGCATTGGAGGGGGGGAAAAAAGCCGGAGGTATGAAAGCGAAGAAGTGACTTCACGTAGAAAGGCATTGTAAAAAGAAATTCAAAACAACCGTACCAGGGAAAGCGGCAGAAAACCAACTAAACCATAAACCGATTGGCCGGGCACTGGTTTACAACCAGAGCAACTTCAGTGAAAAAAAAACTTATTGAGGAGGAGCGACGGTTTCACCAAGAAAAACAAAACGAAGAGGAACAAAAAACGGGGGGAAAAAGGACGGGGGCGCCAAGAGAAGCAGATGACGCCAGGGGGAAAAGCATGGAGAGCAACCATTCATCTGCCAACGCTTCAAAAGGGGAAGAGGAGGGAGGGAAAGGGTGGCAAGTCCGGTCAGTTGCCCCAAATTCGTGCTCGTTGGAAGATACGGTGACGAGGAGCATAGAGGGGTGTCGATTAACACCTGGGGAGAAGAAGGAAGCCTCAAGTGAAAGTCTGAGGGCCCGTCGATTGGCAAAAATTTACTGCAAGGAAGAAACGGAAAAAGGAAATTGATCACAAAAGGGAGAAGGGTCGATGCCATATGGTCGAATGGGCTGTGGTCAACAGTGCAGCACAGGGGGAAACTTGTGGGAAAAAAAAAACACTTGGACGTAAAAACTCGAGAAGTCGGGTGCGTATTCAAGGGGGTGGGGGGGAGAACATGTAATCTTCACTGCTAGCCCCAGGAGCCCGAAAACGAATCGATAGGGAAACGGTTTTTGCAAAGTCACAAAAAAGGGGGGGGAGGGCGATGGGGGTGGCACGACTGGAACCGGAATGGGTGTACGAGGAAGACAAGCAATACCCGAGCAATAATTTCGGTTGTGAGCAGTCTCCAAGGAACTTAGACAGAAGTCCAGACCAACCTGGACGGGGGTTGCTCTTGCCGGGGGTTGAGCCCACTCGGAACCGAATGCGTCTTTTTGGGGTTGGCCCAAAAAATGAAGGGACTGCGTGAGGGTGGCGCCGCAGTGCTGAAGAAAACACAATCCCGTGCCAAATCCACGACGTTTCCGCGGGACTCGCACCAAGGAGTCAGGAAAGAAAACAGGCCATGTGACTTCCTCCCGGTCGGGAAATAACACCAATCGTCAAAAAAAAAAGGCTTCAAAAGGTGTAACACGTTTGGGGTCATGACCAAGAAGCCGTCTCAACCAAAACGGTTTCTCTGAAAAGGGAGGCCAAAACGGCGGGTTAAACTAGGTTGGCTCCAGGGGGGGGTCGGGGGGTGGTCAATTCCGAGCCCGTCGCAGGACCTCGGGGTTTTGAAGCGGGCCCAACAAACGGAAATCCAAGTGTGCTTGGGTGACATCAACGGTCGGTCGTGAAGAGGTGCCACCACGTAAGGGGGGGAAGTCGTCGGCCACGGAGTGAAAAGATAGCGGGGGGAAGCTCTGTGACGAATGCCGTGTGAAAAGGCTTCTCAATGGTGCGCGACACTGTCACCTGGGAGGGGGTCCACGTGTGGGTACTTCAACTCGATGCAGCTGGGGGGGGAAACCTGACCAAAAACCAATTGGGGAAAAAGAAGGTACTACACTCCCCTCAAGAACAACAGGCCAAGCGTTGACGGGACGAGTATTTCGGGGTCCTGCACAGTAAAGATACCCACCGAAGTGGCAGTCCTCCGAGTGAAACCCTCTATGGGACGTGCTTCTCAATGGGGAAAATCAGAACGTCAACGGCGTCGCTGCGCAAACCAAGGGAGGGCTTCGACGGAAGGGGCTACAGGTGGAGACCGGAGACGTTCGGGCCTCGTGGGGGGAAGGACGGTTAGTTCCAAAGAAAAAGAACCGGGTCAGCGGCAAGGCGCCACAATGAGTCTCAACAAAAAAAAACCCAGGGGGGGGGATGTAAAAGAGAAGAGATCAATTGAGCACGCGACCGCCTCTTACCTCCACCGGAGACTCCCACTCCTGTACCATGCAGAATGGAAAAAAATTGGAAGGGAGTGGACCTCCGTGCTCTTTGAGACCTCATCAAGGGGGAGAATTCTAGGAAAAATTTTGAAAAACAGAATAGGGAGATGCCGTAGACGAACTGCGCCTAAGTGTCTGACGGAAAAAAAGCAAATTCCTACCGGAAATACATAAGACGCCTACAACGAAAAACGTAGGAATGAGTGTCGGTAAGAAACACCATGCCACACAATGGGTGAGGTCATCCAAAAGCGTCTGAGCAAACAGGACCCCAGGAAACAAAGGGCGGTGAATCCGCCAACACCTGAGACCAGAAAGGGGACAATCTTCAAGAGGCCGCGCGATCATTCAATATAAACCAGCAGACAGACTATATGGCCCCTAATTACAGGAAAAAGCATTTTCAAGAAAGAAAACACCTGGAATGTGTAAAATGGGTGACAGAGGCAACAGGAGGAAGCATTTCCGACCGGGGGAAAGAGAGGGACTCAAGTTACTGAACCACAAACGCACAGGGTTTTATCGGACCACTGCAAGGAATGCGAACAAAACGAGAAATGGGGTGAATGGGGCCGTTACGGCCTAAAGGTGGAGTCATTCCCGGGGGGGGGAAAAGGATGGGATTTTACTATGTGGTGGGGTTTTGGGTTTATAGGCCGGACAGAAGAATGCCAAGGGGGGTGTACGTAATTTGGCGACTAGAAAACTGACACTTCCGTGGAGCGGGCAAAAAAGGGTTTTGCAGGTAACAGTCGCTCTCCCGACTTGGGCAAAGAAAGAAAAAAAAAAAACGCCGGTGGGGAAGGCCAAAGACGCAAAAAACCAAAGACCGTGTCAAAAAGGGGAACAAGCATTAAAGTGGTAAGTCATCTAGGACGAAAAGTAAAAAGACACTCCTGGGGGGGTATTATGTGACAGGGAAGTCATGTAACATTAACGGGAAGGGGAGGGGGGAAAACCCTACTACAATGCTCCCATCAACTTTGTACTGAACGGGAACAGAAAGATAAGAAATTGATAGGTCGGTCTGGTCATACGTGAAGGTGATTAATTCCCACCAGGGGGAGAGGGGGGAATACGAAAAAAGCATAGTTGTAAAGAAGGAGCTTGTCCGCCACAGGGGAACCACCAAAAAGTGGCGGCTTCACACCAATAAGACCTAGTAATGAGGGGATCCATCTCATCGGAAATACAGTTTTTTGCCGGTATTGAAAAAGAGGGGCAGTCTCCGGCAGGTCGGGACCTCTCCAAAGAAGCTAACTGGAAAACCAGTCGGTGCCCGGGGGAGGTGATACAATGTAGATGGCATGCGAATCAAAAGAAAGAACACCGTATAGAAAAAACAAGGGGGAGAAGGGGACGTGACTTAGGGACATACCCTTTCTACTGCAGAGGGGAAGGGGGGTGACGATCGGGAAGAAGGAGGGGTTGTGGAAAAGGGGGATGCGTGCATGGGAAAACCCAAGCGTAAGGCGGATTCCTGAGGATCGGCCGAAAACCTGGTAAGGTCCACAAGTGGGTACGAATCAGTTGGTCCTGGGAAAACTCTAATCGAAACCACGATAAGCCCACGCCCAAAAAATTCACACAGGGGGGGGTCTCGCGGGAAAAAGCCTCCTGGGAAACGCAGGGGGGGCCATCCCGGCTCGGTTTCGTTACCTTAAGGTCGGGAGGGGTGCCTCCAGGGAACGGGAGCGGTAAAGAGGGATAAACGACTTCGACGTGGGGAAGGAAAAAGGGGCTACCAGCGTTCGGTCACCCGGCGGGGAAAGGTCAGACGCGGGCACAAACTTGTCAAAATTCTTCTCGTAGGGCCGGGGGGGGGGGGGCCCGACAAAAACACACATGCACCACCTGCCGCATTACAAGCCCCAAAAAGTGTGGGGGGGAGAACCCACAGGAAGGGTTGCCGCCGGGGGCGACATGTCGTTCTCAGGAAAACAATGGAGTAGGTCGCCGCAGGTAACGTGAAGGTGACGGAAATCTCGTGCTATGAAATATCCCCCCGCCCCGGGAAAAGAAAGGCTGGTCCAGTAAAAAACGTCATGAACTCATGCTGACCGAGACTGCAGGGGGCAAGCTAGTGGCTACCCGTATATCCGATTGACCACCCCTAATGGGAATGGGGGAACATGCAACCGGATTTGTCGCTTCCCAGGAAGCGATCAAGGAGGGACAGTCAGGAGACTCAGAGAAACGCAGGTTTTGTTTGGGTCAGCGTTCGCGGTCAAAAATGCCAAGCCGGCGCGTGCGAACCCGTCGAAAAAAAAAAAAACGACGTACAACCGAACTCAAAGGCTCCGGGGGAGCCCAAAACGTGCCAACGGAGGCCAAAGGGTAATGATGCAACCATCCGGAAGATTGGGGGGCAGAGAGGGGGATTTGGTGAAATGTCAGCGAGGGGGGGGGGGGGAGGTTCCAAGACTGGTGGTTCGGGACGAACAAAATGCGGCAATTGGGGAACCGTCGGTAATGGCGTTAAAATTCTGATTGGTGAGCGCTCGGCAGCTGGAGAACAGCTGTTGCTATGCAACCCGGACGGGCATGAGGCGGAATAAAGATGGGGGGGACACGGTCACGGCTGCTGCGGGGTCTGAATTTAAGTAAGAAGGAGACAGTCCTTAAAAAAGTTCTCAACCGGAGGATGACCAATCGCATTGAGACTCCCAGAAGAGGGGTCGAAGTTTTTGAGACTGGGGGGCTAGATTGTTCCTTGGGAACAGAAGGAAGCGTATATTACATCCGCGCAAAAGGATAAACACAACAAGGGAAATACAGTTCCCGAAAACGTAAACAGTCGCAAAAAAAAGAAAGCAAAAGTAATGTCTGCGACGTAAGTGGAAAAACAAGAGTGCCTTCTCCACCAAGGGCAGAAAAAAAGTGTCCCCTTGTTAGAAGAAAAGGAAAATAAAGAACACAAGAAAGATCAGATAAAAACCCGGAAGGTGTTGGGAACTGGTGGGAAGCCTGTGGTACGGGTCAGAGGACCCGCTCTCAAATGAAGGGGGGGGGGCAACGGTTGGCCGGGAGGAAAGGAGAAGCGAAGCGGGGGTGGCATGAAAGGGTGAACAGCAGAATAGCGCCGGGAAAGGTGCCGGAACGCCG
>Ga0179591_1309885_pt1 | contig 13140 bp, 19 predicted proteins | sample CZOMad2_1_08_16f_FD_182891 | JGI IMG/M metagenome (GOLD analysis project Ga0179591, IMG submission 182891) | Vadose zone soil fungal communities from Angelo Coast Range Reserve, California, USA - CZOMad2_1_08_16fungal (PacBio error correction) | ecosystem: Environmental > Terrestrial > Soil >...
TATAACTTGCGTCAGGGGGGGTTCGTACTGAGTGGGAAAAAGGCTTCAGGATTAAACTGAAGGGGGGGCTGTCCTAATAACAGTTATTTAAGCCGGCAACAAAAAATACAGAGAAACCATAATAACTCATTTCGGTCCAACGAGGGAGTGAGACTATCGGTTTCATTTTCTCAAAAAACCAAAGTCCCTAGGCGGATCAAGGCAAAAGGAAAAAGGAAGGGGGGGGATAGGATCGAAGAACTGGTTTTTAGAAACGAAAGAAAAGAATTGGCCTGCGTGGTTCTGGGGTTTTTATTAGGAATGATACCAAACCATTCACAGGGGGGAAGGGGATGTTGGAATAAGGGGAGAAAACGATACAGACTGGGGAGGAAAGAGGGTTTTTGGTGCAAACCAGATACAGGGGGGGAAAGCACAATTATAGCGCGTATGAGTGAAAAGTTTTGAACGGAGTCAGAAGGGCAGCGTTCCGACTGGAGAAAAAAGAACGGGCGGATTTTTTGGCGGAGGGGAAGACTGTTTGGGTATAAGTCCCTATTCATTAGAAATGTCACGAGCCAACATATGAAGGCAAAAAGAACGGGGTGGAGGGCCGGGGGAATTTTTCATGAAGCCAGGAACCTGGGGGGGGGGAAAGGTACCGTTTAAAAGGGACGCATCTTCTAACCGCGACGTTGAAGCAACGCATCGGGGGCGCCCGGTAAGAAGAAGACAAGACTCGCGGAAACTTACGACAGTATGCTTCTCGATTGCGGGCTGCGAATCGCGAAAAAACTAATCTAAAGACTTCTAACATCGACGACGTTAATAATCCGTTGAAAACACAGGGAGGGAAAAACGAGCGGGGAGGGGAAGGAAGGGGATGGCAAACTGGGCGACGGCAAAAGAAATTCGCTCCGGGTAGGGAAACGGGACGGGGATTTGAGAAAGACGGGTGGGAGCAACCTTCAAGGTTATAAAAAAAAAAAATTGCTAGACATTAGGTTGGGGAAGGTGCAACTCAGGGGGTTAAACATGAGCGATATAGGAAAACTAGGGGTCGAAATCTTTCGTGGTCAATCAGGATCGGGAAGGGGCCAAAGTAATACGGAAAGAAGACGGGAAGCGGGGAAGGGACGTAGGGGAGCTTGACTGAGAAAAGAAAAAAAAGAGTCATCAGGGCTTAATACCAGTTCACAAAGTCAGAGGGGGGGAAAGGAGGGAAAGGCTAAGAAACATTGAGTCGAAGCAAAACGGGATAAGTCTGTGGTGGAGTACCATAGAAAAGTACGCCTAAACTAGCCCGCCGTGGGAGGGGGGACCGGAGGGGACTAAATGTACAGGGATACGGGAACTGGCAAAAAAGGGGCAGACTTGGCTACCAAAAACTTAATTGGTGGGGAGGGAGGCGTGAAAGGAGAGGGGGGTCGCCAAAAAGGGGGGTAAGCGTTCGAAAAACTAACTCAAAAAAAAGGGGGGGAGATAGAAATTGGGAAATAGGAGACCTTCTATGGGGGCGCCTTCATTTTACAAAAAGGAAAAAAAACCCGGCCATAAGCAGACGGGGGGAAGGCTGGGAGAAAAAAGGAGCCCAATCTGGGCCGCAGGCAGGAAGAAGAAAGACTTAAGAGAGGAAGCGCTTGAGGACAAAAGGTGATTGCATCAAGAAGAAGGGGAGACGGGGATAGGTCCTAAAAGCACGCGTCGAGTGATTCGGGGCGAAGGGGGGGTAATGGAATGTCTATCTCACTCACTTATTAGGAAAAAGAGGAGAGGGGAGGAAAGACCGGCTGGCAAAAAATCGGGAAATAGAAGAGCGGGGCTATTCAGTTTTCAGAAGCAAAAAAAGAGAAAATGATAGGGAAACCTTTGACTATCGAAAACCTCTGAGGAATTATAGTCCGGGGGGTGCCATCCTTCACTGCTGCATTAAGCACGGAGAGAGCGGATGGGGGTAGAAAAGGTGACGGTAAAAAAGCAGAGCGGGAGCTTATGGATCGGGTTGAAGAGGGGGGAGAAAAAGCCCTCTCTTTCCAATGGAGGAGAATTAGAGAAACAAAAGTACAAAAAAAATATCGGAAGGGGGTCTCGCAGGAAGAAGCGAACGCCAAAATCTCAGCTTAAATTAAGAAGAGCGCAAAAAATGGGGGGGGAGGCGGGGAAGAAAAAAATAGGGTCCAGCGGTCCACCGGGGCTTGATCCTATACTACTCTACCCATGAGGAGTGGGGAGTCGTCGAAGGGGATGAAGAGATGCAATCGGCAAGAACAGGCACAGGGGAAGAAAAAAATGGGGGTTACTTTACTAAAGGATTCTCCCTGGACCAATGATCAGTAGGGGGTGGAAAAAAAAAAAGAAGGAAAGTGGGTCAATGGTATGGCGAAATTTTCTTATATCTTGGGACGTCTGAAAGAAAAAAACCGACGAAAAAAGGGCGTAGATTTCTTGGTTGTAAGAAACCGGCCTTGGAAAAAAAGCCCTAAATCTGTCTGTCTGAACCCATCTTGGGGCCGGGAGGGGAGAGTGAAAAAATGGGAGGGAAGGAGGAGGGGCGCAAAGACGTCGAAGGGGGAAAAAAGAAACTGACGGCACAAGAAGAGCAAACGGCAGTTTTTTCAAATACAAAAATATTCTGGGCAGAGGGGAAAAAGAAGAAAAACGACCTCGGAGGCAATTTGTTGATGGGGGGGGTAATAAAATCTCAGATCTGGTATAAGGAAGAATGAACAAATGAGGGAAGGAAAAAAGAACGGATGCACATTGCTGAGGAAGTTAGGGGAAAAACTTAAGGGATTACGTGGCCCGAGGAGGAGGTTTTCTAGGTTTTCAACAGTAATATCTAATCAGATTAGTCGAAAAAAGCCTTTCGAGGGGGGGAGTACAAAAAAAGTAGAACACTGAGGGTGAAGGAACGGGGGCGATGGTGACGGGAAAGGGATAACAAGACAGTTCTACCTGCGGAAAACAAAGGAGAGGGGGGGTTGGCGGGGGGGAGGGGAAGGGGGGGGGAATTGTTGGCTACTACAAATTTAAGGAAGAATAGGCTGACAACACCCCCTACTAACAGCGCGGCAAAGGAGTTAGGGGGGGGAAAATTGGGTAGTATGCATCAAAAATACGCAAGAGTGAGGGGGGAGGTTCGTCTTGTTGGAAAACCGGGGAAAGTAGCAGACGAAAGAAAAGAGTCAGGAGGACTCATGAAAAACAATTTGCTCTTTCGTGAGAAAAAAAAGAGGGGGTGAGGGGAAAAAGCCCTGGAAAGCAAGCGGGGGAGGACATAAGAAGGTGCTGCAAATAGTATTCCAAAGGGAAATGAATATGACGTTTTTGTGTAGAATAGAGAAGAAACAAGGCAAACAATTCCAGTATTTAATGGTAGGCTAAAACGAGGGGGCATTTAAAAACACCCTAGAAAACATATTCCCGAAGGAAAAGGGGGGGTAGGGAAAAACAGGTCCAGGGGGCTGTGGGGGGGGGGGATTGGATAAACCGTGAGAACTTCCGTAAGACAACTTTTACTGGTATTAGTGGGGGGGAGGCTCGAGACCTAGGGCGCGTAGGGGGGGGAAAGGGAAAACTCTTAGGACTACAGCAAAAAAGATTTTTAAAAAATGGAAAAGACATTGGGGGGTAACTGCCAATCAATTATTCACAGCGTAGCGAATAAAAGGAAGTGGAGGGATCAACAACAAAGGGGAAAAGATCGTAGATAAGCTTGCTCGGGGGTAGGGTTCATACGGGTACTGTGCTTGGCCACGGCTAAAATTGGGAGGAGGGGAAAGTTAGTGTTGGGGAGTCAGGGAACGAGAAAAAGGAAAAAGGTGACAAGGTAAAAAGGAAAAGAAGCTGACTCCCGTTCAGAGAAAGATAGCGAGAACCATTTAGTTCGCACTAAAGTTACTTCGAAAAAAACGAGATCAGGGGGAAGGAGTGGGCTAAAGAAAAAAAAAAACTACTCAAGGAGCAGGACAGAAAAAAGGGTAAAAGGGGCATCGGGGAGAATTAGTTTTCCATCAGCAGCCGTGGGAGGACTATTGCAAATAGTTCCTTGCGTTGAACGGGGGGGGGTGGAAGGAAGGGGTGTAAACAACAACGGGCTCTCAAGTGCCTTGAGTGGGTGAAGAGTGGAAGACCGCAGGGTATGACTCAAGTGCCTTTGGGGGGAGGGTGTTATTAAAAGAAGAGTTGGGGGGGGTGGAGTCAGAGGGAAAAGGGAGGCCGAGAATGAAAGGTGGGGGGGCGCGTGGGGGTTAATCTTGAGTTGAACGTACCTCTCCAGTAAGGGACTTAGAATGGGGAGACAGTAGATAGGGGAGTAACGTGGGGGGGAGGACGAGGAGAACTTAGGGGGGGGGGGATACTCCTAGTGTAAACTGATTGACAGAAGAAAAAAAAAAGAAAGACAGCGGAGAGGGGGGTGGTAAAAAATGGGGAAGGGTTGGGTAGAAACTTACTCAGTGAAAATGGTTGGAGCCGTGGTGAAAAGCAATGGGAAGGCGACAAAGGAAAGGAATTGGGGGGAATCCAACCGACATCGCGACCGGGAAAAGGAGCCTAATTTGCCTTTCCCCTCATACCGCTACACAGTGGTAAGAAAGCGTAGGGGGAGGGACGAGAGCAAAAGCATAGGTCAAACCGGAGAGGGACGCAGCGTCAAGTTTCGATCCGGGAAGGCGCGGAACAAGAAAATAAAATGGAAATCAGGGGAGGGAAACTTAGGGGGGAAGGAGGGACGCCGCGCACAGGAATTTGAGCAAAACGGAGGATTGACACCAAAGTCAGGGACAAGAAGAGGAAGTCTCTGGAGAAGAAGAGGAGGTGCCGGAAGAAGGGTTTCCATTTCCTCCTCTTGGGTGGGGGATACTTCACTGGGAATGAACTAGGACCAGAGAAAAAGCTTGAGGGGAGAAAAGAAGGCAAGAGAAAAAAACAGAGATAAAGCGAAGGGGCGGGGGAGGGACCTTCTTCAGATAAGGCTTCTGATCTGGGGACTCTACACTAAACTCAAAAAGCCATCACCAGTATATGGGGGCCACATAAAACGAAATCTTTCCTCCCTACGATACGCTAACATCTCTGGATTACCACACACAAAGTTAGGACTGGAGAGAGTTAAACCAATCGTAGGAGGGGTAACAAGGAACGAAGAAGAAAGGGAAGGTTAAAGTCACCATGGAACTCACAAGACCTCTGCTTCAAACGGGGTGAGGACTAGGAAAAATCCGAGTCAGGGTAAATGAGAGTGGCACGGGAAGGAGGTTGAAAAGAGGCTGGGAAATTTTCTACGAAATAAGAACCGTGTGTTAGATGCATTTTTATAAGAATGCGTGGGGAAAGAAAGATGGAGGAGGGGGAAAACCAAACTCACAAAAGAATAAGCGAGCTGATAAGATTGGGAAGCTTAAGAGTCATCACAGCCGCTATCTTTCTGAAAAGGGGGAAGCAAACATCAGGAAGAAAGAGGGGGACAGTTAATAAAAGGCACATCAAGTCAAAACTGAGACGTCGATCAAGGGGAAGCCCAAAAAGGAGAGGCGGATGTCTCCCTGTGTTTCGCTTACAGGGAGGGGAGACTCTACACAAAGGAGGAGGAATGGAAGAGAAAGGCGATCAGAAAAACGCGAGTGGCGAAATTTTTCGAAGTCGAAAAGGAGGGATTGAGGGGGTTTTAACAAGGGGGAGCGCTCCCCATATCCGGGGGAAAGATGTGAAAGGTAATGAAAACTCAGGAAAGGCTGGAAAGGAAGACTCGCTTCGGGGGGGCTACTCGAAGGGATCAAGAGGAGGGATAAGGAAGGACAGCAATGGGACGAGGGGCAAAATCAGAGAGGATTAGAAGATCTGAAAACGAATGGAAAAGAGAGAGTCAAAGAGGAAAAAGCAACGAAATTATAAAGGGGGTTCAAGAAGATCAGCCCCAATTATTCATTTTCGGGGAGGCCGAGCAGGGGGGAAAGTCAGGAGAGAAGAGAGGAAACGGACTGAACGTTCAAAAAAATTACTATAGACAGAGGATTCTGTATATCGGAAGTGACGAGATGGGGGAAAGGCACAGAGGGGAGGAAAGGAGGGGCGGCGAGTCCTTTGGTCAAATTCGACAGATTCGAAAAAAAAGGGAAGAAAAAGGGAAAAAAAGGGGGGGGGTGAAAAGACCGGGGTTCGTTGCACCGCGGTTGCGTAGCGGGAGATCAGAGCACTAATGACCGCAAGAACAGGGGGACGGAGGAAAATCGGGGGGAAAAAAGCCGACGTCGCCGGCAGAAAAAAAGGCGGGGAGGACGCCGGGTCAGGGTAGATAGAAGAGTAGTATCGGGGAGAGGGGGGAGTCTGAGAGAAAGAAAGTCTAGGTTCATGAATAAGGGAGACATTGGGTCTAAAGAGGAACGGGGTGGGTTGTAGGGAGGAAGGGAGTGAAGGGACATGAGGGGAAAAAAAATCCGGAAATTAGGGGGGGGACCAGATCTAGAAGGTGCTGGCAAAGGATTTAAGGCGGATAAAGGGGCCCATTTCGCGTAGGTAGGGACGCAGAAAGCACATAGGACAGGGAAACGGGGATTCTAAGGGGAATGACGGGCAGAGGAAAAAAGGAATGTCAAGGCAGGGGAAAGTTGATCTGCAGTATTTGGACTGAGGGTGCAAACAAAGGGAGCATTAGGACGAAGGGATTGTTCAGGAAGGTACACTCACACAATAACACGGAAAGGTCTGCGATGCAAGGGGGGGAGGGAGGGGAAGAAAAAAAACAATGGGAAAACTGCTAAACAACGAACACACTGGGTATCTGGGGTGCGGCCTTTACCAGGGGTGGGGGGGGGTGCTCGGAAAAAGGGGAAAGAAGGAAGGGCTAAAATATCAAAAAAAAGAAGGAAGAGGGGGGAAAACTAAAAAAAGGTAATCCAAGTGGGAAAGGGGCTCAAAATGGAAATCTAGGGGGCGGGCGGGAAAGAGGTAGCCTCATCTCATCATCAAGGGAGGGAAAAATGTAGGGGGGGAAATGGTCTCTGGATGCTACAAAAAACCGAGTTTGTACATAAAAACCGCCCAGAGAACGAAGAGGGGAGTAGACGAGAACAGGTAACATACAGGAAAGGGAGTTGGGTCTCCCCGAAAATTATCAAAAAAACCACAGGCAAATAAGGACAATGGGGGGTAGGGGGAGAACGAGTTGAGGGATACGAGTCAGGTGACATTCACGGAAAGTGGGAATTCTTAATCTGGGTATTGGTTGTTGGGCGGCTACGGGAAAAAAAGGGATAGAAAATACCGAAAAAGTGGAGAAAAATGGGAGGAGCGGGGAAAAAGCTCTTGATCAGTTAGGGGGAAGAGGTAGCATGTAGGAGAAAGGGAGCCCCACACTATTTGTTTGCCCGCTGGAAGAAGAATTGGGGGAAATATTTGTCCAAGCAATTATTAACTACAAGTGAAATCAAAGCCAGTGAAGAAAGAGATCGAACAAAAAGGAGTCGAAGAATATAGAAAGGCGGACGGTATTATGTGCTCTCTGGTAAAGTTGAAACTGTTCCAAAGATGAGGCGAGGAGGGGGTGGGGGGCTTCGTCGAAGACGAGAGGGGTGAATCGGAAACCCAACAGGCGAGCCAATGGGGAAGCTAGAGAGCAAGTCATTGCGGGCCCGGAAGGGCGGGGAACACGGCAGGAAATAGAGGGTGAAAAGGTTGTCTGGGCTCAATCCTCGGACAAAAAAAGACGAGGATTAAAACTCAAAGGAAAAAGGGCATAATTGGAGGGGGGTACAGCAAAACTAACGGGTGGGGGGGGATGGAAAACAAAGCAGACGGCTTTTTGCAGTTTTGTTTTAGAGGGGGGGGGAAAAAAGCTCTAAGCAAGGGGAGGGGGACCGACTGGCCGAAAAAGGGGATAACGCAAGGTGACCGGTTTTGCCGGTGGTGTTGAGCTTAAACCAAGAAAGTGGGGTTGTGGAAACCAGAGAAAAAGGGGGGGGGGAAAGACGGCAAGGGACCGGTAAGGGCGCTTGGGTTCAAAGATTCTTTGAAAGGGAGAATCACATAATCAGAAGGAGGGTAGAAGGGAGAAGAATGTTCGATAAGGGGTTTTAGGGGGGAGAAAGGGGGGGTTAGGAATTCTCGAGGGACAAGTATTTGAAAAAAATGTCATGTGCGAGAAAAATCAAAAGGGGAAAAGAAAAAGAAGAGTGGCAGGGGCGGTCAGGGTGGGGGGCATTTTTTAGAAAATACACGATCGCCGTTGGAAGGGTGAAGGGGGGGAAGGGGTTAAAAGACTGAAAGGTAGGGCGAAATAAGGAGCATATACTTTGGGGGTGTGAGACACACGATCAGCCCAGGGGGGAAGAAAGACGAAGGATGAGAGGGAAAGGGGACATAAAAGCTAAAAAAAGGGTCGGAAGACGGCTTGTCGGGCCACTGTAGCGAGAAACCAAGGATTAAGATGCCAGTCGGAAAAAAAGCGAAGGCCGGGGAAGAAAGAAGGATGAAGAAAAAAAGTAGGAGAGAGTTCAGGTTCGGAATTTTTCAATTGAAAGCGCAAAATGTGAAGAAGGGTCTTACACCGCGCATTCAGGGTCGAGACGGACTTTGGGAAGATAATGGAATACAGGGAGGGGGGGACAATAAAGGGGGAAGGGACAGAAGAAACTGGTTGTGGGAACTTAAATGGAATAAGAAGGCAAAGAGGGATCACCGGGAAGACTTGGTCAGTGACTTCCAAGACGAAAGACCAAAAAAGATAATACCGAAAGAACTAGGCGAGGGGCGAGGGTGAGGGGAGTAAAAAAGCACGCCGCAGACGCGCACCCGAAAGTTCAACCATTCATTCACGGGGGGGGAAACGGAGAGTGCTAGGAAGGAAAGAATCCTACTGAAGGAAAAAACATACAAAATTAAACACAAAGGGGGCCAAGGATTTGACTCGGGATAAAATATAGGTAATACAAAAGGAAAGATAGAAGACGTCAGTAATTTCCAACCAGGAGGCATCAATTCAGAACTGTTAGAGAGAAAAAACTGGAAAGCAGGAGGCTCCTGGACCAGTAACGCCCACGATGCATGTTTTGCGGACTGTAATTCGAAGGGGGCTGGGAGGGGGAAAAGGGATTTAGAACGAGGGGAGAAAACGTTGGTCCAAGAGAGGGCAGGGTGGGGGGGATCAACTGGAACGGGCGCATTGTCGTGACTACCATCGGCAACGCCTGCATAGCAAATCATAGTGGAGATTCAAGAATGGGGGAAAAAAGCGCGAGAGGGAGGAAACCAATGACGGAGGAAAAGACGCACACTTCAGATAAGCAGCAGGGGGGGGCGGGGAACGTTTTTCTGGAAGAACATCAGTCCGAAATTTTATACTTCACTCAGGCAAAAAAAGGAGTAGGACGGGGGAAGAAAGGTGTTTAAGGGTAGGGCGGGAGAGCTCAAACACCTTATTCTTGCTTAAAAGAGGGCGACATGGAGGGAGGGAAAACCCGGGCTACATACTAGGGAAATCAGGAATCGACCGGTTTGACTGAATTTTTTCTCCCAGAGAAGGTAGGGGAGAACTGTGACTATAGAACCACAGAGAGCCTTCAGCGGACGGACTGGTCTCAAACGACGGAAAGGATGTTCTTAGCGCTTGCGCGGATGGGCGCCAATCGTTAAGGTCTACTAAAGTCTAAAAAAAAAATCGCTTAGGAGGGGGGTAAAAAAAAACGAGGTCACTCAGAGAGGGGTAAAAGTAGCAAACGATCTAAAACTGCACGATAGAGGGACGGGGTTCTCGAGGGGGGGAGTGTCTAAATCTGTAACTCCAAGGACACTCCGGGAAAAAGGAAATAGCCTCAAACGGGAAGGAGAAGAGAAAGGCCGCGCGGGAATCTCGAATATCTTTCCACCTTTCGGTACTCCTAAGAGGGGGAGAAAGAGTCGCGGACTAAGATCCTCGGGAGTAATCCTATCTGGGTGATCACGTGAATATGACCGTGAAAATGGGGGGAGGTAAGGAGGTCGGTGCGACAGGGAGGTAGGGACAAATGGAAAAGGGCGGGTGTATATTGAAAGATGGTGGAGGGACTCGTTTGGCCTCCAACTTACCTGGGCTGTTAGGGGAAAAGAGGGGAGCATTAAGGGACAGGAAAATCGAGCAAAGCTGAAGGAGTAATCTTGCGGTCAGGCATGATCCATCAAGGAAGACAGATAGCGCCGGGGGGAGAGGGAAAAGGGGGGGGAAAAAGGAGCGAATGGCAAAATTTTACGTGGAAGAAAAAACGCGTCGATGTTCATAATCCGGGAAGGTACACATCCGCTTGAGGTAAATAACGACGACGGAATAAGTCAGGAAAAGGATGGGAGGGGGTTTGTGAGCGGTCTTCGAAGGAAATAAACTGATTCACCTCCAACGCTGCTCGCAAGTGGCAGGGATTAGGGAAACGAGGGAAAGGAAGGGAAAGGCTCCGTATAGGAGCTCTGGGGAGAGTATGATAGAAAAAGAAAGAAGAAGAAACATGGGGGAGGTAGGGGGGGTTGACGGGAAGCACAACACGGGATGCGTTTCCAGCAGGGGGGGGGAGTTTGGTAATTGGGGACAAAAAAAGGTATGTTAGACTGTAGGGTCGGAAGGAAGTTAAGAGGAGTTAACACTTCAGAACACATGGAGGAACGGTTAAAGGATTCAAAGAAGGAAATTGCGAACCAGGGGGCATCCAAAGGAGGCATGGGTGCCTTTGTCAGGGGGTAAGTGTTTGGGGTGGGGGTTGCTCAATGGTCAAGAATGATAGGGGAAGAAAGGAATCAACAAAAGGCCAGCGACAAATAAAAAAGGTATCTGGGGGGAAAGTGGAAATTCTAAGAGAATCGGAAGGAGACTGGTAGCCGGGGGGGAAAGGTAGTGTAAAGGGAAAGGGGGAACGGAAACTCCTGGAAGGCAGGCGGGGCATTTGGGAAAAAAACTGTTTTCCTACTTTGAGGCTCGGGAAACAGGGGGAACCAAGGATTGGCAGGAAACTATAGGGGAGAGAACAGCCTCAAATACAGGCCCGGAATGGAGTGGGTCTCGCATAAAAGGAGAAAATAAAAAACAACAGTGAAACGCCGGCCTACGGATTTTAATCTAAACGGATTCTGGAACAGAAAGAAGGGAATCGACGGCAAAGGGGGGAAGGGCAGGGAGAAGGTAGTAGGGGGGGCTTGGAGAAGCATGGAAAGGTAGTCCTGACGCGCAATTTGACGGTTAACTAATTAAATATAGATCCAAATTAGAGGGGCGTAACTGAGGGCGATGTCTGAACGCAGCACCACCACGAACTTTGACGCTGGGGATCATTTTTGAATGCTTTGGCAAAATTATCCTCACGAAAAGAAAGAAGACAAGGACGAGACGAAAGAAAAAAAGGAAGGAGGGCGGGGAAGGAAGGGGGCAGAAGTTTCAGTCGGGGGAATGATGTGCGAGAAGGTGGAGGGATTGGCCACCGTCTTCAAAATTATTTCAGCGGAAAGGGGGAAAAAAAGATAAGAAGACCTCGAGAGTTTTACGCTGTCCCGAAAAACCAGCTAACTTCAACTAACGAGAAAAGAGGGCGGGCCAGGGAAAAGGAGGGCAGTCATTACGAGACGGGGAAGTAAGTTTTATAACAGGAAATATAGGATCTTCCCATCAAAGTTTGAGAAAATGGCATAGGGAGATGGACATCAACTACTTTAAACAAAGAAAGGCGGTTGTGGAAGGAGAAGTTGGGGAGGGAAGAACCCGCAGATAAATTCTCTTTGGTGAAAGATGTGGATAAGAAAGGATGGAAAGAAGGTGGGCCGTTGGGGTTTTTTGGGCTGCCCCCAAACTATTTGGGGGGGTAGAAAAAGGTCACTGAGAGAAAAGGGAGAGGAAAGGAACGGGGGGGGGTTCACTTTTCTTGGGGAAAGACGACCAGTACAGCAAAGCTGCCAGGTAATGTATGAAAAAGTACTAAGAATGCGGAAGGTTTTGGGTACGAGGTGGAAAAGGGGGAGAACTAGATGAAGGAGGGGAACGATCAAAACAATGAAAGGAAGACAAGGGCCAATCTCTAACTTTTCTAGGAGGGTTCGCAATTTGAACTTGAAGAAAGGAATCGAAAGGGATGTGACAGGGTTTATGCCGTTTGGTGGAACGCAGCTGAGAGGCTTCTAAGACTAATATGGGGGGGGGACATAAAACAAATCGGGGGAGGCAAGGAATACCGAAAGAGGCAAAAGGATAAAGTGAACGACAGGGGGCTTCATGAGGCTTGGGTCGGGAGGGCACGACTCTACAACCGAAGCAGGTGCGAGTTTCACGGCAGTTCCAGAATCCTTTAATTACAGCCACCTTCTAAGATCGACCTTGGAGGAAGGGAAGAAAGCACAAAGGAATGTGAAAAGGTAGGGGGGACACCGAAAGGAGGTTGAGCTGGATGGAAGGGGCCATGGAACATAGCTCGTTCGTCAAATAAAATGGGGGGGAGGCAAGAAGAAAAGTGTTCGGCTGAGGGGGAAAGAAAAAAGATGAAGAAAGGGGAGAAGTCTGCGAGACCAGTATCTCCAGGGAAGAAAAGGAAGAAAGACCGTTAGCGGGGGCGCTTAACTTATAATTACAACGGAAAGAAAACTAAGCGAAGGAAAGAGAAAAAGTAAAGGTGGACCCTAATATTGCGCATACTGGCCTCATCAGACGGAACAGAATAAAAAAATAAAGAAATCTGGGAGAGGGATTAAAAAAGAAGAGAAAAATGGACGATCCCTAAGGAGGAAACATCCTGTCGGAACATATTACTTCAAACGGTTCGGAATATTAGAAAGGGGGCAGTGTAACTATGCCCCACAAGACGGGCCGTTGGGTGGGAGGGATAGCTGGAAAGGAAAGGAAAGTTTGGCAGCGAGTCTGTCTACTCAGGAGAAGACGAAAAAAACGGGGTGACTATATCGGGAAGGGGTTTAAAAAAGATAAACCGGAGGGCTGGGGGGGATTTACGGCGGAAAGAAGGAGGATAGAAGGGGGGGAGGGAAGATGTACAACGCAGAGGGATTGGAGTCAGAAACGATGAAGAAAGTAAGGAGATCGCGGGGGAGGAGGGAAAAGGTTGCAATAAGGTAACATCATGAACTAGGGGACTAAATACTGCAAGGAAGCAAGGGAGGGGGGGGGAGGGAGTAGCCCTTTGTGTCAAAAGGGGGAAATGGGAG
>Ga0179591_1344574_pt1 | contig 13140 bp, 15 predicted proteins | sample CZOMad2_1_08_16f_FD_182891 | JGI IMG/M metagenome (GOLD analysis project Ga0179591, IMG submission 182891) | Vadose zone soil fungal communities from Angelo Coast Range Reserve, California, USA - CZOMad2_1_08_16fungal (PacBio error correction) | ecosystem: Environmental > Terrestrial > Soil >...
TGGTGTGACGTCTTCGAGGTATGAGCGCCATCGTGTCCTCGGCCCGCCCAGCCCCTCGTCCGCGGGCCATGCAGCCCGTGACGTGCCACTCCCCCCCCACCAGCCTCCCGGTTCACGCCCCCAGCCTCTCCCCCCTCACCCCCCCCTCTTGCCCCCCCAGCAACCCGCCCAACCCGCCGTCTCCCCCACCGCACCCCCACCCTCCCCCCCCCCCGCCGTAACCCCCCCCGGCCCCGCCCGCCATCCGACACCCACGATCTTCGCGGGAAGTCTCGGGGAGAGGTGCGAAGATGTGAGGCTTGGGTTCTTGGTGCTTGGCGAGGGGCCACGTGCAGCTGTTCCTGCCTGTGGCCGTCTGCCATGCCGCTCTCGGTCGCGCCCCCACTCTAACAGTTTAAACACGGCCAGGACGAAAGAAATCCACGTCCAGCGCACACAAAATAGTTCACGCAATGACCGTGCACGTGCCCATAAACCGGGGGTCATGACCCGCCATGGTGAAGCCGCCAGGCGGTGAGCGTGCGAGTCCCGGTAGATCCGCTCTCCACCTCACCCCCCCCTCCGTCCCAGCTATAGGATGAGATAACGGTTGAGGCCGGGAGCGTGGCCTGATTGTCAGAGCGGTGGCTGTACGTACATGGTCCGGCCGGCACCATATACTGCCCGGCAGAGACAACTTATCCGCGAACCGTCGCATGCAGACAAAATCCAATAGATCTCGGCGCGTTGCGAATCATCCCCACCTCTGTTAGTTCAGGAAAGCCGGGCTTCCATCTTCCTCTCCGAGCAGATGAAGGTGCGGCTACCCCTCCCCGACTACGGCGACATCAATAGGGTCCTAGCTTAACATCCACCGGAAACTCTACCCGCCAATTCAATCTCCGGACCTTTGAGTCGGCAGAGACGTGCCCGTCTTCAAGCCATGAGGGAACTGGTGAGCTGTCGCCCTTCCGGGTCCGGGGAGCCAGTTCTCACCAGCCTGCAACAATGTGTTCGGATGCGGGTGGGCCTGGGTCAGGGCTGTCGGATGGTTCCTGGTGTTTATGTCCCCCCCCCACGCCCCCTCCCACCACCCACTCAACTCCCCGCCCACCGCCCCCGGCCGCGTGTTCAGCCCCTCACGCGCGCGCCCTCGCCCCAGCCACCCCGTCACCCCCCCTGCACACCCCATCCACGCCCACGTCACGCCCAACACGCCGCACCTCGTACTACCTTCCCACTCACCCCACCACCCAACTGCAAACGGCGCCGCAAGCTCGTTTAGGCGGCGGGGGGGTCTCAAATAAGAAAACCGTAAACCCCCCCATCTGGTATAACGGGATGTCACTCAAGAGCCCGGCGGATTGGGTATGAGCCTGCGTGTGGGTCCGCGAGTGTCCCCCTCTCCTATTCGCCTGCGGCCTCCAACCCCCTCCCGCCGAACTCTCACTTCGTCAACACTTCGCTGCACCAGCACGCCATGAATGACTGTCCCCCGCTGCGCTCTAGACCAAAGAAACATTACGCTAGACCCAATGTACCGGGGCACCCGCACGAGGACCCCCCCCCCCCCCCCAATTCGCTGACCTCCATTCTCTGCAGGTGCGTCCCTGGCACAAAGAGACTCTTTCCTCGCCCCAGTGCGTCCCGCTCCCTGACCACACTCGATGAATCGATGTCAAACCAATAAGAACCCCGAACCGAACTGGTGTGCTGCAGGACAGGGGTGTTGGTGTGTCGCCCACGACAACAGCCCTGGTCTGCCGCGTGGTCCCTCCCGCGCGGCCCTGCGCGCCGTTTTCCCCTGCGACTCGAACCCCCCGCCCCCCCGCGACACCCTCTGAGCCCAGGCCGCCCACCGGGGCCAGCGCCCTGGCCGTTTCTCCGCATCTACGGTGACCACTATAGAAGAAAACCAGCCTAAGCAGCCCCGTAAATTACGGCGACCGGTTTCTGCTCAAGCTGGCCAGGCGTGTAGACGCGGACAGCCGGTTGCAGTACAGTGCAATCTGCGGTGCCGAGAAGACGCCGGAGCGCGGTCGTGGGTCCTGGTGGGCCGCAGCTCAACCGTGACGTGTCTCTCCACCCCCACCCCCCCCCGCCCCCCTACCCGCCTCTCCGTTTCCGCGGCGTGTACCCGCCCATCATCTCACGACATCCAGGCCCCCCAAAAATCCCTTGCACCGTCCCCTGCGTGCCGCACCCCCCCGCCTCCCGTGTCCCCAGTAGGCCAAGGCACACTACGTGCTGCGCTGCCTACCGTGGCCCCCCAAATCACCTCGTAGCAATGCACAAAAAGCAAAACCGCCCGATAAAACCCGGCACTGCCGCGACGATACCTAACAAACATAGACGCATCATGACCAACTATCGAACGCCGTGGATGCAAAGTTACGAAACTCCAGATGTCCCCCTGTCCGTTGCCCCGTAAACCCAGACCCAAAAGTGTACGCAAAGGAAGAAGTGCGCAGGGGAGCTGTTCGGTAGCTAGACGGTGACCCGGTCGGGAACGTCACTTCCAACCCCCGCCCATCCCTCGACCCCCCCCCACCCCCTCCCCTCGCCCACCCCTCCTCCCCCGACGATGAGAAACACCGTCAGCGTGGGCTCCCTTCACACCAGACGCCAGCCCCCCCCCCCGCCCCCCCGTCACTCCCCCCCCGGTCAGGGTGTCTGTGAGCCAACACCCACCCGGGGGCGCTCTGCAGCTTTAAACCTGCAGCCTCCATGCGCCCCCCTCGACCCATCGCGCCGCACCGCGTGCCACCGCGCGTGGCCCCCACGTCCCACCCCCCAACCCCCCCCCCCACACACCCCCCTCCCCCACCCCACGGACTCCGGCGACCCACCCCCCCCCATGCACACTGGAATCCAAGCCGCCACTTATTACTGCAACCGCCAGAGGCGCGGACGCTTCCTCCTCCCTGTACCCCCCCCCCCCTCCCCGTCCCCCCCCCCCCACCCGCACTGCCCCCTCCCCCAATTCCCTCACCCCCCCACGCCCCGCCCCCATCTGTGCCCCCGTCCTGCACAGACCCATCTAATCCGAACAACGCACGCGTTTGGCCCACTTGGGTCGCCCGGTCGATCGGTTGTTGCCGTGGAGATCGACCAGATCGCTCACCGAGGGCCTGGGCGCTTCTCCCCCCCCGTCTATGACTGCCCGCTACTGCCTTTCTCCCGTATCGCCTATGGCCCAGTTAAGTCTGCTTGGTGTGGGGTTTCGGCGGGCGGCGGAGTGGTGCCCATGTGATGCTGCCCCGCCCCGTCCACCCCCCCCACCGGCTCCGCTTCACCCTGGACTCCGCGGGAAAACGGATCTCCCCGGTCCCTAACCGACCACAACGTTCGCTGCTGGGCTTTCAGTTGCCGCCCCGGCTTCCTCAACGTGGGGCTAGGTAACTGAGAGCGGTTGCGCCCCGCCTGGTGACACGCTGCAGGGGCGTCGGGCGCTGGTGGCCCGGCGGTGCTTGCCTGTTTGCAGCTCCACTCGTCCCCCTGACGGCCGCCCCCCCCGCCATGGACCGGGCACCCTCTCCCCTATCACGCACACCCCCACACCCCACCCCTCCCCCACCCCCCCTCCCACCCCCCCCACGCAGGCACCGTCCCCCCCCACGCGCCCGACACACATCCCCCCCTCTCCCCCACTCCTTCCCCCCCTCCCCCCACTACAGCCTCCTCCAGCGCACCACCCCCCGCTGCCCTCTAGTCCCCCACCCCCCTCCCCCCCCCCCCCTCACTCGCCCCACCGCCCTCCGTGATCGCGCACACACCACTGACCCATCACTACCCCGAGACCGCCCCTTCCGTCACGCACACCCCCACCCAGGCAGTTGATCCACGACCCCCCCACCCCCCCCCACCCGCTGCCCTGTGCCCGTCCACAGAACCACAGTACCTACACCTCCCACCCGCACTCCGCCACCCCCGCCCCGCCAGTGCCCTACCCCTCGTCTTGTGGCCCAATGGCGCCCACCCCCCTCACCCCGATACCCGCCCCTCACGCGTCCAACCTAGGGCCGGTACACGAGACGGACTAACGGCGACGGCTGTGCCGCCCCCCACCCCAGACCCCCACCCCCCGACGTTCGTACATCATCGGCAGACCTGAGGCTGCAACCCAGAACTACTGCGAATCACGGGCGGCACGAGCTTCTCGCTCCCTTGGCCGTTGGGACCTGGGCAGGTCAACCCCCTCCTCACCGGGCGCCTCCCCCTGCTCCACCGCCACCTCAAAACCTGGCCCCCCCACGCGTGCGTGTGTCCCCCACTCCCTTGGGGATTTGCAGAACCCCCGGACCAACCTGCACTCAGCGGAAGGCGTTTCCACAGCTGCTGGGCATCCCCTCGGACTCGTGATCTTCCCCGTATCACCGCGACCACAGTCCTTCATACCCCCTCTAACCGCCCCCCGCCCCCCCCACCCCCACCCCCTCACCCGCCCACCCACCGCGCTACACCGGCCCCGTCCGTCCCCCCCCCCAATAGCCCACGCGGGATAGGCTGAGCTGGCACAAAGCCCGAAGCTAGGAGACGGAGAGTCACGCAGATACACAATTCGCGGTGGCGGTTCCTCCGTCTCGGTCATGACGGGTGATCGCGGGTTAGACCGACCTGGAAGCTGGGGCCCGAGGCGAGTGACCCGTCTCTCGCGCGCTGTGCCCCAGGGCCGCCTCCCCCCCACATGCCCGCAACTACACACTACCTGAATGTACACACGGACCAGGGGTTGTCCGGACACGGGTGTCATGGGGGTGTGGGTTGTTCTTTCACGTCGTGCGCCCCCCCCCCCCCCTGTACCCGCTAACCCGACCCCGCGCCTGTGTGCGCCCCCCAAGCCGAGTCCAAACGACGGTTGTGGGTTTCCAGTGTTTTTTTGCTCGTGCGGCTAGAGTTTCTGGTGGCCGGTGCTGTGTGACCCTGACATCGCGTGTGGCGTAGTTGGGCTCGCCGTCTCCTCCCCCCCAGTCCCCCACTCAGCGTGCCTGGCAGATCCCCCCCCCGCACCGTGCCACTGGAGCACGGAGTCGACTTCGAGCCCCCCCCCACACCCCGCACCCACCCGCGGTCCCAACCTCCGGTGCCAGACCCCTACCCTCACACCCCTGCGACTAAAAATCGAGTGATATACACACGAACAAAAGTCCCCTTCTCCCCCCCCCCACCCCGCCCCCCCCGTGTCCCCCAACCCGCATATCCAGGCCACACATGCCGGAAATAATGATACCAAATGCATGTACCTCCTCCCAACCTGGTTGCTTACGTCCACCCGCCGTCGCCCCACGCCCGCCTCCCCCCGTGCACCCCCCGGCCAGTGGTCCTCCCCACCCCCTCCCTCGCTCCCTCCACACACACCCCCCCCACCCCTTTTGCCCCCCCCCAACCACCAACCCCACCCCCCCCCACCACCCACACGCTCCCCCCACCCCGCGCCCCCGGTGTTCCCCCTACTCGGTCCCCCCCCCCCCACATCATGTCCCCCCCCCCGATCCACTCCCACCTCCCCAGCCCCCCACCCTCCCAACCCCCACCCACCCGTTTTTTTCCCCGTTCCTGTCTTCCCCCCCCCCCACCCCACTCCCCCCCCCCGCCCCCTACTACCACCCCGCCCGTCTCTCGCCCTAACGCAACAAATACAGAGCTCAAGTCCCACCCACGAATACCCGAACATAGGGTCTCGCCCCGACATCCCAGAAATCCTCTCTCGCACAACCCAACCACACGGCGTAACGGCAACATCGCCAACCCAAGCAGCCAGACGTACCACTTCGTGGCCGTGCGACCCAGTTACGGGTGGCTCCATCCCCCCACCTCCACCTACCCCACCCCTTCCCTCCTCCGCGTGCCTGACCCCCCCCCTCTCCCACTCCCGGCCCTGCACCCCGTCCACGTCGCACACCGGCCGCAGCCGCCGTCCCGCCGCCCCTTGTCCCGGGGTCGGGGACGGTTGCGGGAAACCAACAACGAGAGGCTTTTCAATCTTCTTTCCCCCTGCCTCACTCCACCCACCTTCCCACACTCAACATGCCCCACCCCACCCAGACGACGGCAGTACCCAAAGTTCACACCTCCACCGAATAACGAACACCGATCCACACCAAAAACCGGCTGGGCCTGGAGGGGTGCGGTGGGAACCCGCCCGTCCCCCCAACCCCCGGCCAACACCGCCGTTGGTCCAATTGCCACACTATCAGAATCCGCACCATCACACATTAAGGCTCGAAGTCGACCCTCAGTACATCACAGCCACCAGAAGCCTCATAGCCAGGATCCACTCTGAGACGTGGGATGCGCGCTGACTGTCTCTACCAAACGCGAATATCCAGAATCCACATACACATCTGCACGAACACGTGGCACCCACACACCACGAGACCAACCCCCCAAAAGCTCTAGCATAACCCCACAACACAAGGGACCGTGGGGGGCCTACTGGTGCGGGGGCATCCCAGGACCGTGGAACAACCCACGCGTGTCCCCACCCGCCCCCCCCCCCGACCCCCCCCGTGAGCCCTCTTCACAATCCGGAGTGGTAGCGGTCCGCCGGGTGGGGGCCGGTCGGGGGCGCCGGGGCCACCAGTACGTTAGGGCTCCCCGCCCTCCCCTAGTGTCCGAGCCACGTCCCTCCCCACCGGCTGTCCCCTTCCCCCTACAACCCCCCCCACATCCCCCCGACCCTTCCCCACCTCCCACGGTAGTGTGACCGCGCGAACCCCCAGCCCCCCCCCGGCACCTCCCGCCCCCATGCCGCCCCCGCCACCCCCCCCCTCACTCCCCGACTACCCCCCGGGCCCACCCCATACCCCCACCCCCCCCAAGCCCCCCCCACCGCTCCCCCGCCCTGACCCCCCCCAGCCTCACTCCCCACAAAGTGGTGCGGGCCACGCGCGGGTCCCGCCGGGGTGGGCGGGCCCCTACAGCGCCCCTATATACAGGCTTGGTGGGCGGGGCGTGCCCTATACTGACCGAGGTCCCCGTGGGCTCCGACCTCCCCGTAGGCCCCCCCCTGCCGTACCAAAGTCGCTGGGAAATGCGGGCCCCCCCCCGCCTCTCCCCCCCTACCCGGCCCACGTCTCGCCATGCTCCCGCCCGCGCCCCGGTGTGTGGCGACACCGTTCGCCCCCCCAAAACAAAAAAGGAGGCCGCCCCGGGCCACACGAACCCCCCGTCGACCCCCCCCCCCCCACCCCCACCCCCCCCCCCCCCCCCCCCCCACTCCACCCCTCGGACGGGCTTGTTACCACCCCCACCGCCCTCCCCCCTCACCCACCCGTGCCCCATTGGTGAGTCACTGACCCACGATCCCCTTCTCTCCGTCTTTTTTGGTGTCGCCCCCACCCCCGTACCCCTCAACGCAGCAAACACCGATCCGCGAAACGAAAAATAAAATCATTAGGTCCTTAGTGATGCGAGTTGCGCTTTATTGCCGCGCGTACCTGCCGGGGCGCCACGGCCTCCCCCCTGCCCCCCCCCAGCCACCACCCTCAGCTCCGCTGAGCGCCGCCCCTACACGTGCGGCATCTTGCGCCCCAGTCCCCCTGGCGTCCCCCTCCCATAGGGAATCCATCCAACCCGAGGTGACAAACGAAGAAAGTGCGCTCGGTAGACTGGTCCAACAGCGTGGGGGCAGGGATTCCTCCGGAGCCCTGGGATAAGGGGAATGCTTGGCGGCCTGGACTGCCCAGCCCCTTCATCACCCCCTGGGTTGAGCCCGGCCCGGTCCTTGCGTTTCCGTCAGCTATAGAGTGGAGCGGCACTGCGGCGCGGTCTGGGCGCCGGCCACGACCCGCATTCAAGCAGGACTCATAGTAGGGGCGGGCGCAAAACAAAACCAGAAAATCTCGTAAGGGCCCACGTCTACCGGCTGCTCCTCCTTCAGCCCAAATCGTAGATGGTGCGACTCATCCGCTGACGGTACACATCCGCGAGAGAAGTCCAGTAACGGCCTGGGGTCTACTAGCATCCGACACCCACATGCACGCCGCACCCCCTCCCCAGCGCAAAGTAAACTGGCACAGCAAGGCACAGGTCCGGCAACAGCAAGTCGCTGGCTGTCATGGCCCCCTGAAGACAGCCGCATCCATCTGAGATAACGATACTGATGGACGATGTCTCCCGCGGTCCAGGCGGTCTGTACCGAGCGCAGTGGGTGGGGGTTGTGGAACCCCCCCCCCCCCGCACCCCCACACCCCCCCCGCCCATCGGAAACACCGCCCCCCTCACCTGAGGCGCCGGAGTGTGCACGCAGCGGTTAGTCCCCATCCGGCTCCATCCACCCACTCACTCCCGCCCATCGGTGCATCAGTCAATATAGCGTGGCGCTTATCCCCGTGGTGGTCCCGGGGGTCCGGGAGTGGGGGGTCGGCCGACCGGATGGGGCGTCGCTTCCGACCGCTCGACCCCACTCCGCGTCGGTGCCAATACCCCCCCCCACCCCAGGTTTGTGTCCCGAGCCCTGAGGTTCTGGTGGGGCGGCGGGCCACCCTGCGCCCCCCCCTCCCCGCTACAGCACTCCTCCCCTACCCTGACCTCGTGAGGTCGGGTAGCGGCTGCGGGGGAGGAGTAGTTATGGGCGAACCGGGGACGGTAGACAGCTCTGCCTTCACCCCCCTTTTATCCCCCCACTGTCCGCCCCCACATGGGGGCCCACCCCCGTCCAACCCAAGCCCCCCACGTAACAATCCTCACCCTCCCCGCCCCCACCCTCCCACCCACCTACGTCGAACCACCCCCTGGGCGGGGTGTCATGTACGCCTCCAAGTCTCCACGTCCCCTGACGTCCGAACGGCCAAAAAAGTGGGTGCCGGGTTAGCCGGTCTCCCCCGGTGTCCACGGACCCGCTCACATCCACCCCTACACACCCCCCTGCCCGCAGGGCGCCGGCCAATGTGCCGACGGCCCAGTGCCCACCGCCGCACTCCCTTCCCGCCACCAATCGCTGGATCCCTGCTACGCCGCGGGCGGACGGGGGGCCTCCCCGTGAGCACGTTAAAGGGCGGGAGCTCGAGCACCCACCGAGGGGTGCGGGCGTCACTCAGGGACCGAAAAAGAAACTGTGACAGGTCCGCGTCGTACACCTGGCCAGCTTGTACAGCAAAGAACCGCTCCGCCGCACTCATCGGCGCTGGACTGGATGTTCCAGCTTTGTTTTCATCGTATCTGTGGGGTCGTACAATGCGTGCCCCCCAGGCCGCCGGACCATCCGTGCCCGCAGCCTGCGGCTCTCGACCGACGTTCCCATCATCGTAAACAGAGCAGCAGACCGTACCGGAACACCACACAAACCGGACGTTATACACGTGACGCCGTAACCCATAAAACAACCCCCATATGGTCCGGTGGTGAAGTTGTTTCGCGTGCTGTTTCATCCAAGATCCAATGCGGTTCACCTAGCCCGAACAACTCCCCGCGCACCCCCCCCCCCCCTGCATCCGCCCCCCCCCACCCCGCACACACCCCCCTACCCCGCCCCCTCTCACCCCCGTGCCCCCCACACGCCCAGTCCACCCCCGCCACCCTCGCTCCCCCAACTCCCCCATCCCTGCCCCCCTCACCGCCAGCCCACAGTCCCCTGCCCCACAATCCCCCACCACCTACCCCCACACCCCTCCCTCCTCCCTCCTCTCCTCCCACACCCGCCTCTGCCCTTACCACCCAAGTCCACCATCCACCCGCGAGTCCCCCTCCCTATCGACCCAACACATCCACACGGCGTCAGGTCGGAGCATCCGGCCGGGTCTTTAGAGTGGCATCTTGTTCCAATACATTGGTTTCTCGCCGTGCGTTTCTCCTTTTTGAGACCAACCGCAGCGAGTAAACGAGTTGTGGGGCAGCGGCCGGGTGAGGTGGAAGCGGAACTCCCATGATGAGTTACAGCGTATCACAGGACTGACCAAAGCAAGCACCGCCGACTGCAACATACAACGAAGCGGCCTAGCAATATGAAACTGTGGGGTACGGTAGCAACTCAGACACGCCCGTGAGCCACAGGGGGCCCAGACCCGCTCAGGGTGACAAGTGGTCCAGCCCGTATCGTGGCTCGGCCTGTGAGGATGGGGACCAGCTCGTACCAGGCCCTCAACCCACCCTCGGTTGTTCAAGAGAAGGTACGAAGTTCCAATGCCCTCGCCACACCCCCTCCCGAACCGCTGCCGTCGCCCGGACAAGTTTCCCTGGACCCGCTCGAAAACAGACTCTCTGTCCTACCCGGGTCGAGGACCGTCACCTTGCCAGTTCGGCTCGGGAGTGAATTGATAGAGGACTGGCCCCGGCGACCCCCCTCCCACCCCCCCCAACCCCCCCACTCCCCCCCAGCCCGCGATTCGCCCCCGGCCGACCTACATGCCCCCGTCGCCGACGTTCCCAGCCGTAACTGTATTATACGCCAAGGCACAGCTGCAGCTGCCGGGTTCCGGACCATGGGGGTACGTCGTTTGCCGCGGTTCTGACATTGGGGGGGCCCTCTGTGGGCTCGTGCGGGTCACCACCCCTATCTCCCCGCATCAGGCAGATCGAAAGATCGAGGGGCGACTTCGCGCGTACGTGGGCGGCTTCCAGTCGGGGGGGACAAAAACCAGTGTGCCCCACTGACCCGTGTTGGGCACGGCCGGGTTCCTGGCGGGACAACAACATGGAGCACAGCGGACAGGGTTACATATCCAAGCTCCGGGTCCCCCCCCCACGCCTTCCATGACCCCCCCCGTCCATGGTGGCCGCACCCCCCCTACTGCATCCGCCCCCGGGACCCCAGCGCCCGGACGCCCTCAGCCGCTGTGCCGTTGTGCACACCCAACGAACCCACCCCCGCCCCACCTCCACCCAATCCCAACCCTTCCCGGCCCCACCAATTCACCACCAGACCGCCCTAGAGTCCCTGGCCATCCCTACGTCACCCCCCGGCCTGTACACGCGCGAGTGGAACACCCCGCTCCTCTGCCCCTGGCCCGCAAGACAGTCTCGCTACTCCCCTGCCGTCGCCTCCCGCCATGCGCCCCCCGCACCGACGGCGCTGGCTGGCCCGAGCACCATGCCTCCACTCTCGACCTGCCCACCCCATCCTCTCCTCAACACACCAACCACCCCGGCAGTGACCCCCGCCGACTCCCCCCCGCCAAACGCACTGACGCGATGGCTGAGCCTGCAGGATGGAGGGCATGTGTCTTCGGTGCGGCCAGCCAGCCCTCGTCGCGGGCCATGCCGAGGGCGATGCCGCAGGGCGAGACTCTCTCTCGCCACCCCACGCAGTCCACGCCGTTCACCCCCCCCCCCCCCCCCCCCCCCCCCCGTGCCCTGTGTTACCACCCCCCGCGACCCCCACCCCCGCCCTCCAGGACACCCCCCCACACCCCCCCCCCCACGATCCCAATCGCACGGCCTCCCTCCGCGCGCGCGCCAAGTCCCCATGACGAACCGATGTTACTCCCCCCCCTCGCCCGTCTCCTCCGTGCTATGCCCTCCACACACGCGCCCCCCCACCAGGCCACCGACCCTCCGCACCTCCGCCCCCCACAGCTCACCGCCAGCACCCCGGGCCCCAGCCCCCCCACGGAAGCTGACAAACAGGCCCGGACGAAACCCGTCCTCGCCCCAGTTTTCCGCCAAGGTAACCAGGCGTAACGCATACAAACCGGGAATCATAGACACCCTCAAAATGTTAAAAGCCCTACCACGGTCCACACGCGTGCCACACCTGTCTATCCCGATCCTCGTGCCCCCCCGACCCGACAAGCTCGGGGAGATCGGTACGACGCCGGAGACGGACAGCCCCGGACAGAACTGGAAACCGACGTAACAGTGTTCCGGCGCGGCCAGGTGGCTGGCCGGGCGGAACAGTTCGTTCGAACTGTCGCAGGTCGCGATATTCAATCGAGCGGCCGGGCTATCCACGCTCAATCGCTCTCCCGTCGCGCTCCGTCACCCCCGCCCCCCGCGCTCCGCTCCCCACCCCCTCTTACTTCATCCGAGCATCATGAAGGTGCGAGAGACCTCGAGCCCGGTGTACGACCATCAGGGCTAGGGGTGCCCCAGGCCAGCGCCGCGCCCCGCCGCAACACCACCCCTCCATGTGCCCCCCACCACTCGCCCCTCGCCAGCAGACTCCGGATTCGCAGCGCGTACCAACTGTTCTCCCCCCATCCCCCCTCAACTACCCCCCCCCCGCACGAGCGACCAGCGACCTGCGTCGTACAGCCCACACCCCACCCCCTCGCCCGCTCCCCCCATTCCCTGCCCCCCCCGCCTGTGACGCCATCAGCACCCCACCTCCGTGTCCCACCCCGTCCGCGCCACGTGCACCCGGACCCCCGGCCCGCGGCCCGTCAAAATGGCGTGGAAGTGGAGGTCTGTAGTGCTCCGGCGGTTGACCCCCCCCAGACCCCCCCCTCCCCACACGCCCCTCCCCCCACGCAGTGCCCCCCGCCGCCCTCCCCCCAACCCCCCGACACCCCCCCGCCCCCCAGCCCCCGCCTGCTCCGCCCCCACATCTCGCCCCGGCTCGCTGCAGTACCTAGGAGCCAAATCACCCGCCCCCCGCCAGCACATAGAACCCAGGATAAAGTCCTTCTGTCACCTCCCACCCCGTCGCCATCCGCTGGCGCCCCGCACCCCCCCTCCCAGCCTTTAGTCCACCGCGCGGGTTCTCCCCAAAAACAGACCCCACCCGGAAACCACCCCCCCCTCTTAACCACGCATCGCACTCAACGCCCCCCGTGGCGGCCCAGAGTCATGGTACCGACCCCCTCCGCGTCAGCTGTCCTGCCGCCAGGGCGCTTCACCGTGGGCCCCTCCCCTCCACCCGCTCTGGCGACTTCTTCCGCTACACCCCTTCCCTTGACACGACCCCCCGCACACCTGAGCCCCCCGGCCCTGCGCCCTCCCTATACCCGACTTCCCGCCTGTACACCCCCCCACATGACGCACCCCACGACCGGACACCACCCCTCACGCCGCCCCTCCATGACCCTACCCCTCCCCACCGCCCCGCCATCCCCCAGCCCTGTCCCTCACCCCCCCCCCCCCCCCCCCCCACACCCCCCCCCCCCCCCCCCCCCACCCACCCCCACCCTGCACCGATTTCGGTGGGGTCCGGTGTGTGAACAATTGATCGAGCGACACAAACCGTCCCGCTACAAACCCCCTCAACCATTCCCCCCCCCCCCC
>Ga0179591_1381478_pt1 | contig 13140 bp, 14 predicted proteins | sample CZOMad2_1_08_16f_FD_182891 | JGI IMG/M metagenome (GOLD analysis project Ga0179591, IMG submission 182891) | Vadose zone soil fungal communities from Angelo Coast Range Reserve, California, USA - CZOMad2_1_08_16fungal (PacBio error correction) | ecosystem: Environmental > Terrestrial > Soil >...
AGATGACGATGCGTTGCAACGACCGATAAGCTCGGACCTCCTCCCGCGGCAATCTAGCGGATGGGAAACCAGGGCTGCGCTGGGGCCGAGGACTGGCCGCACGGGCGGAACGGCGAATCGGCACTCAAGTAGTTCATAAGAAAAAAGCGGACGGGAGATTTAAGGTTTGACGTCACAAAACCACCTAGGTTGCCGAGGGGGGCCCGAATGGTCTTAACTGGGCGGTGGGTGAAAATCTTGAGACCACGACAGTATTTCGAGGGATGAGAAGAAAAATACCTCAAATTTCACTGTGAGAGGGAGGACTGGGCCGGCCGCGCTACTCTTTACCCCACACAGTCTAGACCCGCAGGAGCCTGAGCTGTAGCGATAAACGGCGTGCGCGGGATCTCGAACCAGTTTCAGGAAGCCCAAAATACTAGAAAAAGGTCAGAGGGGTTGGGCTAGAAAGCGCCAGAAGAAATGAGCGGAACAACCTAGTCGCGCTCGACAGTACTCTCCCTCGACGGCAACCGGAGTCCAAAGCGATCGACGGCCTCAGGACGAGCTGGAACTCAGCCCTACCCAGAGGGGGAGGGGGTGCCTTCTTGGGGGGTTAGAAAGCCGTACCGCCACGAGACGATTGCTTGTGTCTAGGCGTCAAACTGCGAAATGAAGAGAAAAAAATTCGTACTTCAAAAAAAAAGAAAACCTTCTTTTCTTAAATCGAGTAGGAGTGCGCGGCTCGAAGTCACGCAGGCACGGGGATGGTAGACCAATAAGTCGTCTATCTCATAATCTGAAAGAGGTAAGGACGGATGGAACTTGGGGCCAGCGCAGCGAAAAGGATAACGGCTACGAATCAGCGCATACGACTAAAATCAGACAAAAAAGACCTCCCGGAAGGATTGGCTCAGGAGATCCAGAGGGGAAGAGCGGGGAGGACACGGACTTCGAGTTCAATCGTTCGATTGAGAAACAACCGACGAGAGAAATACTTTCAAACTCCTACGCACACCGAAAGGACGAACGAACGTGCCTTTCTATAAAAAAAATCACTGCAGGGACCATTATGAGGCCGACGAGAATCTCGCCGCAAGACTATCGGGTTAGGTCGTCGGATAAAGAGAGTCACCAAGGGCTAACTGATAGCGGGGTTTCGTTCGCTCTGGAGAGCAGCGTGGGGGAGTACAAAGGACTACGTCTTTTCGTAGGAGTGGAGCCAGAGGGGAACCCGGCATCCAAGACGATGAATGAAAAACCTCGACGCACCGTAGTCACTCCAAAAAGGGTGGTCGTGGAGGCTTCCTAAACGGCCGCACTGACAGAGGGGGTCACAAAATCTAGAAGGGACGCGCACCGGCCTGCAGACGCATCCGCTGATGGGAAAGACTTCGCTCGTAAAATGACTTCCTAAGGCAATGTGGGAGTCATTAAAGTGTCGGAGCGATTCCACAAAAAGGGTCCCAAGTCAGCGCAAGCACTTCTTCTGACTGCGAAAATCGAGAATCTAGGACGACTTCCCCAAGAAAGGAAATCGGAGTTGCAGAGGAGGCGGGCCGGCGTTCAAAAGCGTACGCATCGACAAAAGCCGGCTGGCAAAGCGTTAACGGCAGCAGATGGCATGTGACGAAGGGGCGGCGGGGCTGGGGAAAATCGTGCTGGGAAAAAGAGAGTACTAGGCGTGGAGACGAAGTGGAATCAGATCAAGCGCAGCGCTCAGGGACATCAGGGGCTGTCCCCGGGGGGGTGGACGCCGTCGGCGTAGGAGAGACGACAGGCTGGTTAAGGAAACGCCGGGTGCTCGCGTAACACCGGCAATGAAATAACCGGAGCCAAGAGGGGGGGAAGGGTCTCCTTCGAAAATAAAGGCGGCACCGACGCTAGCCGGAAGGAGGCGGAGTCCTTTAGAGTCGACGGCATCGCTTTGAAAAAGAAAACATCGTGGACGACGGAGGAAATGAAGATGTTTCCCTATCTACCCGCGTATTACCACCATTCAAACGATCACGGCTCCTGGGCGCGGCCGCCATTGAGAAACCGGGCGCGCGAATAGGGCACAAATCCCTGTTCCGGGGGCGTCAACAAGCCGACAGAAACGCAAGCGCATTCAAGAGACTACGAACGATTATGCTACCTCTTATGCGCTCAGGGATGCAAGCGCAGGCGAGGGAACTCTGGTGGGATGGGGCAAGGGCCAGTGAAGAAAGGTTGGACTGGCGTATCGTTGGACCGCAACCACTTCAAAGTAACGATGCGAACTTCGCTTGTGATGGGACCCTATCAGGCAGGTCACGGACAGCCGCAAAAGACATAAACTCCAATTCAGGGCCTGAGTCGGGAGAAAAGCTACAGTGGGGTATCAAGGGATCGTGTGGAGCGAATCTGGTCAACGGAACTTCCTCTCGAAGTGCACGGCCGCTAAGTAGAGGGGAAAAGAATCGCATCCAAAAAGGTGACTCCTGCCTGTTTAATCCGGGAGGAGGGAAATCGGCAGAAAACGCGGAAGTAAGAAAGAGAGATCCGAACGAGGCGGGGTTTCAGCGAATGCTCTCGGTTCACCACTCGGAGCAGCGCTGGATGAATCCATACGGAAAAGGGAGACCTTCAGTTGTTTTTGACAAACAGCGAGCCTCGATTGGCCTCACCTGAGACCTGAAAGGCCCGCCTGCAAGCAAGAGACGGCAAGCGGCGACTCAGACGCTCTGGGAACTTACAAACGTGCTCACGCAGCCTTCTTCGAATCCCGAAAGAATAGGAGGGTCACTCCCTCACGCAGCCTCGTGACGCGTCACGCACTGACCGAGCCCTAATGCAAGGAAAGGAGGAGCAGCTCATCTTCTGTAGTCCTCGTCAGAGGGTCATCGTTCGCGTGCTCCGTCGGAGAGATTTCTTGATCGGAGAGAAAAATAGAAAAATCGCAACAAAAAAAAGTTGATTAGGATGCTTATGCTCGGGTCGCCCTCCATATAGAGCTATCAGATCAATCGAACTTTCCTTAGGAGGTGCTTGCGATGGCGTCATCGTATATTATACGAATAAGGCCTAGTTAAGAAGACTCGAAGAAACATTGAGAGGCTGAATATTCATTGCTCTCCGTCGGAGGCGAAGGTGAAGCGCTTTAGGGAGGATAGATAAGTAGCTGCCAAGAACGGGTAGCTAGAGGTCTGTGTCAATTGGAGCGGGCTACTATGCCCCGCTGATGAAGTTCGGTCTCTTGGGCAGGTTTCTCCAGGTTCGGCGTGACAACACTGTTATACTCAAACCCCCCTTTCTGGGGTGGAGGCCTTCTGGTACGGGATCTCCAGCAAGGCGGAACGTTCTCGATGAATTGGTGCACACCTGAGAGCTAAGGGACAGAAAAGAGGGCAGTCGCTCTCTATCATCAAGTGCCGCCTGGGCACGCAGGGAAAAAGGCATGGAATTCCTTCGGGATTGTTAACGGTTGTAGAAGGGACGACGTTCCATGAAACAGTCTTCATAAGCAGCAGGGGGGGATTCGGAACAGCGCTTCTCACCAAGAGTCGTTGGACACATAGATCCGGTCAGAAAGCTAACTCATTCATTTGCCATTGACACAACTTCAGGTGCCGCCTAAAAGTAATAGCGATCGGAGGGAACGAAAAAGCCAGAAGGCGCGCAAAAATTAAATTAAGGTATGACGGGCTCGCCAAAACCCGCGGAAAAACTTTCCCCCCGAAGAGCTTCGCCTACTGTATAGCTGACCTTGGACGTCCTCGTGGTGCCTCGCGATGAAGATACGTCGGGGCAGTTAACTTAAAACAGCGGTGCCGCTGCGCGCGAAAGATCCATCGCTTTCTAGAAACCGGCGAAGGGATCGGAGGGTGCTTGATGACTCGACGTGTCGATTTCTTAAAACGAAGGTGACACGTCCTTCGGCGGAACGCGAGGAGGGTTTTTTGTTCACCCTTGTTTGTGTTTTTAATTTTTGTTCCGTTAAGGGGGGGGTGGGGGGGGGAGGTAGTGGTACGGGGTTAGTGTTTGGGGTTCCCCAACGGTAGTTATTGGGTTTGGTGATGGGTTTCTGGCTTTTTGCTTAGGTCATGGTGGTTGATTGGTGGGGTGTCAGCATGTGTTGTGGATTATTAAGGGGGTTTGTTTGTTGTGGTTGGGTGTTTGGGGGGTGTGTGGATTGGATGTGGGGTTGTGGCGAGACTTGAGTTTCGCTTGTTTTTCCCGGTGGTCTCCGGCTCCCCCTTACCTCTCCTTCTGCCCAGGTTCTACGACCGCGCCATTAGCCCGCGCCAACTCGCGGGGAGGAAGGTCAGCACGGGTGGGGATACTCGCAGAGGCAGCGCCGTCGCGACCTCGAGACGGGGTTTAAAAACAGGGCAGACCATCTGTGGACTTGCCACGGGCCGCAGGCGGATCTCGGAGAGTAAGAAGAGAGGACGAGCAACAGATGGGTCATACCCTACATAGGCCCAGGGCTGCCGCACGGCGTTGATGGCGAACGCGGGGGAGCAAGGACAGCGTGTTGCACGACGGTCATACAAGAGGCACGGAACTAGAGTGGGAACTGGACGGTGATCAGCCGACGTGCACAGGCTCGAGTGGACTAATCGCGGTCGGACCCGCGCCGAAAGGGAAAATTAAAGAAGCCGGGAAGGAGGGGAAAATACCTTGCCCCGGAGGGACATGTATTCATCGAGCTGCAGGACTGTGTCGTGGTACTGCTGAGGTCCAAGACGTCGATGAAAGGTGAGAGGAGACGGAACTCCTACAAGGTAACCGAGTCTTGCCATCGGTCTTCCTTCCTGTGACGCAGCCCCATAAAAGAAAGGTCGGGGTTTATAGAACCTGGTGTGGAGGTCGGGGCCTAGTCTCTACGACATTCGAGACGCTAAAATGTCCCAAAACCGGGATGGTGCCTTCCTGGAAAGGACGCCATCACCGATCGCGGGATGCATGTATTCTTCATAACGAAAGCGCCCTAAAAGAGGTTCAGTCTGCCTGCACGTCGCAAAAAAAAAAAAAAAAAGACAGAGAGAGGAGAGAGTTCATATGCACGGTGAATTCTGTAGTGAGGGACCAAAAGTTGACTCTACGCTTTCTCCCAACCCAGGAAAGAAAATCGACGACGATAACCCATAGGAAGAGAAACCCCTTGAGGGATCGGGGGCTTGGGAAGGGGTGCATTTGAGGAAGGGAGGGCTGGTCGATTATGATCGCTGCGACCCTGTCCATCCGACCTGGTCTGCTCTCCTGAAGAGGACCAAAGAAAGGCTGCAAAGAACGATTGGGTCTTAGAAAGTAATGCGTTCGCAAAAAAAAAAAAAACCACAACCAGAAAAAAAAAAAAAAAAAAAAGAAACAGGGGAGAAAAAAGAAAAACCTTGATCCGTCACGACTGATCGGAAGCAGATACTTGGAAATTAATTTCCGCTGGCGCCGAAAAACCAATCTTCGCCGTGCGAGAAAGGTTGTTTTGAAGGCAAAAACAGCAGCACAGAATGACTTCCGTCCCTCGAGTTCCAATGAAGGAAAGAAGAAAGGCAGGGAGGACTAATTCGGTTTCCTGGACTATCTAGCAGACAACGCTAGCTCTACTAGTTCCGCCTAATGGCTTTCTGGGCATCTGAAACGTGGAAGCTATACGATGAATGGGACTCAGTCGCGCAAAAACTCTGGGATCTGTCCAGCTCCTTGGAAACAGCTAAAAGAGCCGGGGCGGCCTGAAGGGTCAAAACGGGGGGGGGGTAGACGAGGGCCTCAGGTCGACAACATAATAAGTGGGAGTATTTTTGCTTCTCCACCTACCCCGGTAGCTGGTGGGGGGGGGGCTCGCAAACAAGGGTCAAAGCCGAATAAAAAACAACAGGTGGCTGTGTGTACACAATTCCTCTATACAGAGGAGGAGGCAAAGACTGAAAGGGATCGGGGTCGATAGACCCGACCTTCAAGTAACTGAAACCTGGTTCGTCAGGGTAGAAATAAGCAAGGGAAATGGTAACACGAAGGAGAATAAGGAGGGGAAAAGACCTAACGGATCGGATCTCTAAAAACAACACGGAAAGGTTGGGGAACTAACTTACAAAAGTTCGAATCGCATCCCAATGATTTGCTAAACTACATCGATTTTGACACAAGGTATGCGGGAGGGGGAATTGGGGGCCTTCCACACCCGGTGCAGGGGCTAGATGCGAAACGCACGCCTCTTCACGTGGAATGTGGTTACGCAACAAAAAATGACGTGTTGAACGGGTCAATTAGTCTGTCTGATTTTAGCACAAGAAAGCGACGAGGAGCGGAGGGAAGAAAAATACCGATCATTTCTTTACCTTGGATGTAATCGGCCCGCAGAGCTTCACTTGAAACTGACCCAAAGGGAGGCGACAAAGCTCAATCGCATGCGGGCAAACGAGTTCCGCTCGAACAAGCGTTGTGCGCGCAAACCAAATGGCGGCGAATCTCTCGGGGGAAACGACTCGCTAACGCAAGAGACTCCCTTAGTCGCCCTAGACGGAGGGAGTCGAGTCCCCTCGACGAACGGGCTTATGGCAGTGCTAGGAACTACTCTTGCCTTACGGCAGCAGAAGGGGGGAAGAAAAATGGAGGTTGGTACCACGACTCAAACGCTGGGGGTCGCGTCCCTCTGCTGGGGTGCCTATGGAGTAGACGAGGACAGGTTTCTAGGATGTCACAAGTTCCTCGTCCGATTGGCTTCTCTAGTCATTGGGGACGAAGAGTGACTCGTCACCCTGGGGGAATGGGAACACGGATGGCTAGAGCCGGTATGAATCGGGGCAAAAACGGGCATAAATTGAGAGTGGAAAGGTCCAGCTTCGGCCGCTCTAACGGCGAGGGGGATGAATCTCCGACGCCGGTCACAGACATCACGATCCCGACGGATCCGGGAGTGGGTCTAGAGTCGAGCCTTCCGGGCTAAGCAGGGGGGACTGAGGGATTAAGTCTTTCGGAAGACGACATGGACAACGAAGAAAGGGCAACTATACACGCGCTACCGTAAGACTCAACCCTGCAGGACGAACAGCGAGGCGAAGTTCCCGGAAGAAGAGGCGACGAGCATCATCTCAGCCCGATAGGGTATCGACAAAAAAGGAAAGGGCGGCACGTAGAGGGAAAGCGGGGGGTCATTCAAAACAAGGGAGCAAAGCTGTGGTCGAGCAACAACCGCGACTTCCGGTCGGACTGTGGGGGACAGAGTCAAACGAGGCCAGAAGCGCGTGCGAAGGAGCCAACGCGAGCCCGGAAGGAGCAATTCGTGCATCCTTGCGCGAACTAAGCTTCGGAGGGTGTACCGAGAGAAGATTGAAGCGTCACCGGAGCTTCCACATAGCCGAGATCACCTTCGCGGCGGAAGTCTTTTGGGGAGAGAATAAGATGCGTGATTGCATGGACATTTCTGGTCTTATTCTGTCAAGAGGTCATTGAACAGGCCGAGGCGGAGCGTAGGATAGTCTTATAATCGAAGAGGAAACGGTAGAACGGAGGACTCTGAGAAGGCTGTGCAACTGTGACTCTCCGAGCAACGAACGGAGCTAAAAGAAGAAGGTACCGGGCGCATGGAAGGAGGCCAAACGCAGTACCTAGAGAATAGATGGAGAATGACTGACGCAATCGCAGGGGCGCAATCTGTACATTCAGCTCGATCATCGTTGTCTTGTCCCTGTTGCCATAATAGTCGCGGAGAGAGGGGCAACGATCTAGGAGCAGTTTTCTCGAGAGCGACCAAAGGGGTCTGAGATAAACTCGGATCGCTTCGCTGTCTAAGGACTGAATAGGCTTCGGCAAGAAAAGGAAGCACGAAAGTCGCTGAACTGTGGAGGGTGATGACTATGCAGGTTTTCGTAATCGAGACTTGATGAAAATGAGGTTAGATCATGAAATCGCATGAAAAGGATAAAGGGGAGGCAAGACCATCAAGCTCCTTGAAAATCGATGGTCGACTTCGCTGAGAAGAGCAGTAAGCGCCTAAGGGCATCTTCGTCCAACGCGAACCGAAAGAGATCAATGCGAGGGCTATCAACGAAGGAAGCTACTCGAATCGAGAGGCAGACGGCGCGGGAACTGGTACGTTCAGGGGCGATGGGGATAATCCGCTCGTTCCGAACCACGCACTTCAAGGTATGCTACGGTCAATGCTGCTTTGAGCCTCAGGATGCTAGGCTATACCGCAGTCCCAAGAAAGGGGCAAGCAGGAAAAGAGACTGATAGGGGGTCTGTACCCCCTGGAACATATTTAGGGCAACACTATGCGAGCTGTGTATTCTGTTCTAACTACCTGAAATGAAGGGATGGAGCAGGGCCGCTACTGGTCGTCTTCACTCTCAATCGCCCACCACTGCAACATAAGGGAGCCTCCCTGTACATGAATTGTCTTAGCCTCGGAAGAAATGGGAGCCCGAAGACTCATACAGCTCTGTCTCAGCTCGCTCGTGTCACCAATCATCGGCAGATGCATCGATGTTAAGACAGAGTCACGGGAAACCTACGGGGGTCGGCTGATATAACAAGCTATTGGGAAAGAATGCAACGCGCCTTACGGAAATCAACTTCCAGCGGCTTGAGAGGCTATCTCGCCACGCGTGGACCGATACTCATAACTTCCGGCCGTTCTGAGTAAGGGAACATGAGGGTAAATCTCCTAAGCAAGAAAAAGAGCCATGATGAATGGTCCCGCGCACTTAGCCGCCGTCCGACGGGCCGGCTAGACTCTCCGGCGCTGGTATCTATTCAATATCTCGGCTTTTAAGTGGAGGGCGGAGTAGTCGAAATAGTCGAATCAACAACAGAAACTAGAGGATTAGGATCGAACTCTCTCCGCAATGGGGACATCTACAAAGGCAACGAGAAAGGGGGAGCTCAAGTAGGTGCAGGCCCAAGAGCTCCGCAGCCGAGAGGAGCTCTATAGCGTCTCGGTTCCGGGCTAACTTCGGAAGATCGCAGGGGTAGAGGGGAGAAAAGGACCGCAGTATTTAGGAATAAGAGAGGACCTTTGATAAAGGGTGCGATGAACGGAGGGGAGCACATCGCCCGTGACCGGGGGGACGCAGGCACGTGCAGTGGCCAGCAGGAGGGGCCAACTGCGGGGAAAGCACGAAGGGTCTCAAAAAAATCAGGGCGCCTTCGGGACTGATCCAAGCGCCTGGCGGAGAGCCATGGGTTCACGAGACCGCGCTCGAAAGGAACCGAGACGCTTTTGAAGGAGTCAAGAGTCAGAGGGAATAAGAACTAATTGCCAGGAAGACCAAGAGATTGCAGCATATCATTGGAATGTTTGGACCGTAAAGGAGATTTAGAGCGCCGTATCTCCCGCACCGAGAAGTTTCCTTGAGAAAGTAAGAGAACAAATAAGTGTCAGGAGGACCGGATTTTAAAGCCAGAAGGACAAACTGTGACGGCACATGAACGATTCTGCATTTTGAACCACTGTATGGCAGTGGGGGAAATTTGAAGGGACGCAAGATGGCGACGATCGGGACTAACCAGAAGTTCAGACCTACCTTTTTGGCGTGTCGTTCCGGAAAAGGATCCAATCATAGTCCAATACTCCCATTTACCCGGCCTTTAGATACTAGAGCGGAAGGCAAGCGTCAGAGATTTATCCAAGTAGAGGAGGAGACTCGCTGCAGTCGCTTGCGACACGGAGAAACAAGAGGGAAGCTAAGAGGGGGGCGATCGGTTTCACACCTTAGGGAGGCCGGAGGTGGAAGGGGGCTCTTCGAACATATCGGTGCAGGTACGTTCGAGGATCGGAACCTATGAACAAATCTAAATGCCAAGAGCCAGTCTAGGGGATAAGTGAACGCCGAGAGGCCTGCCCGCCAGCTCCCAACCTCGCGCGGGGTTTAAACCTGTTGAGAGAGAAAAAAAAGAGCGAGATCACAAATAACGCGCGAACCTCTGGCACCGACCGGAAGAACTCAGATGGTAGAAGCGGAATGAATCTGCAGATACATTCGAATTCTAATAGGAGAGAGGTACAAATCAAAGGGAGGGGAACATGAAAGATGTGCGCGTACTCGCCTAGATGGCAGTCAGGAGTTGATGGCGATCGTCCGTCGCAGTGGATGGGGCACGCAGCCGCGGCGGACGACCCCGGTAGTTGATCACTATCCCCAGTACTCAGAAGACTCGGGAAGGAAAAAGGCGGCAAAAGGGGACATCATTTAGAGAAACCATGCCATCATCAGGCATGGAAGGCATCGCCGAAAAAAAAGGATGATCTACGGAATCTGCTGCATAAAAGGTGCGAGAGGAATGAGCGATGGGCCAACTCAGTCTAGGGGGAAGTTGCTGCCGTCGACGCAAGGGACTAACAAGGAATTGGGGGAGTGGACGGCAGGCAGCTAAATCGATGGATTCCGGTTTAAGCGTCCAAAAAAGGGGAGGAGGCTTGGATCCGACAAAAAGAAGCTGCGGCCGACGAACCCTCGTCCCGAGACGGGAGACGCCAGGAGGTGCGTCGATATTGCAAGCTAACTCAAAGGGACTGCGCGGGGATCGGCATCTCCCCGGGAAAGGCGCCAGCCGGAGGGGTTAATGAGCGACGTTCGACCGCGCAGGATAACGTAGTCGTTGAACAAGAAAATCGGGCTGGAAAGGGTCCCGAAACGACTGGAGGGGAAAGAAGGAAGGGTAACAGAAAGGAAGCGTGCCTGAACGGATCAACGACGACACTCAGGGGTCCGCGCGAATACTTTCTTGGCGATACAGGATTCATTAAATGAACTGATACAGGTTCGAGAGAGCGGGACGTTCCATACCAGAACCCCTCGGCCGGGCCGTTCACGAACACGTGCCGAACAGTCTTGGGAGTAAACAAAAGCAAAACAACACCCCCCCACAACCAAAACCAACAACTGCCTCCCTCACACCCCCAAAAAAACCACAAAAAAAAAAAAAAAAACTAAACGCAAGAAAGGCCCGGGCGGGGGGGGCCAATATCAATGAGGGGTAAGACGACTCCTGAGCGGCAAGTTGGGCGAGAAGTAATAGAAACAAGGTAGAGGAAATTTAAGAAGAAAAAAACCCATCGGACATGGGCTAAACGGGGTGTTTTGAAAACGCAGACAACCAGGCGGCGAAGGGAAGGGGCACGGGGGACAGACTTACGGACTGTGTACGAAGCGGTGGCCTCTGATGTCTATCGAAACCTTAGGGGAGCGAAAGGAAGCGGGCGGTCCGCAATCTGGATGTAGGTGAACGTGGTCGGTAACCTACGCGGTCCGAGAACAACGTGGTACGCGTAAAGCTGAAAGAAGTCAGAGAGCCTTCAGGAGGGAAAGCTCGGCGGGGCCTTGATCTTTTGGATGCGCTGGCAACCCAAGAGAAGAACACCAGGAAAAGGGAGGTTAAGTAGGTTCTTCTCCTCTATGTCGGAGAACGTCAAGGCCCGGAAGGGGGACGACAGTAGTTCAAAAAGGGCAGGGGATGGGGGTCAGACCGAATCGAAAGACTAGGCTTGCCAGGAAAAATCCCCACAACACACAAAACCACCCCCGCACAAAGAAAAAAAAAAAAAAAAAGTTTGTGTTTTTTTGTTTTTTTTTTGTTTTTTGTCCCCCCCCCCCCCCACCGCCCACACCCACCCCCCCTCCAACCAACACCCCCCCCCCCCCCCCCACCCCCCCCCACCCCCCCCCGTTGGACCAAACCAACACAAAAAAACACCACCAACCAAAACTGAACCTCCCTGGATTTACAAAGCCATCCCTTGTGTCACATATCTTCATGTTAGCAAAGAAGGGTGAAGGGGGTTCGAACGAAGTAAGACGGCTTTCCCACGATCAACCTGGGACAGACTATGCTCACAGACATTATTAGCTAGGAATGACGGTTATGCGTGGCACTCCTTCTAATCTGGGGCTAATACTTCCCGGGATTATAGGTCAAAAGAAGATACGATGGGAAACAATAAAGGGGCTGCTTGGGCACAGGCTTGCTGCCCCTGGCTATCGAACTCGCTCCTCAGTTTTTTGCAAGGCCTTCGTAGACGATTGAAGGGTGGGAACGTCAAAAGTCAACAATGACGGTTGCGATTTCGGCGTATTTGAACGGCTTTTTTTCGACGGCGAACAAAAAAACACAGCTACGAAAAGTCTAGGGAATGGAAGAAATAACAGCACTGTACATTATGACCCGTGATCGACCTGCCTGGGTAATCTCTACTTGATGAAAAAAAACAGAGATGAAACGAAGGCGCCACTCACTTTTTCTGCCTCCGGCGGGCGCGGTCCGTAACAAGCAGGGGTGTCAGAGAGCCCAGCGGAGGGTAACTCTCGGAGCAGGGCCAAGGGGGCAAGCTACTCTATGCGGAGCGCCCGCCTTTCTCGACTGGCTGGCGATAGAAGATGACGGGAAGAACTCTTTCGTCAGGACATAATTATCGGTCTGGATCGCGGCCCTAAGAGAGAAACTGGGGTGCATGGAAATCGTGTGTCGTCAAAACTTCCTCCACTTCTCTAGGTGGTGACGCGGCGACGGCTGGAAAAGGGTATCTGAAGTTCAAAATCTGATCTTCTGCTCTACAAAGGCGTGCGGCGAAAGGCTCTAGGGGACGGCAGGGCACATTGGTAACGCACACTAGGGGGGAAGGGGATATGGGAGTCATTATGGTCCTCGGACTATAATAGTTTAGGAACTTTTTCCCGCGAATCTCGATAAATGCTAATAATGGGAAGATAAAGAATACCATTGTCTCCCAGCACCCACTGCCTTTGGAACTATTCGTCGTCCTTCCGGGCGAAGCCGGGCGGATGTACAATGGGGGAGTCGGGCGAAGCGTGTCGACATGGATCACTAACGTTCACGGAATACCAGACGCGCGAAAAAACCACCATCCTCCGTAGGTCAACTCTCAACTGGTCAGGAACTGGAATTACCGCCAGAGCTGTCGACGAGATATATGCCTAAGGAGATCTTTTAAGAGGAAAAATCGAGGCATTAAGGTCGTGCCGGGGCTCGGAAGAGGGTTCAAAGGGTAAACGATCGGGGGAAGCTTGCTGCCAGCGTTGGTCTACAGGGACCTCTTTTTCTGGCTTGGAAGGATTAAACCGGAAGGCCATCGAACTCGCTTCTCTGGCCGTTAAAATGCTGAGGAGGGCTCCAGTGTTCGCCGGCAGTCGAAGGCCGAAATAAAACTACTGGCGTGACTTCGACACGAAAACGGTGCGC
>Ga0179591_1338828_pt1 | contig 13139 bp, 15 predicted proteins | sample CZOMad2_1_08_16f_FD_182891 | JGI IMG/M metagenome (GOLD analysis project Ga0179591, IMG submission 182891) | Vadose zone soil fungal communities from Angelo Coast Range Reserve, California, USA - CZOMad2_1_08_16fungal (PacBio error correction) | ecosystem: Environmental > Terrestrial > Soil >...
ATTAGGATTAGCGACAGTATTTTGTAACACGGAAGGGCCGAGTGAGGGACGTAACGTGCTCTCACAAAAAAAAGGGGGGACGGAGGCGTTCCTCGGAGAAGCAACCCGGGCAAAGTTTACGAGAAGCAGAAAAATAGTAGAACGAAACTTTTCCTCTACTAACTGGGGGGAAAGAGAGAGTTAGAGTTCAGGACGCTACTGGCCGGTTTTGACGGAGCTCTACTTAGACGAAGGTTATTCTTTGGGGGATCAGAATCTCTAAACTGGGGAAACTAACCTAGTGGTTCGGGGGAAACGCCTCTTTAACGTGAGTGGGGGCAAGGCCGCGGAATAGAACGTTGTCCGGATGGCAGGTTTATCTTCACTTGGATGCATGAGGCTGCAGAAGCCCATCAGTGCTCTGGAAAGAGGGTCTCTATCAGCCACCGACTAGGTTGTCGACACTGTCAAGGGCCGGGGGGGTCTGAACGCGCAATTTCCGCGGAGGGGAGTGAGGAGGACTCATAGTATTATATGGGATTGTTCGGATGAATCCAGAACGGGGAGTTGATTCAGGAAATGCAGGATGCCCGCTATTCGACAAGGGGGTGAGTCGACTGCGCTTGCCTTCGAATCGTTTGAAAAACGACGGAGAAGCGAGTTCCACGTCAGGGGGGAGCAGCAACGCGTTCCATCAGACTACAACCAGAACGAGAGGCTCAAGCATATTCTGGTCGGGAATTGAACCAGCCCGAGTAGAGGCGCCCGCTTCAATGGCAATGTGAACGGATAAGTCGCGGAATTCCTTCAAGAAAGCTGCGGCTAGCACGCAGGGGGGAGAGGGAGCAGAACGAGCGATTGAAAGCTTGGAATCTTTCTATGCTTAGGCGGAGGGATGGGACTCTCATGGGACTCACCCCGAATTTCTCAAACGGGGAAGGGGATCAAGGAGGGTGGCGCACTTCCGGCGAGCAATCATCAACGGAAGGCCGGGGAGAAAGAAATTCCTCGGGGGGGGGTGGGAAACTGCATGAATGATGGAGGCTTTGGAGGTTGAGGGGAAATAGGTCTAAACAAACCATCAAGGAGTTGCGTAAGGAAACTCGCATTCATGGAACGGGATGTGCTCTTTAGAGAAATTCAGGTACGGAAAGGTTTCAGAAAGAAAAAGGACAAAAAAACAGTCTCATTATGGAAGCTGAGGAGAACCATGATACCTATTATACCAAAAGCAATTTTTGAGACGCACCGGTCGAAGAAGATGGCGCTGGGAGCGGTTGAAAAAAAATCTTTCAGATCTCAGAGCGAACGACGTAAGGTGGAGCTGGGCAATCAAGGGGAGGTATCATGCTTTCCGGAAATGCGCCATGGAAGGAAGAGCTGGCTCAGACGCGACAGTAAACACTACCAGTGAAGGAGCGGCCTCCCAGATAGGAAATCAGGGAGGAGAACCTGCGCGAAAAATCGCCGCAGGAGAGTAACCAACAACAGGGGGAAAAGGTGAAGGACATCTCCACGGAGGGATGGAGTCAACGACAAGGTCTATGTTAGGCCGAGAAGAAGACGAACTGTTAGGAAGGCGGATGAAGGCCAGTTCCGTCACATTGCGCTGGGACAGGAAAATGGCTACAGGGAAGAATCTGGCCCAAAGCTCGAAAAAAAGGGGAAAACGGGAAATCACTATCAAAAAGCTATGGGAGGAACATCGGGAGAAAGGATAAAGCTCAACATCTTCGGAGACGGTCTCATCTTCGAAACAGAGGAGTGTTAGAGGGTCAGGGGTCTACATAAGTTCCGCATCAGTCTTCAGGGGGCAAGGGAGGGGAAAGGCGGATCCGACTAAAAAACTTGGGGCTACCTCCGCAAGAATAGGGAAAACGTCATGGCGGGAGGAAAAGGGGTTAAGGGAGACTTGGGGTGGAACCGAAGGGGTCAGACCCCTCAAGCAACCTAAACAGGTAGGGGCTTCAGGGACAAGACGTTGTCTCGGCGTCGCTACGGGGGGAACAGGGGGAGTTGTGCAAGCTGAAAGGGAAGGATTCGGCGAAAGGCGGGGGGCCATTTGGGGGATGCCCTCTCCCCTCTTCCGTAGCAGAAAGATCAAAACAATTGCAAGCGAGAATCCTCGGGCCAGAAAGTCAGACAAACTTCAAGATCACAAACCATTTGAGGAAAAGGTGGATGTAAGTAGGCTCTCTCTGGAAAATCGGCCATTGAAAGGGAACGGGCTTCTGAACCGCTGTCAAGGTCGGGCTTGGTGAGGTTCCTTCGTTTAAATGGTTGGGGGGGGGGGGGGGGTGGGGAGGAGAATAACACAACAAAGGGCCTACTAATGAAAATGGTTAAATCGCTCTTCGTTAAAGGCTAAAGCAGGGCCGCCGAAGCATTCTATTGACTAAATAGATGAAAACACGGTTGATTTACATACCGGATAACTCCGTCCCTCTGGGGGGTACGGGCCACTAGGCCCAGGTAGCGAGTCACTACTATCAGAGGAGACCCGGTGATCACTGAAACCGGAAAAGGGACCGTTAAAACCAGGAGATAGATCCCTCGGGAGAGTCTATATGAAGAGAGAAAATTATGATAACTCTATGGGGATAATCAATCCCTCGGACTCATCTAAAAAACATGGGAGTCAAAAAAGAAGAAAGAATGTGAAAGAGAGCGGTAGCCAGAGGGGTAACTTTTTCAGTGGGCCTCTTCTGGAAAAAAAAACTCAAAATAAAGCGCCTTGGGCTTACCATAGGGAAGGGGGTCGGGATGAGCTCATGAAATATGAAGCTAAAAAGTGTAGCGAAAAGTAAATGGTAAAAGTTCTGCTTGATAATTACATTCCATTCGTCTTACTAGAAATCGCGTCCGAACGAAGAGGGGGAAGAAAGAAAGTAGCGTGGTTCCGTCTTCAAATTGTACAACGGATCTTTGCTAAGAGAATCATCAAAAAAAAACAAAAGAGGAGGGGGGAAAAAATGAGATAATTTCGTGTTCGAAGATAGGGCCTGGAGCTTGTGCCATCCAGTACTACAGGGAGCGGTAAGCTCGACGGAGGTCCTCGGAAAAAGAACCAATCAATCGTCTCGACTCAAGCTGTAGACTTGTACCGTCCAAATAACCTGAGAAAACGCGGAGCGATTGCCGTGCTCTGACCTCCCATGTGCTGAAGCAAGCCAAACTTCTCCGGGAAAAAACTGGTTTTACGGAGCACCACTGGGGGCAACAGGAAAACTCTGGGACTGCGGAAAATAAGTCACTCTTCGGGGCGCAACGGCATCGCGAAGAAGTTAGTTGAATTTCATGCAGGAGAAGTAAGCCGTGGGAAGCTAGGGGCCTACAAGCATCAAACATTTGAGTGGAGACGAGGTGTAAGTGGGGCTTCGAAAAGGGGCGCGCGAGAAGTGAAGGGACGGAGTCCTGATGGCAGGTGAGGATTTCCAAAAGGGAAGCGGAGGACCGCAATGGATTGAAGCGATGGGGACGGAGGAGGCGTGCTTGCTTGGAGGAGGGGGAACGAATCGCCCTCATGCAGTAAAATTTTGGACGGCACGAGTGTTCAGGACTAAAAACAGACGAGAAGGGTACTCTCCTGAATATTCTCGGGGAAGAACCGCTTTCATTGCGACGCACTCACGAGGGGTCACGGGGGGATTCCTTGGACGACAATCCGACTTTTACGGCGAGCGTGTTGGGGAACGCAGGTATACGGGACGTGCTAAGGGAGCTGTGAATGTTGAAGAGTGCGGCAAGGACAGAGGGCCGAGGGGAGGTCGGAAAAACCCGACTACCAGCCAAGAAGGTTTCAACCGGCGAGCCGGGCAGGACGAACCGCAGAAATCCATATTCTGAGGTTTGTGAGAAAATGGCACTCTTGCGGGGATGGTAACAAACCCGAGTGGGGCTATCTGAGCCGTCGAATGGGGGCTACTTCTACTATTTCAAGGCGTGCAGTGGTGGTAAAATACCGAATAAGAAAGTTCAGACTATGTCAGGCCCTGGGATAGAATCCCAGATACTACCCAACTCGCGAATTATTGGGAGTCAGAAGAACTGAAGGAGCGGGGTCTAGTTTCAAGACAGGATCGGGGGAAAAGTTCATAACGGAGAGTTTCCAATCTCTGAGGAGGAAGTAAGCCAGGAAAAGGGATGCGAAATGTGACGTCTGCTTGCCCTAAGGGCACTACGAGAACAGTGAAAGGGAAAGAAAAGGGATCGGCTCCAACTAACCTTGACTACACCAAGAACTGAAGAAAAAAGAAATCTTCTAAGTTCGAGAGAACAACAACTGATGAGATGCAAGTATGGTGAAACAATCGCATCGGATTGCGGTACAAGAGTCTTGAGAAGGGACAATCTATAATGGGAGCCTAAGACCTTTTATTTTAATGGGGGGACCATCGTGCATTTCACTCTTCACAATGGAGAAGGTGAAAAATGGCGTACTGGGTAGGAAATCAGTCGGCTGAATGGCACCTGCTCGCAGCTTGAAGTAAGGTCTCCGGCATAAAAAGGGTTTGTTGTCGAACAGAGGGGATCCCCGCACGACTCAAAATACATCGGATGGCTTCCCACGGTCTCTCAGGAGGGAGTTGATTCAGCGTGAGAGTCTACATATGGTCCGCATCTAGGAGGTAACCGGTTGAGGACGTAGAAAAGGAAAAACTGAACTTCCCTCTGACATCGGAGGACAACGACGAAAGGGCAACCTCATATTGGGGGTGCGACCCTTCCAGACCAGCAGAGCATACTTTGGCGAGTTCGAAAAAACTCATCTTCATCGTCAGGTGAATCAAAAAAAAATTCTCCTTGGGAGAAAACGTGCAACACAGCGTGGCTACAAAAGTAAGTGCGAGGAAGGCCGGATCGTCGGAAGGGGGACCCGCTCGGGAAAAGGGAAAGCAGAACACCTGAAAAAAAGAAAGATAAAGAGGAGGACTAGGCCATCGAACAAGGGGCATGAGAAAGTAAGTGCCTTCTCTCATCTCGTAGTGGAAAAGAGGGCAGAGACGCGGGAGCGGCGGGCACACGAATAGGCAGGAAGAAAGGTATCGCGTTCTTTTTGGGTGGGTAAAAAAGGGAACGGGACGAACTCTTTCGGTACTACGGGCACGCGGCCGCAGGTTCAACAGCGACGAACAAGGCAGCGCAGACTCATCGGCGTCAACCGAAGGGGACCACGTAAACGGGGAAAAATGGGGCCCAGACAACCCGCTGGTTGCGGCATCCGGAAAAAAGCCCTGGAGAACGACAGCGTCTAGATCTCTAAAGGCGGCCTCAGGGACAAAATCTAGATCTACCTCACTCAGGACGGGATCGATAGAGGCGAGGAGGTGCTGAGGAAAGCTCGAAATTTCATAGATTGACTATAAAAAAAAAAAAACAGAGGAGTAAAGAGACCACTAAAAGTGGTTCAGGCACTCCGGCGAAAAGAATTAAATGGTACGTCCTACATCCACTAGGGTCGGGGGAAAGTGGGGCTCTTCCGGGAACGCCTCAACGGCCGTCAGGACACTTTCGTCAAAACACAATCGGCTGCTAATTCACCGGAAGCGAAAGGCCTTCAGGTAGTATCGGGTACCATTTAAAAGATTGAGAAAAAATGGGACTGCTCTATAATTTACCAGGGCGGGGGGGCTTAATCGAACATAGCCTTCAATGGGGGATAAGCATCGGGCTTCCTGAAGGAAAAGAGGTGGAACGAGTCTTGGATAGAAGAACTAGGGAGGGAGAATATATGTCGAGGGCCCTAGGTATTAATCTGTCAAAGAAGGAATACAGACGCTCTCGGACGCTTACACGGTCCTTAACCCGGGCAAGAGGTGCTTCTAATCACCCAGGCGAACTGGATGTCCGCTACTAAAATGGCCAGGGGTCGGAAAGTGGACGGAATGAGTCGTTCTATTTGGGGGCGGAAAAGGAAAAGGCTCCGGGGGAGGCGTTTTATCAGGGCACACATGAAACCCGCTTTGCGACTCGTCTTTCCCCTTAGTGCAAAAAGTAAGTTGGTCGTTAACTCAACGGGATTGCGTGGATATCAATCTTGGCGCATACTGGTCACAATCCCGTTCGTTCCTAGAGAAAATCATCCCTCTATGGGGAGGTCGGAATCGGGGGCTGTCCCGGCGGGGGAAAAGTGGTTTGACCGGAAGCTAAGAGGGAGTCAGCAACATCTTTCTAGGGGGAAAAGGGGAAAAGGGGCACCTAGGAAGTGGTCCATCACAACGTGAATGATACTAGGGACTTAATCGGGGGTGCGGAAGAGCGGAGCTTTGCATGCTGTTTTAACGACGAGATAACAAACTTGCCACGTCGAAAATGGGCACATTGACGAAAAGGCAGGAGTGGTAGACGACTAAAAAAAAAAAAACAATCCAAACGAAGGGACTCGCCTTCTACCGGGAATGAAAAGGTCTAACAGTAAGAACTCTTTCTATGCGGAAGCTTCACTGGAAGGGGGAAAATCCCGACTCGAAAGCAGCTACGTACGGCTCAATTAACTTTTCGCTGTCTTCGAACAACGAAAGGACAAGATGCTGGTAAGAGGAGGGGGGAAAAAGAGTTGATGGAGAGCATTAAGAAAAGAGGCGGGACTAGGCGAACGCATTGGGGGCCCGCCTTTCTGAAAAAGGGGAAGAGTAAAACGCCGGGTTTCCTTCTCGCGAAGAACTGGAAAAAAAAAAAGGGGCTGACGAACGAAGAAAATGAAGTGATAGTTTGGGGTCTAACTAAGGGAACAAAGTGGAGAGGCGATTTGTTCACATTTAGAAAAAAAAAAATCTATGTTTCGAACCTGCTCGCAGGAGGGGGAAGGGTAGATGAGAGTGATCTTCAGGTGGGAATTGGGACGAATAATCTAAGAAAACCTTCAAAGTGACCAAGAAAGATGCGGCTCTGGATATACCAAAATTTCCTACCATCAGAATGGTCGAGCAAGGACAGAAAAGATGATCGCGGGGCAGAATTGGAGACAAAGAGCTTTAAGACTGCTTCTTAACTACTGAACGGGGAGAGGGAGGTTTCTCATTATAGGATCAGTAATACCATTTCCAGGACGGGTTTAAACGGTTATCCGGTCCCGTAGGGGTAATCCAGAAACGACCAGTTGGGACTAGGAAAGAGCCCAAACGATCCTTTCAGGGACTCCAAAAGGCTCTGAGGGAAAAACTAAGTGCTGCCGTCATAAAACAAAAAACGGAGGAAGAGAGATATTACAAATAGCAGTGCCGGGAGGATCCGGTTGGCACGTCAATTAGAGTGAGTTTTGAAATGGGTAGGGAAGGGGAAGGAATTGGACATATTGCAGGAAAGCAGACTGAACGTAAATGTGAAGGGAGGGGGGAGGGATCCGACCTCGCGAGTGAACATAAGAGCAGCTAAAATCCGAGCCGCACGAGAGTCAGTTTTTTCGGAAAAGACGAGCAAAAGTCGACAAAGCCATAGGTCAAGGACACGTGCAAGTCGAAAGATTACCTGGGTACGTCCACTTAAGTAGTGCGCATCCACGGGCGAAGGGAAAACTGAGGGTGAAAGTCGTATTACCGGTCACATGGACGACCTGCGCCGAATCGTACCAGCACGCATAAGAGAGGTTGCAACCTCGGGGTTTTGCTAAAGAGAAACAATCAAGCAGACCTGGCTGGTTACTAGGGCCAACAACTATCGCTCTAAGTTCTCTAGACGGGGGGAGGGTTTCTAGACGGCAAAAAGGTGGCATATGTATCTAAATGGAACGCAGTCTTATAATTGCACCGCAGGCCCTAAGGACTAAGGTGCAAAAGCAACATTTTAAATCATAAAGACCGTCACGCTTACATAAAAACCCGAGGGCGGAATGGAGACGCAATAGTAACAGGGGGGAAGTTATTTAAACGGAATATTCGGTAACCCTTTACAGATCTCATACACTGGTAGTACGGGGACCCGCAGGCAACAATAGGAAAAAGACAGGGTCAATTTATTCTGTTTGGCAGGGAGGAACACGAACGTTCCTCGAAAAGGACGAAGGGCAAACTTTCTCTAAGTCGGGGAAACAAAAAAGCTCGTTACGGGGCCCAAGGAGAAGCGGATGCACCGAGGTAAGGGGAAGAGAGAAGCGCTGAATAAAATCCTCGGGGACTCCCGCGAGGACCCGGCGGGTGTGGCCATCCAGCAAGGGAAAACAGAAGAGAGGGGAAGCATACGTCTAGAGTGCTACCCGTGAAGATTCCAAAACACTTACTCCAGATCGATAGAGAAAAATAAAAAGGATCGGACGGGATTATAAGAGAGGATTCACTGCGGAAAACCTGACGGATTCACTCGAGCCATACCGGGGAATCCAGCAAAGTCTGAGGCTTCATCGGGGGACCAGGGGAAGTTCCTAAACGGGGAAACGACGATCGGGGGAGACTGCAGCAGCCAAAGAGGGTAGGTGGGCGCAAGCTTCATGATAACCACTTCTGGGAGAAGGGGGTACGTCTTGAAACAATCGGAAGTTAAGGAATTAAACTTCGGGGGTACACTGGAATCTGGGGTACATGTAGTAGCTGAAAATTTTTCTACGAGGGTCAAGTCAAGGGTAAAGTGAACAGGGTTTCGTACGAGAAGTGCTTCGATCGAGGAGAACTAGCAAGAAAAAAATATAAGGGGAAGAGCTTCGCATCTCCCGGATAAATCAACAAAAACGTGAAAAAATTGGTCGAGTCGCGCCTAGTTGATCCCTTTAGACGCAAAGTATCTTAAACGCAGTCTCCTTACGCGAGGGGGAAAGCAAGAAAATCACCCGGGCTGTGACTGACTCGAAAAAAGTATGACCTGTTCCGAGACGACCGTGCCTTAAAAAGGAGCGAAGAATTCTCGAAAGAAAGGGGGGGGCTTTAATAAGGAGCCGACGTGGAGGGGCGTTGAAAAGCGACTCACCAAAGGGGAGCGGGCCTCGGGGGGATGCGGAAAGATCAAGGGAAGGGAACCTTGGGTAAGGGAGGAAAGAAAAAAATATTTATATGACGGGCCAAGTTTCGTGGACTGCACTGGGCGGAAAATTGAAGGAATCTCTCAAGTGTTCTGGCGACTGAAGGGGAAAGAAGGAACCAAATTTTGATATATCAGCCCGTCGTCAGTTGGGAGGACCAACTGGGCGAATAATTCGCAGAATAGGAAAGGGAAAATGTTCTGCATTTGCCAATAAAGGGAGGGAAAAAGGTTGATCACAGGATGATTAAAAAGGCATACACATTCGACGAGTGGCGGTCTCTGACGCGGGCCAGGGGGGTCGCGAAACGTTGGGGGGAGAAGAGACCCGCTATGGAAAAAGTCTAAAGTTTAACGGAGCCGGCTTGTCCGAGAGACAAAGAAACGCGAAAAACCCCACGATAAAGGAAACCGAAGATCTTTGGGCCAGTGCTTAAACAGACTCATCGTTCCGGTGTCACTTGGTTCCAAGGGGGAGGCGATCGTAAAGTGCTCACAATGTACCCGAAACTTGTCTGAGTCGGTCAAAAGTCCGCGGGGGGGCATAAGGGAAACTGGTAAATCGTTGAAAAGGTTTTGCCGGATATACAGAGGGAAAGACTCGGGACGCTGGGAGTCTCCCATGGGAAGAAAGAAAGGGGCCAAACAAGACGCAGGGGGTTCACCGTAAGGCCGAGAATCTGGAAAAGAGACCGCGAACTAATAGGACGTTGGGGGGTTGCAACATCTCCCAGATCAATTAGTTCTTCAAAGTTAAAAGGGGAAAGAAGGGAAATTATGTTATCAAGGGTTGCGAACCGTTCCGCCAAAATGAATGTCTTCGATTCTATGGAGCCGAGTCTGGAGGAACGCGATAAAGGATCAAAACCTGAGACCATGAAGAAATATGCTGGGCGAGGGAAGATACCTAGACGACGAAAAACTAGAGAAATGGTTTGAGACTACCTAATTCGTGTATCGAGACATCCTGTAAGGATCTTTCACCAGATCGTGAGGGACTTGGACAAGCTTCGCAAGGGATAAATAAGGGGGGGGAGGGAATGTATCATATTTCGGAACTACATGTGAGAAAGCGCTGAAAGGGGCATATGTTCTAAAACGACTTCCAATAATTCTTCTCTAGAGGGCTCCACAGATAGGAGGTGCCACCGTCGATAAATACACAGGCATCATTCTATTCGTCATCTAATAAAAAAAAAAGGAGGGGGAAAGGAGGAGAGAAGAGAAGAGGAAGGCAGGCGCCAGGGGATCACTGCAGGACTGCGGGCCTCTAATAGCATAAACGGGTTGAAGTCTCGTAGGGGGGGGGGGGGGGGGGGGGGGGGGGGGGGGGTTGGGTGTAAAGGGAGGGAAAGCACCGTTCGGGGGAGAGGTCCAGGAATGGCGTACGGATAGGAAACAATTCCCTTGAAGTAGGTCCGTCAATGAGCAAAAGTTTGGGGAGGGGAAACAATCTTCTCGCTCAGCGCCTTTGCGGAGGAGAGGGGGGCGGGGAAGAAATCGCGAGGTGGGTACATAAATTGAGAAATACGAGACTGAAGGAGAGGGGACACAGGAGAAAGGTTGTTTATGAGAAGAGGGAACACTTTCTACGCAGCGGGAATCATGACCACACGGTCATCGAAGCTCAGGTCAGGGGATGTGTGGTTGCTAAAGAAGGAACCACGACTCTCATAACTCCTTGGAGGGGTGGCTATGTAATATCCAGAGGCATCTTCGGGTCGGCGGGTGGATTCCTAGGGGAGGGGACGCGTTTGAAAACCCAGTATTCTGTTGTAGGATGGGACCGAAGGAGGCCATGGAGGGGAGGGACTAGGACGGAAGCCATAAAACGCAAGAGAACAGTTTTCAAACGTAAAGCCCGGCGCAGGCGGCTAAAAGCGGGAAAGGGAGCCGATCACGACGTGGACGAATTGGGGGACGGTCAAGTAGGAAGGGAGCGCAAGGGAAAAGGGAATTAATCGCGCAGAACGAGTGGCGTACGTGGGAAGTTCAACTCAAAACGAATATGCGCAGTTCGTTATGGGACCATTCTCTTTCTGGGGGGGGGTGTAAAAAAGAGACACCCGTGCCAATCAGAAGAAGAACATGCCACCAGAACTTTTTCAACACGGGGGAGGGGAGCCAGTCAAAAAAGCCAACACCCGGGCGACAAGGGCCACGGCACGACATCGTAGAGGTCAAGAAGCTTTAATGAAGACGTTGAGGTTCCAAAGCTCGTCCCAGGGACTAAGAAAAAAAAACGGGATCAGAAAGGAAAGGACATAGCTACTTCACTTACGAAAGGGGGGGGGAGGGGGGGGAACGTGAAGTAAACCACAGAAAAAGGGTTAAATCGAGATGCGAAACGCCAAACTCGTCGGGATGAATCGGATCCGCAGCACAGGATGGTAGGGGAAAGAGGATTCCCAAAGGAAAAAGTCCAAGAACCAAGGCGGCGGAAATCGAAATATGAAGCAGTGACCAAGAAAGGGACTCTGAGCGAGAGGGACGCATAAGAGGGTCTTTGAGGGTGTCAGATTCTTGTATAAAAAGCTCCTCACCCATAACATCAAGGAGGGGAAAAGAATGACTTCGACTTCCGCACATCGGTTAACTTGAGAGAGAGAGAAGGGAAAATCTAAATGAGACATGTAGACAGGAAGTTATGCTGTTGTTAGCTTGGAATAACAGAGGAAAATTCCAGGTGCCTTAACATTCGCGGGGACCGAGAGTAAGGCGGAGAGAGCAGCTAAAGGTAGCGTCCTCTCAAGGAGCTAAGTGGACTAGTGAGAGAATCGAAATCGATCTCACCAAAGGGGGGTTCATGAAAAGGAGAAGAAGTTTCGATTCCGTCCGAGGGGGAAAGGAGTTCTTTATTCTAAGGACTGAGACTCGATAGATTACTCGAGGTCCTATAGCCTGGCAAGTTCAAAAAAGTACTCATCAAGAAAAGCTTCGAAAAAATGTTCCGCACATGGGAGGGAAGGGGCGGATTGCCTGAATAAATACTGTGCACGCTACTGAAAAAAACCTACGGTGAGGCTTGGGGGAAGAAGCTCAGCCTGGAAAAAAAGGGGGGTCGGAAAATCGCTCGCGGGAAGATTCAGAAGGCGGAAGAAAAAGAGTTAAGACCGCCGTTGGATGTCTTTTAATTCTGGGGGAGGGGAGCTAATCTCCCATCCAGTGCGCGAGGCCAGATCTGGCAATAGTTGAGGGGTCGAGCTCGATCGAGTAAAGGGAGGAAGGGCGACACGGTAAGGCTCGAATTGAATCGTCTCCTCGATGAGGATGTTAATGGACTCTTCTGTGACAGGGGGACACAGTGAAAGGGAATCCGCGTGACGTACTGAGAGAGGAATTGATTCCTTGGACACGATATCAGTGGGGGAACACTCGACAGCTATGGATCTAAATTGGGGGGGGGGGAAAGATATTCACATGTCCCTCAAAGACGCACCAGAACTCATCACTACATTCGAGAAAGGAAATAGGGAGGGGCTCGGGTCATACTCTCGGAAGAGGGCAAGAAAGGCAATGTTCAAGATTCGTACCGTTTAAGGGAGCACAAGCAGAATGGGTCTAGGGAGGGGTCGGTTGATCTCTGTGTAGAACGAGGGGAAAGGGGCGATTGAAAGAAGTTGGATGCTGGACGGCTCTAGAGGTCGGAGGCGCTTCGCCAGAAAAAAAAAGAATCACACTTTCTCAAATGGAAAAAAAGACCTGAAGCAATTTTTGCAACCGTAGGCGCAAAGGGGGAAGGTCTAAATCAGGAGGCAAGCAGGAGTTGTGTGAAGAATCAAAGACAAATTGAGCTTGCTGGGGAAGGGGAAAATTGGAGAAAACAAAACAAGCCCGAGTTCCTTCTCTAAATTCGAGGAGGGGAGGGGGAAAGTAATTTGGAGGCCATTGGGAGACGATAACCTGAACACACTAAAAGAGGAGTCTGTAAAGGAGGGGGAACACTTGAGAAAGGATAAAACGACTCTCTAATTTATACCAAAGGGGAGAAGAAATATTCTGACTCAGAAAGGTGACTACAAAAATCCGTCAGCTGTGATTTAAACTACAGCGTAGGTGACAAGAGGATTATTCGGAAAGATCTAAATGGAACGGAAAAAGTGACTGAAGCGGCATTTGAAAGAGAGAAAAACCCAAGTTGGAGATCTTACAAGGCGAAAAGAGAGATCCTGTGGACTCCACCGGCGTCTGACCTCACTTCATAAGGCTAGCGT
>Ga0179591_1259571_pt1 | contig 13138 bp, 11 predicted proteins | sample CZOMad2_1_08_16f_FD_182891 | JGI IMG/M metagenome (GOLD analysis project Ga0179591, IMG submission 182891) | Vadose zone soil fungal communities from Angelo Coast Range Reserve, California, USA - CZOMad2_1_08_16fungal (PacBio error correction) | ecosystem: Environmental > Terrestrial > Soil >...
TGCTTGTCAGTGCTTTATTTCTCTTCGTCCGGGGCAGCAAGGCTACGAGGAGGTGGAACAGCTCTCATACGGGGGAAGCCCGGGATCCCTAGTGGGGGGCCAAACAGTGAACGAGCATGTCTCAGAGGATTCGAACCTGGGAAACCGGGGATTTACTGCGGAAGGCAAGACATATTCCGGTCGCGGAAAGAAGGAATAAACGGGCCCCGTTGTGGAAATGGGTTCATCTTCGGGTCGGAATACCGTCAATCCGCCTACGGTAGAAGAGTTTCCTGCAACGAGGAAGTCTCAAGAACATTTCTTGGGGGAAATGAAGCTGTCTCCAAAGACGAGATCAGCACGGACCTCGAAAGGGTAGTTTATTAGAAAGTCCAACACAAATCATTTGCATTCCTCGAACTTTATAGGGAAACTGAAAGTACTTATAGAAAAGAGTCGCAGAGGCACGCACATCCTCTTTTCCGGGGTCAAATCGTGTCCTCGACGCCTTAATCCACCACTTCACAGTAGGAGGGAAAAAAAAGCTAAATCGAACCAAGCTTCGCGAGAAGGTCGTTCAGTCGCCATGATAAGTGGGGCTTATGACGTCTGGGACCTTTATCTTGCCATTGTAGCACGATACGAGGGGGGATAGCAGCAAGGATCATCAGCTAGCTACGTTCAATAGAGCACCAACGATTAGGGGCCCGAATTGTGATGTAACATACGTGGCTTTGGTGATCTATCCACCCCTTACGCGAAACTCTAGTGAAAGACTACCGTGGAAAAGAAGTCCAAAATCTTCGAAGTTGAATAGACGACACGGGTCCGAACTAGAGGCGCCGACTCTCCTTGTTCAAATCTGAAAGGGAATCAGAAGGAAATTAGAGCCCGGCAAAGGGGGAAAACATACAGGGGTCCTGGACCGGGTCACATCAACTGGGTTTGTCCGGGGGGAAAATTCCTGCTCCGGCTACTGACAGAAGAGACAGGAACGGACTCATCTACGCCGAAGGCAGGAAATTTAAAAGTCGAAGGTAGGGAAGAAGAAATAGACTTCTCGAAGGCGCCGGGGGCCGCAACGGCTCTCCAAAAACAGCAACGAAGCAGAAGGAGAGTGGTCAACGCTGTATGTAGAACACGCACGGGGGGACTACAAAATCCTGTCAGTTGCGAGGGCGGTTGCGGCGAAGACTCAAATAAACAGTTCGCATCCGACAATGTTTGGTCATATCTTCCCCCGAACTTTTACAGGAAGAGGTCAATCCAACGCTAACTTCTCGGCAGACCCAGGCACAGGCTAATATAAACCATTGATCAAGACTTCCGAACCTGAAGAACGATTAAAGGTCGTGGGGGCCGAACGTTCAATCAACTCCTTGACCGGGGGCCGCGATACCGCCCTCTTCCATGGCACGGAGGAACCCAAAGGAAGAAAGGAAGCTTGGGGACCTTCCCTTAAACCTATCGCGAAACCAAGTGGGTGTCAAGCGTTCTAGGCGGCTGAAAAAAATGAATTGTTAGCCGCTCCAAATTCCAGCCAAGGGGAGAAGGTAGGAATCTATATATTTGCTCCTAACGAACCGGGGAAAGAGGGGTCAAACTAGTGCAATTTGGTATAACACTCTAAGCAAAAAAAGGCAAGTCAGGGCTAAAGACGCGTCACGGGCCCTGCAGATCAGGCACGAGTTTATCCTCCACTATGATCGAACAGAACGAGACGAGGAGCGAAGGAGTCAGGGCATAGGGGTTCGGCACTCTTGTCGTCGCGACGGGGGCAGTGGAGGGATGTTCGCCCTCAAGGGAGCGGAGAAATTCTGGGACTGATCGGGGGGAAAAAATTCTTGATGAAACAGCAGTCTTTCGGTTTGGCGACGAAGGGAGGAAAGGAGGGGCTAGCCTTAGATCAGTTTAAATCACTATAGCAAAAAAGAGGCATAATCGATCAGAGGATGCCTTGAACGTCGGAAGCAGATGCGATCTGCTAAAAGGAAAACAATCCGGACGTAAAAGCGGTTCGACCAATTTTTTCATCAATCCTCTTAGGGAAGGGTGATTCGAGTGCGACAAACAACGAGCTTGCGGAATGCGCGCGGCGTTTCGATGGTCTCTAAAAAAAAAACAAATGATAATAGAAGACCAATAGAAAAAAAGGACAACGAGTTCTTGCCTACAGCAAGAGAATCGGGGGAAACTCAGCAGCTAATCACTTGCTAAAGCACAGGAATAAAAATCCTGCTTCTACCAGTACGGCTCGTCTAGGGCAACACTATAAGGGCGAACTTCTCCGCCCGAACGGGAGGAGAGTTTTTAAGGGCCCCTATCAGAACTTCCCGAGTGCGGGTGAAAGGGGGGGGGAGAGGGGGTTCCAGAATGGGCCCCATAGGCTCAACACGGAACCTATTCGCTTCTGTTTTCCGAGACCGACAGGGAAAAAAGCGACGGAGAAGGCAGAAGTTTCTTCGCGAAAGCGAAATGGGGGGGTGAGGAAGAGAACACCATTGATCTACCCCTACTTCCTTAAAAAACGCGCAAGAAAAAAAAAGGAACGCTGAAAGCCAGAGCTCGTTCTCTAAACGATCATCGGATAACGAGGGGGAAGGGGGGAAAAAGGGATACGATTGCGGACTCTGTTCGAAAGAGGGGGGAGAAGGAGGATAGATGGGGATCGAACAGTCATAGACGAGGAAGATGTTCAAAAGGAGGAGACTCAAAAACTATCTCGAGAGGGAAAAAATAATCTAGGGCTTACGGCAAGGTTTCTGGAAAAGAGGAAAAGGAAGGAGCGAACGAACGGGAAAATGGGCGGTGGGAGAGGGAAATCTGAGGCAAGGAAAAAGGTCCACTATCTCAATCTGGCGGACAGGAGGGGAACTGATCAAGAGTTTAAGAGAGGATGGAGTCACGTCAATCCTTCAAGCCTAATTGAAAGGGTAGCACAAGAAATTGTAAGAGGGGGGGCTGGAGGAGAGAAGGGGAAAAGGATAACCTTGAGGATCAAGGGATCCTGTGGAGGGGGGGATGTCTGTACTTACATCCCTTTCGAGCCTCGACTGAAGGAGAGAGAATTCGTTTGGACTCATTCAAAAATGTGGGGAGGGATGCAAGATGGACTTAGTTCCTAACACGAGCTCTAATTCAATATGAGTCGAGAGATGAGGGTTCCACACAGCTCTTACCAAGAGGAAAGCAAGGAACGATTGTAGAGCCTGCTTCCCGGCGCTAGATGCTGGGAAGGCTTCCTACAAGCCCTGGGTTTAATCGAGAGTTTCCTACCGGGGTCAGGGCGAGGATGTATAAGAGGCATAGACCCGCTTATCTGGACTTGTGACCATTATTCAACCTCACCTCCTTATGTGGAAAAGGGAAGGAATAATTGAGGAGCCTTAAGAACTCTAAATGGGAGGGGTTATCAACCGGAAAAGGAGTGCAAATTCTTTTTTTGTCGGAACTAGGACCAGTTTTGGCTGTCAAAGGGGGTCGCGAGGAAAAATCTAGGAGGGAACTTCGGAAGCCAAGGTGTCGGAGAATGGTTCCTCAATCTCGCGCGTCGGCAAGGTTGGAGCTTTAATCACCTGGAAGAAAAAAAATTCTGAGGACATACATTTAGACTGGTAAACTAAAGCGATCAAGTAGCTCACTTCTTATCGTCCAAGATAGATGATTTCTGAATGCTATTTCCTAATATATGCGACCTTTGCAGCAGTCCCGGAAAGTAGAGCATATTACCTCTCGCATCAAAGGGAGAAGGAGGACCGAAATTATAAAGGAGAGCTGTGGTTTCCTAACGCAGAGAGGGAGATTCGCCGAGCCATTCAGAAATTTTTGCTTATTAGTAGAAAAAAATGGTACCATGGTTTCTTAGGTCACCTGTGGGGGGAGCATCTACGAAGAGGAAGGGAGAATGTTACCGCAGTAGCAGTTCGAGCAAATAGGACTAAACTCTAACATGTGGGGGGATTCAGGCCTAACTCCGAAAGGCCGCCGGGACAACAGGGGGGGGGGGGTGGCGTCCTTGTCTCTTAGAATTCAACCGCCCTGTAAGAAATTCGACTTGGAAAAGAGGCAATTAGCAAAGTAGGAGGGAGGGGAGACTTAGGAAACCATTCCTATTGACCAGACCATTAAAAAAAGACCTCGGGGCGAAAAAAGCAAGGGGTGCTCTTATGACAAAGGGGGTTACGGGGCCTCGCACTTCCGAGGCAGGTGACGGAAGGGAAGGGACCTCCATGGTAGGGTAGTCTGGGAGCGGATTGGACACCTGGCTCTAAGGAGGAAATCTTAAAAGCTCGGCGATCGGCTGAGCGCCCTGGTGCTCCTCCTAGCCCGCAGCTTGCCGTTCCTGAGCCCGGAATACTAGAAAAAACAGGCTAGAAAACAGCAGAATAAATGTCTCTATAAATGAAAAAAGGTTACGGCCTCGTCGGTTGGAGGCCGATTATTGCGGTTTGAAAGCCTCCAATTCTTATCCATTAGGAAAAAGACAATTCTTTATTCTGGGTAAATGAATGAAACTAGAAATTGGAAAGAACGAATTGGGGGTGTGAGACTCTGGAGGAGTAACTTCGGCCAGGTCTCTTCTCGAAGAAGGCAACACAAAGAAGGGGAAGGTTAGGAGGGAACAGTCTTGGAACTCCGGAGGGGTGGGGCACCACGAAGGGACGTCGCGCCGCCCAAGGAAGATTAAGAGGGAACTCTTGGGTGGGAATGGGATCTGACACCACAGGTTTGCTATTCCTCAACCGGATTTCTTTTCAAAGTAGAAAAAAGGTTGAGGCGAGTCAGGGAAAAATTCTTGGAAATCGCGGGGTTGTTGGGTATGTTGAAGGCCCAGACGGGTGTAAAGAAGGTGGACACTCTGAGTTAACGCTGGCTATGCTCACTGCAGAGATTCGATTGAAAAAGACAGTTGTCATCTGTGTTCCTGATTACCTGGGACGAAATTGCAAGTCAGTATTACTAGGGTTCGCGGCCCTCAGGGAATCGGCAATAAGCAGATCAACCGAAGATAAACTTCTGCGGGGGGACACATCAGGGAACTCACTATGATAAAAACGAAGGAAGAGGTATAGGAACAGGTCGTCGAAATATCTTCACAGGAAAAATCGGGCGCATCCTCTCATCATTCAGTAGGCGACATCAAGTAGATCATGGTGCAATTGCCCTTGGTGAAGGGGGGCCGTCTCCAAATAGTGAGTGGGCAGGACAACCGAACGGACTCGGCACGCAGCCCGGCTCTAGGGGGTATTTTTCGTTTTTAGGGCGGTATATTAACCCAAAGACAGGGAGGCGGGGGGACGCCTATCGAAGACCACTCCGTGAGGAAGGGGAGTTGAATCCCTTCTCTCGTACAAGCGCCGATGGGTTTTAGGCGTATTTTGCACGGGACCAACAAGAATTACATCCCGTTGACCATGGGAGAATTATCTCCTGCTTCATAAAGGAGGAAATATAGGGGAGAAAGGCATCTCGTCGACTGGGTAGTAAAAATCTTTCAGAAGTCAACCCGACGAAGGGGGGAAAATGTACTTTCTGGCGACAAGGGGCAACCGTGAAAAAAAGTACCATCCGGACCCACTAAGCAGAAGGCGAAAACTCAAACCAATTCGTGTTTAAATTGAAGTCATCGGGGGGACAGACGTTCGAATCAAAGAAAATATCTAAGAGGGCGCCGGGTATGGGGGGAAAAACGGGGACAAGCAAACCCCAAGATCGACGAAGGAAGGAATGGGGAACACTTTTGGAGGAGGCGGGGGGGGGAAAAAGAAGGTGAAAAGGCGCCGATTGCACAAAAGGGGGGGGAGGGTCCAAGAGTGTGGCTGGCTCAATGACCACTTCTGCTGGGGGGAAAACCTATCCTTATCCAGGAAATCAGCAATCTAAAAGAAGAACCATTATTGGGGGTCTTTTCCGGAGAAAAGCATGGTGATATCGGAATGTTAAGGCCTGACTAAACCGGTTCGGTAAAGGGGGAAAGGAATGGCCCACCAATCCCGCCCGGATCTAATAAAAACTAACGTACTCACCGGAAACTATGTCGTCCTGGAATGCGTCTGAAAAGGACCTTATCTGCGGACGGGGGAAGGGGAAGAATCGGGCAGACTGAGAAATTCTTGGAATGGGGGGGGAAAGTAATGAGCTTATCACCAAACTCGGATACCTCGCACATTGCACTGGTTGTCTGTCTTTTAAAACGGAAACTGCAGGGGGGGTTCAGGCGACTTTGGGATGAAAAAAAACCACAGCAGCATTCCCGAAAGCGCAAACAAAAGAACCGAAAGGGGCAGCCGCAGGGGCCGGATTTACGGCTGACCAGTAATTTGAGGAACGGAAGGAGTAGTCGGTGCCGTCATGGCGGGGCTCCCGATACACGTAAGCATGGCAGGGCTGAGACAATAGGGGGCGAGGACCACCCCCTGGCCCTCATACTTCGGCTTTGACAGAGGGGAGGGGAAGGAAGACAATCACGTATTCTTCACGAAATTCGCTTGGGGGCGAGGGGAAGTTAGTTCACAGCGTTTTGTTGGGGGCTCGAAATGATTCCTAAGATAACAAAGTTGTGAAGGAAGGATGGGAAAGCCTAAAACCTCAGAGCGGTTTCTTGGAGAAAAAAATTTGCTAAAAGAATATCTAAAGGACAGGAGCCAGAGGAATGTAAATACTCCGGAAAACGAAACCGAAGCGGGTTGTTTGAGATCTTCTCTACTGGATGAGGGCTTTTCTGAATGGAGCGTTTTTCCTGCCCGGAGAACGGGGGATCTGGTGGAAAAAGTAAGGGAACCGGAAAGTATGCTTGCGCGGCCGGAAGTTTTGGAAGAGAAAACCCCCCTTAGGAGGACGTGGGAAAGATCGTTGGGGAAGAACAAGAAGCCTGTAAGAGCGGTCAAAGTTTTTTTTGAGTCAGGGGGGGTGTTTCAAAGACCTGTGGGTAGGAAACCAACATGTTAGAACATGCAAGGATAGCAATTGGCTAACCGGAAGATCGCCCGAAAAACGATCTATATGGGGGGGGTCATTGCCTTGGGGGGGACGTCCCAAGGCAGGGGACACCGGGCCACTCGTACAAAACCAGTTGAAGTTCGACACTATTTGCGCCGGGAGCCTGGCGTATCTTCTACTAAGAAAAAAAGAAACTGAGGGGGGGGAGTAAAGAGAGGGGTCCCCTTATCAGCCGCAGATGTTTAGACCTCCACAGTTGTGGGACGGATTCTCAGGGCGCCGCGAGGGGGAAGAACTCAGATCACCCATATCTTGTTGGATCAAGACTTTTCTCCCGAAGGGCTATCCTGCGCTGTGGTACAGGCGTGGGGGGTGGCCTACCAAAACACAGGAGAGGGAAACTGGTGGAGAAGGGAGGATTGGGTGGACGGAGAAGGGGGAGGGGGGGAGAAGGGTTGTAGTAGAGGGGGAGGTGAACGGGGTGAGATGGGATTGTGGGTAGTGGCTGGACTGGGCGGAGGGTGTTGTTAGGTGAAGTTGGGTGGGTTGAGAGGGGTATGAGGTGGGGGGGGGTAGTAAAATGTGAGGGGAAATAATATAGGGATTATAGAAGAAGGAAAGATGTGAGGGGGGGGAAGTGATGAGGCGAGGAAAGATGGGAACCGGAGTTAGAAAGCAAGTTGGGAGGGGGGATAGATAGCAGGGAGAGGGGGGAAGAGGGAATAGAAAGGGAGAGAGGAGTGAAGGAGGAGGGTGAGGGAGCCGGGTAGGGATGAACAGAGAGGGGTATGGGGAGAGGGAGGGGATGGGGGTGAGGGAGGGGGGTAAGAAGTAAGTGGGGAGAGGGGCGTGGGAAGAAGGAATTGGGGGGGGAAGGGGAAGGAGGGACTAGATGGGGGAGGAAAGGAGGGGAGTGGGCGAGGGGAAGGAAAAGGGGGGTAGGGAGGAAGGGGAGTGTGGGGGAGAGGGAGTTGTGTGGAAGTGGGGAGAGGGGTATAAGGGATGAGAGAAATCCGGTGGGAATGTAAGGTGGGGGGTAAGAGGGTTGGAGAGTAAGAATGGAGGTATGATGAAGGACAGCTGGAGGGTAGGGAGATAGTTAGCATGGAGGAGTAAGGGATGGGGGTGGAGGCAGAAAAAGGAGGGGAGTGGTAGTAATGGGAGAATGAAGAGGGAGCGGTGAGGTGGGGGGAGTGGAGGGGGAAAAAATGAGAGGTGGGAGAGAAGATAAGAAAGGGGGGGGCGGGTGGAGGAAGTGGGAGAGGGGAAAAAGGGTGTGAGAAGCGGGAAAGGAGAGATAGGTCGGAGGGAGTGGGGAGGATAGGGGAGAGTGAGGGGCAGTGGAAGATTTAGGTGGGGGTCGGAGGGGGGGTGATGGAAAAGACGGGAGGGGGAAGGTTGAGTGGGAATAGGGTAGGAGGAGTTTGAAGTGAGGGAGGGGCAGGGGCGGGGATAAGGGCAAATGATGAGGAGGGGGGAGAAGGAGTTGTGGGTGGGGAAAAGGGAAGGGAGAGGAGGAGTGAGTTGAGAAGTGTAAGGGGAGGTTAAGAGGGGGGAGGGGGGGAGGGAGCGAGAAGGAAAAAGCGGGGAGGGGGTGTAGTGAGAGGAGGAAGGTAGGGAGTGGGTATGAGAAGGGGGAAGATGGCGAGAGCGTTTGGGGGTGTCGGGAAGAGAGATTGGGGGGTGGGGTGGGGAAGGTCTAACGGGAGTTACCTTCTTCTGATGGAGGGACTGAGCCGAAAAAACTGAGAACGGGGGCCACTTCCTAAAGGTGACCGGAGGAAGTATCCCGGAGCAAGACCTCTTCCACTTCAGGCAAAAAAGGATCCTATCGGAAAACTTGAACCCGCGCCTTAGGGGAACAGCAAACCGTTCCTGACCCGTCGGGAAAGTCTAATCCAAGCTTTTGTGAGTTGGGGCGGGGGGACCAGTATCTCCGACTACGGAAAGCGCTGATTCCTCACTTGACGAATACGGGAAAGTCTCTCTGAGTTCGTGACGGAGGAAAAGTCGGAAAACATCTATTTACGAAGGGTCGGCCCCCACTCACAACTCGGGGGATTCAAAAGGAAAAGACAAAGAATCCATCTCTAAGTGGACTCAGAATGCTGCAAGTTGCAGCCATCATCAAACGGAGGAACCTTCGAAAGGGCCTTTTCCCGCGTGATAGATGTTTGACATAAGATCCTTCAATTCAGGACGTACTGTTCCTATGAAAGAAAGGCAATTACTGCCACTACTAACGCGGTCGGGGGGGAGAACATGAAGGAATCAGATACACTTAATTCATGCTGACCACGGGGCGGAGTTTTTTCAGGAGTTGGGCGAAAAATGCGGCCTGCGATGCTCAAAAGAGCAACGTCAGTTCTTTAGGGGTCCCTGCAGCACCGTGCAAGGCAGTTAGTTGACAGATTTGCTAAAGAGTACTCACTGCTAAGAAATTTCCTAATTACTTGATCGCGGACTCCTCCTGCGAGATCAGAGGGAAACGAAGGAACCTCCTAGGTCGTGTGAGAGGGGGTTAGGGCGTTTATTCGTTAATTTAATTTGGTTGTAATCTCTCACAGGAGGGTACGTAAAACGGGTCCTTCTCAGGACACCGGAAACATACTCACCAAAGGCTTTCACGGAAAAAGAACCATAGGGTTTCAAAAAGACTGTAGCTGGTCTCATTTAAGGGATGAGGGCTTGAACAGCAAAGTAAATTGTTCAGGAGGAAGGAAAAAAAAATGACAGAATTTTACAAAATCAGGCCGCCGGAAAAAGGGGGGACCGCCAAGATAAACCATGGCCGTTGACGGAGACTCACTGAGGAAGATTTCCATCAACCAAAAGGATAAGGAGAGGCAGGATTGTCCTCCGTTGGAGAGATGCAATTTAAAAAACTGGGGAGACTCAGCCGGAGGTAGGGTTTACGGACGGGGGAGTCAGGGTGGTGAGACTGCAGAAAGCGTGCCGTCTTCTTTTCCCAAAGGAAGAAGCAAGGGGCGACATCTTCTTGATCGCGCGCGAGAAGTGGTTCTCCCATGTTACACGTGGATGTCCTGAGTGTGAAGGGCAATAACCTAGCGCAAAAAAACAAGATCGCTAGGAATAGACGCAAGGGGCTGGGCGAAAAAGTCCCCCATGATTGATTCGAACTTGACCCTAAACAACATACTATGCCTATGGAAACAAGGCTACTACCAGAGAAAACACCAACGAGGAGAAACTTTCCTGGATCCAGGGCGGTTCGCAACGGGGAAAATCGGGGGCGTACTTCACTACAGGTAGAAAAAAGGAATCAGGGATCTCAACTTTCTGGAGCGATGAAAAGGGCTGGGCTCTCAATGCGGGGAGGAATTTGCGACCAGTATTCTCTATAGGGGAAAAGATAAGCGGAGCAAGTTCTTTTCGGGGCTGCTTGGGAGAATTCGATGAAAACGCGGGGGTTCCATACGAGAAGAAGTGTGATTACTGGACTGGCGTGGATCCGGAGTCCTGATGAGAAAGAAGAGTTACTTGGAAGCGGCGTCCGGCGGCCAGACACCGGGCCCCCTTCGGACCAGAACCGTCGAGAGGAGCGACCTCTATTGACTTTTATAGAATTATTAGGAGGTGAGACCGCCTCTGAAAAAAGAGAAAGGATCCCCCTCGATGAATTCCTCTCTAAAACCACAGAGAATGAAAAGAAAAATCTTGCAAGGGCAGAAAAAGAGGCAAACCGCATCAGGCGGCAGAAATAAAAGCAGATAGACAGCTTCCAGAAGAATAGGAGGGTCTTCTACATTCCCTTAAACGGCGTGAAAAAGAGGCCGCATGCTGTACTACCCAAGTTCCACTCAGAAAAAAGGAACTCTATCTTGAGTGGGGGGCAGGCCTGCAAATAAGAGACCTCCAGCCTAAAGGAATACGCCGGCAACACAAAAATAAAGAAGACCCGCCAATTCATTTAAACAACTAAGAATGTTCGCAGCCAGGCTCCGAATGTGTTTCGACACAATAGGACTAAAAACGAAGATGGAAATCAAAAACCCGTTCCAAAGGGATGGGATCTTTGATTAGTCGAGAAGAAATCTCGGGTTCGTTTAGATAGCAATGGGTAAGGAAGACAGGAGGGGGCATCGAGGGGTTACACAGCGCGCAGAGATACCCGTCTTAAGTAAAGGTGCACCCGGGAACTATCTCCATGAGGCGGTCTTCGACGCGGAAGGGGGGAGGATTATTCATTCCTCCAGGGGACAAAGAAGGCCGAGGTCACTTAAAAGACGAGCTAAACGTGCCTTTGGCGAGTACGTGGCGTGAAAAAGAAAGGGAGGGTTCCCTCGAATTGATCTCCGTCAAAGCGAACTAAAGAAATTGCGAAGCCTTCCTGCTCGATGAAGTCAGCCAAATGGGGGAGAAAAAAGGGAGGGGGGGAATTAATCCTTCAAAGGAACTAATCAGAAAGTTCAAAAAAGCGACGTAAGGAGTGTGTTGGCGTCTAACTTCCACCACCTGATCAATCAGGCATCATATGGGAGAGGACGGTGATATGAGGATCATGGGGTACACCACCCCTGATCGGCGTAGAAGAGGAAAAAGAATCCAGGGTTACCTTGGGAAGACTCAGGAAGAATACAGCCACCTATTTCATCCTAAGGAAATGCAGCACGATTATCTTGAAAACAGCGTCATCGTCCTTAGGGATCAGAGAATGATAGGAGCAGGCTGAGCTTGATCTCTGTAAATAACATTGGGTAAGGGTAGCCTCTAATAGAAGGGAATGACTATAACGATGACTCATACATTCTCAACATTAGAGATGGAAGTTCAGGATTCCCTTTATTGTAAGAAGTGTTCTTGAGGGGATCATAAAGTCCAAAAGAAAAGGAAGTCGAGAAGAGGGTGAGTCATTCTTGAAAGGGGGGGGGGAGTCCAAAAAGTCGAATTAGGACCCGTTGGAAAACGACCACTCTAGAGAAGGAAAAATCCAGGCCTTGTCATAGTGTGATCATCAAGGTAAGAAAATCTAAGACATCCAGGATCACTTGGAATAACTCAGGAGGATTAATGGGAAAACAGGTTGACAAAGCAAAACGGTCTAGGAAATCGTACAGCGCTAATCCTATATTACGACCGCGCGTGTTCCACAGTCCTGTAAGGAAAGAAAAACTACTTATCGAGCTCAGTCTAAGCCGTCTGATCTCAGCAGTTCAGAAGGGAGCGAAGTCCTCGTGGTCCAACTTTGGGGGGGATAACACGAATAGACACCAATTACTGGTACTTTGCGAGTTAGGAGAGTTCTCATCGAAAGTGTCGCATAGCCCCCTTAGGGTGAGAAGAAAAAAAAGTTGCCGGAATCGAAGTGTCCGACTAAACGACACCGGAGATAACTCCGAAATACACAATGCTCTCTAACTTCGAGTGGGTTATCCGGGACGGTAAGGGAGATGAAAAGGATGGAAAAAAAGTTAAGAACAGTCACTGACTCAGTCCTTAAGGGGCCGCGGCTGAGAAATAAGCTCGGAAGTTGAGTCACAGCTCACACAGGCCTCAGCAACATAGGGTTCCCTTTGGAAAAAACGCAGGGATAGAAAAACCGAAAAATAGGGGGGGTACGGCGTGATATCTTAACTAAACTTGGGGTCGAGCCGGACATAAAAAGGTGAGAAGGTGCCATACCAATTGAATGAGACGAGGGGGAGGGTACCCTTGAAAAATGATCAAGCGCATGCCAGATAACCATATCGTCATCCTCGCAAAGGAAAAAAGGGGCCTTCGTCGAACATGACCGCTTAACTTTCCGCAGAGAAAATGCCGAAACTCTTATACACGAGGATCGAAACAAAGGGAAAAACACTGGAGGATGGCGTCAGTTTCAAGTGCCGGGTATTTCGAGAGGGGGTTTGGTACATGAGGGGCAGCTGGCGCATGGCGAGAGAGGAGGTCTGGGGGATACAGGAGGGTCTCTTTACTGAGGAAAATCTCTCATTCGGGGTTGCGACGATTCGGAAGTTAGCTTTAATAAATTGGGGAAAATAACCAGGCATCACTAATTAGCCATCGGCGACGGCCGTATCACTCCCTTGTACAGATAGTTCGGGATCTCTAAGTACACGAGAGAGATGGGGTAGCAACCTCATAAGAACAAAGACAAAAGGGGTCAGCCCGCCGGGTTCATCCGCCGGAGGACTGAATGTGAAAGAGTCGCGTTTGGCTGTCGGAAAAGGTCATTCTCTCGTTTGGGGGAATAGGTTAT
>Ga0179591_1343958_pt1 | contig 13137 bp, 14 predicted proteins | sample CZOMad2_1_08_16f_FD_182891 | JGI IMG/M metagenome (GOLD analysis project Ga0179591, IMG submission 182891) | Vadose zone soil fungal communities from Angelo Coast Range Reserve, California, USA - CZOMad2_1_08_16fungal (PacBio error correction) | ecosystem: Environmental > Terrestrial > Soil >...
CAAGGGGAAGGTGAAGGCCGCAAGACTCAAAATTCCGCGTGCGAGGAGGATCACCATCGGAAGAAAAAAGGAGGGATCTTGGAAGGGAGGCCTAAAGGAACGACGCCGAGATCAAATCTTTCTTGGGGGAAACGGGAGTCCGCTCAAAAGGTCCCATTTGGGATCTTAGAAAGTTGTGACGGAACGTCGAAAAAGGCTTGGAGAAAAAAGGATTGAGGGACCTCATCAAGTCCTGCACAAAGAACTGGATAAAGTCCTGATCGCGACGCGCTTCAAACGGGCTGGACAGGGAGCACTGGGTTGAGGCTAAAGAGGGGTCAACTGAAAGGGAAGAAAATGGGAGAAGATTCTTTATCTACGGCTCAATTCCTGGAAAAAATAATCTTATTGGACAGGGCTCGGGGGGGACTCCCCAAACGAAAAGGGACGTTATCTCGGGCGTGGTAGGGAGTAGAAACTCTTTCCAGGGTCTTAGAAAAGCCTTCCAAATAAAAAATGCGCGCCCGAGAGCAACGGCGGCTGGGAAACATTGGGGGGAATGGAGAAAAGCCAACCCGGTAACGTGAAAAACAGATCGTCTTTTCAACGCGGGAACAGTCCGGCCGTAAGAAGGGGCGGCCGGGGAAGCGATGCGGGATTTTGAGAAACCACCCTTCTGAACGAAACTGGAAAGACCTTCAACTCCTGTCTAAAAAAAACGTAGGGGGAGAGAAAACTTGAGAAAACAAGCCTAAACCCTTCATAGAAAGGCTTTCTTCGAAAAAAAAGGCGCCGTTGAAAAGAAAAGCCGAACGCAGAGAAGGATGAATGTAAAAATAGGGAGGCGGGCCCTCTTCGGAAAAGGGCTAATCATCGAAAAAAAAAGTTCGAAAGCAAGGGCTTGGATGACCAGCGTTCGGTCCGGGGAGGAAGTCCGAGGGGCCTGGGGAAGGAACAAGGGTACCTTGATAGAAACTCACGGCCTACCTAGGGAGTGGGAAGCCACGGGTTCGGCGGAAAAGGGGGGACGCGGGGAATTGAATCCTTTCAACAAAGGGAAGGGAGGTCCGAAAAAAGAAAAAAAGTACCGAAAAAAATGCTCAGGGAAAGGGAGACCCCGTCCGGGTAATTTGACAGGCGTCGGACGAAAGGGGGGATCTGCAGCCGGCTGGGAAGATCTAGAGTTCCACTTGGAGGGGGGGTACACGGGGGGTCCAAAAAAATCTGATAGGAATGGGAACTCAACAGAGGATATGGGTCAAAAGACAGGTTAAAAAACAACATACCTCCAGAGGAAAAAGATTCAAACCAGGACACGAAACAAGGGAATGGTCCACGGACAGCAAAGAAGACAAGTTAAAGTCAAAAAAGGAAACGACTGAGAGGGAAGTTCGAAATGGAAAGTAGAGGAGCAGGGAGGAGAGTCAACTAAGAACGTTAATACATGGGAGGAGGGCTGCAGGCCCTTGGGGGGATGGCTCAAAGGGAAAAAGGGGGGGGGGGGGGATCGTCAAAAAAAAGAAGGATAGCCGAAGAGTTGAAAAGGAACCAAAGAAGATCCTCTTTTCCGAGGAGAAAAACGGACCGCACGTAAAAAGGACAGCTACGCACGGGGAAATTCTAAAAATCAGGGGCGACAGGGCAACCTATCGTTCTAAAACAACTCCTTGCTTGAGAAAGGTGGAAGAAAGTTGGGGAGAATAAACCCGTCAGCTAGTATGGGAGAGGGGGGTGCCTGTTACCCCGCAGGCTTTTGTACAAAGCGCGATATAAAAAGGGAACAGACCAGAAAAGGGGCTTAAATCAGGAGACGGCTTCTAGGAGCTCTCCAACGAAGCAGAAAGGGGGAACCGACCAAAAGAAAAACGGTAGAAGTGAATAGGGGGCAGGGCTAAAATGTCTGGCTGGGGACCAAACACAACCATACAAAAACCCCAACAAAAAAAAAAAAAAAGAGGAAACCGAAAAAAGGAGGGTCAAGCAGAGACATTAAAGAAATCAGATGAGGAAAAGGGGCCGGGTAAAAGATCACTTAGCGGGAGGTTGGGGGTGTGAAGTCAGCAAGTCCTAAACAGAGACGGGGAGACTGCTCAAACAGAGGGGGAAAAAAACCTGGGGGAGGAGGGGCAAACCTGAAGGAGGAGAGGGATCAGAAGTCAAAAATCAGAAAAGAAGGCAGGTGTAGACGGGGGGATGGAGGGTGGAAGCGACCCGTTTTGAAAAACACGTTCGATATGGCGGGGGGCGAAAATCACACTCAGAAGTCGGCCTTGGATTATAAACTATTCATTTCAGAAAAGGTCGGGGGGGGGGTGTGGAGACAAGCCTTGAGGGGGAAAGGTAGGGTGTCAAGGGCGCGAGATTCGCCACAGAACAGGGTTGCCAAAATATTCGTAAAAAAAAAGAGGTAGTCCAAAAACGGACCCAGGGGCAAAGCCTCCTCCGGCGAGACTTCTACGAAAAGGAGTGTTCGTCGTACGGAAAAAGGATCCGTGAGAGTCCAGAATAAAAAAATGGGGCAATAAGGCGTTTCGAGCGGAGGTCATCACCTTTGGCTCCATAAGAGGGAAAGAAAGGGAGAAGAGAGCCAACTAACGGCGTAAAGAACAAAACAATTTCAGAAAACCACCTGCTGGGAGAGAGGGGGTCTGCCAGAAAAACCGGAGGATCCAGCAAAGGGGAAGGGTCGGGTTGGAGGGCGTCCATCTCAAAAAGGCTCTCTACTCCGGGAAACAAGGATCATACAAATGAAGGTGCCGGGAAAAAAAAGTCCACTAAAAGGTCGTCTCGGCTTACGGGCAACCGAAGGGGGGGAGATAAAAAGTTTTCCTCATGGGGCGGATTTTTAAAGCAAAACTTTGAAGGTCCGAAAAAAAACGGAATCGTTCCGAGACAAGAGTTAAACGGAGGGGGAGTAGATCCCAATAGGCCAGGGGAAAAATTGGGAAGTGAAAAAGGGGTGAAGGGGGGGTCGAAAATTCCTGTAGGATAAAATGCGGACGACCCTAAAGTGGAAAGAAGGGGTTGCCTTACCCTGGAGGAAACTCAGAAGAAATCCCAGGGGGTCATCTGCAGGGTCCTATAAAAACGGAGAGTTTGGAGTTTTTGAAAACACATCAAAAAGGGGGGCACCGCAAGAGCACGAGGGGGCCCCGGGGAGGGGAATTCATTGGGGGAAGGATTAATTTGGGGCCTTGGGAAAGGATAAAAAAGAAGGCCCAAGTGCGGAGATCCGTTAAGGACTTAACCGGTAACACTTGCGAAATTGAGAGTGAGCACAAGGGGGCTCGAGTTGTAAGACAAGGAAGGAAAGAGGGGGCAAGGGTACCAGAAGTGTCTAGACCGCGAAAAGGATACGACGGGGAACGTACTGCCCAAAAAGACCGACGAGGATGCATATTATTCTATAACACTTAGATTTTTTTATCGAAAGACATGGAAAGAATTCTGGATCCGGTACAAACCAGAGGCTCTGGGGTGGGGGTTGGGGGGGGGGGGGGGGGGTTGGTGGTTGGGTGTGGGGGGTGTTGGTGGGGGGGGGGGTGGTGTTGCGTCCGCGTTTTACGGAATGTTTTATGTACGACTATTAAAGAGGAGGGAACTCAAGGGTCCGTAAAATGTCCCGTCGGGAAGCTCAAGGACGCTTGACGCGACGGCCTTCGAATCAAGGAGATCTCAGCGACTCATTGGGCCCTGTCTCAGGAAACGCGTTGGAAAAGCTCTCCGTTCTAAACGACGTTCCAGAGGGGAACCCTAAAACTTCGTGGAAAGGGTGACAACGGCCGTTGGGGGAAAGAACGGGGGGTGACCGAGCCGGGAATTTCTCAGGGGGTGCCTGGGGAAACTAAAAAAGAAGTAGGTCCAAAAAAATTGGGGTCGGCGGAGGGGTCGAGTGATGGAAACCGAAAAAAATTTTCAAGAAGAAAGGGAGGAACTTTAGAAAGAGATTGGGGGGAAGGAGGAAAGCCCTGCTATAGTTCTCTAAAAAAACCGGGACCCTCACGGTGGTGATGCTGTCAGCATCTTACTCAAACCAATCTACGGCAGGAGAAGGGGAGGAGAGAACTTGGGGGGGAACGAAAAAAAAACTCTTAGGAATTGAAAAAAGAGGGTGGGGGGGCGAAGATTCTCTCAACAAGAGGATGAAAAGAGAGAGATCGGAAAAACGAGGAGACAATCTCAAGGGGGGATAGGTAAAAAGAGCCGAGAGGCGTGAGTGGGGGGGAAAAAGCAGCGGCGTACAGCATAAAAGAAGGCCTGTGAACCGTACAAAGGAAGAGTCGCTGAAAAGGCGTGCTCGCCGAAAAACGGGAGAAAAAAATTACCTTGCGAAAGGGGGGAAACTACGGAGACAAAAGAACCACGGTAACCACTTCAAAAGTCACCAGTCCTGCCCCGATCCCAGCTTGGAGAAAGAAGACTCGAAAAGGTCGTCAGGGGTCGAAGGAGGGTACCATTTGAGACCGTACAGGGAACTCCTTTCTAGGATCAGTTCCACGAGCAAAAGCGAAACACAAAAGAATAGTGAACAGACACCAAGAACGTTAAACCGAGGAAAGGGCGCACGCCGATCGGAGTCTTACTGAAAAATTGAGGCAGGAGAATAGAGGAAAAAAAAAAAACAAATCGAGAAGGGAAAAAAACAGTAAGGAAACTATTACCTAGATAGTCTTCCATAAAAGGAGAAACTCGAAAGGAGAGAGTGAGGGGGGGAACCCCTTCGGGGGGAAGGGACCAGAAAATACAACAGAGGGCAATTACTCCCCCAAAGGGTGGGCGGGAAGCCGATCATGGAGAACAGGAAGGTCGATGGGGAAACTCTTCAAGCAGTACAAAAGATCAGGAAGGGGTAGAGGGAGGCGACTGTTTCCCTGGGGAACTGGAACGGGGATGAAGGGTGGGGTTTACAGGTTCTCGAGACTTAAAGGGGGTTGAAAAGTGTTACCTTGCAGGGGGGATCCCTTCCGGGGGGGACATGATGTTGGGCAAAAAGTCAATCCAAGGATCCGCCAGAAGGGTTGCAAATTGGTCTCAACGGGCCTTTGAGAATTCGCGGTGAAAAGGAAAAACCGACACATGGTCGCAAGAACACAAAAATAGTGCCGACGCCTGAAGGTGATGTCTCTGTTCAAAGGGGGTGCGTACTGGGGGAGGCTTAACGGAGGCTCAAAAAAGGCGGTCAGGGGTGGCGGGGTGGCAATGTAGGACGCAGGGCTCGAAAGGTCATGAATGGAACAATTTAAAAAGGGCTGGGGGATTGGGAACACAAAAACTTGGGGAATCCATCCTCAACCTAAAAAAAAAAACGAAAAAGGAAGCGCAAACACCAGGACTCACCATAGCACATCAGAGAAGGGAAAAGGGGGATTTAAAGGAAGGAAAAGCTCCAAGGAGATGGAAGGGTCCTCTTACTAAGCTCCCGGGGTGGAATCGAAGAAAAGGGGGAACCTTAGATCTATCGGGATAGCCGTAAATCAGAAATTCAGCGCTGACCATTCAGTTCTATCAACAGAAACCAAATTCGTCCTCGGGGAAAAGAAGGTCGCCGCTTTGTAACTCATGGGGAGGAGCCCGGTTCAAGCGTCTTACGGGACGACCGTATCCCTGGTAGGAAAACACGGAAGGTCAGCAAAAAAAGAGTAGCAGTGGTCCCGTTACTACACTTCAGGGAAGGGGGATCGAAGGGAGCTTTGATCGGACTCACAACCGATGCCGAAAGGTTCGGGACAGGAAAGAAGAGAAACCGAGGGGGAGCTGGGAGAGAGCAGGCAAACGGCTTTGGATGGACTGCAGGAACAGGGTAACTCGGAGACGAACGAAGGACGTGGGGTAAAGCTGTCAAAAGCGACCAAAAGGATGAACGGGTTGGAAGACTTCCTGCCGTAAAAACTCGCCCGAAATATTCAGAAAAGCCAGACCTAGAAAAATGCATACCGGGAAAGAGGAGGCGGGGTCCTATTCAGGGAGTCCAGACCAGAAAAAAAACATCTCCGAGATTTACCCACGGGAAAAAGAAAAGGATTAACAACGACCTCCCTTCTAAACACAAAGATTAACCTCGACCAGAAAGGCGGTCCGGCTGGAAAAACCTTCAGAGGTAAAGCAGGGAGGTTCGAAAAAAAGGGTTTTTCTAGGCCCGTCCGAGGGGAAAGGAGGAAGGAAGGACGCTGAAAAAAGTTAGGGCATAGAAAAGCACTCTGAAAAAAAGACTCAATCGGGGAAACCCCACCCAAGGAAGACGGACTGCTTGTCCCTGGAATACCAATCCAACTATGGGGAGTTGGACCATCAGCCCGACAACCGGGCGAAACCTCTACGTCCATCGTGAAAAAACTGAACAGTCGCCATGGAAGAAATTTGGTCAAAGGGGAGGTGAAAGGGGATGAGAGAGTTAGGAGTCCGAAAAGAAACTTAAAAGGGCGGGGGGGGGGAGAGCTGTGACCTAGGGTCACGCATGGGAAAAGGCATGGGGGGTAAATTCCTCATCTCATGTGGGAAGAACCGTGAAAGGGGGGGAGTCTACACATAAAAGGGAGCTTGGGGAGGAAACTGAAAAAAAGAACCCGAAACCCTTGACTGCGCTCGGGGAGAAGTCTACGCCCGAGGCGTGGCCCAAAGAGGCTCTATTGAGAGGAAAGGGTCCTACGAATAGCAGCTTCCAGAAGACAGGTCTAGTAAGTTGAGGGGGGAGAGTTCATGAAGAAGTGCAGAACCGAAAGAACTTATAGGAAAAACATCGATGGGGGGGAAAGGGTTATCCACTAAAGAACTAACCGCATTCCTACTTTTGATACAAAGGAAGGAGAGATATAAAAAGCACACACCTCATAATAAAAAACAGGCTACGAGCAATAATAGACCTCAAAAGTTCGAGTAAGGTGTTGTAGATGGGGGGATCGGAACCGGGAAGAAGGGGAGAAAATTTATGGGGAGGAAACTTTAAAAAAGGCCTGGGCGACGCTCGAGAATGAGGCTTGGAGGCTGACAAAAAAGCAGAGAAGGTAAAGCTACAGAGAAATCCTAGAAAAAAGAGGAGCAAGAATAATTAGGAAAATTAGAGGGAATTTTCCGGAATAAGAGACTATTGGGGGGTTATTCGGGCAGGGGGGGGTCCTCGCTGGAGGACCAGCATAGGAAAAGCCGGGGGGAGGGGGGGAAAACTTTCCAAGGAGAAAAAGAAAGGGGTCGATTAGTGGGGGGGGAGGGGGGAGGAACCACTGCGGGGGATTTGGGGTTCTACTAACCTGCAAGAAGGAGACGCAAAAAAAAAAGAATAGAATTAAGGAGAACACGCACCAGGACAGGGGAGGGCTTCTCCCAGAAACAAAGGGGGTTCAAGAGAGGTCAATCAAGAGGGGATTGGGAGGTGGACGTCTGGGGTCTCAGAGGAGGAAAGCACCGACGGGGAGGGATCTGGCGATTTTCTTTATCAAGGATAACTTCTAAGGGGTCCTGAGGGGGAAAAGGTAATTTGGAAAGGGAGGCCATTAGGAAAAAGGGGCTTCATTTCGGGTAACGCGAGCGCAAATTCGAAAAATTCGCCACGAAAAGGAGTTGCAAAAGGAGAGTCGTCCGAGGTAAACAGACCACAAAAAAGCAAAGGCATTGTCTGAGACCGCCGTCGGAAGGGGGGCTAGGAAGGGGTCACGGCTCTTGACCTCCTTTCAAGGGTTAGGAACAGATCAGAAGGAAATTCTTCGTGAAAAGAGGACACTTGTCAGGGTATATCTCACGTCATGGGATTCAGGGCCAGATTAGCGCGGGAAGGGCATCTCAAGCCTGGCAGAACGGACCATTTACCGGCCGTCTTCTAGGCTCGGAAAGGACAATCGGCGCAAAAGAATGGAAGGGGGGGAACTGCTCATAAGGATCGACGAGCTCAGCCGGCGGGAAATACGGAAGCGTCAAAAGAACAATGAAGGGACGGACTCTAGGGACAACCGTGATAAGCGCAAACTATGTGGGAAGAAAGGAGGAAAAAAAAAAAAAAAATTAACGTTTTGGAGGGCCCGCCGACCAAGGGGGGGAGGTAGGGAAGCCCACTCCACAGCCAGACCCTCACAAGTGTCCGTTATGAGAACGTGGATTCTAAGGGGAATTTCAGAAAAAAAAAAAAAAGCTGAAACGGAACTACAAGCAAGGTGCAAGTACAAAGGGAAGAAGAAAGGACGAACAAGCTCGGACCCTAAAAAGAGTCGCACTCTGGGGCAGAAAAAGCTTGGGGGAGGTCAACAAGCTAAAAAGGAAACATAACCAAAAAGACAGGGGGGAGTTTGCCTAGGGAATAGGTTTTTCGGAGAGTATTGGAGAAAAATAAGAAATGGAGTTACGAATTGCAACAGTCGGAGGGGAACACAAAGGGGCACGGGGAGAAGAGAGGTGAGAGGGGATTACTTGGGGGAAAGGGAGGAAAGGCCATGGCCCAGAAAACTTGTCCAGTCTCCTGCATCCTGAAGACTCCTTATCAGGGGAAAGAGCCGAAACTCGCCGAAAAGACGGAGAGCTCGGGGGAGTAAAAGGGGATCTCCAAGGGATTCCTGGGGTCGATGGCATAGTGAAACCGGTTTCGCCCTCTATCTCAGTACGGAATAAGGGGAAGTTGATGGACAAGAGGGAAAAGAGGTCTCATGGGGAGTACTCAGAGGAATCTTCTGAGAAAGAGCAAAAGATCAGGGATTTACTAAGAGCCGTCGAAGAAGGGAGGGCGTGGAAGCTCGAAAGGGTGGCAGGCACAGGGTTCGGACGAGGCTAGCAGGCGGGGGTCGCCGTTCGGGAGGGGAAAGATTCAGTTAAGGAAGACAACTACTAGGGCAAAATTCCGAGAAAGCTTTTTAACCGGGGAGGAAAGGTTGAAGAAGAGGTGCCGCGGAAGGGGAAGACTGGGCACGTGGGGGTAGGGGGCGGCCGGTTCGAAGTTCGGCCACACGGAAGGGTCCCGAGGCGGAAAAAAAAACTTTAGAAAAGGCCCTGCTCGGGGAAACTCAAAGCGGAAGACTAGGAAAGAAGGAGTTTTCAGCACTCTTAAAACGAAGAAGGGGGAAAAAAAATCAAGATCTGCGAAAGAATAAGAGTCAGGTAAGGGGCGGAAGAGATCAAACGGAGGGCATGAGGTAAAAGAAAAGAGCCACTCTGGAAAGGAGGAAGAGGGGGGTTTTCGAGCAGGAAGCTCAGGGGCGTAGGTCGAAAGAGACGCGGCGTACGAGTGTTGAGGAGCCATCCACCGTTGTAGGTTAAAAGGGGGAATCAAGAAAAAATAACTCTCCGGGGAAGAGAAAAAAGGAGGTGAGGGGGAACGCGCATCTTCGAAAGGGACCTTCTCAACCGTGGGGGAACCGGAAAACCTAAAAAGAACCCAAAGGGAATCCAGAAGGAGTCCCCAGGAAAACTGCCAAAGAAGCTGCTCGGTCCCAAGAGGGAGAAACGGAAGATTTCACGGAAATCATGTGAAAGGAGAGGGCAGCTTCCTGAGGAAGGGGGGGAACTGAAACCTAATACTAATCCGTACACCGGAGAAAAAAAGAGGCATGACAAATGAGGCCCAATCAAATTCGCATGAAACTTAGGATATTCCTGGAACAGGGGAGGAGGGAGCTGAAAAGAAAAGTAAAAGAGAATAAAGAAGTCGGGAAAGCGTCGCTTAAAAAAACGTCCCTACCAAAGGCGCGGATATCTTTTATATCAAGAGAAACATGAGAAGGCAGGAGATCTCTGGAGAAGGGCCAAGGGGGAACGACCAACAGTAAGAGGGCGATCCCAAAAGAAACGGTGATCTCGCCTCTAACCGGGGGGTCTAAACGGAAGAAACTCTCGCATTGGAAAGGTGTCGAGGAAGGGACCTTGTAAAGGGGAAAAAATGGATACTTAGAGCCCGATCACTAGGAGAGGTGATCCCTCCTTGGTACAATTTTTTTTCAAAATTTCTTAACCTCAAGATGGCGGGGAGGGGTTTTCCTATAAGACCGTGCCATGAGGAAAGGGAATCATAAAAGAAAAATAGGGAACACCTGGCTCAAGGGAGCTGTGGGTCACTGGTCGTGGCTTAGGTCGGGTTTCAGGAAACACAAACTAGGGTTGAGATGGGAAGGCCTGACTAAGAAGTGAGAGAGGGGGGTACAGCGTAGGCTGGTCAAGTAGCTTAAAATGTAAGGGAAGAGAAGGGGCCAAGAAAAAAAAAAATTGAGGGGTCTCAGTCAAATCTGAAATAAAAGGGGGGGGGAACAAATTCCATCACGGGGGGATTCTTGAAAAGTGGATTGGGCGAGAAAAACACCGTTCCGGGAGAAAACCGCTTCATAAAGTCAGAAAAAACGAGGAAACTCACCATGAACGGCGGCGGGAGACCATCGAGAGCACAAGGGGAATTCTCAAAAGAAAATAACTTGCCTGGGGGATCAAGATGAGTGGAAGGTCCGACTCCTCTTAAACGGGTCATTTTGAAATGGGTGTCGGAAGAAAGGAGAGGGAATCTGAGCAACGCCCAAGGAAAAAAGGGCTGGAAACCAATGCTAGCGAAAAATCCTTATCGGGAAACGGCGTCCGCGAAGGGATATATCCGACTGGGCTCACATGCGTTGGGGGAAACCGGCACTGAGCTGACCGTGAGAAACCGTAGGAACGTAGGAGGATCAAAAATAATCATAAAAATGAGAAAAGTGGGCCGGGAGGGAGACACGCTCTCCCGGGTGGAACCCTAGGGAAGAAGAGCTTGAAAAAACTTGCGGGGTAACTACTGGGAAAGAGAGAAAAGTCGCCAGGGGAGGGGCGTGCTTTGCGAAAGTCCTGGTGCCGGGGGGGTATGTGTGGAGACACAAGGGAAAAAAAAGTTGGGGACTTGGGGGGGGGAAAGGCCGGGGCAACGACGGCCGCTAATCACCCGCAGAACAGGGGAGAAACGTCACGGGGGGATTGGGCAGAACATCACTTCCGAAGCCAGGCCAGAGCGCGGTCGAAAGGGAAAAAAGTACCAAGAAAGCTGCCAAGCAAAAAATAGAAACTGGAGGGGTCAGAAACGGGTCGGCTCCGATAACAACGCCTAACGAGAGAAAACTCTCAAAAAGGGGAGGTCTTCAGGGAGGCCAGACGTAATCGCACGCGATGTCGAAGTGGGAGGTCAAACCTTCTAAAGGTTCAGGGAGATGGACGTCCGGAAACAGACCCATAATACTTTAGGAAAACACCCAAAAAAGAGGGGCCAGCCACTTTTTCTGAGGAAAAAAGGGACTTCCAGGAAGGACTTTTAACATCGTAGGGAAAATGTCGCCCTACTGAGACGTGCCTATAATTATAAATGAAAATCCTTCTATAGAGGTAGTTCTCGGTCTTGGCGGAGGGGGTAAGAACGGAAGAGAGTAGAATCTTATTTCCCGAAAATCTTTCCAAAGAAATAAAAAGGAAGCCGAAGAAAAAACATGGAAACAGGAGGTAAACTACGGGGAAAGAAAACATACCTCTCCGCAGGAGCAATTTTCTTCAAAAACGGCAAGACAAAAAGAGTACTGAAAAAAACTTTAGGGGTTCGAAGGGAAAACCGGCCAGGTGCCCCCTGGAAAAAGATTTGTAGAAAGGGAAAAAACCTTTTGGGGGGAAAAGAGAAGGGAGCCAAAACCTTGAATAGGTGCAGGTCATGCCCTGGGGGCTCCCATTCAGAACAGTATCTCTCATAAATCAAAAAATGAAGCTAGAAATGTTCTAGGCCAGAAAAGTCAAGTCTCTCGAAAAGGGGCCGGGAAGGGGAGCTACGATCCCTAGAAAATCTTCTGCAAGGCTGCCAACAAGAATCTAAGAAGAGTAAGGCCTAAGTGAGAAGAAGGCAATTTTTGAAAGTGATCCGGTTGGGGGGCTTGCCGAGGGGACAAAGGGAGCGATAATTTAACTCACGACTGCTGTTGAAAAAAGGTATTCCGAAGAGAATCTTTGTTGGGTCAATGAAAGAAAAATTCACATGGGGACCTTAAATCAAGAAAGGTCAGTTCTAGGGTCGAAAATGCGAAAGCTAACCACTGCAGAAAAGGGATCGGGACTTTCATCCTAAAAGGGGGGGGGGGAACGAAAAAATTCGTGGGGAGATCATTAACCGGAAGGGCTCCACTAGAAGAACGAACAACGTGGCGGCCAATAGAGGGGGTCCCGGGGCGGTTCAGATGCTGTGCTTGAAGAAAGACTCAAACGTGCTAGCAAACACGAAAAGGGGGCTCGGGGCGCCCGTAAGAGCCGGGGGGAGGGCGCAAAAAAACTAGGGGGGATAGGGTGGTGGGAAAAGTGGTCCGAAAAAGCCTACTTTTGAAAAGAAAGCACTAAGAAGAGTCCAGGTGGTCTGTAGAAAAAATCCTAGATAAAGAGTTCGGAGGGGTAGGGGAGATGGTCCGGATCTAATGGAGGGGGAAGGGGGGTGTCAAGCAAGGAAGGTTTTGGGAACCCCCCCCCCAAAAGGGGGAGCAGGTCTGGAAGGTTAAAGAAAACACGGCAAAGAAAGCCTAAGCGGGGGGAAAAACAAGCGTGGAGGTAAATGTAGAAAAGCCACATAAAATACCGAAAGGGTAAAAATCAGCGGAACAGAGAAGATATTGAACTAAAACAGGAATCGGTGACTCTGAAAAAAAAGATCCACGTCTCCGCGATCAGGGGGTCTTCGAAGGTAGCAGCTGCCTCAAGGTGAACAAAGAATGCTTATAAGAGGTCGTCACGGGAAAAATTGAAAAGAAGAACGCCCTGGAAAAGTCGTCGAAGGGGAAAAAAGGACTCCAGGGCATTCCTGAATGAGCGTTCAAGAGAAGGGAGACCGACGAGCTCGAAAAACGGCTACACCCATGAAGGAACCCATGACCCTTGGGGGGGGAAGGGAACCGTTCCAGGGACGTCTGAAAACCGGTTATAGGTGTTGCTAGGGGGTGAGTGAGAGAGCCGCCTAAGGGCATTGTGGTCTTTTCTGGAAAAGACGGAAAAAATACGAAGGTAACGGGACAAAACCAGCCAAAGACACGTGAAGGAACCTTGTTCCAGTGGAGGGGGAGGGGATTCAAGGAGGGGGCCACAGGGCCTCAAAGGGAGGGGCCCATTGAGAAAAAAGGAACTAAGAAAGATGAGCGGACCCCTAGAAGAGGCGTCAGCTGAAGTTTTGCCAGTAAAAAAGAAGGGGGGGTGGAAAGGGGAAAAAAGGTG
>Ga0179591_1216224_pt1 | contig 13136 bp, 14 predicted proteins | sample CZOMad2_1_08_16f_FD_182891 | JGI IMG/M metagenome (GOLD analysis project Ga0179591, IMG submission 182891) | Vadose zone soil fungal communities from Angelo Coast Range Reserve, California, USA - CZOMad2_1_08_16fungal (PacBio error correction) | ecosystem: Environmental > Terrestrial > Soil >...
ACACGCGTCTACGAAGGGTAAGCAGAAGATATGAAAAGGGCGAAGAAGATGCGGTGCACATGCTGGGAGTGGGAAATCCAAAATCAGGATGAAGAAGAACGATGGGGGAGGGAGGGTGTGGGCACAGGTCGATCGCGCAAAACCAAAAAACAGCCGACGGGTCGCAGAAAAATATGACAAAAATGAGGCCGTCAAAGGAGCAGAAAGAGAAGGCTGACGATGGCGGTTAAGGGGGAAAGAAATGGGAAGGGGTGTAAGGGGTCTCCAAACTGCAGAGGGTAAAGGGGGAAATAAGCTGTCGTAAGGCATCTCGCTTCCCGGCGGAACGTCGGTCGCTCAGACTAAAAAAAAGAGCTCCGACAGGCCGGGGAGGGAGGGAAGGGAAAAACACGAGGGATATGCACGGGGGTATCTATAAGGGCTGAAAAAGAAAAGTACCAAACAGGCAAAAACCGCAACCTAGACGAAAGGGCGGGCACTAGAAAACGCGAGACAACAAGGCAAGGGTGGATGTCCCGAGGAAGGGTAGGACGTAAGAGGTTGCGCACGGAAAACCTGAGAAAGCAAGACTCCTCTCAGAAACCTCCAGAAAAGCTGGGAACGAAAGGAACAAGCTAAAAGGTATACGGAAAAAGAGCACGGCGGGGCTTGAAAGGCAAAAGAAGGCCGGGGGAGCAGAAAGGGCGAATCGAGCGGCTAAAGCGCCCAAACGATAAAATCGGAATCAAGAGAGACATGATAAAAAGCATAAAAACTACAAGGTAGAAAACACGGGGGACAACGGGGGGGGGACGGGGGGGGAAACAGAGAATTACGGGTGAAAATACACTCCACGCGGGGCGCGAAAATCCAATACTGTGGTAAGAAGTGCGAAACCTCAGTCAGACACCTGTCATGACAGAAAAGAGGGCCGGACGTCGGTTGCTCATTTACAACAGGTAAAGTTGGGCGCGCAATCGGGAAAGGGGACTGAAGAAAGTGGGGGGAGGGAAAGGGGCAGAACCGGATTGGGGGGGACAGAGCCAAAAAAGAAGTGAGGCAAACGAACTTCTATTCCGCGCACGAAATAAAAACAGAGCCAGTGCAACCAAAATAAAACTTAGGGAGACAAGTCCTGTCAGCGAAAATATTATGGTCATGAGAGGATTCAACGGGAGGACGAAAAAATTCGACAGGCAATGATCGGTCGACGGAATATCAAAGAGAAGATAACACGTCACGATACAATATGAAAAAAAAGAAAAGTCCGCGATATGATGGGGGGCCAGTCGACACCAGCACCCACGAACTAGGAAGGCGAGAAAAAAAAAGGTAGCATCAGAGGGGTCTCAGGAGGGGGCAGTGGAGGGAGGGAACAGAAAAAAGAAAAGGGGAGAAAAGAAAACAGCACAACGCGCAGTTGGGGGGAAGCGGGGAATTGGACCGGCTAACGAGTAAGTGAGACGAAAAAAGCAGGGGATACTCGCGCTCCGGAGAAAAAGGGGACAATCACACTCGCAGGGTGACTGAAGGCCCTGTTGCAAAAAGGAAAAGAGGAGCAAAAACAGTTCTGAATCACACGGTCCAGGCGAAGGGGGAAAAACCCTACAGTCGAAAAAAAAATAACCGCTGTGGGGAGTACCGGAGGGGACGGACTTTTATATACCTAGTCACACGAGAACCGAGGAGAAATTAGCCGAAAACTCAGGAGTTCAAACTAAAACGGTCTAACGTGAGAGCGGGTAAAAAAGACGGGAGACAAAGGGCCTAGTTGGGAAAAGACCAAGCTGGAGATAGAACCAAGGTCTCTCATGAAAAAGTGTCGCTTAAAGAAGGGAAAGCCACAACGACCCAAGAGTTGGGGGGGCACAATCGCGTTGCCGGGGTATGGGTGAGCGTAAAAAAAAAACAAAAGGAGCATTATAAAAAAAAATCGGGGACTAGCAAAAAAAAAGGAACACAAAAAATGGGAGGGCGAATGCCAAAAAAATGGTAGGGGGAAAAGCGCCGACTGCAACGCCAATGCGCCTTGCAAATAAATGCCCAGAGCAGAAAACTGTAAAAAAAAGGTAAAAGGACCCTGGGGAGTGGAAAAACTGGGGCGGGGAGGGCTATCAACGACGGGGAACATGGAGAGAGGTAAAAAAATAGACTACGAACACAAAAAACAAACTTCACGGGGCATTAACAAGGATCCGAACATAAGGAAAGACGGTGTGAAGGTCGTGAATCTGGGCCACGGGGAGCATCTTACTGGGGACAGAAAGGATGGAAAACTCAGGAGGAAAAAAAGATAATTGATCGCACAGAGCCACGTTAAGGGGCGGAACATCACGCCCTTGACCGGCCAAAAAAGGGCTGAGACCGGCCTACGGGAACGTCGGAGCCCAGAACCGCAAGCGGGGGGGATGGGCTGCAGGGTCTGCAAAAGGGGGGGAAAAGCACAAAGAACCCCGGGAACAAGAAAACGAGAACCCGCCACCAAAAGGGAGATAAAAGTGTCCGCTGCCAAAGTCCGTGGAACAGACAACAGGTATGGGAGGTGACTAAAACGGAGGGGGCGTCCGAGCAGGGGGAGTGAGAAAAGCGAGCAACATAAGGGGAGGGGGGGGGGGTGGAAGACAAGCGAGCAAAAAGAAAACGGACCTTCTCCGGCAAAGCCAAACTCGTTCGGTCAATCTGAGCGTGGGGCCGTGATAAGAGAAAACAAAACCCGGCTAAGTACCTGCTGCTCATCTGCGGACTCATCTCGAGGACGTATGGACGCAGGCCCACAGGACCAGCATGTCACTATGCGAGTTCTGGGAGCCAGGGCCTGGCCCGGACGAAACAAAAAAAACCGCCAGGGCGCCCACCCCCCCAGAGAAATGCAAAAAAAAGAAATCCCAGGAGAACAATACCGCACACCGGGCCCCCACCAGAAACCGACTAGCTGAAAAAAAAAAAAAACAGGAGTCGGGCCCTCGGGGCAGGGGTACTCATCGCAGTACCAGGGTCTGTTCAAGCTAAAATCTGCAGGAGCATTTTAATAATATACCACCACTGGGGCACGAAGGTGCACTGACTCTTTTCTCGGCAAGCAGGACGATCAAAAGCGGTCCTAAACTAGAACAAGCGCGGTGGGAATAAGACCTCAGACTAAGGGGAGGGATACAGCTGGATAGGAGAAAAGAAGTCAGACTAAGCTGTGGGGCAAGGTCAGTCTGGCGATCCAGGGGAGAGAGAACCTGAAGGGTGTTAGGAGGTCAGAAAATGCCGCGTACACAAGCAGTGTGCCTAAAAGCGGGGGCCGCTGAAAACTAAAGCACGATAGAACAGACAAGACTACAGAGTCACAACTGAGAAAGTAATCAAAAGAGGGGGCAAACGCGCTCAAAAAAGATCGGAGTGTGCAAAAACAGGGGTAGTGCCGGCGCACAGGGTCAAAAGGGAGAAGAAAAGGAAGAGTTAATGGGGCCGCTGATGTCTGTCATCTAACGGCGCCAGCAGGACTCTAGGGTGAAAAGAGGGGGGGCGCAATTAAAGGAGGAAGTAACCAGGCACCGGAGGTCACGTGTCAAACCCTACAGCGGGAGCCCTTCTGAAAAGAGGGGAAGAATTCGGCGGTCTCAGCAATTGCTACCACGAACTGAGCGGGAAATCACTGCGGGGGGCCAAGTACATACACTCTACCGGGCTGCGGATGAAGAAGGTAAGGGAGGGGGGCTGGTGCGTCACCGGTCACACCATAGGGGCTTGTCAGGTATCTATTTTGTACAAGAAAGGGTAGCGTGACTTCGGGCGAACAAAGAGACAAAAATAACGGTAACGAATGGATCTCTGGGGTATCCACTACCCGGGGTGGCCTACACAGGGGTCGTGATTGTAAAGCGGCCGGCGCCGACTGAGGGCGGGGCTAAGGAAAAAAACCGACCTCGCGCTTGGGGGCTAGTCGCAAGGGACCTCATAGACGGGTTTGAGGAAGCCCGCAGGTTTAGGAAAACCAACGTTCTGTCGAACTCATGGGAAGAGGGGTTTCACAAGGTTTGTGGCAAAAAGAAATTCGGGGAAAAAAGAAGATAAGAAGGGGAATCCGAGGGGGGCCAGGAAAAGGGAACGCAAGTAAAACCAGGGGCTTTCGTAAAAGGAGGACGTGAAGAGGGAAAAACTGAGCAGTTAAAGGAAGGGAAGAAAAGTCAGGTACCCAGTAAACGAATGGCGCTAAAATATAATCGGGCGAAAAGAAAACACACTATGTCGAAAGAAAGGTGACACAGGAAGAGACGCGCAAGAAAACGCACGTAGGTCTGTCAACAGGGGCTTCATAAAGAGACCTAGGGGACACAAGAAAAGTCAACCCTGTATACGGCAAGAGGAAAAGCCACAAGAAGGACCCTTACCTAAAAACTCGAAGGTGTGCAGCAATGGGGGGAGGGGGGGGGGGGGGGGGGGGGGGGGGATTTGGAGGGGGGGGGGGGGGGGGGGGGTGGGGGGGGGGTGGGGGGAGAAGGGGGGGGGGGGGGGGGGGGGGGGGGGGGGGGGGGGGGGGGGGGGGGGGGGGGGGGGGGGGGGGTCGCGGGGGGGGGGGAGGGGGTAGGGGGGGGGGGGAGGAGGGGGGAGGTGGGGGGGGGGGGGGGGGGGCGGGGAAGGGGGGGGGGGGGGGGGGGGGGGGGGAGGGGGTCGGGGGGGGGGGGGGGGGGGGGGAGGGGGGAGGGGGGGGGGGGCGGGGGGTGGGTGGGGGGGGGGTGGGCCGGGGGGGGGGGGGGGGGGGGGGGGGGGGGGGGGGCGGGGGGGGGGGGGGGGGGGGGCAGGTGGGGGGGGGGGGGGGGGGGGGGAGGGGGGGGGGGGGGGGGGGAGGGGGGGGTGGGGGGGGGGGGGGAGAGGGGGGGGGGGGACACGTTGGGGGGCTGGTGGGGTTGTGGATTTTTTTGCGTGGGGTTGTTGTTTGGGGTGTGGTGGGGGGTTTGGTTGGGGCGGGTGGTGGGGGGAGGGGTCCAGCTTTTTCTCACTTAGGAGGACTTGTCCAAGGGTTGAAAATGTAATTCAAGGGTCAGATGTGGGGGCGGGGTGTAGTGGGGGGATAGGGAGAAAACAAACGAGCCAACAGGAAATGGACATTGAGAAAACGGCGATTAAAAAAGAGCACGGTCGGGTCTAAAACGACGATCGCGGGTACTGCTGCACAGTTGGCACTACGGGGATGGACGGCATAACGAGAAGGGCATGAATAGGCCGTGTCGATAACAATGACCGGAAGAGCTCCGGAAGAAGAAAGAGCACAGAACAATGTAAGCGAACTGAGTGCCGCGACCGAGGACGTGCTACAACGGCAAGTCAAAGGCGGGGGGGGCGGCTCCTAGAGAAGAGGCATTCTCACAGAGAAAAGGAAACTCAAAGGGGGAACTTATCACTATCGCTAACAGGAAGGGTCAGAAGTGGGGGTGTACACTTAACCTACACGCGCGATCCCTAATCAGAGGGGGGGTAGAAAAAAAAAGAAGCTCACGGGCATAAGCATTACGTCCACCAAGGACCTGACTACTAAGGGTCGAACTGAAACGGATAGGGGGGAGTGGCGCTCCTGAAAAAGCCGTATGCTGGACCCCCTGTGTCGCTGCGACGGGTTCAACATTCATTGATAGGAAGACAGCGACAAACTAAGCGCTTCCAGCATGTGAGGGGGCGCAAAAGGACGATGGTTAAAGAGGGAAAGGGGTCTGTGGGGTGGGGTGATAATGAGTCTGAACAGAGGGACATGAAAGGCAGCAGTCACATGCAACGCGTGGGATGAAAGAAGGGGAGGGGGCGTGGGAAAACGTTAGTTACACTGGAGGGTGAGGGAAAAAATCAGGAACCGATAAAGTCAAGTCCAGGGAAACAGAAGGTACGAACAGACGGAAGGTAAAAAAGAAAGGTCTACGCTGGAAAAAAGAAAAAGCACCCGGGTGAAAAAGACCTTGAGAAAAATCGAGGGACTAATACGACACGAGAATCTTGGGAAAGAACGAACGTTCAAAAAACGTGCTAGACAGGGTTAGGTCAGGTGTCCGGAAGAAAGGGGGGAGGGGGAGAGGCCGGCCCAGGGGAAACTCATGGAACCGCACGGAAAGAGGGCAACACGGGTTGAAGAGAAGAGCTCGACGTCGGGAAATGTCAAATTGTGACTTCTAGAGACAAAGCTATTGGAACAGAAAAAGGGCAGCGTAAAACATAGGGTCTCAAAAGAAAAAAAATAACGGCGGCGTTAGGAGGTGAGGGGAAAGCAAGAGAAGGAGCGTCAACGACTGGAGCACGTATGACTCCGACGATGTCAGGGGACCTCACCGACTTCGTGTAAGAGGAGAGGGAGTATCGGGTATCGCCACTCGCAGCGAAGCTGCAAGAGTAAGGGCATTGTACAAGGGGAAAACAGGAAAACTCTCACGTCATACTGCAGTAGGAAAGAAAGGAGGACATAGGAGTCTCGTAGGCAGGAAAAAAAAAAGAAACTCGGGGGTGGACGGATGTCTGATTCGATGGGGGACTTATCAGAGGTCACGAGCAGGAAAATAAACGTGATCGTGAGCGAAACAGTGCAGACGAACCCAGCGACACACGGGCTGATCAGGAGAAAAGTTATTGGAAGGGGAAAAATCTTGTATCCACGAGTAAAGTTCCGTACCCAGAGTCATTCTACGCTGCAGCGGGGGGGGTAGGGGGTATTGGAGCGGTGGGAAGGGAAGTGTGGCGGGGTTGGAGAACATGCGACGAAAGTCCAGCACCGCGTGTACTGATCAAGTAGACTTTCGGGAAAGCGACGAAATCTACTCAGGAGAGTTAGGCCAGAAAAAAAAGATACGCACGCGGAGGAACACGCTCGGACAACAAAGGGGGACCGGGTGGGAACGCTGGTGCCAGGAAAGGTACGGTTCCGAAAAACAAAACATAACAAAAGGGGTGAGGGTAAAGCGCAATCGGAGGGGGGAAAAAACGGTTGATCGGTCGGCAAATCGAGTGGGATGCTAAGAGTCATCTTGACGACAACAATACGGGGGGAAAAAATTCTACTAGGCATATCAGGTGGTCGGATGAATGCAAACAGTGCAAGTTAGATCTGTCGAGTAATTCATATATGGGGAAAAAAGTCACGTTGTCAGTCGGAAAAAAAGGGGGGGCTTTTTCGACCGACAAAAAAAGGAACGAGACAACTCCGGATGGACTGGTCGCTTTTGGGGGGGGAGCAGGGTCACTAAGGAGGGGGAAAGACCCGGAAAAGCAGACATGCTGCGAATAGACATCGGGCACTCGGAGTCTAAGGAAAAAGCAAAATTCTCAACCACCCAGTAAAAACTGGATCTCACATGAAGGAAGTCAAAAGGAGCTAAGAAGAAAGTGGTTGGTGGGTCGCAAGACTGCGGAAATACAAAATGGTTGGACAACAGAACAGGGCCGTAAGGTACAGACGAAGAAAATGACCTAACCGTAGAAGTAATGAGGACAGGCCGCCCTCTCCAAAAAGAAAGTTCCCAAGGGACGCTGTGGGCAAAGTCTACAGTTACTCCCAAAGCAAGCAATTTATTGAGGGAAAATCCGGCAACTCTGGCAAGTGACCAGTCTGTTGACAAAACGAGCCAGATGGGAGTGCCAAAATTGGGTTAAGCCGACTCAGTGCAGACGAGGAACCTGATCGGAGACTGCAACGTCAAAAAAAAAAATGACGCAGTTTGAAGGAGGTCCCCGTAATCGACACTCAGTGGTTCCGGACAGCAGTAGCTTGAAAAGAAGGAGAAAGTGTGGGCTGTCAGATTCGTAGCGTGGACGGAAAAGTGTCGCAGAGAAGGAAACTGAAAGGCTTGACAGGAATAGGGGATGGTAAGCCAAAAAAAAAAAGGGGGGAACAGGAGAAACAAAAAGGACCACTGCTGGTCTACGCAATGAAGGGGGGAAAAGAAAGAAAGGGAGTGAGGAGAACATGAGGGGCGACAGCAAGACCAGGACATCATAACGATGGCAAGGAGCGTCATTCAATGGGGCTGCGCCAAGTAGGGGGGGGAGAAGGGGGGGAAAAGAATACCAGCGACGTCCACGAATCTAATCGGGATCGGGACCTGAAAATAGGATGCAGAAAAGAAAAAAAAAAAACCTTGTGCTAAGGACAAAACGGAAAGGACTGGCATGGCGTAGCGATCATTATGGCACATGACCTGGGAAAAAGAGAAGCCAAAGGGCATGTAGACAAGTGTGCTGTTTGGAGGGGGGACAGAGTGCAGGATCCGAATGCAAGGGGGTCGCATCCAAAGGCGAACGCGGATCGTCAGACGGACTTCTTGGGAGAAAGGGACCTGCTTGAAAGAAGGCAGTCCAGACTACGGGCTGAGGGGAAAAGATTTCAAGAATGGCTTCCGAACAACAATGACCGGTGGCCTGAACAAGCGGGGAGCGCCGCCAAGAAGGGGGTTGGATTTTTCAGTAATCAAAATGACGTGGGAAAAAAGGGGCGGGGAGGTGGAAGACCACGGGGTCGGACTGGTCTTTACATGTAGACACAAAACGGGCTATCAGATGGAGAAATGAGAGAAAAAAAGTTGAATCCGAAATGAAGTGTGACACACAAGACACCCGCCACGAATGGGCCACCTGGGGAAGGTGAGGCCGCCACTCGGGTGAGGTCAACCAACACTGCAAAGCGGGCAACGGAGAAGACCTGAAAGGACAGCCAGACAGAGGAGGCAAAATCTCTAGGAACAACTCGTTCGGGGACCAAAGAAAAAAATAGCCGTGGCCCGGTTGACTCAGAAAAATCAAAGTTGACCGAGGGGGGAAGGCCGGAATAAGTCGAATGGAGTCGGGAACTACGTCATCGTGAAAAAAAAGGGGCTTGGGACACACGAAAGGAGAAGAAAATCAAAAACAGGGCGAAAAAAAAAAAAGAGCCCAAGGCGGGAAAAAAGAAAAGGGGAAAGGACAAAGGACAAGAGGGGACCCGAGCAAAATGGAACCGGTAAGAAAAGAACGAAAGTCGTCATTGCAAAAAAGGAGACAGGGGTAAAAATTCATCACGAATTCACTTTGACGCGAGGGGGACAGAAGAAGTGGGGGAATGAAAGGGAGACAAGTGTGGGAATGGCGAGAGCATTATTTCCACGATTTAGGTAGGAAAAACTTCTAGAAGGGGAAAGGGGGGGAGGGAAAGGTATCAGAAATCAGAGGGGGGGTGACACCAAGGACAGAGGGGGGGAAGGGGGAAGAAAAAAGGGAAATCCAAGCTGGGATGCATTCGGTTGGGAATCCCGAAACATGAAAAAAAAGACAAAAAAAACGTATGAATAAGCCCAGAGGAGGGAGACGCAGACTGGGAAAGGGACACCGAAGAAACATTTCGAGACACCACAGGAAACCCTCGGCAGGAAAAAGACGTAGAAAAAGGAAAAAGGGGGGGGTAGCGGCAAGACGAAAAGAAACAGAAAACATGACTGAAATAAATAAGAAGAGCCGCACGAAACATCAAAAAGAAAGCCGGCACGGAAAGTGTACTAATGGGTGACGCGAAGGGGGCAGGAGGGGTTCAAGAATGACGTCGGAATGGGGGAAAACCGACGGAAAAGAAAATGGGGCAGCAAATGTCGAATACGCAGGGGGCACAGAAATGACTAGCCGACCTAAGGGGGGGCACGCAAAACTGGGGTATTGCGAGGGTAGTTGGAAGGCAGTCGAAGGAAGGAAAACAGGGGACACCCAGAATCCAAGGGGAAACAAAACAAAAAAAAGAAAAAAAAATCACAAAGAAGGGAACGGCAAGTCGGGAAGTAAAACAGCCCGAAACCCGCTTCAAGACGTCACCGGGTTGGTGCGTCATTATTTTTGGAACAAAGAAGGGGAAACCCCACGTAAAGAACGGGGGGGGTGAAAAACACATCAGGGTAAAAAGCAATGAATGAGCCAGAAAGCAACAAAAAGACAAACAAAAAAAGAAGTAATGTGGGTTCATACGAAATGGCAGAAGAATGAAGCACCTACAGAAGAAAGCGGGTAACAGGGCGCGTTGGGACCTAAATTACAAGCAAAAGTCTGGGGGGGTTGTGACTGCGTGCAAAGAGCATCGATGCTGGGCACAGGAGAAGAGGGGGGGTTATAACACAAGTTCAGACATATTATCAGGGGACCTCATATGACAGGGGTAAGAGAAGCCGGGAACAACTCCACACGCATCTACAGGGAGGGTAGAAAGAAACTCGGACACATGGCAAAAAGGCACGACACAACAAACGGAGAGTCCGAACACATGGGTGTATGAAGCAAACGGCGTGAAAGGAATGCATTAACCCCAGCGGTGCGGTAAACAATAATGGGGTGGCCCGAAAAAAAGCCACAAGAACAATTGGGGGAATCGGAGAAGTAACACATCCTTGGCGATGGGGAACAGGGAAAAAAAAAAAAGGGGAGATGGCGAGTGGGGCAAGTCAGCGAAAATAGGGGAAGGTATTGTTCCGCATTGCTCGGGGGAAAGCCTGTTGCAAACCTGGGTACTGTAAAACCAGTCGGGGTAGGGGTTTACGGGGAGGGGGGGGATGACGACGAGTGAAGGGAACTCAGGGAACAAAACAAAAAGTTGGGGAGAAAAACTGGGGAAATTTCCATTTTCACAAAATCTCTCGCCATGGTGACCTTTCGGTCAAGACAAAACGTAGAACGGGCAGGTGGAAAAGGGTCGTACCTGAGAAGACCTACTGGTTGGGGGGGATGTCCGGTACGACCCGGACAGAGGGCCAGGTACCAGCGAAAGAGAGTTGGGACCAACAGAGAAACGTCCTTGACCAAATCAAAAAAGGATACACGCTTACGAGGGGGACAGGTAAGGAAGCCAAAAGAAGATCTGGACAGGGTGTACGGAAAGGGGCGAAGTGAAAGAAAAAAAAAAAAAAGGGCCGGGATGCTCTAAACTGACAGGCAACTGGAACACAAGCTAAACGCACAGGACAAGGAGGGGGGAAAATAAGGAAAAAACAAGGGAGACAAAAGTAAATCACGGGATCACGAGGGAGGGGAAGAGAAACGCGGAAGAACAAAGGAGGAGGGGGGGCGCCAAAAAGAAAAAAAGGAAAAGGGGGGGTCTTTCATTCCGCAATCTCGAGAAATGTGTTCCTCGATATGGCTACAAAGACTTGCTTTCCGGAGCTAAACAAAAACTAGTGCCCAACATGGGGGGAAAGTGGATAGAGAGAGGGCGAGCTCATGTAAGAGAAAAGTATAAAATACAGGAGCAGGGAAAAGAGGGGGTAAAGAGCGGTAGGGACAGGGGGGTTAAATCTGGGGTTTCCCAAAAAAGAAGGGACCGCCCCAATCCAAAAGGGGGAGGGAAGCCGCCTTAAGAAAAAAGAAGAAACAGAAAATTCAGACGTTGCAAAAAGGCTGAAATGCATGGAGTGGGACTCAATATAACCAAGTCAGAAGAAAAACCTCAGAACTATGACCTGACGCAAAAGGGGAAGAAGGTCCCTAGAAGATATCCCAAAAATAACAGCCCGCGAGGGGACAGTGGAAAGCGGTGTGCGTGGGGGGGGCATTAGAGAGTTCAACACAGAGTTAGTGGGAAGCAAAAAAAAAAAAGGAAACGGAAGTGGGACTGGGGATGGTGGGCGAAAACGGAAAAGCCTCGTAAAAGGCCGGGAAAGGAAACAGTACCATTTTACCCTGGGAAATCCCCGTCAAAAAAAGGGTTCCGGCAGCAAAAGTGAAAAGTTGGAGGGGGGGTGGAAGTCTTTAAACAAAGACAAAAAAAAAGAAAGGTCCCTCCGAGGATTCATTATCGACCAGATAGCGGATCGGGGACGCGGGGGTAGAACGTGATCAGGGGAAAGGAAGATTATACACAACGAATAGAGGAACAAATAGTAGCGTAAAGGGAGGGGAAAAGAGGGTGAAAAAAAGAAGAAAGGGGAAAATACAAAGGGGGGAAGAAGGGGGACCAAAAGTAATAAGGAAGACCCCCATAGCAGACCAGCGATGAAAACAAACGTCCTGACTTGCAACTGAGACTGGGGAAGAGCTTAAAGTTCAATCAGGAAGCCTTATGGGGGCTCCCATAAAGACCAACCGCCGGGGGAACAGGGGAAAAAAGGGGAGGGGAAACGGACCCCTACAAAAAACACAAAAACCGGGATCAAACGGAAAATTCGCGGGGGAAAAAAATAGAACCAGAGTGACGCATCGGGACTTTTGGGGGCTTGACACAACCGTCGCGGTTCCCAAAGGGGTCTGCCCCAGCAGAGCGACAAACCAGGAGAGGGGCACAAAGGTGAAGGGTAAAGCGTTGTTGTCCACACACCGACGGTCAAAGGGGGAGCGCCGGAGGGGACAATTTTGCATTCCGCCACGCACAAAGGGAAACCAGGAGCCGTATCACCGAGGGGGGGTTAAGAAAAAGGCAACGAAGCACTGAAAAGTTGTGAAGAGAGGGCCTCGTGGAGGAAGGGTCTGGGTTGTTTTAGACATCAAGAGGAGGGGGACCAAAAAGACAAAAAAGGAGCAAGACATCCATCATAAAAAGGTGTACCAACAAAAGCGGTGAACAAATGGCCATAAAAGGGGGCTTCATCTGTAGAAGGGAAGAAAGTTGGGGGACCAACGGGAAAATAGGGAAAAAACGGCGGGGACACTAAAGGGGGGGAGTAAAGATCAGAGCCGTCAAAAATCCTTTGGGGGGGGGAAAGGCACCGGGAACGGGAGGAGCACACCAAAGCGGGCACCGTAAGAAAAAGGGAATATCCACTCCTCGCTAAATAAGGGGGGGGGGGAAAAAGGGGGGACATGACCTGTCCGTTCCCGTAGGGGTATAGGAATGCGCCTGGGGGGTCATACCGGGGGGTCGGGAGACCCAAAACAGGTTGGGGGGGGGGACGAGAAAAATAGCACAAGGAGTGGATTTCGGGGGGTGGGGTTGGGAATCGAGGGAACGACAGGGCGGAGCGCAACGCGGGGGAAAAAAAAAGGTTGAGAAACAGAGAATAACAAACGAAAGGAGGGGAAAATAGAAACGGCCCCAAGCGCGTCGTAGACAGAGGAAAAAAAGAAGAGAGAAAAAAGGGACGGAAAAAGAATCCCGAAGGAAAAATCCGAGACCGAATCACTGAATCATGCAGGGGGAAAGGGGACGGGCGGGGGGAAGGCCCTGGTAAAACAAGGACCAACAGTCAGTCCAA
>Ga0179591_1263782_pt1 | contig 13136 bp, 21 predicted proteins | sample CZOMad2_1_08_16f_FD_182891 | JGI IMG/M metagenome (GOLD analysis project Ga0179591, IMG submission 182891) | Vadose zone soil fungal communities from Angelo Coast Range Reserve, California, USA - CZOMad2_1_08_16fungal (PacBio error correction) | ecosystem: Environmental > Terrestrial > Soil >...
CCAAAAGAAAAGGGGAGATGCGACCTCTTACTCATAGGGGATTCCGTGTTTGTCGCCACAATGAAATAAAAAATTTATGTAGGGGAAGGGAAAGGACACCTCACCCTCGGACTCCCCCAAAAAAGAAAAGAAAGATCTTGGCAGGGAAAAAAACCCCTACAAAGGAGAGATTTCACAAGGCATCTTACCCAGAGTCAAAGGGCTTGTGCAATAATAAGGATGACAAAGGGAACCACACCATCAAATCCTTTCAATTCGGTAAGTTTAATTTATTGTAAGGTGTTTAAAGGGGTTAGAAGGAAGGACTTCTCGAAACTGGGTTGGTCTGACCCTATCCCTTCCTTATATACCGCAGATGGTCAAACAAAAAAACAAAGAGATCGCAACAACGAAAAAGGATGATAGGGAAAAGAAATAGGTGGTGTGGACAACAGGAACTCCGTATAAGAATGGTGGGGTGTTCAGAAAAGAATAAAAATCAGTAAAATGAAAAAAAAAGGAAAAAAAAAAGTACAAAAAAGGAAAAAAAAAATGGAAAGGGAAAGGATCCCTTATTTAGGATACCTTGTTCTCTCTGTCATGCAAGATCGAAGTATTAAGGTTGGGACCCCTTAGTACTAAGGCCAAAGTTATGAGAAAGGGGTACGGGGGTTTTGGTCCGGAATAGAGGGTCCTTTGGGGCATTATGTGGGGGCGGAATGAAAGAGGGAAAAGCCCTGGTGTGTTTACTAAAAGGATGGTGAGGGGAAAAAAAGAAGGAAACCTTCGTAGATGGGTTATCCTGCACGTTTTTGGGACGCGCAGGTGACCCTGACAGGGGCGAAGAGGAATTGTTTGGGCACATGTTCTCTTCGAATGGACTGCATCGTGGTTTGCTGGAGCAGTTGGGCACAGAGGAAAAAAAAGGAAGAGGGGGGGGGGGGAGGCAGGGATTCACAGTTGTGAAGCGACAGGCGTGGGACAGCGATCATTCCGTAAGGGCAAAGTGGGATGGGTTTGAGAATGTTGGGGGGAAAACCGAAAAAAAAGGGGGGGACGCGAAGAAAGAGAAGGGAAGTATAAATCCTGTGATGGCTGAAAACCAGGGGGAAATCTTTAATATGGGATGATTTCTGAGTCGACCTGGTTTTTTTAAGCGGAGGGGGGGGGAAAAAAAAAAAAAGTCGAGACAAAGGGGGGGGTACCATAAAACACTGGTTCTTTGAGTGAGGTTGACAACTCTTGTCAGAAAATGCCCTTTTGGAAAGATCTTTGGGTTTGAAAGACAAAGAAAATCCTGTGTGACTGCGATAGAATTTTCCGGCTTATGCTGGCAAGTAGTCAGGGGGGGGAGAAAAGGAGGGGAAAGCACGGCTAAACGTGGATGCATAAATGGGTAAGGAAGCCAGAACAAGAGGTTAATTCACACTCGATGGAAGCTAATGAAAAAAGAGGGTTTCTTTAGCAGGGGGCTGCTATTGTATGCTGCTCTTCCAATCCAGTGGGTTGGTGAAAAAAAAGAGGGGGGATGAAAGGGGTGAACAAAGAACTAATGAGATAAAAGATGTGTTAAAGAGCTAGGAGCAGAAAAAAGGGCGGGTATCACCGCAAAAGAAAGCAGGGAAAAGGGAAAGGGTACCCTGCCGACCGACTTGATTGAAAGACCGCTAAAAGACGCAAGGAAAACTAGGGAAAAGTGGGAAAAAAGAGGTGAACGAATGTAACAGATGCGGGATCACATTCTCTAGCTTTAAAAAAAAACCTAAAGGCAAAGGAAAAATAAGATCCGTTTTGAACTGTTTTTGTGGACTTTGGAAAGTTTATAAGGAAGCTTCCCGTCCAATGGGCAAGGGGAACACCAAAAGGAAAGAAAAAAAAAGCTGCAAAAAAATTCAAAAAACAAAGTGAAAACAGGGGGGGTTTCTCATACGCTACGACCGTGGGGGAACAGGGGGGGAATTGGAGGGGACTGATTTGCCTTGGATTGATCATCGCTTGGGACATAAGGGGTAAACTAGAGTCAGCTGTCTATCAGGTAGGTCAGAAAAAAAAAGAGGTTAAATAAAAGAGGAAGGGAAGGACGACCTGTGGAGAAAGAGAAGATGCGTAAAACGATACCTTCTGAAAACTGGGAGCACAAAGGAGCAGAGCAACGAAAGGGGGGAGAAGAAAGCCTATGTTTGGGACGTTAGGGCAAAAGAAAAAAAGAACAGGGGGGAAATTTTTGCCCGCTCCAAAAGATCAAATAAAATAAAAAGTTGGGAAAGGAAACAGGAGCCATCAATTCGGATGGTAACTGGACAAGGATAACAGGTTCGGGGCAACAATAAAAGGAAAAGTCCCGAACAAATGGGTTTAGCGGATCTTTTTTAACAGAGATTCTTGGGGAAAAAGGGGACAAATGGTTATGTAAAGGGTTGAACCTGGTAAAAAAAGGGGGGGGAAACTGGGAAAAAAAAAGGGGGGTGGGTTTTAATCATGCTCTTCTGAAATAATCTGGGGGTTATCCCAAATACACTATTGATAAAAAAAAAGACAGATGGCTGGAAGGCTGGGGGTTTTAGTAGAGAAGGAGAAGGAAGGTCACAACAATGTGCCACCGACGCTGTGGGGTTGACCGAGGAAAGAGCGGCGAACATTTTTATGATAAGAAAGTGTTTGGTTATAAAAAATTAAAAGAGAGAGTCAACAAAAACTGGGAGAGAGAAATAAAAGTTTCCCTTGGATAAACCAAAACCGATCTTTCATAAACGTCGCGCTGGGAATGGGTCGGTTCATAGGAATGGTCGGGCATTTGGGAGGAAGAGGGAGAAATAAAACAATCAGCATTTGCCCGAAATTGACTGTGATGTGACCGGAGTGGGTGTGAAGGGGGCGATAAAAGGGGAAAGGGACATTGGGACGCTGATCCAACCAAAACTTTTTCAGCTCACTAATGAAGCGATAAAAAGAATTTGCTTGAAGGAAGCATCTTCGTTCCCAATGACCTAATAAAGAAACAATTTGTCTTTGTTCCCTTTGTTTTGCCGAAGCGAAAAACCCAGGGGAATAAGTGGAACAGGCTTCCGCTTTGGTCAGAGGTCCTTGTCTTTAAAAGTTCATGAGGTTTAAGGGGGGATGAAAGGGTGGGAAGGCGAGAAAATATGTCAAAGTCGTTGCATAACGCAAAAGAGCTCCTCACCGAAATTAGTTGCGGAAAAGGGAAGGGGAATAGTGAAGGGGAAGGGGGATTTTTTGAAGAAGTAAAGGGTGTACAGTAGTTACCGACCTGTCCTCTTCCTGTTTACGCCTCTGGGGGGGTCTGGGGACAGAAAATGTAGAAACAGCAGAAAGTCCTAGGTATTTTAAAGACTGGGGGAAAAGCAAGACGGGAAAGGAGAAAGGAACAAAAATCCTGGTAAACGTCTAGCTTGTCTGAACACCCAATTAAGGGTTTAAAATTGGGGGGGGGGAGGGGGGAAGGGGGTGGGGAAACCCGCGACGGGGGGGGTGCGCAATTTTGGTCGCGCCATTGAGGAAAAATTCAAAGGCAGTAAATACGCAAAAAAAAAAAAAAAAAATATTGGAAAAGCGAGCAGGAAGGGGGGGAAGGGAAAAGTTAATACGAAGCAGGGGGAAAGACCTTTTGGTTACACTAATCGGTAACTCTCGACATGGACTGAGCCTTTCGACTGCATCAGACCTTCTTGTGGGGGGAAAATTCAGGGCGGGGGGGGAAGGTCGAAAAAAAGGAGGGGGCAGAGCGTTTGGGCCGATGCAAGAACCAAGGGGGGATGAGCTCAAGAGTGCCAGAAATTTAGATTGCCGGTGGGCTGTTGTTTTTGTGCAAAGAAAAGGTAGAGGGGGTCAACAAACAAAACTGGTCTTTGTCTCTCTCCAGTACAATAGCCGACGCAGTTAAAGGGGTCCACATACTTTCATGGGGGGCGGATTCAAGGAGGGGGAATCGGGGAAAGGTTGGAATGAAAGTAGATGTTTCTTTGCATAGGAGTGGTCTTGCAATCAAAGGATCGCCGTGACCAATTAGGCAAGCAAGAAGGGGAAGGCAGAAGAAAAGGAAATATATCAGGGGCCCTGATCACACGAGCGGGGAAACTGCTGACTTTCAAAATGATATGGCTGTAAAAAGGAAGAAAAAAGTTGAGAAAAATACGAAAAAGGAAAAAAAAGATGGTTATGTAACTCAATGGAGCGATAGGGGTTGTTCCAGCGCCTAGAAAAAATAAAAAAAAAAAGCCGTAACGGGGGAAAACGCCCAGCGCAGTAACTGGTTTTCAGAGCAATAACAACCAAGGGTTTAAAAAACTGGATACGGAGGAGGCGGGGAAAAAGGAAGTCTCAAAAAGACCATTGGTAAGAACTATCACTAATGATCCAACGAGGTCAAGGCTATTTCTACTCAAAACGGTCCAATGGGGTTCTCAAACTAACCCGGGTCCTGGGCCAACTCTTCTTGTAAGGTACGGAACGTTCACGATCCAATCACACAAGGATTTCGCAGGCGGCCGAAACCGAGTCTGCTCTCAAAGGGATGTGGTAAGGGGAAAAAAACAACGTCAGGAAATTCCAGGCTATCAGCTCGCACTGTCTTCCGGGGGTCGCTGAAATAAAGAAAACAGCGGGGGAAGGGATCTGCTGGAAAACAAATGCTTCCCGAACAAAATCCGTCTACCCAAAGAATAAACTTGGGTCCGAAACACACAGATAGGGAAAAAGGGAGAAATGACAAGAAAGAACCAGTAACTACTTCGATCGCCACCAAGAAAGAACAATGGGGCATAAGGAGGGAGCGGGGGGGGGGGGGGGGGGGGGGGGGGGGGGGGGGGGGTGAAAAAGTCTTCAAGGGGGGGGGGTGGAAATTTGAATTGATGTTGGGGAGCTTCTCTCTGCCTTTGTTTCAACCACCATTTAAGGCCGGAAAGAAATAACCAAGGGAAGAGAAGAGGGGTGTGACACCACAACTTCAACTCTCAAACCACAGGGAGAGGAGAGGAGATGTGGTTGTTTGGGACCGACCTGACCTGGTATGATGTTGGTGGGGGAAAGACAAAAAAGAAAAAGACCGTGAGAAGTCAAAATTAAAACTAACACTTCCAATTTGAGAGAAAAAGGAGTTCGTAATTATGGTATGAAGGGGGGGGGATCGTAGGGGATTGGGGTCCTATATGGTGTATTTTTAATGTTGAAAAACTCGTGCCTAGGAACTTGAACAGGAGTTAGTGGACGGGTCCTGGGGACAGAGAGGAAGGGGCAGTGGGGAAAGGGGGGGAGGGGTGATGGGCTTGAATGAATATGAAACATATCCTTGAAAGAGGGTTGTTTAATTTCACAAAATTGATTGTTATAGTAACAACCAATGAAGAAAGATGATTAAAAGGTCAATGGGCCTTTGGAAGAGGGGAAAAAAAGAAAAGAAGGAGCAGGTCTGAAGAATTTGGATCATGGTTTTGGGGGGGGGCTTCGCGGAAACAGGTAGGGACATCTTTGGGGAACAATGTCAGCCTAAAACAAAGAAGATTAAGTGGGAAAGAAAAAAAAAGGGGGGAAGCACGGGGAGGAAAAGGGAAAAAAAGGTGACAAGCTATTTATCGTTTCTTTTTCAATTTGGTTTATAATAAGTTTAACGGGGGAGCAGAGAACTCATGATGGAAACAATTCGGTTGAGTGAAAGGGGCTTTTACTAGGGGGGGTGGAAAGAGGGGAGGATGAGGAGCTGGGAACCTTGAGGGGTTGGAAGCACGGAGGGAATAGACCATTTTGTACAAAAAAAAAAAATTTGACTTTTAATTTGAAAATTTGGAAGAAGGAAAAGGAAAGTGGGGGAAGAAGGAAAGTGGTGTGGAGATCAAGCAGGAAGAGGTGGAAGTTCACGAAAGGGGGATTTTCCTACTTGTGAATCAGCTTGTCATGTAAGGTTATCCAGGATGGGATCACGGGGAGAAGTGAGAGAAGAAGGGGGGAAGCAAAAAAAAAAAAGGAATAGAAAGTTTCATTTTTCAACTGGACGGAAGGCCGTACGAAATGGAAAGTAAGGGACAAGCAGTAACCTATGGGTGTAAGAAAAGAAGCCAAAGAAAAAAGTTTGTGTGCGGGAAAAAGAGAAGGTTGACATCAAAACAGAAAAAGATACGAGAAAATAAGCAAAGAGAGCGGCTGAGATCGCATAAAAAAAGGGGTTGGCTCAAACGCTAGAACAAGAAAACGTTTTGGGCGAATGCAAAGACAAGGTACTTAAATCTGGCAAAAAAAGGGGAGGAAAAGCAAACTCAGGAAAAGAGAGCTGGATTAGGAAAAAAAAAATGAAAGGTAAAAAAGGAAAAGGAGAAAAAGGTTCAATCATTTCAAAGTAATCAGAGGCTCAAGGGGGCGGGGGTGCTTAGGTGGAGAAAAGTCGAAATGGGGGGCGCAAAAAAAAAAAGGCAAAAAAAAAAACACGGGGACAAAATTCCAAGGCCAAAATGAAAAATCAATGGAGGGTTATACGACCTCGAACGGAACCAGCCATTTAACTTGCTATTGAGTTGCTGAGTCGAACCAGAAAGGGAAAAACGCCGGGAAGGGAGGGTCTAAATTGCGGACAGAAAAAGAGGGTACAGAAAGATATGGAAAGGGTAGTCACTCAAAAAACGGGTCGAAATACCTCTGATCGAGGGAAAAAAAATCAAAAATTTGGGATACAAAATGACAAGAAAACTGGGAGGGAAAAGGGAGGCGGTTTTGACGTTATTGCCAAAGATAAAGGGGCATATTTTCTTCGTAAACATAACTTTAAACGCGGACCCCAGAGTCATGAAACGGGCAAGGAAAGAAAAGGTGGGGCGTAGGAAGCACCAATACTTTCCCAACTAGGTTATATATGCTGAATGGGTTGCAGATCGAGACTTTCAAAGAAAAAAAGGTCAAGCGCGTTTCAGGGGGGAAGGGGAAAAGGGAGGAAAAGTCTTGTTTTTGCATATGGGCATCGGGGGACCTTGAAAGTCAGTGAGCGCGTCACAAAATTTTTAAGATGGTGACAAACACAAAGAAGGGAGGGAAAGGGGAAAATGTCCCTAGGGGGGGGGGGTGGGGGAAGGGACTCTCCTATATTAATTCCCAAAGCCACCGATCTCCGATTGTAAGGCCAGACATAATAAAGAGGGGCGAAAAAAATTTTTCGAGCGGCTTTGTGGTTTCAAAAGGGAAAGAGAGAGAAAAACAAAAAAGAAGGGGGAAGGAAAACGAGATATTTCCTCTTTTACACAAAAATCTTAAAAAACTGGCCGGCGTTATGGGGCGGTTCACAGGGAATTCGATCAAGGTTGACGGCATATCGGAGAGACAACCAAGAAAAAGAAGGGGGGGTCAGAAAAAACCGTGGTCTTGTTGGGATATAAATTTTTGAAGATGTCGTTCAAGTAGAGGGACCAAGGAAGGCAAAAAACACTGGGACACCAGAGGATAAAGCGATTGAACATAAACCCAATTGTCTGTTTAAAACTAATTGTAAAGGAAGAAGCAGATAACCATTGGTTCGGCCAGGAAGGGGGGGTGAAGACAACCTGAGTCACCATACGTTGCACAGAGGGGAGTGGGGGAAGGGGACGGAGGGAAAGAGGGTCTGAAAAGTGGCTCCTATGTTTTTTTCGGGAAGGTGGTGGAGCGAAAAATATGAGTGTCTCATTTGGGATGCCCGCAAAACTACAGAGAAAAAGTCACAATTCCAACACATTGGAAGACGGATTGGACCAGGAAGAAGGGGTTTTAAACAGAAAAGAGGGGAAAAAAGGGGGGACCAGGGAACGGTTCCCTCGCATTCCTTTACGCCTAGTTTCGGGTACATGATATGCACAGAGAACAGGGATGGGGGGAAGGTAGAAAGCCAGGGGGGAGAATCAAAGGGAAAAGCGAAAAAGAAAAAATTCAATGACGTTACGGTGACGATTCTTAAGGGAGTAAAACCACTGAGGGGGGAACTTTTGGGGCGTGTGTTTGGAGCAGAGGGGGGGGGGGGGAGGGGAAGGGGGGGTGGGGGGGCGCTGGGGCAACGTGACATTATACTCAGAAAAAAAAAACAACCTCCCTTAAAGCATTAAGTGAGGGAAAAAAGTGTAAAAGTAAGGGCAGAGGTGCATCTTCATTGTTTAATACGGGACTAGCGAAATTGGTCCGGATCCTGAAAGAGGCTTTTGTGGGGAAGTCAGGATTCTGGCGTGGCATCTGAACAAAAAGGTGCAGTAGCTTTGGTCAACAGAATAACACATGGGGGGGGGAGAGATCAAGCAGTTCAGAAATCCGAGGGGGGGGGGAAAGGCACACGGTCTTATCTTTTTAAAAATTGTTGCTTTAACATTAGATTTTTGGGGGGGGGCAACAAAAAAGTATTGGGGGAGCCTTCATCAATAAACACCGAGACTACTACGTGGCACAGAGAGGGGAAAGGGGGACTGAATATCGGGGGATTTGAATGAATAAGGCAATTCTTTTCTTTTTTTGTCATTGATTGGGGTTATTGTCCATACGGGAATAGAAACGTAAAAAGGAGTGGGAACACGGCAAGCCATTTGAAGCATCCGCCCTAAAGTAGACTGCGCGGGGCTCATCCCAATATCTGAGGGCAAAGAGGGAGGTAAGGAAAAGGATGAGGGAGCAGAGTTAGGAAAAATCCTCAAAGACCGATTGTGGTCTGGGTAAACCAAAGACGAGGTAGGGGTTGGGTTCAAAAAAAAATAAAGGATGCTTCCAAAGGACAGGGTAACCAGATAAGCACATCCCATATTAATCAAATGGGTTTAAAGCTCTCTAAAAAAAACGAATGTTTCTCATACGAGGAGGCTGAGGGAAAATCAAGCGGACCTCGTTCAACGAGAGCAAAAAAACCAGACACTGGAAGGAACTATCTACTGGGTTCACCTGCGGGAAGGGACGGCGCTTAACCATTTTTAGTAATCACTGTCAAATCAACCTAGAGTTAAGTCCTGCAGTGGGAAAAAAAAGATGATGAGAAACAAAGAAATCATCATTGACTGCCGCGAAAACCACTCAAAAAACGACCTGAGTCGTCGGTCAAGGGAAAAAAGAGACAAAAGGAGGGAGGAACCAAAAGTTCCTCCCTATCATCTTTCACTTCTGTGTTGGGAGATACACATCCAATCTTTAAAAGTGATAGTTTGAACTATTCCCACCAACAAAAAAAAGAAATAATCTTGTAACGGGGAAAAAACAAAAGAAAAAGGGGATAAATAAGAGAAATTCAGCATTAACCGCAACTGGAGGACACCATTAATACTTCGATCGGCAAGAGGAGACCATTTATAAATCAGGATCTTCACACTTCTTTAATGGGGGGGAAGTGGGGGTTGGGAAGGGGGAGAAAGGGATGATGCCTGTTGAGTTCATGCAACAACCTTTCCTGCCTTATCAAAGGCAGGATCTGTCCCCACCACTACTCTCTCTCAACACGGAGGAGGAAAGAGAGTTGGGGGGGGGAAACAGAAGGCAGGAAGGGGGGAGGGAGGAAAATGTTAAACAAAGGCTAACCGCGAAAAATTAAAATTCAAAAAAAAATAAAAAAAAGGGGGGAAAGAAGGGGGGAAAACAGGAATCCGGATGTATTAACTGGTTAGGAGTCTTGGCTTTGGCCGAGGGAATCATTTAATGGGGGGACCTCTCAGGTTAAGTATTGGAACTATAGCAAAGGGTCGGGGGTGGGGAAAAAAAAGGGGGGGGGGGGAACCGTAGAGTTTATTTTGTCAAGGGGGTGAATGGCGGAATGTGGGAAACAATTCTATCCAATATGTTTATTTCGATATAGAAACCAACGAAAGGGAGCAGGGGGGGGGGGGGGAAAAGGAACCTGAAAGGGGGGGAGATCATTTCCAAATACGTCAGAGCAGGGGTTGGAAGAAAAAAAAAGGGGGGAGTGGGCGGCAGAATTCTGGGTGTTGATGAAGCATCTTGAACCGGGAAAATAAGGTGTAAGAAGGAGGGGGGAAAGAAAAGGGGGGGGAAGAGGCGACAGGACAGCGTAAAAAAGCGATCATCAGGATAGTTCTTTGGCAGGGTAGATAGTTGAACGAAAGAACTCATCTAATGATGAAAGTCAAGTGTGAGTTAAAAAACTGGATAATAGAGGGGGGAAGGGAAAAAGTTTAGGGGGACGGGTACCTTGTGTGGGAATCCGGATTTGAAATATCAGAAAACTCCTTGGGGGACCATAGGTGTTTTCTTGGGATGGAGTGTATAACCTTAACCCTTGTGAAGGGGGGGGGAAGGAAAAGATATATCAGGGGGGAAAAAAAGAAGCAAATAGTTTGTAGCAGGCGCAAGGTCCAAGAAACGGATGCTGCATATTGAAAGGGGTGCATGTATTTATCCAGGGGATCACTCTACGTGCTGCAGATAAAATTGCAGGGAAAAAAAAGGAAAGAGAGGGAAGTCATTCAAAAAAAAAACTGAAGGGAAGGGAACCTAATTTACCGCTTGAAGTATGCTCAAAGGGAAGGAAGGCCGGAGGGGGGGGGGGGGGGGGGAATGTTGGAGGGGAAAAAAATGGCCACATCATGTGTTTCTTAAAAGGAAGAAAAAGTTGACAAGAAAAAAAAAAAAGAACTTAGAAGCTTCATCTAAAAAAATGCTGAAAGAATCCGCTCAGAAAAGTTGTTATGCCATCCGTTATGGAACGAACGTTGTCCAGAGCAAATTAAGTAAATGGGGAACAAAAAGAAAGGGGACGTTAAGGGCAAGAACTATCATACCATTAATAAGCTTGCAAATAGGGAAAAAAAACCAAGTAATAGCACCCTTCAGGACGATTTACACGTTCATCACTGGAAGATGCTGGGAGGCGAAGGGGGGGGGGGGGATTAGGTGGAAGAAAGGGGAAAGGGAACCGATTCCGCCAATGGCGCATGAACACCAAAAAACACACCACCGGATTCGGATCAAACTCCAAAAAGGGGAAAAAAAAGAATTTTACAGAAAGAACGAAGAAAAAAGGGGGACGATTTAATCTGCTCTGGACTTTTGCGGAAGAAGCTATAATAATTAAACTAGCGGGAGCTCAGGGGAGGAAAAAAAAAGAGGGACGGAAAGGAGGGGAACGGGTTTCATCGGGGGGGTCGTACAACTTGATATTTGAAAAAAACCGTAATTAACATGTGAATCACGAAGAGAAGCAACATTCGGGTGCAGAGCGGTTTTTCCTTACCCCGGAGACAACACAGGGGAACATGGGGAGTGGCCTCCATGAATAAAAATAAATCAAAACAAGGGGTTACAACAGAACTCCTCCAAATTCCAGATAACCGGGGGAAAGGGGAGAAAGGGGACGTGTCTGATCAAGCAACTGGTCAAACTCAAAATGTGTTATATTATGGAGGGTTGAGCATAAAGATCAAAACATGGTGGGCAATCGTATGAGGGAATGATGCTGAACCCAATCTGTGTTGGTGGGCATAGGGTCTTCCCTTAATTCAATAAAAGGTAGCTCACACCTGGGTTGAGTTGATAAAGACAAGGCAAGGGGTCAGAATGAGTTTCTCGTCAAAGATATTAAGGTCAATGCCACCAATGGTGACAAAATAAAAAAGGGAGAAACACGGTTTTAGGGGGGGGGGAAGAGGGGGGGGGGGGGTATCAAAAGAACTCTCACAACAACGGATTGATATGTATGACTGAGTTGTGAAAAAAAAACTCTCTCAGGAAAACGCGCTTTGGGATTAGGGGCCACATTCATGGTGGCACTGGGTGAAGTGAATAGAGGAAAGAAAAAAAACTCATTCATGGTCTACGCCCTTGCCGTGATGTGGTCAATATAATGGGTAAGGGAACATGGAAAGGGACAGGGGGAGAAGAAGGAGCAAACCAACAGCTTGGAGAAGCCATCTCAGGTCATTGCCAAGAACCGGGCTGTGGGGGGGACAAAAAGGGAAACGCTTCTTAAAAAAATAAAATATAACCATTTGGTGGAAGGTTTGGGGGGAATAGAAAACATGTTATCCTGCCAGTTTCCTGAATCGTATAAATTATCTGCACAAAGTCATTAGGGGAGGGTGGGGGGGGGGGAAGCGAAGGGGGATAGAAGAAAAATCCTTTTCCTTGTCAATAACTGGTCGAGAAATAAGCTGAGGGGGCAAACTTAGTTCTACTTCGGGGTCCCTAGGGGAGTGAGGTTGAAAACAGAGAGTCATAAGGGGCCGGGGGTAGAAATTAAGGAACCCTTACCCTGGTTTAATCAGCTTCTGTTCTCCTCTTTTCGGTAAAAGAAGAACACTGGACTTATTAAGTATTGGAAAGAGGATGGAAAAAGGAAGATAAACAATGACAATTCCTTCAAAGGGGAAAAGCGGAGAGTCTGGGGAACCTACCCAGGGGGGGTACACTTTTCTTGGGGTTGGGGGTTCCTCAGGGAACTGTTTTTGTGCAGGCCATGGGGGGGGAAAGGAAAAAAATGTTGCGGTAAATCTTCATATAAAACTAAGGCAACAAAAAGAAGAGGTTCATCTTTATTAGTTGAAGATTAGTTTAAAAAAAGTAAGTGAAAGACCGAATTGGGTTTGAAAAGAAGAAGGTGAATCTCTTCATTGGTCCTGAGGAAACTTGATGGGCTGCTAAGCCTCTTTGGGGGGGCAAAACGTCATTAAGGGAAGGTCGGCATTCTACAAAAAGGGGAGGGTGCCGAAAGGGTTTTTAAAAAACTGTATTCAAACCTGTTGCTGAGGAGGGAGGCAGCAGATCATCCGTTGGAGAGGGTTGTAAGTTCTTTGAGGGTTGGGGATATTATCAGGGGTGGAAAATAAGAACAAAAAGGGAGGGGAATACATCACATTCCCCAAGCCAACGACCGCATTTAAGGCTGGACCAGCGACTGGGTATAAGGGCGGGGGAGCGCATCGGGTTTGGGACTAATTGCTTTCTTTGGGCGAAAAAGGGAGTTTCTTGTCATCACGTTCGAGTGATCACCTTCAACAAAGAAAGGGGCAATACGGGAAAGAAGAAAGAAAAAATAATCCTGCTGCGGACAAATCAAAGGCTGATCTTTCACCATGATATAAGGGATGGGTAAAAGAGAGAAAAATCAACCGAAGCAAAGAAAAAGGGGGGGGATTGGGGAAAAAAACAAAAATGATCGATGTTCAATCCTGGCTTCAACAAATCCAGGTAAACAGAAGAGTAAAAAA
>Ga0179591_1252157_pt1 | contig 13135 bp, 9 predicted proteins | sample CZOMad2_1_08_16f_FD_182891 | JGI IMG/M metagenome (GOLD analysis project Ga0179591, IMG submission 182891) | Vadose zone soil fungal communities from Angelo Coast Range Reserve, California, USA - CZOMad2_1_08_16fungal (PacBio error correction) | ecosystem: Environmental > Terrestrial > Soil >...
CTAATTCTCTCCTCGCACATAGATAACAGCTGGATAGAAGGGGGAACTCTGTCGTCCGAGTTGAAAAGCATGTTTTTCGGCTCAAAGGGGGGGGCAAACCATCTAGGAAAAACCAAAAGCGCAGAGTTGTCTAACTCAAAAAACAACCACAACGGAAAGTGAAAGAAAGAGGGATAAAAAACAAGCGTCACATTGGTTCTAATCCTATGGTGGGACAAATTACCTACAATATCGCTGCCTAAGACGCTCCAAATCAACATCTTTAAGAGCGGTTTAGTCGTAGAGGGCGGACGAGGTTTAGAGGGGTAAAGGTCTGGGGGTGATTAAGTGCTACGGGTATAAAGCAGAGGCTCCACTCGGGGGTGGCTAAAGGACATCTTTTGCAGTGCTATGATTTGTCTATCCAGCGGGACCTTATAGCTCAATCCTTAGAAGGGGGGAAGAGAAGGGGGAGTTGGAACTGGCACCACGGTCGGGCGCAAACACTAGTAGGACTTTCTCACATGGGTGAATCTCTGTCAGAACTTGGGAGTGACACAAACGCCCTGAGGTTCGCGCGCGTCCGGCTGGAAAGTCTAAGGTTTCTGCTAAGTAGAAGCCCGTATCAATGAGGGGTGAGTTCAAGCGCTCTAAAGTCGACCGTAGTGGGTGGCCTGCTCGGCGAGAACCTAGGGCGCAAATGGGAAGCGTGTACTCGAGAAGCACTTCAGGAGGCAAAGTTTTTGTCTCGGAAGGCGAGTTACCACGAGCATAGGGGGAAAACGGGTTTGAGCGGTTCGCGGTCGAATTTAGGGACAGACAAGCAGTGAAGAAAGCGAGTAATGGAGCCCTAAAAATCTTCCTTCCTAACGCGCTTTAGGGAAACGGAGGATCCTGCGGTATCCTTGCGGACACCGCTGAATGAAGGGAAAAGAGGCTGTTCCACACAGTGAGCTGCGTAAAAAATTCCAGTATAGGGATATCTGGAAACAGTTACTGTGGGCGACTCTCGACACAAAAAGTACACGTCGCGTGGACGTTCGAAGGGTGGTGGGACAACCCTTCAGGGAGCTGGGGGAAAGGAAGCAACTTGGGGATGAAGTTACCTCTAAGGCAACGGTGTCACGAGAGTTCGATAAAAAAAGAGTAGGGGGTTGTTTCTCAGTAATCGTCGCCGCGAGCGAGTTCTTATAGTCCATGGAACTTTGAATGGGGGAAACGAGGGAAAATGTGCCAAGGGGGTGGGAAGGCTCCGTCCTCGAGGCAATCGTAAACCGGCCTAGACGTGAGGCGTTTACTGGACAGGACGGGGAGGGCTGCTAAGATTCGACGGCAAACTAAACACCTCAAAAAGGTGAAGGGGAACTTACCTAACACGATGGCTTACCGCCAGGGAAGAGACGGGACATATAAAAGAAACGGAGGAGTCATGAATTTAAAAGCCGCACGCGAAATCAGCTTGAGGAAAGCGTAGGGCCACTACTTTCGAGGACCGAGAGGGGGAATCCGAATTCGGGAAAACAGGGGGGCACCATCGCATGCAATGGAGGGGCGGGTTAGGTAGGGGCCTTGGTAAACGGCCGGGCCCGGGACCAAAAATACTTGGACAACGAGAGCGACACTAGCTAAGGCATCTACAGGAGGGGAATCAAGAAAAACTAAAAAAAGAAAAAGTCAATGGCCAGGCCAGACAGGGGTGGGATACTTCACATTCACCCTAGTAGAAAAAGAAGGCCCGTCTCAAAAAAAAGGAATCGACCGGGGACTCCCTTGAACCCTCTCCAAAGGGCTAGAACAAAGTGGCGTCGCGAAATGGGGCACGGTTTAGCCTGGAGGAAGGGTGGCTACTGCTGGCGGGGACGCCAGACAGCAGCACGAGAACTGTCATTCCACGCGGCTCACGAAACACGAAAGAATGTAGGGGAGGTATGGTCGGGGGGAAAAACCGGAAGACAAATTCACAATGATATCGTCGGGAGAAAAAGAAGCGAATTGGGGAGAAACCAGGGTAGCGAACCCAACTTCTGTACCCCAATTCGGGTTCGGTTGAAACCAAAGTCCTCACGCCGAGACATTCACGGCGCACATACGTTCCTGCGAAGGTGTCACGCTTTGCGCTCACCTCAGGCGAGGGGGAAAGGCCGTGCTGAAAATGATCCGGGGACTGTCTCTACGGGTCTTAGCAAAGAAAAGCGATGTGCTGAGAGGTCGTCGAGCAAGGCGATAGTAAAATCTAACGTACAGAGACTAAAGGGTCTATAAGGGACCAGGGCGACAGTTTAACGGAACAAAGAGAGAGGGGGGACACTACCTGGATAACAAGCTCTGGCCGCCTCGCACATGATGGCCGGGCTTGGGAATGTAGGTAGTTCGCAGGGCCGCCGGGACGCGGCGTTAAGGGGAAGGAGGAAAATTCACTCTCAAAGAGGAAGTAGCAGCGCATGCAGCACACCCTGGCGAAAACGTGAAAACTGAAGGAAAGAAGACATTTATGGACAACGCCGCATTACAACGAAATAGCAAGGGAAACAGGGTTTACTGTGGGGCCGAGAGGAAGGCGTACGCGTGAGCCCAAGAGGACGAAAGGCTTAAGGGGGAAAAAACTTAACTTAACTTGGGCTACAAAGAACAAAAATTCTTTGACTTTACCCCTAAATAAAAGCCGATCAGAGAGCCAATGAGTTTTCTGAGAATGTCGGCGAGAGCATATCGAAGGGGGGGTGCTGGGGTCAAGGGAGGGACCACTGTCGTGAGCAAAGGGGTCAAAACCTTGTCGGAAGAAGCTGCCGGGCCAGTTTTACGAAAGGTCGCTTCCCTGCTCACGTCGTCAGCATCGCGGTGAACAGACAGGGAGAACTTTATCTAGAGAAAACAGGACCTACCACGGGAAAAGCCTAAACCGGGCACCTTTAACATAAACTCAAGCGGTCCTCGTAAGAAAAGTAAAGATTTCATCAAGGGAGCGCGAACGAGAACCAATCGAAAAGAAGCGGAGCGTCAATCGTTGGCGAAGTCGATGCTTCTTGGTCCAGCGCAGAGGGTAAAACCCAGACAAGTAATATATGCTGCAAGAGGCCAGAGACGAATAGAAAGCGCCAAAGCGAGATGAACGGGGGCATTCGCAGTTCTGCTCCTTCCTACCTCGGACGGGAAAAAAACTCACCAAGTCGATAAAAAAACACAAGACTGCTCGCTCAAAGTACGACAATTCTTTAGGGACCGGTGGAAGGTCGAAACGTCTTTTAACAAGGTTAAGGCAACGGGAGCTATGTGTCTTTTAAAAACTACAAACGGTGTTAAATATGCGCATCTTCAAAAGGCAATATGCGGTGAACTGAAAGCTTCAGAACAGAGTTCCGAACATCTACGCCAGCTACGTATCATCATCGAAAACACCAAACATTATTCTTAGGGAAAAAATATACTTCTCAAGAGGCGGGCACGCTGAGAAGCAAGTTGTGGTAGGAACCGCGATTTGCCGCGGGTCGGGAACTGAGGGTATATTCCTCAAAGTTTCTATAGGAAGGCTAGCCGGTGGGGGCGAACAGCACGGTTGTCACCGAAATGAACGGTCCTGAACGCACGAAGGGAGGGAAGCAGGTGAAAAAGAACGAGGAGTGTCGCGGCAGGGACACCTTGGTGCCATAGAGAGTAAACATTGCTTAGTCATCTCGCTCGAGTCTAGGAGATCCATCGCCTCTCCAAAAATACCCGGCACCTCTCGATCACATGGTCTTGGTGCTTCTCAAAAAACGAAAGGGTAAAAAGCCCTTGACGACGCGACTATCCTGCTATCTCGGGTTCAAGGGAGGAGGATAGGGCTAGTCCTTTCGGAGAGGAAGACAACTTTACTAGAGTGGGGCAGCTAAAACGACCTTTTTGAGATGGATGACTGGCCGCAGTGAGATCGGGGATATGACCGTAAGGAAAAAAAGTGAGGGGACATACGGAAAGGGGGCAATTGCCGGGGGAGCACAGAGCCTTGACATGACAAAACTGGCTGGCCAGGTGTATCACTGCCTGAAACCCAACCAAATTCACTGAGGGGATTCCAAACCGACCAGAGAACCTGAGATCTGAAGGATCTACGACGAGGAATAGAAGCATGCGAGGAATGATGCTCGTAGAGGTCGAGTCCACGATCAACGAAGGTGGGGGGGGATGCATACCCATGGGGAACAAGTCCTCCTAGGGTCGTCCTGATGGGGAGACTTCGGTCTCAAACTTGGGAGGGACCGTATAAGGGAAATTAACACCCTGGGAAAAGGGGTGGATGACTGAACGACGGGGTAACCATGGAGGACTAACGTTAGATTAGGGGAATTCAAGGGGGGGGGGGCCCATGAAGGAGTCAGCGCTTTTAGAATAGTTTGAGAGGCTAACTGTATAATGGAAGTTCCGAGCGCCCATACTTTCCCTAAACCGATAACCATCACCCCCGGGGAAAAAACCGGCGGCTCGGCACATCTAAGGAGTCCTCGAAACGTGGGATCCAGGTCTCACCAGCGAATGACTGAAGAGGGTCTGAGGATGAAAGTTCCACTAAGAAACAAGCAGTGAGGGAGCAGGTAGAGGAACGAGAAGGCGACGCTGGAGACAAAGATGAACGGACTGGCAGCAGCGCAGAAAACCGTAAGGCCGACCCGAAGAGGACAAATCTGAGTCTCACTTCTGAAAAGGAGAGGGAGCAGTAAAAATAGACGAAAGACGGGGAACAGTATGAGGGGCTGTTAGTGTCCCAAGCTTTGAACGAACAAGGGGGGGGAGTGCGGCAGGGTCAACTCCCAAGATGGACGGGAAAGTATTGGGTTCGAATGCGGGGTGCACCCCGGAAAGGGGGAAGTATCAGGGAAAAAGTATCGGGGCGGGACGCCGGACCTGTAACGGTGGACCGTCATACAGCAAAATCACCATTAACTGACGGGGTTCGGGGGGAGAGCGAAAAGCGGTGGGGCGAGCTCGCGCCTTCGATGCGCGTCCGGCCATACAGGCGAAGAAGATGGAAACAACATCCTAAAAGAGCCAAGCGCGAACATTCTGGCATAACACACAGAAGAGCAGGGAGAGGGTCCCTTTAAATTTCTGCCAGTTACTCGTCGTAACCCCGACGTGGAAAAGGAATCGGGGGAGTTCTGGAAAGCCGTTAAAAGTCTCCGGCTATCTTTAAGGCCACCTACTTACACCGTTTTGCAGGCTGAAAGGACTTCTACGAGCTCTTTACTGGGAGGAATACATCCCGTGCGTCCTTCTAGAGTGTGCTAATCGAAAACAACGTAGTGGCGGCGCCCCGCCTTACAAAGGCCGCATCGTACTCACTCCAGGAGGGGGTGCTATTGGGGAGAGAATTCTTAGAGCCTGGTTACCTCAATTGGATTAACGTCGTTTCAGGGACAGTAGGACGTCAAGATTCGGAGAAAGGGGCGTACTTGAAGCATTTAAACGCCGAGAGATTGTTGCACGGCTGACCTGCCGCTCGGGAGCGAGCTGTAGGTCAGGGGGAAATCGGGAAGAGGTACATTTGCAAAAGAGGATTAATGGAAACAAACAGCCACGAAGTGAATACACCGAACGACGTATATTCGGGAAGTAAAAGACTGATGAGAGATCCTGAAAAAGTCATCACGGACCGGGCTCGATACACCCTTCAGCCGTTCCATTGAAGAGACGAGGGGAGAGCGGCTGCATGCCTAACGACTGAGAACGACCGCAAGACGCTAAAACTAACTTCTCACCAGACAACGTGGTTAAATTCGCGTTCCCCTTCATTCTCACCCAAGGCAATATCCCTTCACCAGGAATCCCCTGACGGGGTGTCCAAAATCACGGATAACGTCCCGTGAGACGGGTCGTCGCATGGGGGAGACCGCGAGCACATTCACCTTTCTAAGGGGGAAAAAAAAATTCGAAGGAAAAGTCCCGCAGGAAATCAACCAGTAGTGGTCAGCCAGGAAAGTCTTGGAATCTCAAAAGGACCAAGCGTGGTCAGAAAGTAGAAATCCGAATAATACATACGAATGCCGGAAGGCAGGATGGCAATGGATGGCGCAAAAAGAAGGTCTTGGGAAAATGGCTGTCGGGGACTCCGAGGGGCATCAGACAGCGTCAGGCTGTAAACAAAGAACTTACCGCAGCTGTGAAACTCTCAAAGAAATCGAACACTCGAAAACATACTTGCGGAGAGGGGGGCACGCGCCGGGTTTCCAGGTTCGAGGGGAATCCACCGAACGGCATCGGGAACGCTTCGACGTTAAAAAGTAACAGACAAAAGGGAACGGGGGGTTACTGAACCCCGGTAACCAAGAGAAAGACGAAGAGCGACAATTACTCAGGGCGTTTCGGGACCGCCAACCTATAGGACAAAAGGGCGAGAGACATTTCTGAACTCCTCCGACAAGTGGTGAAGTGTCGAGCCCGAGAACGGCGAGCGGGGGCGTCACTTCGCCGTTCTCGGGAGAGAAACGCGAAAAGTCAAACCTTTTCTTTCGTAGGGGAAAACCAAACTATCGTGAGCTGCGGAGAACGAGAGACCCCGAAAGGGGAGCCACTGCCACGATCTACGAGGGAAATAAAAGACTCACAAAATCGGGGAAGAAAAACTGTGTCCTAATATCAGACGGGCGGAGCATTAGTGCGGCGCTTTCCCGCGAGGAGGAACTCCCTGAAAGACATTGTGCATCATCTCAGCTCAAAAAGAGTACGAAAAGGGGCTAGAGATTAAGGAAAAATTACGCTGAGGGGATCTACTCGAGGGGGAGAGAAGCAATACCGCGCGGCCATCGACGCGAGGCCTCGAACAACATGGGAAAGCCAAAGGTGGGGACTTGGATCATTCAAACTATAGCGGGTAGTCGCGAGGGTGTGCAGTCTCGAGCGCATCCCCCATGCCGCTGTGGTCAAAACCAAGCCAGGTTTTTCCTTAGAATGGAAGGACCTCCGTGCAACGCGCGATACCAACGGACTCGAAACGTCTATCGAGAGGGTACTTACAAAACGTCGGCGGCGCGCCTCAATAGGAGGTTGCAAAAGGGAAGTGATCTCTTTCTCAAGGGTGTAAAAAACGACTGAGTCGGCAAAAACTCCTAGGTATACGGTGGGCGAAGGAAAGGAAGAAGGTCGAACGGAGGCAACGCGCTAAGACGAAAAAGGACTATGACCGGAGGGGGGAGAACGACTACCTTTACCAGGAGCGTGGGACAAAAAGAGTCCCGGGAACAGAACTTTTAAGCGGAAGAGGGACCCAGCATCGTGAAATGTGGGAAGAATTTTGGGGAAGGGGGTGCGGCGGACAAAGAGATCCGAGCAGCATTCAACCCGGAGTCTATGGCCATCCACGCCATCAGAGAAAAAAGGAAGGAGAGGGTAGGGAAGCTTATAAGAAGGAAATGCACGGGCCACGCAGCGCTGGAATCCACGCTTGGGCGATGCGGGGACGTTAAAGGCGACTGGACCGGGTTCTCCACATGGGGCCGGCCCTCCGGACACCGTGTCATCGGAGCTCCGTGGGGGTGGACCCCGTCCAGGAAAGGGCTAAACGGGGTGGCGAAGGAATGGACCGCAGAATGTCACGCCAAAGTGGGAACCACGATCGAATCGAGGTCGGTTCGCTTTTACAATATTGAGTCTCCTGCTTCAGGAAGAAAAAAGAGCGTCCGCCAGGAAACTGTGCGGCCGCGAAAGGCAGAGAAACGGGGGAATGGCTCCGTCCCTAGCGGAGAGAGGGCGGGGGGAGAGCATCTAGGTCGGAGGTCAAGCTTGGGAGTTCGGTGCTGCAACGGCCGCGATTAGCCACTCGACACGAACTCAGGAACGCTTCTTTTAAAAAGGAACCAGATCGAGGAGGGGGCGAAAAAAAACTTTATCCAGTTGAAAAAGGGAGGCGGCAGGAATGAATGTCGAGGAAGCCGGAAAAGAATCTGGGGCGGCTTCGATGAAACGACTTGACGAAAAAGCGGGGCCCGTAGCGCGCGTCGGCACCCATCGACTCGACTAATGGCGTGCTGACGCGGAAATCTGGACCACTCCGGCAGAGCCAACTCAAAAAGTTCGAGAACCTAGCCATGATAGCACTGGGGTGGAATCCCTAAAAACGCTTAGGTGAAGGGGGTCATTGACCCAGAACACGTGTTCGGCAGGTCTTACTTCGGACCGCTTCGGCGTACATAAGACGGAAAGGAATCTGACAGTCCAGCAGATTGCATCGTATGTGTCTTCTATTACTTCAGCCCCGAAAAAAGTTCGATCAACCTCCCAGGGAGGGCGAGAAAAAGGGTGAAAGATGGATCTTCTTTTGAAACCCTGGTCTGGCGCAGGACACGCTCTCTTATCTCCTCCTACGCCGCGAGCGGTGACATGACCACAGAGAAGTTAAAACACTGGAAACCATCATTGAAAGGGGTATTTCTTTCGGAAGGGGAAACGCCGGGCGGCGCGTCAACTCGGAATCGCGGCGAGACCGCAGAAGGGGTCAAGCAGGAGAGGTACACACTCCTTTACGGAAAAAAGCGGGTCAGGAACCAAAAGCCGGCATCACGCGGGCCGAGATCACGCTGGCGAGAACAGCCACATCCGTCAGGCTTTCGGCGGATCCGCGTTGCCTCCCGCGGCGCGGGAGCACAAAGGATGGGTTACGAAGTCCGTCCTGTGCGCGTCGGGTCCCGGAAGCTGCTCGATGGACATTTCGTGGAAATCTTGAGGGAAGGCTAATCGCGGCTCGCGCGCTCAAGCCGGGGCTCTACTGGTAACAGCTCGAGTTGAAAAGGTAGCGCCAGACCTGAACTTAACGAAATGGAGAGGGTGCAGGGGGGATCCCACTGGAGGAAAGTGCCAGCCTCAACAGGATTGTCAGGAGCCGGGTAAACTTGGGGTTCTTTGAGGGGGGGGCACTTCATTGTCCTGAAAATCGGGAAATTGATTCCACGGAAGGGCGGTCATATAAAGTAGGAAACGCGCACCTGCCGGCAAAAATCATGAAAACAGAAGGAGCAAGTTCCCATAAAAGAAAAGGAGTCGAATGCGCAAGGAAAACGTCGTGAAATCGTCAAGGCACCCTGTTTTTACGCGCGATAAACGTTCAGAAGGTGGGTGTCTTGGAATACCGTCAGGATTCGATATTACTAAACTATAAAAGTGGGGCTGAATACAGAAAAAGTCGTGGATAGGGGAAAGGCACCTCTAAATGAAGAATCAAAAGAAAGAGTTCGTCATCACTTAGGGTCTAAAGCATATCGAGGGGGGGGGGGGGGCTTTTCAGGTAACAATCGGGGAACCAGTTGTGCAGGGTGAATCATTTCACACAACCAGAAATTGACTTAAATGCGATGCCTCTAACCGAGGTCATCGATCTGAGGTGGAGAGAAGGATTCTTCCAGGGGAGGAAAATAAACCAAAGTCATCTCGCACCTGCGCAGTTAACCCCTTAACCCCCGGCGTTGAGACGGACGGAGAGGCGTAAAAGAAAAAGGAATCAGATCGTCGAAGAAAAGAAAAAACAAGACTCATCTGCTAAGAAGGCGTTGGTTGCGAGTCGCATTTCTGTTGCACAGGGCACCCAAAAGGGAGAGAGAGGCTTAAACCTGGTGGGCAAGAGGAGAAGGAAATCTCGTACGGAGAGCTACTAGCGAAGATTAAAAGATTACTAGAGAAAATTATCCCCAGGGGGGGACAAAGAGTACAACGGCATAGCTCACGGCTCGCTGCAGGGCGGAATGAACTTTGGACTTTTCTCACCGTAGACGCACGTCGGGCCCAGCCGGCCGTGGACTAGGTGATGGGTTGGGATATAACACTTGTGGGAAGCTCGACCGACACGAGGCAGATCTGCAGTTAAGACTTCGACCAGCGTCCAACAAGAACTCGAACTTCTAAGATGAGAGGAAAAAACGTAGGAGGAAAGTCGTCCTTGGAGTAGGGGGCCACAAGGGGTATTCGATGGTCTTTCACAAGAGATCTGAGGATTGAGGGGGCGCGCAGTGGGGGGGTTGTAGATCCCCAGCACTCAATCAAGAAGGCCGGGCAGTGGCGACACCTGGGGTGGGAAGAATTCACACGTTCAAGGTAACAACCTAAAAGAGAAAGGCCAGTCGTCTCCGCTCACCACCCTTGGTAAGGGACGTCACAGCTACTCACGCATCTCGGAGACCAAAAAGGAATCGATCTAATACGTTCCTCGAATAAAAACCGCTCAGTCATCTCTATAAACGGGAGGACGATCTGCGAAAACAACTCGCAACCTGGATTGACGCCACGTGGGAATCAGGGATTAGGAGAAGACGCGTGGCGTCGTGAGTCGAGACGCTTCCTGGTTGGAGAGGACCGCCGCCGTCATCGAAACAGCCGGCGGGTGGTCCAGGAGGAACTCGAAGGTGTAAGGGGGGAGGGAATGGTAGCCGTAATTGCGCCCGTCTGTGGTCTTTCTCGAACAACGCGATGATCGGGAGACGGGCAGAACCTTGAACAGAAAATTGCTTCCGTAATAAAAGGAGTCAAGCAGAACTAACGATACTTGTTCTAAGGAAAAAACGACCAGCCACCCCAGGCGATCTGCGGCGAGCAAGGTGCCGACTCACTTTGAAAGGGGAGAGCTTAGGAGGAAAGCAACCACGCGCTTGGAGGGGATGCAGCATGCAGGCAAGTGAATTGCGTCCCAGCGACTAAAAGCGATCAAGACCAACTTCTCGGAAAGAAGAATATTCCACGAAAACCGGGGCCGGTGGGAAGAATACGAAGGGGAAATGGAGCAGTCGATACATGGGAGCGGGGAAAAGGATTCACCGGGGCAAATAAGGTTGTGGGGGAGGAATGAGGCGCGGCGGGAATCAAGGGGCCGTTCACAAGAGACACCGCGGCAGGCCAGCCACGAAACCACACACAAAGAACCAAAGGAAGAAAATAAGTTTCTCTGAGGAGGCGTATGCGTGTAAGGGCACAACAATGGGACACCTTCGTCGCTCGTCTGCCGTCCACTCTACCTGTACCGGGATCCCACAGTCTGTGAGGGGGGAGAAAGACTATATATCTCGGAGGGAAGATCCGGCCTACTGTTCGAAGCTTCCTGACCGCTAGCCCGGAAATGATAGACAATCTGGTCGCACAACGTAAAACGATGGATCTCAAATCCGAGGACGACGCGACGAGGTTGGCTCCGCCAAACCGTAAAAATCTAGCTTTCAGTACCGTGTGGAAAAAAATATTGGGTTACTAATTATGGGGGAAGAATAAAGGTCTTCTCAAACAATTGTGAAAAAATGGGCCTCAGATCTGGTGAATGCCGACGCCCTTTAGATGTGTACCGGCGACAGCAAGAGCACCTTCAGTCTTTTTCTGGTTGAGTGACTGCAACACGCGGGGGTCAGTCAGAGGAAATGTGCGATAAGAGAGCGGGTTGCATGTAACGCCATCAGCGGTCGAAAAGAATCAAACGTGAAGCTGTTTCAGGAGAAGAAACCTCAGGGTTTTGATCGCCCTGGTCATCGCTTCGCCAGGAAACGCCGGGAAACTTTCATTAAAAAATGATGTCGGGACTTGCAAACGGGAGAAGTTTGACAAATATCTCATTGTTAAAGGGAAAAAGACGCACCGGGGTGCGGAGGCGCAGACATTGAGGAATTCGGAGTCTGGGAAAAAAAAATCCCTTCGCGAGCAGCTCGGGGTGCGATAGCAGACCGATTTTCTTGCAGGAACAGCCTGCTGTTGAACAGGAAAAGGAACATCAAGCCATTCTATATGGGAGAGGGGGGGGCCTACTATGAGGGGCGCAGCCGGAATTGCCAACAACAGTTTTCTAGGGGAATCGTGGGTCGGATAGCCGCAAGATGATTTCCGCGTAAGGGAAATGACCATGAATGAAGCCGCCGACTTGGGTCCATGCGGAGTGTAATCCCGCACGAGGGGAGGTTAGGCTCGGGACAGCAGCGGTCCTTAGTCGGTTTCCAGTGCCTAACGCAGAAAAAGAACGACAACGATCTTTATAAAACTACCTGGAGGTCGACAGAAAGATCTGATAGAAGGAACTGCGCCATTCACAGGCAGCGGACCAGGGCCGCGGCTCAACCGTCAACCCGCCGGGCTGAACTAGGACTGAGCTGAGTCAGACTAAAGGAAACACCCATCACAGGGAACATGGAACGCACTTATTCCGACGGGGGGGGGACAACACAAAACACGTTGAGGTGGAACAGGTAGAAAGTTCCCTTCTCTGAGCTCCACCCGTTTTAACCTGTAAACAGGGGACACCATGTGAAAAGGAAGGGCACCCACGTAGAAGGACCCGCTAGTACAAGGGGGGAGAGAAGCCCGTAATGTTTAATTCCCCTTAAAACGACCGTGTTGTTCCAAACCCGAAGCGTCCACATGGAGTTTCAGAAAAAGGCTTCCAGAAATGAAGCCGACCTCTGGATTTGACGGGTGAGGAGGTATTATCCGAGAGGGAAAGAACAGCGTCTAGGGTGGTGAAACTTATTCAGGTTTCAGTTGGGAGGGTAGGCCATTTCCGAAGATGCTTGACTGCTTTAAGGGGTCCGCGGATCCCCTTTCTCCCGTCTGGCTTCGGAAACACGCGTCCACAAACCGAAGTGGAATAAAGCCCGCATACTTCCTGCAAAACGGGTGATACCTTACTACGCGGGTTGGCTACAAGGGCGTCGCGACGAACGAGCGGCATCCGAACGGAGGCTACGTGGGAGAGTGAAGGCAGAACGGCGCGGAGTCGCCTGCCCCCTGGGAACCGAGGAGGACGAGAAACACGGCGAAGAGTAAGCAGGACAAGGTACTCTGGGAGTCCACCACTCAGCCAAGGCGAGGTAGATTAGAGGTCCGACAGAGATACTGTGTCTTTGTGAACCAACCATTGGTTAAACTAGAAATAAAACGGTCTAGCAACCCGACGGGCAGCCATCCACGGAAAAGTTAAAAGCACGGAGGAAGCGAAGATCAAAAACGGGACAAATGGTGAGGTCGAACCAGCTATCGATTGCGTTATATGCGGCCCGTCCACTGAAGAAAGACCCCCGAATCGACCAAACTGACCAAACGCGGGATCGACTTCGCCTGCCGTAACCTGGCTCCATCGTGGTGAGCAGCAATGACTGACGGCTAAAGAGAGGGGCCTCTGTTTAGGGTCTGCTCACAGCGATTAGAACGGACCTACGTACAGTGTGCC
>Ga0179591_1262824_pt1 | contig 13135 bp, 10 predicted proteins | sample CZOMad2_1_08_16f_FD_182891 | JGI IMG/M metagenome (GOLD analysis project Ga0179591, IMG submission 182891) | Vadose zone soil fungal communities from Angelo Coast Range Reserve, California, USA - CZOMad2_1_08_16fungal (PacBio error correction) | ecosystem: Environmental > Terrestrial > Soil >...
CCTAGGGGAGGAAGGAAAATTCGGAATATTGACAATGTGAAAGGTAACCCATAGAACTGCAAAAGAGGGATGATGCTGAAAAGCAACGGAACGATCAGGCTTATCAGTTCGGTGAACAACTACACTTACAATCCACTGAGTAGGCAGAAAAAAAGTGCAGAGAGGGTCCTGACAGCCTGTCTTATCTAGGACCATGGCGGTCGAAAGGGCCTAATACTCGACGTAGACTGAAAAATGGAAGACAAACGCGGAGTATAATAAGGGTTATGTCAAGCATAGGCGGGTCAGCTCAGGGGTCTCTTATAGGTCCCCCATTAGCTAGGTTGGGGACTAGAAACGGCAGGGCAAAACCGAAGTGCACGCTTTAGTTCTTGGATAGGAGAGCACTTTACCTCTTATACATCTTCGGTGAACCCACGAAGAAAGTGAGGAAAGAAGGGCTCTGAGAAATAGAGACAAAAACTTATCCTGCCAATCCTCGTTGGGGGCTCACCACTTGGGAAAGCCTTGGACAACCAGGAAAAGGCAGGGGGGGAAGAACCGTGTGACTGTGGAATACGTCAGACTACTAGCTTTAACGATCACCGAGGGGGGGGGAAGCCTGTGTGGATGCTGAAGCCACTGTCGTGTTGAAATAGGGAACCGGCGAGAGGAAAAAGCGGGGAAAGCCCTGGACGAGGCGGGTTATCAGAAAGGGAGGGGGGCCTAGAACTCGGGCAAAAGGTGTGGAGTCAGCTCCACGTTAAGAAAGTTAATTGAGGAAGCAGACAGTCTTTAGGCTTTGGTGCGCACAGGCCAGGCTCGCAGGAAGCAAAGGGCGAACATGACGGAATAATGCATGAATCTTTCTGAGGGATCATCTAGTAGAGCCTGCCGAATTTGAACCCAGACAGTGCAAGCGGGAAGGGGGAAAGGGAGGTCCAGGGGGGGTTTTTTGTAGTAACTTAACATGTGGGCTCTGTACCAGCTTACCTTGCTAGCGGCCAGAAAAAAGGAAGAACTACAGAAGGGGGCATCCGGGACACTATTTCGCCAAACCGGGTGGGGATCTAAAAAGGAGACAGGTCTTACGGACGGGGGGATCGCTCTTGCCGGGAAAAAAAGGAAAGGTGAACGCGCAGGAAAGCGGGGGGTACGCTATGAGGAGCCGAAAGGGGCACGCGCAGGAGGTTCCTTCTTGGACACTCTTCTCATCGGGAGGAGGGCGACGCTGAAAAAAAGAAAAAGAAAACAGCGTGACGACAGAAAGCTGGAACCGAGGGTCAGCTGCGGACTAGGGGTTCCGGGAAACGCTTGGCATGAGTCCTTTACTCAACTAACCCCTGATACGGCGCGGAAGGGAGAGAAGGGGGACTCAGGGGATACAACCCGAGCTCGAGTTAGGACTGGGAGGGATAAAAGATTCCAGCTCAAGAGTTCGTACCGCGTAAAAAAGCAAAACGAAAACGGGGGCCAGCAAAACAGAACCAGAGTACTGGGAAACTCTTGTTTTAATTGCGGGAAGTAAGGAAGCAAACTTGCACTGGTTCTTTACTTCCTGAGGGAGAGGGAGAGTTTGTCAGCAGATGGAGGGAGCCGAGAACATCCCCCGAAGGTTGACAGGGGGGAAAGGCAACGGGTTCAAGAGGTTGGAACGGGGGTTTCCTTAGTTTGGACCGAACGGCTGCTACGCTGAAGGAAAGCAAGGGGTCCAGAGAACAAGAACTGGAACTCGTCCGGTCGCCGTCAATGGGGGTGGAAGGGTCATGACTTACTTTTTAGTCTAAATAGGAAGGGATGAAAAAAGGGGGGCCAAAGGGCGCAGTGGGGCGGGCCCGAGGGGGGGGCAGACACTTAATTTTTAAAAGAGCGTAGGGTCTAAGGAAAGGCTATTCGTTTTCCAGCAATAAAGGCCCCCGCAGGAACGGCCATAAAACGAAGTGAGTAGTTGGTGTCAGGGTAAGAGGCTATTCGTAAACGACCTGAGGGACCTCCAATCGCACTACCCTTGTACTACGTGTGAAAAGCGCCGCACAGGGGGATACAAGACTACTTAGTCTGATCTCGTTTTCCGGGATGTAGGAGTGGGAAAGATGACTTTCTCCTCATTGGGAGGGGGGGAAAAAGGTTGTTAAAAAAAATGGGGGGTGGACTCGATTGGACAGGGGGGGGGTAGGTTCGTCAAAGCAATGAAACTCACTTACGTTAAGCCTGGATGGGCCGAGTTAACAAGAAGTAGGGGGATTTCTTTTCAATGGTACGTGGAACGGAACAACGAGGTTAGGATAAGACATCATGGACGGGGAAGGGCGATGCGAAGGGAGTTTCCGGAGAGGTACTACCCTGAGTAAAAAACTGAAGTAGACTCAAAAAAAAAAAAAACGAGGTTTGAAAAAAAGAATCCTTCCTTTCGTCAACTCAAGGGGGGGCAGGGGGGGGATAGGTACCACCCGATTAAGGGAAAAGAAGGGACTCCCAAGTCCATTAAAGATTCCTTCGAAGGTCTGATAACATTTCACATCAACTGCCAAAAAGAACCGGTCGGAAAATGGAAGGGAAAGGAGAGGACCTGGAGTACGGGGAAAAAACTGAAGTTCATCGTATACAAAGTTAACGAAAAAACTCCGGGTCCTGAACGGATCAACTTAAGGGGGGTCGAACCTGGGAGAGGTCCGGCAATCGGCGTAAAAAGGAACCCGCGAACGTAGTCATCTTCTTTAAAAGTTGGAAACAGGGATTCACCGAGGCTAACATCTGAGGAGTTGGGGACTGGGGGGGAGCGGTGTATGGGCCTAAGGAGTGTTTCACGAGAAGGCCACGGCTTATCACTGAAAAATACTCAGCCAAGGAAAAGCAAATGCGAGGCAGGGGGGGGGGGAAGGGGAAATTTTAGTGTATGAAAACTCACCAAAAGCAACTTTACAATACTAAAGGGAACAACTTAAGTACGACGGATCAAAAAGAAGGGAACGGCCATAACTCCCTCGTTTTCATTACGTTTTTTAAGTCCATTGACGTATGACCAAAAACGTCCGATGAGGAAACGCCTTTAAGGGGGGATAAGGCCTGTCCGGAGGCTTCCAGGGGTTTATATGAGGGAAAGACTTCATCTATACTGGTTGCTTCTCAAAAAATCCGGACACCACCGTGACCCGAAAAGCGTCAGGGGAGGTCCACGTCATCATTTTTTGGGCCTGAAGACGAAGGAGATCCAGGAAAAAAGGACTGCATTAGGAACAACTCAGGAACTTCCCCGACCATTGGCCGAGGCTACTTAACAGGGAAGGACCCTTTCAAAGGTAACGGAACCAACTTTCGACTTTTGCTTAAAATCTGAAAGGAATCTTCCCTAGAGTAGTTCTAAAAAAGAGGGTATCCCGAAGGAAAAGCAACGGACTTCCGGGGGGGGAAGACGCTGACCACGGAGGGGGCTGATCTCCCACCGCCAGAGATTTTTTGTATGTTGCTTTCCAAGGACGGCAGGCATCCAAGCGGAAAGAGGCCGCCAGGATTCAGGAAAAGAAAGGTAATTGTCTTTAACCAAGTCGGGGGAGTCTTTCAATCGCGCGAAAGGCATCAAAGTGCCGATAGAATATGGAAAACAGGAACGAAATCGGGAGGCACTATGAACCGGGGGCTCCACCGCATGAAACTAGAGGGATTTCTCCGGCTGAAATCGCTAGGAAAAAAAGCAGGGAAAGGCAAGAGAGAAGTCAGTCAAAGGGACTTGGTTAAATGGTGGTAGAGGGATTCCCAGAGAGCTGTTATTTACTAGGGTTACTTTCATATGTCAATATCAATTCAGATGGGTTAGCCAATCACAATAGAAACAAGGATCGAACATAAGTGGACAGGTCACGGGCTTTGTTTAAACTGTTGCATCTGCTAAGGATATCATATCAGAAGGCAGGGAGATGTGGAAGGGGTCATGTTTCGGGTAACGAGAACTTCGAGACCTTCCTCTGTGGGGACTAACAAAAGGGGCCTTGGGACGCACACATGACTAGTCCGGGGAGGTAACCGTGGAGGTGGAGAAGGGACGGAAGGGTCGGCCTCGAGGTTCTACGCGTTCGGGCTAAAACGGCGTAAAGTGGGTCCCAAAAATATAATCTTTACAGATCTCCGGTCACCGTCACAAGAAGGGGGATTCCTAGACAACATGAGACCGACCAACGGACCTTGACAGGACAGCTCTTTCGCTAGTATCGTAAGAAACCAGCATGGAGGTATCAAGACCGGAAAAGGGGAAAAGGCTCGGGGTGTCAAAGAAAAAAAAAGTGAAGAGAACAGGTAGTAATCTTAGCCTTCGTCTTTCCTCTAATTGGTGACCTTAAGATAGTCACACAAAAGAAAAACAGGAAATGAGCGATCAGCTCTATGGGGAAAAGCCTAGGGATCCGTGGTCCTCATCATCATCACCTAGGTCCTTTCGGCCAGGGAATCCATCTAGCGGGGGGGGACAAAGAGGCAAGCTGCCCCAAAACGAAGGGGGGGGAGAAGTGGGGTCACTAAGGAGATTGGCGGAAGGAAGTATAACTTATAGTTTGGTCCAAGGAGTTCCGTGGGTCGAAGGAGGTAATACTCGAGGGAGAGAGGGGGACACCGCAAAGCTCCGCAGCGCAACTCAGGGATAGAACGACGGAAGTTTGGGACCGGGGGCTGGCTGGAGGGGACGAGCCCTTAGCCTGATCGGGGGAAAAGCGGTAAAGCGCACCCTTTGTGACTCAGAGGGCTTGGTCCCGTACGTCCCAAATTGAAAGATAGCCCCTACGGAGATATCAAAAAGGGAGGAAAGGGGGAAAAAGAGAGATAAGAGTTAGAAGATTCGGATTGGGACGGAAAACCTCATCTGTTACTAATAGGGATTGAGGTCATAGTCCTTCCTATAGTGGAGAGGGATAGGCACTCAAAAAAACGAACTAATTCATATATCGGGAGGTTGCATGGAAATCTTAAGGGACCGGGGAAAAATCATTGTCTTCTATATCATCGGAGTACCTCAGTTCTAAAGTACAGACACGAAGGAGGGGCCAAGTAGAATACGTTCTCTAAGGACGCCAAGTACTAACTAACTCTTTTCCGTCGGTCAGGCTGGAGAGGGTTCGGTCCTATCTAGAGTTCTCGCCTTCTCTTCCTTGAAAGTCGGGGGGGCTTACTAATGGACAACGTGAAAGGGAAAGGCAAGGAGGGGACACTTGTATTCTTGGTATCAGTGAAGTTAGCCTCATTATGAAGTAACCCAAGGCATGAGGGGGGGGGGGAAGCCTAGTCGAGGGGGGGCTACTCGACTTGAGAATCTACTCACGCCTAGTGGTCGCGCTTTACAACAAAACTGGGGCATCACCCAGAACCACCGCGGAGGGAGCCGGAGGGGACTGGAACTACAAAGTTAGAGTGAAACAAAAAAAAAAACCACCACCTTCAACTGCCCCACCGTCCAGCAGGTCTGAAAAAAAAGGGGGCAGGGTGGGGAATTGAATACTTTTGTGGGAAGGGGGAATGAGCTGTTCAATCAGAGCCCTTTCTCTTCCGTTTTAAAGAGACCCGTTATTAAGTCTACTCTCAATCGAAAGGCGGGCAAGCGCAAGGTAGAGGGGGGGGGGGGGGGTGTCCTGGTTATACTCGGGGGAGGACGTTTCAGCACTAAATGCGCATGCTCGACTGGCCCTACGTCTTCCAAAATATCCGAAGCGTGCGTTCATCTTTCAGAGATGCAGGAAATCAAAGGACGCGAGACGGAGGGATAAATGGTTCGATGAAAGGAAATTGGTCAACTTGAGAATTTCTCGGCTCACAAATGCTAACTTGCGCAGAAAAGGGGCATGCCAAACCTCGTCACGAGGAGAGTAGCCTGGACTGTCGCCACACCGGGTATCTTTTATTCGCAAGCCAGAGCAGGGCGGATCGAAGCGGTGCACGGAGGATGGGGAAAAGATCTGGGAACTTCTGCCCGCCTTGAGGGCTGCCGGTCAAATAATATAAAGGTCATCCTTTCTTTTCATGAGTTGAAATAAGGCGGGAGGAAGGAAAACAAGAGGCGGCTGATAGCTGGGGGGGGGGGGCGAGTGGGCCACCGGTTCGTACAGACAGCGTCCGGACTGGACCTCATACCTCTTCTTGTTCGGACAACCATTTTCTTACGCGGCCGCGGGCCGGACAGGAACTGCTGGTAGAATCAACTAAAAAAGAGACGGAAGCGGTCACAGAACAATTCAATTAGGACAATTCTCCTTTCTTGTCGCTGGAAGAGAACGCTGGCATCGAGATGCGAGAAAGTGCTGCGAGGGGACTGGGGGGGGAAAAAACAAGGGAATTTGGGCTTTATCCATTTGACGGGGGGCTTTCTCTCTTCAGGAAAAGGAAAAAAGTATAATGGGTACGGGACGTGAAGCTTGAGAACGGGAAGGGGCCCCCATGTAAAAAGGTTTGAATTTTTTTAAAAAATGAAAAAAGAAAAAAGAAACAAAAAAAAATTACTGTTTCTGACGAGGACATGCCAATCGCCTTGCACAAAGGTGGGAAAGGCTGAACCAAGCAACGAGTTGGGGGTCACGGGGGGGTTGTCCTGGATGTTGAGCCGAAAGTGGATGAGCGGGACTTCGGGTATCTGCAAGAATCCCCGCCAATGGGGGGGCCGAGGAATTGCTTTAGACTTGGAACAGCTGAACTTGTGACACCTAGCATAGGCGGGAGGGGGAACACCGGCCAAGAGGGCTGGGCCAAACTCTGTGTCTCTCCGGTTCCCGAAGTACTTTGTGTGTGTGTTCCCGGACGGTAAGGAGGGGTTGGACGACATCCATGATCCCGGCCGACTCCTCGACTTGAGAACTCCTTACCGTGAGGAGTTTTGTGCCTTCTACGTGGGGCCCTGATAGTTCCAAAAAGCCGGCGCCGGTCCCAGCACTCACTGGGCCGCTACCCTTCCTTATCCGCTGTTACATGAACCGTTTGCAGGAGACAAAACGTGGGCCGTTTAAATGGTGAGGACTTGGGGAAGGGGGGATGCCTATTCGTCTTGTTTCGCGGGTTCTACCGGTTAAGGAAAGAAGGGTATTGGGTGTGAACTTCACCGTTTTCTACATATTTTTACAGGGAGGTGGGTACTTCGAAAAGTTGGCGAAACCTGAGAAAAAAGGGCGAGGGTCGCCGTTGGGACAAATGTCCAACTCCGTTGATTCGGGGCAAGTGTGTAGGTGGGTCGAGGGTTCCAGTAAACTTTGAACCTTACATATTGTAACAGGGGGAACGTCCAATTAGAAGTAGGGGGAAAGGCGAAGAAATAAGAAACCCTCGGCTAGCGTGGAACCAAGAAGGAGAGAGACTCAACAAAAAACGGAGGGGCGAGGCCTACTGGGAAGTCTACGCACATTGGGAGGAAGAAACGCACCGCTTCAAAAAAAAGGGGACGTCAAAGGATGATGTAAGGGGCATCAGGAAAAAGTCTTCTCTGCGGCAACTTTACGCACCCTGCAACCGGCGGGGGGGGGGAAAAGGCTGTACCCTAAGGCTAACAACCTGCGTGCATTTCGCAAAGGTGACGTAGGCGCCACGAAAATAGAGAAAAAAAAAAGTGAGAAAACTCGGGGACTGGGGGAAAACGCTGAAAAGCGAACGTCAAGGAAAATCCAGGAGGGAGAAAAACCAGCTCAAAAGGGCTCCTTTTCTGGCACAACCTTGCGAAAAAGAGGGGGGCTGACACGCAGTCACCAGTGGTAAGGGGGCTCGCGGTGGATTCCTAATGGAGGGACTAACTATGCCATCTCGAAGAACGGACAACTCCGCGGGAAGCAAAATTGGGACCGGGGGGACTGTTCACCTGGGTAAACACCATAATTCTGCACCGGATAACATACTATCACAAGAACGGCCTTTCTACATCCCAGAGGGGGAAGGACAGCCTTCCCTAGGAATGAGGGGGGGGGAAACGACGGAAGAGGGAGAGGAACACCTTGAGGGTACACTTGGAAGTCTCAAAAACGGGTCCCCTTATAGTTCCTTCGGGGGGTGTAGTATGTAACTGACGACTTCGAAGGAAGCGTTTTAGCATTAAAACCGGGGGGGGGGACCCTCAACTCGAACGCTTCATCGGTTCAAATGCGTGGTACATGTTCAAAATAAAAGGAAACCCAAGCCAACTCGCAGGGACAAGGAGAACTCGGCTGAGGATAAACTGCCGAACCACAAGCTGCTTAGGATTACAGAGAAAAAATTAGTTTAAGCTACCTTTTTTTTGCCAACTTGAGGGATGTTCTTACTAAAAAAAAAAAGATGAAGAAGCGTCGGCGGTATTCTGAAGAACCAACTTTTGATACCCACACTTAGCTGCATGGGGGTTGATGCTTCTGTCACTTAGGAATGGGGAACGAACTCCCACAAAGCGAGCTGGGGTTTTGGGGAGTAGTTGCCGACGTCATAGATTAACTCAGAAGAAAGTCCTTGCTAAAACACACGTGATTATTTCACCCGGAAGATGATGCGTGAAACTTTGACTATGAGGGGGTCCAGGTAAGCATCAGGTGTAATATAACTAAGATGCAAAAGGACTAATCTGGAGACGAACGTTCTCGAGAGGTACGACGCCTAAATTTCAGGATACTCTCTCATAAGGTTCAGTGCAGGAAACGCCAGTACTACAAAGGCTTTAAAGAAAAAGTGCTTCATGAGACAGGGCAATTATGTTGCCTTTTTGTTATAGAATAGCATTGCCCGAGACCTCTTTAGGAGAATAGACGTCTTAAATAGTGGCCGGAAGAAAAATGGTGATGAGCCCGATGCAAAATTGATGACAGCACGTACGTACTAGGGGGGGAAAGGATAAAGCCCGCCTTAGTAACTTCAAGTCGGGGGGAGAAGACTCCGAAATGGATCACAAGAAAAATATGACTATTAGAGCAAAAGGGGAGATTTCTGAGGCAGTACTCTTGTTCCTATGGGGTCCCCACTCTAGAAGGAAAGGGAGAAGAAGTTCACTTGAAGGGGTTGGGAGGGGCGAAGCGTCAACGATGGTCTGTGGTTCACGGGTCTAAGCAAACCGTCCTCTATAAAGTCTACTCAGGGTTAAAAATAGGACCCGGCACAAGAGGGGGGGGATTAAAGAAAAAAACGCTCACCGGCAGCAAAGGATCAAAAGCGCTGTACAGGCATTAAAACCCACTTTCCTTCCCTCGAGGGCCTGGGTGCAGGCGGGGGAAAAAGGGGGGGTTAAAGAGCGACCAAAAGAGGGCGGGGTCGGAAGAAAAAACTTAGTTGTCAGGAGGTATTCCGGGGCTTCTTCCTAAAGAGGGTGATACTGTCGGAAAGGAAGACAGCGGTCACGGGCTCGAGCAGCTACCAGGTGTCGCATTGCAGGTAGGAAATCCAGTGGTCAGCATCATCGTCAGTGGCAATAAGACTACTCTATCTCGAACGGTCAGCTGAAAAGCCGGACATCGGAAAAAAAGGTAAAGGGAGCATCGCGGGAGTGGCGGACATCACAGGGGTTAACGTCTTATCAGGTAGTGCCCTGGAGGGTGATGGCTGTAGACGTAAGTCGCTCCTAGACGTCCGGCAGAAGCTTGGCCGGCAGGAAGCACACGGGGGGCTGTTCAAAAGAGGAAAGATCTCGTGATCGGGAGGTGTCTTGCTTGGGGGAACCAGCCAGCATCCTGATCAGCCGGGCGGGGGCCTGCCAAACAGCAAAGGGGGGGCAATTCGATCGTGGGTGGGTTTCCATCCACGTGCGGGAATAATATCAGAGGAGCCCTCGGAGCTATCTCACCAACACAAAGGAGATTCTAGGAATCCTATTTGGGTGGGGGGAGAGTCAGAAAATTGGGACAGGGGGCCGGGAACTAGCCATAGAAAATGCCATCGGGCTGGAGGGGGAGGGTCTGAGAGACGGTGAAGTCTTCAGGAGGTCCCGAAATCCTACATCATGTCGTCATAAGCGGCAGGGGGGGTTTGGCACCAACCGATCTGGGTAGGCTGCTGAAATGGCGGGAGGGTCCTTCTATCCTGATTTACGTACGTGGGGGGACATGCTAACCGTGGCCTACGTGGGACTACGGATTCTACGTTAGCTTAACGGTCCTAAAGGGGACGATACAACCTTTCTGCATGTGGTCTGAAGGCGTCAAGCGGCTGTCTAGGAGGAGATGGAGGTGTCGGGCCGCCATGGATGCTGTGGGGGCAGTGCGATATGAACGAAGTGGAAAAACCAATTCCCGTCGGGAATTTGGGACGTGGGCAAAATCTGTAGGGGATCGATCGTGAAGGTGGTCACCAACTTAATTTGAAAAAGGGGCGAGAAAAACCGGGGTCGGAGAAATGTCACGGACTATGCTGTAACACTGAAAGAAGTTCACACCTCCGGGCCACCTTGGAAAAAGAAAGAGTGGGGCTTTTCAAAGGAAAAGCGAAGGAACGAGACGCGGATGGGGTCGTTAAATGCATGAACGATGAAAGGTTGGGATCAGCATCTTACAAGTGGGTACTTCTAGCGGGAACTCTTTTATCATCATGTAGAGAGAACGGGGTGGATCCCGTGACGTGAACAGAGAGGACTAGGGGGGATCCGGCTGGGAAGTCTGAAGTGAAGAACTTAAGGAAGGGGTCATTATAGCGTTCGTCAATTGGGTTTGGAAAACTAGGCATTTCTCCTTATCTAAAGTGATCGTAGCAGACTGAATGCAACCCGTAGGGGGATAAGAATAGAGGAAGTAACGGCGGGTCCACCATAAAGGGCCTAACTTCTGGGCGGAAAGAACTATGAGTTTTTACATCAGGGTCAGAGGGCCGAACCAGCGGTGAGCGGACCTGCCCGGAGCAGAGGTATCAGACTCAGCTGGCCCTGCGAACGGGAGACCAATGTACACCACTTTGCTGAAGACGAACGAGAAGGGTAGTCGTCCAGGGGGCTCGCACGTGGAAAGCCAGGGGGGGCCATTGAGACAGAGGGAGCGACGACTTAGGGTTGGCCAAGGTCCTAAGAATCCCGGGCGGGCTCTCTAAGGTCTGAAAGGGAAGAAATCGCGGGCTGCAAAGAGGGTTGGATTGGGTGCTCCTTCAAGTGGACGCTAAAACATCTTAACACTCCTCTTCTGAACTCCTCTGGCTGTGTCAAGAGCACCGAGGGAGGAAGAATGACTGAAGTCCTTCCTGCTGTTGGATAAGAAACGAAAAAATCACTGGCTTGGTTTAGGATCCATATGACTTGGTGCAGACCTGCTTACAACCCCGCCGATCCAGGCTGTCAACTTGTCGATGCAGAACAAACTTCCGCGGAGCGGAACGGCTTCGCCGGGGAGGAAAAAAAAAAACAGCCGAACGGGAAACAAACGGGCAAGGAGTTACTTGGGGAAACCGGGGCTCTCGTGTAAAAAAAGATCAATGAGGGCGTGACAGGGGCGGGAAAAAGAGGAGTTGGCTTTGACTACTTTCTGCAGGACGCAGAGAAATCAGGCAAACAGGACTGCAAAGAAAAAGTGGCTTAAAAAGGCAGTTGTGGCAAGGGGGGGGGGGGGGTCCTTAGTGAGCAGCTATCTGAAGTATGGGGGACCATCTCCCCCCAACTGGACAAGATCGATGCAAGTAAGTAAATGAGCTGAAGCGGTGTCAGCAAAAGAAGTCCTGGAAGGGGAAAAACACGAATCCCGGGGTCCCGATGTGGGGCTCAGAGAAAGGAAGGGGAGCTGAGCGTCAGGGGTCACTTACGAGGTTTTTGTCCGAAACCACATGCCTCACGAAACACGGGCCGCCGCACGGGGAGGGAAGGGACAGGCGGGTAGTTGGATATAAGATTTCATTCGGATCTGTAACTTCAGTCCTCCACCGGAGAACACCCCGGGGGTGCAGGGGTGGTCTAGCTGGGGGAACCGCCGTTTCAAAAAACGAAGCGGGGAAAGTTCCTGTGAAAGGGAGGGGGATTGGTGGGGGGGGGGGAGCTTTGGGGGAGTCTCTAAAGGGGTTTCGCCTTTCAGGTTTAAAAGTGAAACTATTTGTCGGAAAGTGGGGTGGTTCTCGAATGGTGAAAAAAGGCCGTGGCGTACTTGCGGCACCTGTGAAGAAAGGAAAGATCGGACGGAAGAACACATAACTGATTTGGAGGTCTGGGAGGGGGGCTTTGGATTACGTTATACTACTTTAAGGGGAAAAAAGGACATCATGGCCGGGGAAAGAAGCTAATTCGTGGGGACGAGGGTCAGGAGAAGCCCCCAAGGACTGCGGAGCAAACCCACCCAAAAAAAACACCAAACAAAACCAACACCCCCCCTGCTGCCCCTTATGATAGACTCAACACAAAAAAGAGGATGGAAAAAGAGAGGACGGCCGCGCTGACTACAGGGGGGGAAGGTATACGGGGTTACCCCTTTGTTCGGGCCGACGTCCCTTCCTGTGAGGGGAAGGAAAGCGCGAGAAAAAGTAGACCACCGGGGAAGAATCACCCTTGAAAGAGCTCAACGCTGGAGTACCAAATAGGGCGGAACGCCGACGCGGTCATGGGCGCCCTTTGATGAGACTAACCTCCGTTCCACAGAGGAAACACCCAGGTGAGAAAAACAACTCGTAAGCACCGCCAGGAACGGGGCGAACAGGGAGGAGGGAAACCACCCGAACATAGAACCCGGCAATGCCGCAGCTCTTGGAGTTAAAAAGGGGAGTCAGGGGGTCTCAGTTGTTTGAGGCTGACGGTGGGAGAAAGAGGAGGCGGAATAACGGCCGCTATCACGACAATACAAATGGACGTAGACGAAGGAAGGCTTGCTTTTGGACCATTAGTTTCAAAGTTACAAACAGCCTGCTGACAGGCACATTGAAATAATAGAATCGCAGAAAATTATCAGTATCACATACGCTTCCATCTCCCTACTTGGACGGGAGGGGGTTTCAACGACGTGAATTCCGGGCTGCTGGAACTTACCAAATTAAAGTTCATAAGTTCAAAGAAACGGGAAAAATTAGAGGTCCTTTCTCGCGCCATTCATGTTGGGGGATTAAAGACTTCATCGATCAGGGACGGGGTGCTCAAAAATAAAGGACACCACATGAACAATCTAAAGAGTGAAAAAGAGAATCTGTAGATGGGACGTGTGAGAGGGCGGGGCCCTCCATCAATTCTGACAATGCGCAAAAAAAAGAAGATATAAACAAGCGGACGTCCCCGAAGGCTCCTGGCATG
>Ga0179591_1136036_pt1 | contig 13134 bp, 12 predicted proteins | sample CZOMad2_1_08_16f_FD_182891 | JGI IMG/M metagenome (GOLD analysis project Ga0179591, IMG submission 182891) | Vadose zone soil fungal communities from Angelo Coast Range Reserve, California, USA - CZOMad2_1_08_16fungal (PacBio error correction) | ecosystem: Environmental > Terrestrial > Soil >...
AAGTCCCACCCAAGATGGGATAAAAAGCACAAGTAACGGTAATGCTAACCAATCTCAGAAAAGGATTGGATATGTATACGAAAAACTTGAAAATACATATAAAGTTCCCTTTGGTTCTACGGATTTAGAGTAAGAAGCTCCGGTGAAGGAACAGGGACAAACGATAGGGACCCCGGCAGAGAATGGGGTTAAAAGGCAGAGTCTGCCCGAAAAGCACTTCCCGGGCAACGGAAGCGCAACGCCATAATCAGGGTTCGTCATTGCCAGAGCACCCATGATACGAATGAAGGGAGTCTGATCCCGGATGAATGTGGCTGCCGCGAAAAAAAGGAGGGAAAGTTACGACTAAAAGTAGAGTAAGGGAAAGGTTTATTCGACCATCTCCAGTCCAGACTTAATCAGGGAAGGAACGCTCAGGAAAAAAAAGGTGCCCCTTCCCCACCCCACAAAAAAACCAAAGAGGGGTGTCCGACCTGGAGGAGGAAAAGGTGGAAACGGAAGTGTTCCTCCTCTTACCATAATGACTAATTGGTAGGGGGGACACAAAATGCGGGGGTACTCCTTCAAACGGAGTTAACTAGAACGGGGGTTAAACGGTAAAGATCGGAATACAGAAATCCCTGGTCTCTATTTCGGACTTTTCCTGAAATTTTGGACCTACAACTTGTTCGCGACATTGTATTGAACGTGAAAAAAAAAAAAATGAGAAACACGGTGGGGGCAATCCAGAAAGTGGAAGAGATTGGAGGGAGGCCGGATACCGACACTCTTGCCGTCAAGGAGTAGAACTTTGTGTGCATTCGTACCCAAAGACTTGCGTTGGAAAAAGAGAAAAGAGGATAACGACGAACTTAAAGAACCGTTGGGGGTACAAAAGGCCAAGGTTTCTAAGGCTTTTTTGAATTAGACTTCCGAGGGGCCAAACTTTGGCCCTCCAAAAGGAGACGAGACATGAAAGAAGTTCTAACCCCATTTTGAGACGGGGTGGTCAAGAAATGTCAAGGCGTCTTGTTGTCACAGGGAGTAACGCCTCGCACTTGGCATAACAATGAGTCAAACAGGTGCCTAAAGAAGGGAAAAAAAGAGGTCGCAGAGGAAGAAAGGGAGACCGACGAAAGAGAGAAACTGACCCTCAAATGGACGATGGCGAGAATAACCTAGGATAGGTGAATGTGAGTTTGCAAGAGAAAAGGGAAAGTGGGCGAGGGTAGGGAAACACCGAAGTGCAGAAAACTCAATCCTTAGTTTCGAGTTCCCACGCACCGGTCTGGGGGAAACGTCGAAGGGGCAACCTGCTCTCCTCCTTTTTGCGGGACCATCAGAAAGGCTCTTCCATCGGGAGAAATGGAAGCCCAAAAAAAAGTCAGTATCGTCCCCTTTTTTCAGGGGGGGGACAAACCTATCACCGGGGGCCAATTTTGATAAAGCGCGAAAATGAGAGCAAGGAAGGGGCAAGATGCAATCACTCTACCTGCAGCAAAAGAACCTGCGGAAATACAAGGGCCCCCGCTCCACGTCAAGGGTAGAGAAAAAAACGGTTGGGGGGGCGAAAAAAGAGCAAAAACACCAAGGGGGGGGAAGAGAATTTAAAAAAAGTCACAGGGGGAGAGAAAACTTACAGAGGATCGAAATCTGTTAAAGTAAACGCATTTTACCGGTGATGCGTTTCCCCTGGATTAAAAAAAAAAGAAGAAGAAGAGCGATCATCGGAGATAAAAAGAGAGGTAAAGGGGTCCTGATAGAAAAAAAGCCCACCTGAAAAAGTAAACGAGAAATTGAGAAAGTCCCATTTCGCCCACGTGGGGAAGAGGAAAAGAATGGCCGGAAAGGACAGAGTTCCAACGCCACGGGGTCGGAGCAGGATTTTCTATTTGGTGTCTATAGCCCGTGCCTTTTTGGCCCTCGACCAGTGTCCGGGAAAAAGAAGAAGAGCCAACCCCTCGTTGTTGACTCACAACAGAAGGGGAAAAGTAAAAAGATGGCCTACAAAAGAACAGATCCGAACGGGAAAGCGCAACTAGTCCCCATGAGGGGGACCCGCGACGATCGGCAAAAAACAAGGAAAGGGAAGGGGACTCCCGACTTGTAGAAAGGGAAAAAAAAGGGAAATGAACACAGAAACTCAAAGGTTCCGAGGAAAGGAATCACCAAGAAAAGAAAGGGCAAACGCGCTTTCCATCCCAGGTTTGAAAGAAAAAAAAGAGTACGCAAATTGGTTTAGAAAGAGGGGAGGGGGTGTGACATGAAAACCACTAAACATTGGTGAAAGAAAAGGAGGAACCAAACGCGGCCTCCTTATGAATAAAAGGCCTAAAACCGGAAGGAAAAACAAGGGGCTTACGGTCAGGAAAAAAGACAGGAAGGAAGTACCCAAAAAGAGGTGGGCCGGGGTCCGGTGTGGAAAAAAACCCCCAGAGTGGAGAAGGAGAAAAAGGCCCGAGCTTTGAAGAAGGGGGCCCCGGATCGCCGGAAGAGAGAGAAAGGGAAGATAAAAAAGTAATTGAAACCCAGGGAAACCTGCAGCAGAAAAAGAGGAAAACACAGTCCATTCCCGTTCGAACGTGTCCCAGTAAAAAAATAAGGGCCACGAATTCAAAAAAACAGAGAGCCCCCGCGAAGGAGAAGATTCGAACGTGTTCACCAAGGAAAAAGCAAGCTTTAACGCCCCTGTGGCATGAAAAACACAGAGAGGGGGGGAAAAGCAATGCTGTCCCCCCGAAACGCGCCTTCCGCGCGCCCCGGCAAAGGCTCGTCCTATCCTGCCAAGGGAAACCTCCGTGATTGGGGCGAGTGACAAGTGAAAAAGAAGGAAAAAGGCGGGGGAGCGTCCCTCGCTCTGGAAGAAGACGTCCGCCGGGAGGGGGTACACGAATAAACCGCTCACGGTCCCCACATAATCGTTAGAAAATGGAGAGACGTCGAACTCGTACTGGCTCGCATTGGCCAGAAGCCACGGAGAAACACACTTCGACACTATAGGAGCAAAGGACTCAAACCTGGTAAGAAAAAAAAAGCGTTCCGTCCTTACTGCAGTGACCTGGAGAGGGGTCACGTGTAGCAAGGTCCGCAGAACGTTGAAAGAAAAAAGATGATGGCCGGCAATTAAAGAAAGGGAAAGGCGGTGAGAAGAACTAGCCGTTCCACTTCCCACCTAAAAAAAATCCAGAAACAAAAGACAGCATCGGAGTCTGGCTGCCAGGTCAAAACACATGAAACATTTTGTCAGAGGGGGAAGAAGCCTGGCCTTCTGCGACCCCCACGATTGGGACTAATGTTTTCTAAACCTCCCAGAGGAAAACGGGCGAGGAAAACGAAGGTCGAACAAGCCCAGAAAACCCTTACGAGGAGAGAACCCTCTTGGTTTGGGGGTCAAGACCAAAAAGGCAAAGAAAGGGGGGCAGGCCGACACCGTGTGGAAGAAATTGCACATGCAAGGAAGTCCCAGTCTTCATCACCGGGCCCCCCCGGGGGAAAGTACGACAAAAACTGTCAAAGAGAGGCAGACCTCAGAACACGTGGTCAGAGCAAAAAAAAGGCCCAGAATCGACCTTTTTTCGATTTCCTGGCTCGCATCGCCCAGAAGCACGGCGCCCATTGAGCAGACCGTCGCTGATTCCCCAGAGGGAAAAAACTGTAGGGGGACTGGAGGAGATTGGGCAGGCTGCCACGAGCAAGGAATAGATGGAGGCGGAGGGAAATTTTTAAAATCAAGACGCGCAAAGAGAAAAGCGAAGGCTCCAAGCAACCTTCGACAATCATCACATGGAAGAGTGGACGTGCCTTGACCCCAAGTCAGGGGACAAAATCCACTCATAGAGAGCCACCGAAAGAAAAAAAAACAAGACACAACCCACGGAAAGTGAAGGAAAAAGAGGAGGTAATGGATCCCCCGAAGACGATTCGCTCCCATAGAACTGGTTCCAAAAACGAAGAGTAGGAAACCATTTTTGAGGGGGCATGGGGAGAAGGGAGGCCCCGGTCTTCCGTTTGGAGACGAAGGCGAAAATCAGCCGGAGTGTGAACAGCAATAACGGCTGCTTACTTCAAGAAAAAAGCTGCCAGCAGAGGACCCGCCTTAGACGTCCGGAAAAAGGAGAAGAAAGAGTACCGGCAGAAATATAAGAGAATTTCTTGGCTATTATGCGAGAAGAAAAAAAAGACGAACAGGTCCACTCCTTAAGGCGTCGTTCCCGTGCGAGCGGGAAGGAACACACGAATGAGGGAGCCTATCTTTGTGAAAGGTTCTCTCTGAGGAAGGGCACGTCGGTGGGGTGAAACCTTTTAAGGAAAGAAACGTGCCCCTAATGGGCAAATCTCCCAATGTGTTCAACCAGACCCACTCCGCCGAGAATGGCAAGGCACGAGGAAAAAAGAATGGTGGGAGGAGAGCGGTAGGGGATGTTGGACCCCGAGGGGCCGTTCCATCCCCTGTTCATCCCACATCCAAGGGCCTAAAAATTTAGTCCCCAATTGAGGGGCGGGACGAAAGAGAAAAGATCGCTAAAAATTAAATGATATTTTGGGGAGAAGAAGAAGAAAACGATTCGCGTCTTGGCCTTACGATGTGCCATTAGTGAAGCTCGGCATTAGAAAACAGGGCAATCTAGAAGCAACGTGGGGAAGCCAGAGTTCCGAACGGCGAAAACTAAATCAAGGGGGAAAGGGAAAAAAAAAACGCAGGACAACGCTAATAAAATTTCCCCCTGAAAACAGGCCCGCACAGAGAATGAAGGGAGGATCACCGTTTGGATGAGTGGGAAAAGAAGAAAGACACGAGTGTTAGTCCCTTTAAGCCACCAAATGGAGAGAGGAAGTTGCGCGTGTGAAGAACGAAAGAGAGGAAAGGAGGCCTAGAGGATACGCTCAGCAAACAAAGTTGTGGATAGTAAAAAAGGCAAAAAAGAAAAAATCCCGCATTAGTTTATTCCCCGCCGAATTGACAAAAGGGAAGAGCACGGTTAACGGCCCCCCAGTGATAGCTTCGAGGGAATTTTGTCAAGAATATGCGGGTCGCGAGACAAGGGAGGGTTCAGGCCCCGACTGCCGTTTTTTAAAACTTAGTGAATGCGACCGCGTCAAAAAAAGGGAAAGAGAGAAAAGGGTGAAGACTGGACAGTGCATCTCTGTTTTTTTTGAAGAAAATGGGGACCATTGATTTAACGGGTTTTATCTTGAAGACCCCCTGGTGGAACGAGTGGGGGGACATCGGTTTTTTCAAAGAAAGAGAGTTAGGTAAGGAGACTGTCGTTAGGAGGAGTTATTCATTCTGAAGAGAAACCTTTCTGCAACCTGAAAACTTCAAATAGGGGAAAAGGGGGAACAACTGTCTTGCGGCCCAGCCTACCGTCCCTCACCGGGTAGTGTGGGGGGCAACCAGGGACGGGCCGGTTGCGAGGGGAGGTATATGGAAAGGGGGGTTTTGCCCAGAATGTTTTTTCTTGCCCAGAGAAAGGAAAGGGAACTTTCCCACATCTGACGAACCAATGTGAACGGGGGTTTTGGCAAAAATAACCTGGATGGGGGGAAGGGCAGCTTTTGGGGGGATCAACGGAACCGGGTTTCTTAGGCACTGCGGACCAATTGGGGGGGAGGGGAAAAAAAACGGTGGGAAAAGGGCTGCCATGTCGTCCAGGGATCAGTAGGGTTCAGAAGACCGCTCCAATTCAATTCAGGACAGATAATTCAGAGCGACAAAATGGACGAAAGGAGAAAACGATCTAGGACGGGAGAAAGCGAAAACTCCTGTCCTCGATGTTTCCGTTGATAAAGGGCAACCAGGGGCAGGGCTCGATTCCGGTCACAGGAAAAGGGGGAAGTGGGCTCAAAGGAACCCTTCAGGGGAGAAAAAAGGGCTTCTCGCCGGTTGGTCCCCACTCCAAGGCTGGCGCCTGCCCTGAGAATCGGAGGAAAATGGAAATAGGTATGAAGGGAGCCTCCCCATTGTGAGGTTTTTCCGTCGGGTCCTAATCAACACCCCCCGCATTTGTGAGAAAGCCGCCAGTCCCAAGGACGACGTGGCTTCGGATGGAAAGACAGCATAAAAAAAGACGAGAGAAAAACGGGAAACATGCGTTACCCCTGATATTTCGACAACCCATTCCCCGAGGTTTGAAAGAGCCAAGACCTGTTTTTTCGAGAGAGACGACAACAACGAGGAAAAAAGAGAGAGGGAAGAAAAAAACAGGGCCCCGTGGAGAGAACGGTCAAAGGAGAATCGGTCAGATTTAATCCGTACCCGCAGGGGACAGGTGATTTCGTCTCGTCGGGGGGGCAATTCCGACTAACAGCCCAATCGGGCGATCAGGCTCGAGGGAGGGAGACGGGTATAGCGCGGAAAAAAAAAACAGGAACACTAGAAATTTTAAGAGGCGAAAAGAAACTTCGATGAAATCACTCAGCACACCATCGTCGTGACAGACAACGGCGAGGAAAGGGAGAGAGGCTAAGAAATAAGGACTTGGGGAAGAGGGGAAGAAGGTCCCTAAGATCGAGCAACGACCCGCTTTTGTGGACAGAAAAATCGAGGACAAACCCGATGAAGGAGGAACGTCTACGAATAAGCCGGGCCCACCCCCTTGAACCCGCTGCCCATGAAGGTGACCCCCTTCAAGGAATGTAAACGGCCCTGGAGTGAGAGAGCTTGGGAAGGGTCCTAGCCAAGAATACCTAGCAATCCGAGGAGAAAAGTCCTCCCATGTGTCACCTGTTGTCCGACCCTCCCGGAGCAAAAACGGTGAATTCGAAAACCGCGCTTGGGCCATCCAGTTGGGAAGAAAGGAAAAGGTTGAAGAAAGTGGAATTGGGTGGGAACAGGAAAGGCTTCGAATTTAGAAGAAAAACACTTAGGCCACTATCCGCTAATTCATAAAGCAAAACCGGATACCCTGCCCAACACTACAGGAGAACAGTCGAGAAAAAAGAGAAAGAATCCAAAGATGGGCACGGGTTGGTTAGGGGGAAAGAAGAAATTAAGCCTGACCAGAAACGAAACCGAATCTTTGACGAAGTGTCCCGATCGCAAGGCAAAAAAAAAGATATGGGGAAAAAACCGAGACACCGACCACAGGCGCAGACGAACCAGATCACGCCGTTTCTGAAACCCCGCGGAAAGGAAAGAAAGAAGGGGAAGCACCCACCACGACATGAGCATGGAACTGGTTTTTTCAAAAGCAAAGGAAGGCTTACACGCCACGAAACGGGAGCACGAAAGGGACCAAGACAACCGAAACAGACCGGAGGACGCCTCCACAGGTACCGACTTAGTCTGATCCAGGGGAAGAAAGAAGGTGTCGTTAATGAAAGGTTGAAAGCAAAACTCGGAAAGGTTGAATGAGCGTCGCATTCGGAGACGTCGCATTACAGAGGGTCGAAAGGAAAAGTAAAAAAAACAAGACATAGTATTCCATGTTGAAAGAAGGGAGAACTCGTCCCCTCGCGCAGCCATTTTTTCCACTCAAAAAGAGGAGCCAGAAAACTGCCAATCCATTTAGAAATGGTCATGACCCAGAAAAGGATTGTCCGAAATTTAATCGAAGGACCGGTGAAGTTGAATTCGTTGAGCCGTCCCCGGCAGCGCGGAAGCCGTCTGAAAAAATGAAGAAAAAAGATAGCATCCCGGGGGACTACGACGAGCCAGTCACTTGAACCTAAGAAAGGAAACAACCAAAGAAAAGGCGATCTAGTAGGGCTCGTCTTAGACAAATACAGAAGTCCTCGGAATCCTGAAAAGGAAAGGTGAAGACGGAAATGGAAGACGAAAAACTAGGAAGAAAGTTCCTAACCCTCCAGATGATGCCCGGGACGGAGGAACTCAACAAAACAAAACATAAACCCGAAAGCCTTCAGCCTTAAAACACCACTCTTGGTGGGGGAAAGAAAAAGAGCCCCTTCTCACCAGAGAAGGCCGTGTGAGGGCCTAAAAAGTAGGGGAAAAAAAAAAGAGGAAAGTTCTTCATAACCTGGGCAACTCTGGAATTGTGACCATGCCCGAAACTAGCACCTGTCAAAAGAGGAGAACGATAAACGGTGGTGTCCTCTTCGGGTGAACGGGGGTCTCAACATTTGGAAAAAGAAAAAAATCGACCAGAAACCTAAACTTCCGGAACAGCGCACCCTTGGACCGGACAGCTCGCTTATGGGCCACGTCCCAAGAGGTCCGAATAAACTAAAGCCCAGGAGAACTCGTATTGGTCGGGAGAAAACAGAAACGACGGGGGGGAGGACCTCGCTTCCATAAACCTGCGGCTTTGCCCCCTCTAACTGCAAAGGGACGCCCTCAATCACATGGCCTAGACGTTCTGAAACAGGAAGGAAGAAAATAAGGAGGCGGGACTTTAAAGCACCCTCATCGTGGAGACAACAAAAGGGGAAAAAGAGATATAAGAGGTGAAATTCGACTCATCTGATGAAGACTCCCTCCAGCAGGGGTCAAACGAAGATGCAACCCATGTGAAATTGGAAAAGAGGATTTTCGAACCACATTCCCCGCCGGTATTTGCGAAAGAAAAGAGAATCTCCGTCGTTGGGTTTTGACAAGCACATCTTATGACGCCGGAGAGGGGGCAAGACAAAGAAAAAGAAAAAGAAAAACTCCTTGACTTAAAATAGCGATATTGAGGGAGGTCAAGGGGCGAAGAAAATTAAGTGCTAAATCTCAGCGAAAGAGCTAACAATTTCCTGTTCGGAACGAGGTGACCCGGTTCCAGCGGAAAAAAAAAGAGAACCTGCGGTGACATTTTACTCTAGGAGAAATTGAACATCAAAAAAGAAAGACGGTCAGCCCAAGGGTTTAATTACGACGACTTGGGTCCTTGCATGCAAAAATCCTTCACACAAGGGACAGCAGCAAAAGGGTTGTCCGTAGAATTGCGGGCGAAAGACCTACTTAGAAAAGAAGGGGGAAGGACGGGGTTCAAAACGGGTTTAAATAATTTTTTCGAGTGGGAGTTCCCGCCCCAAGATCAGATTGGTTTCCGAGGGGGAGAAGAGAGGGGGGACGCCCTACCGACGCAGCAAGAAATGAAAGGGGTGGATTACTAACGCAAAAGAAAACCTTACCGATTTTCAAAAGAAGTTTAGGGATGAACGTATGTGGGAAATGGGTGAGGGGAAATTCCTGAGGGAGCCAGGAAAAACGGAAAAACCGGCACCTGGGGACTCTACGACATCACTTCCACGTCAAACGCGAACATATAAGAGAAAAAACAAAAGAGGCTACCAGAAATAAAAGGGGATCCGAAAATTGAATTGGTATCCCCAGGGATTAGGTGGTTCCCAAAGGCGCGATATGTTGGGGGGAAAGAATCCTCGACGCCATGGAAATAGATGACGGTTCGAGGGGTAGGACAACCAAAAAGGAAACGACTTACAAAAAAGCAAGTACGCCTTTTCCCGCAGACAACAAGGTGGAGCGGCGTAAACTTGAAAAAAAAAGGAGGTTTGCCACCGGGATCAGATTAATATCGAAAAATGGGAAGGAGAAAAAAGAGGAAAGCGATTGTATGGTCAATAAGGCTGTTGGGAGCAAGCCTGGCAAGGCGTTTTTTTTTCAAAACCAAAAGGAAGAAAGGGGGGGGTGACTTTCGAGTCGCGTCGAAAGAGGGGGGAATCAAGGTTCAGGACTGTTGTTCGGGTGCAAGTCGCGGGTTGGTTGGTGGGGAGAGACAAATTCCGTCTACCTGGGGGGGGGAGGGGAGGTTAAGGCTTCCCTGCGCCTGGTTAACCACGGTTTCCCAGACTGGGGTTGTCACAAGATCAGGGGAAGGAAAAAGGGTGGCCGAAGAAAAAGGGAAGATGAAGTCGGCTTCCCCCTGGTGTGAGGGGAAGGCAAGAGGTCACACGAACCTTGCCCCAGAGGTGAGTTTTAACGGACGACAAGGCCCGACCCTGAACTGTCAGGGAACCGTGGGTGGGAAGGGCCAAAAAACTGCCGAGGAAATTTTATAGCTTTCCTATGCCAAAGAAAAGTTTCAAACGGAAAAGTAAGTTGAGCCGCCATTGAGGAAACATTAACCACCCTAGGAAACGAAGAACACAAAGGCAAAAGAGAGGGTGTTTCCCAACTGACCGTGGTGGCAAGCGACGGGGGGGGGGTCCTGGGCCGTTCTGCTTGCCCAGCAACGCTGACCAATAGGAACCGGTAGAGAAAGGCACCAAATTTAGAGACGGTGAGGAACCATTTCGCAAAAGCGCTCAATTCAAGGGAAAAACTAGAGAGAGGGACTCCAATTTAGGGCGGCAAAAGAATATGGTACGGGTTCCGCGGAGGGACCATCGAAAAAAAAGGCGGAAAGAGGGGGGAGGTGATGATCAACAAAGGAGGGGAGGGCAGGAAGATTAAACCCTTTTACCCTATTCCCACTAGTGCTGGGTAGAGAAAAACCTCGAAATGAAGAACAATTCGACACCCAGGGGCGGGAAAACAAGCGGCCGGGCGCGGGCTAAAGACTCAGGACGAGCTCGTAAAAAAAGTTTACCCCGAACCGTCCCTTGGGGATTGCAGCTAGACCTATCACAAAGGGGGTTTTCCGAGCAAGATGAAATCAAAAGAATCAGGGGCGATTTCTGATAAAGCAAAAGAACCAGCATCCAAAACGGCACACCAATGCTTTTTGTTTTAAAAGGAACTTGCGACCAAACAGATAAACGGAACCACCTGTGTTCGGGGATCGAAAAAAAAAACAACTTAGGAGGATTGAACAGAAATAGAAACAGTCATGGACGCTCAACATCCGATGGAGCGGGGGAAAAACAGGGGGGTAATGGGGTAAAGGGGAAGGTTTCTTCGGTCCGCCGTAGTTGACATAAGAAGGAAGTACCAGAAAGGAGGAGGGCGCTAAAGGCTCTACAGAGTCGTGTTGATAGGCCATCAGCCGACCCACCAAGCGAAGAAAAAGGGAAAAAAAGAAGAGGGCCCCTTCGAATCAGAAGGAGACTTAGGAATGCGAAGGGGGAGAGTGACACTCCACGGTCGATCTTTAGTTTAAACTGAGGTGGTTTAGTAGGAGGAAGGGAGTTTTCCCAGAGAGACAGGGGTTTCGAAAGACGGAGAGCCCCCTCTGGGGTTTTATCATAAAAAAAGACCAAAACGAGGGGGAGGGGGGATTCACGACGGCACCGCGGGAAAACGCTGGTGCCCGCGCTCTTACAGTGGCACAAAAAAAAGAAAGAAGTGTCAGAAGAATGGAGATAGTGGCCGACCTGAGAAACGAACGACCGTTCAACAATGGAACACAAGGACAGGAGGGGGGAAGGGAACTTTCCGCCACCGAACGCCTTCACGGGGAAAAATGAGCAGGGGGTTCAGAACAAGACTCCCAAAAGGGGGTTCGACTTGGAGTTGTGACAATGAAGGCTCACTGGGTTGAGAAAAATCTTCCTAAATTCATAAAGCCCGATAACCCGACCAAAAAAAAGCAAAGAAAGACGAAATCCGTCAAAAAACGCGTAATCCCCCATAATCAAACTTGGGAACGGGGGTTCGTGTGTGGGGAAAAGTCAAGGAACTGGGCAAAAAAGAGAAGAAAAAGAAAAATCCTTGACCCGAAGGGTAAAGAGAAGACAAGGGACGATTAACAATAACGGACCACATCGACGACTAAACCCGTTGGAAAAATCAATTAAAGAAAAAAGTGTCGCCAAAACCCGCTAAAAAAAAGGAAGAAAGAAAAAAAGAATGAAAATAGGCCAAATTACTGGGGGAAACGTTTTCCAACCACGCGGGGACTGACGCCCTGGAAATAAGAGGGACCCAGGCAGGTCAAAAAAAATCTTAAGCCAGCGTGTAGGCAAAAACAACTGGACAGAGAAAGTCATCCTGAAATCCCGGGGGGGCCCTACTCACTGCGTGAGTGGCTCTGCACACTGGGGGGGGAATCAACCTAGGGCTGACGTCGGCGAAGTCGGAAATGAGAGAGGGGAAGCTTTGTCGAATACAAACGAGCACCGTCATCCTCTCTGGTGAGCTGGCCAAAAGCGGAACTCAAAGGAAGAGAAAATTTCCTCAGGAAACGGGAGCCAGAAAAAAAAGGGGAAACGAGGAAGGACAATTTTCCATGCCGACCTGAGGAGCCGTTCCGAGGGGAACGGGCCAACGGGAAAGGGGGGAGGTCGTTTTCGCCTTCGGATCACCTTGTGAGGAAAGAGAAAAACTTTCTCACAGGGCAAATCGTTTGTTCTACGACGACGTCAATTGACCCTGCAACAGCACCCTGAAAACCCAAGAGGGGAAAGGGAGGGAAGGAAGAAACTTAAATCCCAATTGTTTCAGAAAAAATCCTCGGCAAAGAACATCAGCCTCACCAAAGAGGTGGAATAAAATGGAAAAGAGCGAGAACATAGGATTACTGTAAAGGGGGGGCGCAATCTTAAAAGAAAAGGGAAAAAGTCCGCGTTACACCAACAGGGGGGAGAAAGGGGAAAAGGCAGAGGAACCGCGACCCGTAGTGTGCAGTTAAAACAAAGGGATATTGGTACAAAAGGCACGGCAACTGACCTGTTCTTCCACAAAAAGGGAAAAAAGAGAATGGTACAATGTTAGCAGCAGGAAACGAAGAAAGTAACCTCAGAGGGTTTGTTGATTCGCGTCGAGGACAGACCTCTTCCGAAAAGAGGAAAATTTGAAGCGGGAGGTCGAGCGAAGAGGGCAACCGCGCCTGGCACCCCGCCCCAACCATTTTCGGAAAAGCTCGGAGGGGGGGGGAAAAAAGGGGGTTCCTATTCTTTATATTGCACTGACCGAGGCCCCGCGCCATCGAGGTGCCTGGGGTTCAACAATGCGGTCTGATTTTTCGAAGAAAAAACGAGAAGGGTCAGAAAAAGTTAACTTCACGGAAAAACCTTCCTCCCGACAATTAAGGAAATAGGTTGAGAGTAGGGACCCAGTTCCTTTCTGTATCAATAAAAGTAGGCTTCGGCGGGCTTTCCAGCCAAATCTCTCTCACAACAAAAGAAAAGGGGTATAAAAGGGAAAAGAAAAGGAGAAAGAAGGCCCCGGCTCAACTCGAAAAAGGTGGGAGAAGCAAATTGGATGGGGGGAAGTGCTAATTTTGAGTTTGATAGCCCTTCCTAGGGGGGCTGCTACGAGGCTAAAAGCCCAGCAAAAATGGGGGGCAAGAGCAGCAGGAACACAGCGCA
>Ga0179591_1255541_pt1 | contig 13134 bp, 14 predicted proteins | sample CZOMad2_1_08_16f_FD_182891 | JGI IMG/M metagenome (GOLD analysis project Ga0179591, IMG submission 182891) | Vadose zone soil fungal communities from Angelo Coast Range Reserve, California, USA - CZOMad2_1_08_16fungal (PacBio error correction) | ecosystem: Environmental > Terrestrial > Soil >...
GGAAAAAAAAACCCAAACTGAAAGGACAATCCAGTGCGACAAAAAAGCAGGGCTATGGTGGGGCATGTGCTACAGGGCAAAGACAGGGAAAGCAAAACACACTCAGGCGCCGCAAGCCGGCGGATGGGTATGTCCTTATAATCACTATCTGGGAAAAAGGAAAATAAGGAGGGGGGGAAAAACAAGGACTTTGCCCAGGTTCCCGCGTGGGGAAAGAAGGAGGCGAAGAGAAGCGAAACCTTGAAACCTTCTTCGGTGGAAAGAAGAACCATTATGTCGGAGGGAATTTTGCCTAATGAGTCCGGATGGAAGGGGGGGTATCTGTTTAGAGAAGAAAAAAGTTCATCGAAGGACAAAGCAATGACCACTAGGAATAAAACGTAGTCTGAGCCTGAAAGAGAAAAGAGAGACGTAAGAAGACCATTCGGCTTTGTGCTGCAGAATGACAGGTCAAAAAAAGGACAGAGAGAGGGGAAACAAAATTCCAGAAAAGAGATACAGGGTTTGAATTGCAGCAGGAAGGAATCGCTTTGACTTGAGAGGAGGCGGGCAGGTGAAAAACCGCAGAATGTCTCGAATAAGGCAGGAAAGGGGAAGAGGGGGGGTCATCGAAGGGGGAAATGGAGCAGCAAATTTGTTTATTTGGGAAGGAAATGAAAAGGGATACAAAGAGCTATTGCTGCCAAGGCAATTCAAAAGGCGGAGGTAAAGCAAACCAAGGCGTACCCCGGATCCTGGAACTACCGCTCAAAGGGTCGAAGAAAGAGTCAACAGGTTATCAATACCGAATAAAGAAAATAAAACCACCCCTTAGCCCAGGGGTGGAGGTATGCTTTCCTGAGCTCGGTTCCCCCTCAGCAGTAGAGAATCACGGAGGACGAGGGAGAAGGCGCGAAGAAGGGAAACCGGTTAAAGGGGAAAACGCTTGCGGCCCGGCAAGAGGGGGGGTCAATCATCAGAGGGTGATGAACCACCTCTAGAAACGAACCGGGCAAAGGCTCTCCCATAACCGGGAGAGTCGGACCGGGGGGGGTGTTGGGGTTTGGTTCTGATAACACGCCTGACAAAAGGAAAACACGTGGAAGAATGGGAGGAAAAACATAGTTCGCAAAGAATGCAGGGGCAAATCTTTCAGGATCGTTCCTAAAGGGAGACACCAAAGAGAGATTTTCAAAAACCCACAAAAGGGACCAAGCCAGAAAATAAAGGGATGCAGCAAAAGGGGGAAGAGATCGAGACGAGTTCTTCTTATATGGAAAATCAAGGGAGGTACCAGCGTTGGGTGGAAGGGAAGGAGTTTGCCGGAGCAGGGAAGGGAAAGGGTTAAAGAAGCGTCGGAAGGCGTCGGGAACACTAATGCAGGGAGACATCCTGCGCCTGGAAACAAACATAAAACACAAAACCTATCCAGCTTTATAGGGAATCTTGTATGACCCGAGATGGTCAAGGCCTGCGACAGCTCGATGGAGTAAGGGTAGGAGCTAAGTAAATCCACATTTCGCAGGGCAGTCAGGAAGCGAATGCAAAAGTCTCAAAAAAAAATTCTTCTCGAAGTCAGCAAGGAGAGAGTTCGTACTTGCTGTGGGAAGGGGGTTCGGAGACCATTTCGAACTGGGGGGAAAGGGGTGCAATGCCGCGGGTATAAGCGACGACGTCTGAGGAGGAGAAACACTTGCGGCAAGAGGAAACAGAAACTGCAAATTTTCAACTCACACTGGAAATGGGGATGTCACGAACAAGAGAAGTACTTGATGTTCAGGAGGAGGTGGGGACATGAACTATCTTTCAGGGTGATTGGGGGGAAGGATAGACTAAGGCGCACAAAAAACTGCAGATTGGACCCTTGGGGCGAGAAGCCTAATGTCAACGGAGTCTAGATTGTCAGTGAGAAGAGAAGAAAGAGTAAAAGGAGGCAATTTCGTTGTCTCAAATAACTCAAGAAAAACGATTTCGGAGGAAGCTGCATTGGAAAAGTGAGAACATCACTGTAGGGTCAGCAAAAAGGAGAGGAGGGGTGAAGTCTGAGAGGCAAAGGATAGGTTGGGGGCAAAGACTGGCCGATCTGCCCTAAACGGGACACCCCCTTCTTTGAAAAAACACAAAAATCTCAGAAGAGAGATTAGAAGCACTCGAAAAACAACAACGAAGGAGATCGGAAAAAAGAAAATAAAAGATAACTAAGCTCAGATTGGTGGGGGGATAAGAAGTGGGGGGACCCGGGAGGTATCGGGGTCGATCGGAAAATTCAGATCGACGAAGAAAAATGGGGAGGATACAAGAATGTTGAACCTGGGCGACTGGGGCAAACTATTTATGGGAGAAAAGGGAAACTGGACAGAGGTGTCAGGGAAGAAAAAAGTTCGTTGTTGATGAGGGGGGGAAACACGAAAGCAAGAGGAAAGAAAAGAATTGTTACTTATATATACTGGGAAAGGCTAAAAAATATTACATCGAGGATAGAGAAAAGGAATTTGGAGTGAGATTCTTATCTGACATGCCTCCCACAAAAAAAGAAGGTCCAAATAACCCGGGAGTCATAGGGAAGGGGCCCTCTCAAAAATTCCGAGGAGTGGAAAGTCGCTTAAAAGAAAGTTTTTTTTCGAGCCGAAACAGGCGCACGGCGCGGCCCGCGGCATTATACAGAACACAATTCACAAGTAACGGGGAAGAAGGGTCACAAAAGACCGGAAACAAAAAAAGCAGGGAGAAAGAAGCGAAATGTGTCCGTCGAAAAAGAGTTGAGAAAGATAAACTTATTACCGGAGGGGATACGAGGGGATAGCGAAACTGATGTTGGGAACCAGGAAACGAAAGATCAGTTCTGGATGCCCAGGCAAAGGCCGACGCCCAGGTGCTACCGCGATGCTCAAGGTCTCTTTGATTAAAAGGAACAAGGATATTGAGGGCGCTAGCGAGGGGAAAGAAGTAAGTCCACGCTTCGGGAAAAGAGTGCGGAGAACAGGGGGGCCCTCTGGGAGGACTCTGTCATCGGGGAGAACCCTGATAAGCAAGAAAATAAGGCTCCAGGGAGACTTAAAAGTGCTACAGGAAATTAAAAATGAGGGGTTGTTTAAATGTTCTTCTTAAGAGAGAGTAAGGACGTTGGGGGACAATCTCCTTGGCGGAAAAAGATCCTCCGAATAAAAGAGATGGTTGGGGGGGGCAGAAAATGTTGCTGGTCCACAGTTTTTTAGAAGGCAGAGGGAGATCGAATCAAATTGGCAAATTCACAAGAGAAGTTAACATGGGGGGGGGGGCACGAGGTGGTCAAACAGGGTGAAATGGAAGTGCTCCATCGAGAGGAGGGGAAAAAAAGACTTGACCTCGGGACCGCAATGAGTTGGTTCCGAAAAAAAGCAGAAACAAAGTCAAGGACAGCCTTAGGGAAAAGCAGGCCGCCAGTGATGGGGTCGTGGGGGGAAAATGAGGGAAGGAACAGACCTGAAAGAAAAGGTACCAGAAACCAACCAACGTTGCTAAAGGTGCGAGGGGACTTATGGTATGACGGGAACCTCAGTTCAGTGAGGGGGGAAAGGGAGAGTGTCAGTAAATTGGGGCTTAACTGAAATAGGGGTTGTGATTGACAAAATGGCCAGGTATTAAATTGGGGGACAAGTTTCTCACTCCTAGTTGATAAGGTTTGAAGAGTCACAAAATAAGGTTTTCAATGGGGAAAAAGGGTAGCATTGAAAAGGCAGAGGGAGGGGACGTAGCTCAAAATTCAGTCGAGATTAACATCAGGAGTTGGTAAGTCCAGTATCTACGAAGGTAAAATCGGGAATCATTACTGAATTCAAGTGGGAGGCTGAGCCCAAGGGGGGTCCTCCTCGAACGGGAAGAGGTAAAATTGGCCTACAACGCGGTCTTGGCGAAATAATTATGGAATCGGAACGGAGCAAGATTACCGTCAACTTAGAGTGGAAGAAGTGACGGTCATTCAGAAAAAGACGGTCGGTATCGCCATGCGCATCTCAGAAGAAGGAGGGAGAGATAAAGTAAAATCAGGAAGACGAATAGAGGGATGACTGTCAACCCCGCGAAGCAGAAAAAGGGGAAGACTGGGCGATCGAGATCCGGACTGGCCCCGGTTGTATCCAAGAAAAACGTGGGAGGCCCCAAGTCAAATGGGAAGGTGAAAACACCCTCCAATAGTGGTTAATATCTGTCATAAAAAAACCTCTAAGGCTTCCTATGGGTAGATTTTCGTGCTCAAGGGAAGGGTCGATGAAACCAACACCCATAGAAAACTTTTTTGGAGAGAAGAAAGGAGGAAGAACCGGTCTTTCTTGTTCGTTGCAAAACCAGGAGGGGGGGGTAATCTGCGCAAAAAAAAAAACTTTGAGGAAGGGAAAAGAAAAAGAGATCCACAACTCCCGGGAGAAAATCCGTTTATCAATCCTATTATCCAAAACTAAGGGTTTTGTGGGAATTTGCTTCGAAAGTCTCAGCAACGGGAAGCACACAAGAGAAAGCTCCTTACCCAGGAGACGGCAGGGGGGGATTCATCTTTAAATCCAGTATGTAGGTGGGAGAGTAAAGGTGGTGGCAGCACACACTCTTGTCACTTGTCAGGGAGGGGAACTTATTCGGAAAAGCAATCTGAGACCTGGCGGCTTCGGAGGGTTAACTAAGCCAGCTAAAGGGAGGAGGCACAGTGTTACAAGCCTCGATCCAAACGGGGCATGAAGGTAATGGATCGGTCGTAGACTACAACTTACGAAGAGGACAGGACGAGATTCCCTCGAAGGGTGGCGGTAAGGAACTATAAACCTTGGACTACCCGCCATCGCTTCAAAAACATCATGAGTCGTGGTGACTGCACAATGTCTGACATTTACTTCTGACGAAGGGCTGGAACATAGAAAAGCGACGGTTTAGGTAAACCATGTTCATCGGGGGGTCTTGTGGACCATGAAAATTTTACTAAGGTAAAGGACTGAACACCAGCAACAAAAGTAGAAGAAGTCAAACAGGCGCGCGCAAAACTTTTGAAAAATTGAGGAACTCAGAAAAAAAAAAGGAAAATTGGGTGAAGATGGAAGAAGAAGCGATGCGGCATTGAATCAAATACCTGCATGAAGGGGGGACCCCTCACAAAAAACGATGAAGTACGCCCGATACAGCGGGAAAGGGGGGCCGAGAAAAAACTTTCGGTGTCAGTTTCTCAAGAAGAATAGGACGAAAAAGGGGGGTGGGGGGATAAGTGTAAAGGTTCACACAGGACTATCATAGGGGAAAGAAAAGAAGACATCCTAAAGGGACGATGGTAGAGAAACGCTGAGCCTTTGCACAGAGGGGAAGAACGATGGAGGCGACGGCAAATCGGTGTTCAATCATCGAGGGGGGGGACCAGGTCGAGGAAAAAGCACAGTTGAAAAAGAGGTAGTCGTCAAATAAAAGGGAAGCTTGACGATGGTGGCTAATTTGGAAATGTAAGGCGGTCACAGAGGCGTTAACCAGGGGAAGAAATGGGTACAAGCAAAACCCGAAGTAGTAGCGAGAAGGGCATTTCATCTCCAGTTCAGGAAAAAGTCGCTTAACCCAAAGCGCGAGAGCATAGAAAATCCTTCAAACAAAAAAAGGCTGTGGGGAAGCAAAGCGGAATATATATCGCCTAATGCCTGGATAGGTTGTCCCAATGAACGGGCAACGCGAGCCCGAGGAGGGCCGGGGGACTTCAGTGTGCACTAAATCTGGCCTTACCGGCCGGGGCCAGGGTCTAAACTCTCTCCCACACCGGAAGGGGGAAAATTCACCTACCGACATAGGTAAGGGGGGACCCATCCAGTCACGAAAAGGGAAACATCCATAACAGCGAATGTAGTGGTACTCTTCTCTACAAAGCAAGCCTCACACATTCATCATAAGGTAAATTCAAAGTCAAGTTTAAACGGGCCAAAAAATGAGTTCAAGAGTTCCCTCGCAGGACAGGGGGGAGACGAAAGAGGGGGAAATTTCTGTTGTGAAACCGGAGTGTGTGGATCGGGGACGTGGCAGGCATGTGGAATGTATGCTTGCGGGAATGACCGCGGAAGAGCGAAAGGACGGCACGCCGGTCTGGAAACGTCGCGAAACCACTGGCTCCTCAGATAAGAAACGCATGAGGGAGGGTCCTCGAAGAGGGAAATTTACAAACGATATAAAAAGAGGGAGGAATCGGCGGTGGGTAGAAAGAAGAAACAGTACGGGCGTTGCCGATATGAGGTCGACAACTCAGCGTTAAAATCGGGACATACCTCAGGAAATATTTTGAAAAGTAAGGTACCGAATGGCACCCTATGATCAGGAAGTTCGCATACAGTGATGTGACGGGAGAGAAGACGTGAAAAGAACACAAAAAACTACAATTGGGGGGGATTAATGGGAAATTAGCATTTGCCCAAGGGTTAAAACGAAAAAAAGTCTTGAAGACCCATTCTTCGTTCACTTACGGTCCGCCAGGCTCTTTGTAGGGGGAGGGTAAGAGCAAAGAGGAGCCCGCTAAAAAGAAGAAAACTCCCTGGGATTGAGAAAGCACAAAGAGCGCCGCAAAAGATCTTAAAAAGGCAGATCTCGCAAAAACAACGGAGGAAAATATATATATTTCTATATAGGAGGCGGCTTTTGGGGTAAAAGAATTGGTTGGCACGGCAAAAGAGTTCCAATTCAGAACTGAAAGAAAAAACGGAGCTGCGTACCGAGTGAAACATCCGACTTGAACGAAGGGAGGGGGAGAAAAGGGCAATGAAGAAGACATTAACGAAAACAATTTCGTGTTGAACCGAGGAAGGATCAACAAAGAAGCACGCTGAGGAGGAAAAATTGGGGGAGTAGATACGTCAATTATATGACATTTAAAGGGAAAAGAGAGATTCTCGAAAACGGGGGACAAGAAGGGAGTTTAAAGGGATATGTCAGACCGAAAGTAATGGGGGGGGGGGGCTCCTCCCAACCTCTAAGGCAGAGAAAAGAGAGGTCGATACAACGTCTAGTAAAAATGGCCTATTGAGTGACCGCGAAAGGGGGGAGACTGGGGTGAGGCGGGCCTGCCGCCGCCGTTCTAAGATAAAAGGCATGATCAAGAAATCGTCAACAATTTCTAGTGGAGAAGCCAGACAAAAACCGGAGCAAGGACGAATCTATCTCTTGGTAAGGGGGATCGGAGAAAGTTTGGCTGCAAAGGAGATGGAAAAAGGGAGGAAGCGGAGCTTCAAAGGGCTTTGGGACCGGCGACAGAGACGCTAACACAACGACCAGGAGATTCGGGAATGCCAGCCGGCTACTGGGAGGGGGACACCGCAGAAAGGGCATCAAGAATTTCTCGGGGGGCGGGGATTACTTAGATGGATGCGCGCTATAGGCTGGACCTACTGTAATAACTAGAGAGGCACCCACTGAAACGGCTCACAAAACGCGGTAAGCTATAATTAGCTCCAGGGGGAAAGACAAACAGGAAGAAGGCGGAATCATAGTTATTTTCGTTGGGAGGGGGGGGTAGGTGAGAGGGAAAAGATAAGGTGGCAAAACACATCGCAAGGGTGGAAAGACAATTTTCAAGACTCCTTCAATGGAACGAAGAGAGCAGGGTCAAAAAATGGGATTTCCCGTTAAGGCCTGCAGTCGGTCTATCAAGCAAATGGCATCAGACATCGAAGATTCAAAGGTTGAATACGGAAAAAAAGGGGGGGTGGAGCGGGAGTGATAGATGGGCTCAATCTCTGAGAGGTTGGGAAAAGAGTGAATGGCAGCCCCAAGCGTTGGGGGTGTTTGAACCTCATGTGAAGATCGAGAAGGAAAAGAAAGGAGCCTCCCTTGAGGGAAGGGTCACTGAAATAGAGGGAAATGAGCATCGGGAAGAAAGTCCCGGAAGCACAACGAACACAATGGGCGATGGGCATTATGTAGAAAAGTACCCGCAATTCATTGACGACATTTCAGGCGTTCGTCAGCAGGAGGCATCTGTGGGTGGCACTGAGGGAACAAAAGAAATATTGGAATGTTTTGCCGCCGCTGGGGAAGAGCGTGACTCAGTCAAAAAAAGAACGTGTGGGTGAAAGTGGAGCAAGTGTGAACATCGCGAACGAAGGAAGGAAAGGGAGTAGGCTTAAAGGACATCCGGCTGGTCAACAATTTTGGTGGCATAAAGGGACAAAAAGGAGGAAACCCTCCCTCAAGTCAAAAGAGAGGCATCCAAAAAGGAAAAAAGTCAAACTGAGCATTAGTGGGGGCCTAAGCCATCGACGGAATGTCATAAGGTAAATCAAAGCCAAGCGGATGGCTAAGCTCGAAGGGAGGGAGAGACCTGAACAGAAAAACCGAAGGAATAGAAAACAGAGGGAGGGTAACAATAGGAGCAGAACTGTCTGTATCGAACAGAAGAAATGGAAGAGGACAGCAAACGAATTGCTCTAGAGTGACAAGGCCTAAACAGAGGGGAGGTCAGGAAAGAGAGAAAGAAAACAGGCTCAGGACGCTGAGTCGTACTTTCACTTGACAACTGCGGTACTGTCCAGACTTCTTCCACGACACTAACTAGGGGAAAGTGACTCAACCGACAAGAAAGGGATGTTGAATGCAGAAAAAAAAGGTCAGCAAACATGGACGGCGCCGCTTTGACCCGGGTAGGGTGAAGGGGTCAGTGCTCCCGGGCTTCCGGAGAAAAAAAACATGCCCCAACACATAAGTGCCAATGGGTTGGGAAGGCTTAGCACAGGGAGGGGAGGACCGCATGAAGGTTGGAATCTCTCGAAACAAAACAAAAAAAGGAGGGGGGAAGTTAAGATATATTCAAACGAGGGGCAAAAACGGGGAAAAAAGTTAAAAAAAAAACAAACTAAGTTGCTATTTGGGGAATTGGCTAGAAGAAAAACAACCTTGAAAAGGACAATCATACAATCGGTTAGGCAATCAACTTAGCCGCATGGGGTGATGCAAGATTAGAGACGGCTGGTGGGCTGACTTAAAGCGGGTGGGGGACAAGGAAAAAGTGTTCCCGAAGGGGGAAGCCTTATTCGCCGCAGGCAAGAAAATCTGCTCTTGCTTCGCGGGGGGAAAAAAAATTTCGGAGGAAGAGGGAAGATCAAAACCCGGGGAGGTCCGAGTTCATGTCGTTGAGAGTAACTTCTAATATGACCGAAAATGGTCTTGAGACAGGGGAAAAAAAGGTAGTCAGCCAATCCCGCCTCGAGCTGACGGGGGAACAGCAGCAGGCGTTTGCTGTGCATGAGGAGGGAGGGGAGGCCACTAGAGGGAGAAAAAGCTCAACCTTACAGTTTACGTCAAAACATTCATGAATGGGTATGGAAAAGGAGGGGTAAAGAAGGAAACGGGACTTAACCACCAAAAGAAAAGTGTATCTCTGAAATATAGTCCGGACAGCGTCGGAGCCAGGCGGGTACAAAATTCTCAACAATGTAGGGAAAAAAAATGATTGTTAAGATGAGAAAATCAAAGAGGAGGAAGCGGAGGGAAATTCAAGGAAAAGGATGGGGGCCATCACAAAACAGATTAAGGCAGCCTGTACGAAAAAAGATGGTCGGGCAAGAATCACTTAACTGGGTCATTGGAAAACAATACACAGGCATAGAGATCAAGAGCAAACGGGTGGGAACGGGCTGAAGGAAAAATCAAGGAACCGTTTCAACGAGATCAGGGCCGGAGGGGGGAGGCTGTTGAGAAAGGGAAAATTAGGGAAAGGGCTGTGGAAAGGCGTTCCTGAAAAAAAGCTTGGGCGGGGGGGGGGGGGGGGGGGGGGGGGGGGAAACGGAAGGGCGGTGTTGTCAAAATAAAAGCGGAGAGGGAAAAAAGCGACGCCCGAGAAAATCAGTCGGCCCAGAAACGGGAAGCGGAGTATGGGTCGAAGGTGGAAAGGGGGACTTTCGAACCGGCCTACAGTCAAAGAAAAACCGGGGGACGAAAAAGGGTCTGAAACCCACAAATAGATGTCGCTGATGCAGGACAGATGCAGGCGGGTTCAAAAGAAGGTGCACCAAAACGAGCAATCGAGTTCAAAAGTCAAGTGAAAACGCAAAATATAAGGGCGGAAACAAAGAGGGGGAATAGAGAGGAGGGAGACCTGATAGGTTTCCATAAAGGGCGGGAGACGCGTCTTGCCACCCAGGTGCACGGAAATTCGCTGGGAAAGAGCGCGGGGAATTAGTAAGGCCCCAGGAGAATAGCGCCGCATCCATGCGCTGGCATGGAAATAAACACAACAGAGGCGCTTGGGAGATTTCGAGTAGGCAAACAAGGCTCCGGTTCCTTGGAAGCAACCTAGAAGTCGGGGTCTTAAATTTCAACCCATTTCTCCGGGAGAAAAGAGGAAATACACTCTGTAATTCAGAGACAGTGACCGAAAAAACCTTCTTCAGCGAAGCCAGCCATGCCGAGAACGACGTCCTGGGGCTGTGGGGCAGGCGTGTGGGGTTGTATAACCCATCGACTGGGTAGGGAAAAAATCTTGGGAGGAGAATTCCTCTGGTGGTGTGAACAGGCTTGAGCAGGAGTCGGTCATTAAAAAACACTGAGGACAGCAGGGGAGTCACATCATCTTCCAAGTAGGGGTACGAGAACTTGCTCAAAGAGTGAAAATTCGTCTTGTGTAGAAACACATTAAGGGAGGGAAGTCCGATATGCCTATTCCAAAAAGAAAGTTTCCCAACTCAGCTCTAGAAATAGTTTGAAAAAGGGGCTAAAGGGCAGGTCAAAGGAAACTAAGTCATTCGGACAGTAAGAGGAGGACACTCAGCCGAAGGAGAAAAAACTTTGGGGGAGGGAAAAGGAGATGAGGAAAGGGCGTTCAAAAAACAAGGGTTGAAAAAGAGGACCGAACAGAGAGCGGGGGGTGAACCAAATTCAACGGCGAGACATGCTCGTTGGTAGGGGGGGGAGAGGGGAATTACCGAAGCCAAAAGAAACTGCCAAAAAAGTAGGGGGAAAAAAGCACGCTCGCCGCTTAGCGTCGTCTCTAGAAAAAAAAAAACAAAGAAAAGGGAAGTAAAAGAGATGCGAGCTACATCGCTCGATGGGGGGGAGAAGGGGTGAAACGCTGGGGACTTGCATGCCAGGGGAGAGACGAAAATACACATAACAAAAAAAAAACGGATCTGGCTATAACGAAGTGCACCAAGAGAAATGTGCGGACACGTGATGGTCAAGAGGCAACGACTACGTTCATTAACTAGATGTGGGAGAAACGGAGGAGAGCAAAAGGAAAGAGGTGTTGACTGAGATAACGGCAATTTCGAAACAAGTTGAACAAAGAGGGGGAAAGACGAGGCTGAACGTCAAAGGAAATTAAGAGGGGGGCAAAGGCGTAAAATCGGAAAAAAAACGGGGGGGTATTGGCTCTCCAATCCCCGCCGGAAGAAGTAAGAAAATAGCGTTCTGAAAAATGAGGAGTCTAGGTAAAGAAAGGGGGGGGGGGCAAGTTTACGGAAAGCGCGACGCCGGGGGGTGTGATCGAAGAAATCGGACCTCAAGGGCTCGTAGAAAGCGGAGAATCCACCAGCATCAATTAAAACATCAAAAGGGATAAACGGGTACTAGCACAACTAACCCTTAAAACAGTACATCAGAGAGCAAGCGTCAAAAGGCTGAGGGGAGATTGTGAGGAAATGATCTGCAGGGGTACAGAGTTATGAAGCCTGTGAGCCTGCTAAAAATTTGAGTGGGAAAAACTGTCTAGAATACCGAGAAATATTGCCCAGGACATGGGAGTACGGAGTGGGAATAAGAACAAAAGAAAAGAGCTTGTGTTCCGGGATTGACAAGGAACCATGGTTCTATCTATCAAGAGGACAACGAAAACGCTTCGTTGCACCAGATTAAACCCGCGCCGGGGGACGCGCGCAGGGTTCTCGAGTGATGGAAAAAACACAAATAATTACATCAGAAGGACTTGTTCTGTCATCCCTATATTGTGGAGGGGGGAAGGGGGATAGGGAAAAATGCTAAGGCGACTTTGGGTGCGAATACAGTTTTAAACTATCAGGAAGTTCCAAAAAGAAATCGGGACAGAGATGGGGGGTGGTGGTGGAGGAAAAAAAGTGAAGACTGAAGGAGTTGAATCATAAAGAAAAAGAAATTCCTCGAAAAGAAGTCCCAGGGAAATTGGGGAAAAGAAGTACGTTTTAACCTCAGTTCATTGAGAATTGGGCACCAATACGATATTTAAAAAAAAAGAGGGAGGGTACACCAACCAGTTTGGTTCCAAGGAAAAGGCCGGGAAAAAAGGAAGAAAAAAAGAGAATCCGCATCAATTAGGAAATGATCGTGTAGAAAATGATCGGAAGAAAGTAAAAGGAGACCCCTAAACCCTTTTAAAACTAAGGATTGAGGGTAGACCTCCCAAAAGAAGGACTTGAGGAAAAAAGGGCGACGTTAGTAATCTTCTGGAGTGCATAGGTTGAGGGGAGGGAAAAAGTAAGAAAATGGTGGTTGGGAATTGTCAATGTGGACGAAATAGATAATTTGGGGGGTCAGTTCATCTTCAAAATCAAGTGGGAGGGAATTGCAATTTTGAAAACGCAGTAGGGCCGAAAGGACTTAGTCGAGATTAAAAAGTCAGGGGAGGGCAGGGGGGGTCGTACTGTAATTCGAAACGGTCAGAGAAATCATGCAACGGAATTCTCAAAAAAAAAACTGTAGCGGCTGATAAGGTTTAAAAAGCAAATCGAAGCGAGTGGCACGAGGCAAGCAAAGGAACGAATGCTGCTGGGAAGCTCGGGGGAGCGTTATGGCTAGGAAAGTACCGCACCCTGAAGGAGGGAAAGGAAGGTGCAAGTCGAAAGAGTTCAAAGTATCGAAAGAGAACAGGAAAGTAGCACGGCTGGCTCGAGATTGAACGGGAAGGCCAGGCGGGAGCTTTTCCCCTCGACGCAACCATAAGAGGTCATATAGAGTTCCCAAGTCGGGGGGGGGGAACGGTCAAGGACGTCGGGAACCGAACAGATGTAAATTGGGCGCCCACCCGAAAATAGGACTGTAATAATCTGCAGAACCATGCACGAGGCCTCTTAATTCTAGTGGGGTAGGGGGGGACGGCTCCAAGGGATGATGGAAAAACGGAGACGCAACATGCACAACATCTCAAAAGGGTGTGGGGGGTTTTAGAAAAAGGATGGGGGATGCCCGCGCGGTTTGGAAGCACGAAAC
>Ga0179591_1355889_pt1 | contig 13134 bp, 10 predicted proteins | sample CZOMad2_1_08_16f_FD_182891 | JGI IMG/M metagenome (GOLD analysis project Ga0179591, IMG submission 182891) | Vadose zone soil fungal communities from Angelo Coast Range Reserve, California, USA - CZOMad2_1_08_16fungal (PacBio error correction) | ecosystem: Environmental > Terrestrial > Soil >...
CCGCAAAAAGAACGGGGGGGCGCAAACAATGGCTTCCGTGCTTGCAAAAAACAGAGAGGGCAGAAGGCAAATCTGACGAGGGTCCACGAACGGGGGGAAAAATTGACCTCTCGTGCGCCCGCCAAGATAAAAATGTAAAGAAAAACCACCGCAAGCCTCAATAAACAAACAAAGTTTTTTTGGTCAGCGAAGGGGGAAGGAGGGAGCGGAAGGTTTTTCCCCGGGGTAATCAAGAACCTGAAAACCCAATGGTGGTGGTGGAAGATGATAAGGCAGAGACTGGCGAGGGGGGGTGTGGTGAAGCAACGACGGGGGTACACGACCCCCCCTGAAGAAAATAAAAAAGACTCGGGCTGAAGAAGTCCGCTGATTCCCCTCTCCGCCGAAGTCAACAGAAAATCGGCAGGAAATTCGTTTCCCCGGTAAAGACCAACTTTGGCCTTGGACCGCCGAGGGCGGGCTCTTGGATTCCTGCCCGCCGGTGGGGACTTTCTTTGGAACCGCAGTAAAAGCCAGAGGCGCCGAGTAAGCGGGGGGGAGACGGGGTTGTGGACAAAAAATAAAAAAATCTAACGCCCGACCAACGTTGTGGAGCCACCGAACAGGCGTTACGTTCACCAAGGAGGTCTTTTGTCGCCAAGAGGGCCAGAGGAAGAATGACCGAAGGTGTGATGAATCGAAGCCCAGGGGGCCCCTTTGGCCCAAGACACAACACCTCTCCCCTCGACCGAATTGGCGGGGGGTGCAAGGGACGCGAAGGGGGGGGAAAAGATACAATATTGGACTAAACTGTCTGGTCTCCAAAAAGAAGCACTCGCTCAGGGCGGAGAACGAAGGTGATCGAGGCCATGCAGGAAATGAGCCGAAAACGTCTAGGCCCAATCAAACAGATTGAACAAAAATCGGAGTAATCCCAGACAAACATTTCTATCCCTCCCTATTCAAACTCATTTTCTGGATGAAAATATCCCATATAGGAACCATCTAAATAGCCTTTTTAAGGAAGGTTTTGATCAGAAATATCTGGTAACAGAGGTTGTATGGAAGAATGAACTTGGAAAAAAAATAACGCCCAAACCCTTCCTACCGCCTCAGCGAGGGGCGGGGAAAAACAACCCTGGGAATTCGTACGGGTCGAACTGAACTTTAAATCGAAATAGAAGGGCTAAAAACGTCAAAAGGGGTGAGAAGGTGAATTGCCCTCCGTGTCAATAGAAGGAGTCAGGAGGCGCCCATCCAATGGTGGCGGGGGGCTTTCGGTCGAGACAAAAGGAAAGCCCCCGACTTTAACAACTTCCGGTTCCCAGACGGCCCGTGGCTTAATTTCTCGCAGGAGGGCAGTCTCTAAGCAAAAAAAAACCCACCGACGCCCCAGATGCCCGCGACAATTGGACTGGGGTCTGCCATCTAAAAGAGATTTGCAGGCATTTTGACAACATTCATGGGTAAAAGCACAAGGAAAAAGTCGTCTTAGCAGTCAAAGTAGAAGAAGGAGAGACAGACGGGCCAGGTCAAAAAAGGCGGGGGGGGTGGGGCACCCCCTTACTATCATCCCCCAACCCCCGGTCCTAAAAACGTGACTTCCCCATAACGTGTTTGGGGGGGCACGGCCCTAAAAAGGAAAGGAATGGATTTCGAACGGTAGTAAGGGGAATGGGGGGCACACCGGGGACTGGACATCCACTACAAGTAGGCCGCAGGCAGAATCTTGCATGGCCAAACAGCCACGCAAAGAAAGAAAAAGTTTGTTTGTTCTGTTTTCCCTAAACCAATCAAAGACTTTCAGACCCCCTACAACGGAGGGGAAGTGGAACAGGCCCAAAAAATTTCCAAGGAGGTGGGGGAAAAGAGCATGGGGGGTTCCGGGGTTTCATGAAAAAAAAAAATCGCAGCCATCCCCCACCACTACCAGTTAGGACCGCGGACTCACAGAAGGCCAAAAACGGCGAAGTGGGGCGCGACCCCCAAGAACCAGACGAAAAAACTGGAAATGAAGGAAGTGCAAACGCTAGATTTGGGTCGGGACGGGAGCACACAAGCCCGAAAAAAACAAGGGCCGAATGGCTGTAGTCTACTAAAAAGGGTGAGGGGGTGGGAGGGGGGGATAGAAAAAAACGTGTTCTTTTAAAGCTGAAGAAAGGGATAAAAAAAAAAATCTTAAAAAATCTGATGTACGGAAATATGGAATCATGATCAAAACCGTTAGCTCACTAAAAAAACAAAAAATCGCCCCAACCGGGTGTGGGGCTCACGTAAAAGGAAGAGAAAAAAGCAAAAAACAAGTAAAAAATATGTGTCCCTACAATCTGATGGGGGAACGCTGGAACGTTCAGACACACCGCCGAGAGACCAAAAACCAGAGACTACTAGGCTAGAACATCCCCTTGAACGTCCGATTAAATCAGTCGAAAAGAGAAAAAAGAGGGGAAATCTATAAAAGGGGACCGGTTGTCCGACTGAAACTATTCTTGGCCTTCCTTTCACAAGTCAAAAGCACAGTGCCAAATTCAAGGAGACCAGCTCCAAAAGCCAGAGGGAAAAATCCATCACTGGAGAGGTCCACCCGCTGGCAATAAAGAATGTGGTCACTCCAAGGTTTACTCAAAAAACGTTCAAATTAACTTTCCGAAAAAAAGCGGACAACTGCTCCGTCGGTCAACAAAACATTCGCCCGGAAGCTGGAGGGTCGGCCCTGGGGGAGGGGAGAAAACGGCCCCGGGGTGGCGATTGTTTCCGTGGAGGGGCTGCAGGCCAGGGAGCAGAGAATCCACACAGTTTCAGACGACCTTCCCCCTCCCAAAAGGCAAAATTTCCTCACCCTGACAACTTTGCCACCTCCTCAGGAGAACGCCCCCATCCCTATCAAACCACTCGCCCAAAACGGGCCTGGAACTCAATGGGGACCCAGTTTCCGACGGAACCACCACTTCGTCAAGCCCCGGGTTAGCCACCGAAGACAAAAAAGGTTACGTTGGGACTGCCTAAATTTTTTTGGTGGTGGGCCCTGTCTGGTTCTTTGCTTGGACCCGGGTGGGGGCACCTCTGGGGGGGAATTCGCTTTGCCCCCACCCCCTCGGATCAGATGGACCTTCGCCAGGATGGGGGGGGGAAAAGCTGGATCTTCGCATAATAAAGCGATACTACATGCTTTTAAATAGGGGTTCCTGCTGGGAAGTTGGGTCTGTTTTTTTTTGTTTTTTTTGGGGTTGGGTCTTAGTACCACAATTGCGCTGGAGGCCGGGGCACGGACAGGTGGGGAGCTTCGTGGTGACGCTGTGGTGGTGAAAAAAAAGTAATGATCCGACCTGTTCCTGTATCCCGCTCCCCAGTTTGCCGAGGGCCTTAAATTTGGGGGGTGGTGTGGTTTTTATGTGGTTTTTGGTTTCGGGGAAGTTGGACCCACAGGGTAGGAGCGAGGTGGGGATTGGTTAAAGGTTCCTGTGAAACCCAAAGAAAGGGGGGGGTTTCAAGGGAGAAAATGAGTGGGGTGCGAAAAATCTCGAACTGGAAATAAGGTCCCCTGGGGGGGAAAAGGAAGTGGAATTTTTTGGGGGGGAAGGAGGAACATAGCTAGTTGGGGTGGGAAAAAAAATAACGGATTCCCAAAAGTAGAAAAAAAAGGATAGCCGAAAGGATGGGGAAGCAAAAGGGTGAGATCTTCCCCGTTGACTGGGGGGTTAGACTCACCAGGACGCTTAAATCTTCTTGGGGGATCCTCTTGAAGGCCCATAACTTTTTTTGGTTGGCTTCCATCGAACCTGTTACCGAGGATAATGCCCTACCTAGGACGAGAGGTCCTAAATCACGTAGTCCCCCACTGAGAGTCCAGAAGAAACTTCGATTGTGTGGGTTTTTATTGGGGGGAGTCCGTTTGGTAAAGGACTCTTGCAAAAAAAAAAAAGCGGAATTCAAATCCACCGAAAGCGGAAGAAGAAAAGAATAAGGGCACAGGATTGTAAACGGGGGGTTCGGGGGAAAAAACACCCCGTTGGGGGCATGGCGTAAAGGCAGTATTTCACAAAGAAATTGGGGGAGGTAACAATCAAATCCACGGTGCGAACGTTGGGGCCATGGGGGGCGGACCCAACCACTGTCGATCAAAACGAAGGGGGGGAGGTTGTGGCCCAACTCGACAAAACAATGTCTGTCTGGATGCAAGTGGATAAACTTAAAAATAGCCGAGAGTCCACCCAGCCTACGCGGCGCTCCTAAAAAGAAAGTACAACCGAGTAATAAATATACAGGGGTACGGCGTAAAAGATATTACAGGGGAGGAAGAAAAAGCCCACTTAATCCTCAAAGACATGAAAGGAGAGTGAAACCCCGCAAACATTAAAGAATGTAGTAGGGGGGGTGGGGAACCTAAAAACTTCTTGGAGGGGGAAAAGAAGGTAAAATTTGGGGTTAAATTAATTGTGACTGGGTGGGAAGAGTGAACGACCCCAGAGAAGAAAAAATTTGGAAGGCTTGAAAAAGATAGAAAGAGAGAACACGAAGGTAAGGCGTTGAACCGTCGGCAAAAAAGGTGAACTCCCGGTGAAAATTCCAACCAATCACATCAGGAGAAAGGAAGGACTTTCCTGGGGGATAGATCCTCGTGGGAGATCGAAAAGGTAAAAAGTTAAAAAAAAAAAAGACTGAAACCCGAAAAAAGGGAGTAAGACCGAGGCCGGACTGACCCCCAAAACCTGGGGGGTTCCCCTAGGGGACAACTCAAGACTTGCAAGAGCCGAAGTAGGATGGTATCGGGTGTAGGGTGTGTAAAAACTAGGTGGGGGGGGAACGAACCCATACCGGGAGAAAAAAAGGGGGCAATTTTACGGGCCTGACCTTAACTTACATTGGGGGGCGAACAAAATCATGGGGGTCAGGGGGTGGGCGGGTACCAACACCCGAAGGTGAGAAGGGGGTTTTCAGAACAAACAAGAATGTCGCCTCAAACTGTTGGGGACTAAACTGAAGAGAAAAATCGGGTGACCCTTAGCTGGGGAGGGATGAAACAGGACGCGGCGGGCCCGGTAAAAGCAAAAAAAAATAAGAACAGGCTGAGAGGGGGAGAAAAAACGTCAATTAACTGGGAGTTTTAAAAAAAAAAGGAGAACCGGGCAACAGCGGGGGGGGAGAAAAGGGCTAAAGGATCAGGCGCATAAACGATAAAAACAGAGAAAAACTTTAGTCCAACCCCCCCAAGAGACCTACCCAAAAAAAAGAGCACCACTCAGGCAAAAGCTGAAATCGGAAAACGCCCCCAGGAAAAATGGTGGGTGGCCGAGTACCAGGCCCCACTGGAGGAAGAGAAGTCAAGTTCAGGCGGGAGATCGAGGAAATGGGAAGCAACGTGTTAGGAAAAATTTGCGGTGGTTGGAAGGGGGGTAAGGAATCATCCCGACATTGGGGGGGCAAAAGGGGGGCCATCCCTAAAACCTCAGGAAAGAAACCGCCCTGAAACTTGGGGGGTTGAAGGTGTAGGACCAGTTGCGTAAAGTAGGAAACTCCAAAGAGATGAATATTTGGGGGGAAAAACTGCAAAGGTCCTCGGCTTGAGAGGCATGAAGAAAAAAGGAGGGAGGCCCCGCATGTGGCCTTAAAGTTGTTGATGGAAAATGTTTTGGGAGAAGGAATCAAAAGGATTGAAATCAAAAAGAATGGAAGAAGCCATCTCCATACTGTTGAAGGGCTCCGGGGGGCCAATGAAAAAAGATTTAGGGGAAAGGAAAAAAGGTTGAAGCTTGGTCCACAGGTGGTGGAAAACGCGGTGACAATCAATAGACCGGTTGTTCTCCGTGATGGCGTTGCGGCGGGGGGGGAAAAATCTGTTTCGGGCCAAAAAAAAAAAAGGCCGGCATGAAAAAAACTTCAATCGGGTTAGAAACAACATAAAGGGTTGAACCGCATTTTTGGGGTGAGGGGGAAAAAGAACAAAAAAAAGGGTAACCCCCCGCCCAGAAAGAATTCCGCGGGGCAGTCGTCTCAGGCAATACAAAGCGCGAGGACAGGAAAGGACCAAGCAATCAGGGTGTTTTTGGTGCACGCGCAACATTCGTCCACAGGTTGAATCCGGGGGGAAAAGAGGGTCGGATGTTTCGTTTCGGGGGGGAGAAGTGCACCCGCAAGGCCACGCGGTTGCCACCTTGGCCCAACGGGGGCACTTGAAAGTTGCCACCAAGGCACCCAGTGTAACCTTGCACAGGTCGGCGTGGGTAAGGTAAGGATGTCTCGTCTATGAAAATAGTTGGTGTTTGACTAAGAAGGATTACTTAAACCACCGCGTTTGTTTTAGGGGGGGGAAGATTGTCCCGGCCCAAGGGGCCGTAGCAGGAGATCCAGTGGGGGGGGCTAAGGAATAAAAAATACTCCAGGGCGGGAGGGGAAACCAAAAAAATGACGGGCCTAGGGCCCCGAGGACGGTTGGGACCCGGTTTTTGTGGATGGAAGAGGTCCCCCTCGTTAAAAAAAAAAAACGAGAAAACAAGCCCCTGCTTTGAGAAGAACATCAGAAAACACGGGGGGAAGTGGGCCTCAGGACCCCGAGAAGGGGGAGCGTCCGACCGCCGGGGTTTCGAACGCAAAAGGCCACAAAAAAAAAATATTATGGGAAGGGGAAAAATCTAAAATCAGCGTAGAGGAGGCGCGATTCGGGAAGCAGAGAGGGAGCCGTCCTCTCACCTCTCCCCAAGAACACAAGCGATCCCCGGATAAAAAAAAGCCGCTCGAAATTTCTGTGACTAGTCCCCGAAACCCGGGACCCCCCTTCCAGAGACAAATCGGAACGGAGGGGAAATGCCGGCGGACATCTCCGAGAACCAGATGGTCCATCTGGAAAGTATCTGAAAGGCGGCGCAAAGGGCTTCGATCAAGAGAAAGAAGGCACAGCTGCCAGAAGTTGAAGTGAAGGAAACGAGAAGTTTTTTTGGGGGGGACTGAAAAAAAACCAAAACCAAACCCAATTTAGGTGTGGGAAAAACCCTGAAGAAGAAGATAAAGAAAAAACCACGGCAGGGGTTACCCCTTCGGGATTAGGGGACTGGCCCGAGCGGGGAAAAAAGGGGAAGACGAAAAAAGTAATCCAATCTCAGGGGGGCCTCAAAGAGTACCAGGTTTGGCGTGAATGCCTAGGTGACAACAGCCTCTGCGAAAAAAAAAAAGAATCATGGGGGCCGGAAACCCTAATCCGTTTTGAACTGCCAAAAAAGAGAACGATAAAGAGTGGGGGGAGGACTGGCCCAAACGACCAGGGGTGAGGAAGGTAGAAAGTAAATCTGGAAAGTAGTCCCAAGAAACCTCCCACTAGAGAAGTACGGCGGTCCAAGGAATTATTCCTTCATCAAAGAAAGAAAGAAAAAAACCCTTACGTCGGAAGATGGAAAAGTCGGGCAGAACCAGACAGGGACGCCGTAGGGACCCGGGAGGAGGAAGAGGCCAAAAGATGGGGGCAGTAACGCGCGCGGGCAAACCCCGCGAAAAGAAGGGGACACGACCTGAGGTGGGACAGCAGTGCTGCGTTTGGAAAAAACCAAAAAAAAGAAACCAAGAGACCAACATCAAGAAAAATCGAAGAAAGCAGGTCCCCGTTGGGGGGGGGGAAAAAAGGACCCAATCGGATAGTCCAAAAAGAAACTGAAGAGCAAAGGAAATCATCGTATCGACAAGAGGCGTTCCCCCTTGTCGAAGGAAAGTGACAGCATGAGCCTGCGTCCTATCTTCCAAAACACAAAAGATTTTGAAAGACAGAAGAGAAAAAGAACCTAAGGGGTGATCTCCTGAAGAACCAGAGCGGGAGCATATAGAGGGTAAGGAGGGGTGTCTTCGAGGGGAAATACAATGGTTCATAGCGCAAAGGCAACCCCGCCCATCGAGGGGACAAAGCGAGCCTGGCAGCAGGTGTCCCCTAAACATCCTTTTTAATCCAAAAAAGGGAAGAGGGGGTGGACCTAGAGAAGGGGTTAGTTTGGGGGAAAGGCCGTGTCCCATCGAACTCTTTTCAACGGAGCAGTCCCCGTCTGTCTAAAGAAGGGGAAAAAGTCAAACGAACCCTATGATCTTGGAGGAAAGGGGGGGCCGGGGGTGAACCCGGACAAATTGCAAGGGGGTCGAAAAGAGGGGAAGCGCTTGTAAAAAAAAAATCGGGGGAAAAAAAAAAAAGGGGTCCCATCTGGAAATTCTAAAGGGGAAAGGAAGAGGGCGAAAAAAAATGCCAACAGCCTCGGGCAGTGTCCGAAGCCCAAACACCGCCCCGTAGAACCTAAAGGAAACGGGAAATCCCCAAAGGAGGACTTGAAAAAAAAAAATTAAAAAAAGAATCGCCCAAGAGAAAAAAAGGGGCACAGTTGGCGCCCAGGGGGGAGGAAAAGCCCCGCCCGCCACAACCTCATCGCAAAAAAAGAAAAACAAGAAACAACGGGAGGGAGGGGTATTACCCTGAAAGTCTGTAGGGCCGTTGGAACCGTTTTAAGGTCGATGTAACCCGACCAAAAAAATGCCCCCCCCCCCCAGTGGTCAGGCGCGGGGCCCTTAACCCTCCATAGAAACTTGAGGGGGAACAAAAAACCCTGCTGGGGATAATAGGGCAGGGGGTTTAAGGGGGACGCCCTGGAAAAAGAAAAAAGACCCGGGGAGGGGTCCAAAATCTTAAACAAAAAAGCCTTTTCCATTTGGGCAGAATGAACCCCCCTTGATACCAGGACCCTCGTTCCGGGAAAGATCAAAAAAAGTAAACTTGGTGCTTCCAGGCCCCAAAAAAGGGGTTGGGTTCCAACCTGAAAAAAATGCAACGTGGCCGGATACTAGGATTTCCGTCCGATCCGCCTGCCGACGACGCAGAAAAGAGGAAGAAAAACCGTTGAAAGCCGAGAAAAAATAGACAAAACCCCTGTCGGGAAACAGAAAAAACAAAAGACCTCAAAGTCTAAGGCCTAAGTGGGCGGCAACCACGAAAAATTGCACCGGGTGATCGTTCATAAAAAAAAAACAGGGAGGGGGTTTCGCTAATCCCTGGGCGGCACGCACTGGGCGCAGGGAAAACTGTAGGATTGGAAGAGACCAAGAAACTAAAAACGAGAAGTCAACTACAAGAACCATGGAGCGGGATCACCGCCCTGTGTGTCGGTGAAACTGCATAAAACTCTCACGACGGTGGGGTGGACAGGGATCGGCAATCAGCAAAACCTTTGTGGGAGTATTCAGGGGGGGGGGGGGTTTGTACAGACAGGGAGCAATTGGCAGCGGGGGAATCAGGACCTAAGCAGTGGATTGAAACGCTGAACTCGCCTCGAGAAAGGGGGGGAGGTAAAATCTAATCCAGATCAGGAAAGGGGCGGGGACCAAACTCCCTTTTTGACACGGCAAAAAAGGGGAACTTGATGTGCCGGCCCGAAAAAAAAAGGGCGAGAAAAAAAAGGCCTTCCGCAACGCGGGGGACGAAGTGGTCTTAAAAAGGGGGCTGCAGTCCTGGGGGGGTTGTAAAAAACCAGAAAAAAATGCCGCCTCCGGGGACAATAAAAAGGGGGGCCCTGGAACCAGAAAATTTAGGAGTGGGACTGGTACCTGGACGGAGTGGTAAAACCGCAGGGGGAACGTCAAAGTCTGGGAGAAAAGTGACCAGAAAGATCGCAGAGGGAAACACCAGATGGGAGGGAAAGGGTCCAAGGTGAGTGGGTAGATCTGGAAGGACAGGATGGGGGACCTCTAGTAAACCACGCCAAAAAAAGAGGTCCAAGGGAACAGGTCCTTGGCCAGGGGGCCCGAGCTTCATCCTTGGCCTCGCCTTGGGAGGAAAAACCATTTGGAAGCCCCCAAGATGGGGGACGGAGGGCCAAGCACAAACTAAATTGTGGACGGAGGGTCTATCCTCAAACTATCTCGGGAAAGAATCTCCTACAAAAGGAATGAAAAAAACAACAGTCGCCGAACTTACAAGCGCTGGCATTCCTCGGGGACACGGTTCCTATAAACACGAAAAATAAAAGTTTTTATTATGGAGCTGTGGGGAAAGAAAAAGGGCGCTTGAGCAACCCGGAGGGGAGTTTTTTCGGGGATTAAAAGAAAGGTACCTGGAAAAAAAAGTACTCAACCTCCTGGAAAAAACTCCGCCCAAGAGGGGAAAAAAATCGGAGAGAAATTTCCTCCTGAATTTGAAAGAGAGATGGGGGTCCACCGGAACATAAGGTCCGCAAACGGTAAATAATTATTTAAAGCCCCGTGATCAAAAAAATCAAAAAAAGAGGAGGAAGAATCTTCTAAGGGCCCAAGGAACTGGACCATCTCTGGGGGATCCGGCCTTAAGTAGGGGGTAAAAAAAAGGGGGGGGGTCAAGTGGCCTCCTAATCGGGGAAAAAAAGTCAGAAGTTACACGATCCAAAAGGCAAACTCATAAATGCACACGGTGGGAAAAGCTTTTCAATTTGTTCACTCATGCCCACCAAACTTCGAAAATAAGGAAATGCAAAAGGTCGGGGGGAGGGGGGGGGCACAACAATTGCCCCCGCCCCCCCAAAGATACCCTTGGGGAGGGGGAGGGGGAAAATTAAAATCAAGGCTTCGTTTAGGGGAAAAAGACAACCTTGGACAAGAAGAAGGGGTTGTGGGGGGGTTAACAAAACAAGCGACAAAGGGTGTGACGAGGAATCAAGAGAACTCCATTCGAAAACCCGACCCAGGGGGGGGTGGGATCGCTTAGAGAAACAGCAGTGGCCAGGACGGGTCGGCTGCTAAAAAAAGGGACCAAAGGGTCCGGACCAAATTAGAGAAAACACCGGAAAACGGAGCCAAATCGGTCGGAAGGGACCAACCAATTGCACAAAAGATTTTTCAAAACTCACTCGAAGAACAACAGGCACATGGCACAAGGAAAGCTTGGGCGGCAAAGGAAACGGATTTGCGAAGGCAAAGAGTGTGTCCTTTTTAAAGGACTAAGAGGAATACAAGAAACCATACAATTTGACCTAGGGGGGAAATAGATAGAGCGCTCCAAGAAGAGTAGGAATGGGCAAAATCTGGACGTCAACAAGTCTAATTACTTGGGGAAAAACTAAAACTGCATCGACCAGATGTTTCCGCCACGGGGGGGGGGGTGGCGAGACGGGAAAAAGAAGAAAAAAGGGAGAAAGGAAGGGGTCTTCTCTGTGTCAAAAAAGAAAGGGCTGGTGGGGAAACTCGAAGCAGGTTTCCTCCAAAGGGATGGAGGAGGGGGTGGGCTCTGAAATAGGCAAGCACATCCTGACCAAAAGGGCAAAAAAAAAAAAAAGGGGTGGGGGGACTCAAACGGAACACGCCGGTGGGGGGGGGGGGGGCCACAAATGGTGGGGGAGGTATCCATAAGCATCTGTTTCCGAAACCCACTAAAAAGAACGAAAAAGCAATTGACGAAAATCCATCAATTTGGGGAACAGAGAGCTTCCCCTGGGAAAAGAATGGCTGGTCAGGGCCGGGGAGGAGGTGGAAACAGAATCGTTTTAAGGACCTGGGACCCACATCAAGAAAATTCAACAGAAAAAGAAAGGCCAGGTAAAACACTACTCTAAATGGAGCCATATCAAAAAGCCTTCCCCTAGTTAAATGGGCCAAAGACTGCATCGGCTGGGGGGGTAAGAAGCCCCACCGGGGAAGGAACGGCCAAGCCAAATGACAAGAAAGGTGCCGGAAATAAATCCGGATGCAAAAGGAAGGGAAGCTCCAATCGGTTAGAGGTAACCAAAGACAAAAGTCAGGGATAGAATCATCGGGGCTGAAAAAGGGGACAGAATTAGAATCCAGCAAAAAAGTAGGAAACGTTCTTAAGGGGGAGGAGGGATTGGTTTGTCATCAAGGTCACACCAAAAAAAAGACCATATTGGGGTGCCACCCGGGACAAGAGGGAATAATGTCGGGGTTTGGTGGGTGGGTCGGGCCCCCCGGGGGGGAGGGCCTGAAGAATGGGATAAAAGAAACCCGGGGATGGCGGAAGAACAAACCGCCCCGGCATTACAAGGATGGTTTCCAAGGTGATTTCGGGAACTAACCTCAACATAAAAGACTGAAGTAGGGTGAGAGCGTGGAAACTGAGAGGTTGTAAGGGAAAATTAGAAACACGTTTCGAAAAATTTAAGGCTACAAAGGGTCAGGATGGTGGTGTTGGGGTCACTCGTTGAAACGTCCAAGTCCCCCCACCAAAAAAAGAGAAGATGGGGGGTTTTGAAACAGGGAAGTCCATGCGGGTGGTGACAGAAAAACCAGGATTGAAAAAAGCCAGAAAAAAGGGGGAAAAAAAAAACTTGCCCGTGGGGGGAATGGGGAGAAAATTTTGGGACAAGAGCCGAGAAATAACTAGTTTTTTTCAAAAAAAAAAAAAGGAAAAAAGTACCAATCCCCCCATTGACCGATGTAATCGTAGCAAAGGGTCGGTCTGTCAAGGTCTTTGGGGGGGGCCAACAGTGAGCCCTGGGGGCAATGAAGTGGGATACCTGGGTCAAGGGGGGGAAAAAGGGGGGGGTTTTTTTGTATAGAAAAAAAAATAAGAAAAGTCCCATCCAGAAAGAGAGAAAAAAAGGCCCAGAGGGGAAGAAGCCGGGGAAATACTCTGATTGTGGAGGGGTACAAAAGGAAGGAAGCAGGGCAAAGGAGTAACCTGATTCCCAAATACTCAAGTGGAAAAGAAACTATTGTACAAGTATGGGAGAAAGCCTGAATCTTCTGAAGGGGCGTTTTAAGGTTGTCCAAAATGGGAGGGTAAAGCTGGAAACAGAGAATGTGAAAAACCTCAAAAAGGGGGATAAAGAGAAAAAACACAATGCCGATAGAGGCTGGAACGGAGGGGTCGTCGCCAAACAAAAGGGGGGGGGACCGAAGGAAAAAGTGGAGTGGTTCGCCAGATCATGAAAGGGGGTTGTGACGAAAATTCGGGGAAGTATCGGCCCTAAGGCCATCACCCCCACGAAGTCTAGCAACAGTAACTCAGAAATCAAAAAGAGAAGGAAGGAGGAGGAAAAGGAGATGGGGGGGAAAAGCAAAGGGACTAAAAAAAAAGGAGAATCATGGACCAACGGGAAGAAAAAAATAAGAAAAAACATTTTTGTGGAAAAAAACAAGGCCCCCAAAAACACAATGGGAGGGGGGTTGAGGGGGGGTTGAAGACAGCCGGAAAAAGAAGAAAACAAGGGG
>Ga0179591_1191770_pt1 | contig 13132 bp, 7 predicted proteins | sample CZOMad2_1_08_16f_FD_182891 | JGI IMG/M metagenome (GOLD analysis project Ga0179591, IMG submission 182891) | Vadose zone soil fungal communities from Angelo Coast Range Reserve, California, USA - CZOMad2_1_08_16fungal (PacBio error correction) | ecosystem: Environmental > Terrestrial > Soil >...
TGAGGTAGGTGGAAGGAGAGAGTATAAGGGAGAGAAGGGGTGAAACAGGGGGAGGCGCAACGGGTGGGGAATAAGGAAGGGCGAGAGAGTCCAAAGGAGGGGGGACTTGTTGTGGGGGGAGGGGGGGGGCGAGGTGTCTCGACAGGTTCCCGATGGTGCTTATGAAGTATTACTCATGTGGCTCACATATTCAAGGGGGGTGTATTGGGGTATCCCACCACCTTTGTGGAAGGGGAATACGAACGGGGAGAATAGAATTTGAGCTGGTCAAGTTTCGAAAATAGCCCAATAAAAAAATGTAATTCCTGGAGACAAGAAACGAAAAGTAATATGTCCGGGGGGGAATGTAAAACTTACAAAGGGGACGAATAAGGGGAAGTCCGCCAGACACAGTCCTGGTAGGAATGACTAATCAAGAGCACCACACCCTCATCTGACCTGTTCCCGACAAAACTATACTCGGAGAAACGGAAAAAACGATCAATATCTCTTCCAAATGCGTAGATTAGGAAAGTGGCCCTGGGGAGCGGTTGTTCTCCTAGCCAGGAGGGAGAAGGCTGCGGCTGGGAACCAACGCAAGTGCGGACGAAAGAGGGGAATGACATCAGTTCATGTCCTATTGTCCGTGAACAGGAACTGGATGATCGTGGATGATCTTCCCCAGCGCTTCATATAAACCTGCAAGAAGAAAGAAAAGAATTCATAGGAGGGGGGCCCTTAGGGAATGAAAGAGTTACTAACTTGATTCCCTTGGCAAATCAAAAGAATTCGTTGGTCAATGAGGAAAGGCAGTCGAGAATCCGAAGGGGTAAAGCTGGGGGAGAGGATCCGTGGATTTTCGTAGAAGTGAGAAAGGAAGAGACCGTCACCTCCATTCTCTTGCGCAGAACGGGGGGAAACAAAAGAAATATCGGTACCCTCGTAAAAAAATGGAAGGGAGGGGGAATCACAAGCCGGCCAAAGTAGTGGGGAGGGCAAGACTATCCTTACAAGTCAGAGGGAGGGGAACGAAGGGTCCCGAGCTTGAACCATGCACCTCAAAAGATCGGGGAGGGGTGCGAATCAGACACCTTGAGTTAAAATACAAAAGGGAACGACGAGGGAAGGGCTCGGTCCGTTCATATCGAAGACGCTTCTTCCACCTAAAAAAAAGGGAAGGAAACGGGAAACCCTCTTGGTTGAATGTGCCTGACGATGCAAGAAGAAGGGAAGGAGACAGCCCGCCACGGGGCCGTCTTTTGTTGATAAGGAAAATCTGATGAAAAAAAGAAGCCATCCATATTTTGGTTCCCGGGACCGATCGGGGGGGGGTGGAAAGGAAGGTAGAAATTACGACTGGGGGAAGAAGAGCTGACCTTTGAGCGGCCGACAGTTAGAGAGGGGTCACCTGGTCTGCCGCGGTCGGGAGAAGCAGCGGGACTCAAGACTCCAAGGGGCGGTGAGATCGGCCTGATGCTGGACGCGTGGGGGAACATGTTCGTACTATCTTTGGACCATCACCAGGACCCGTGACTTCTGCGTCTATTTCAACTGGGGGGGGGTGGGGGGGGGGGGGGAGAGAAAAAAACTTAGCTGTTTTATCACTCTTGAAAAGTCAAGGTGCGAGCAAAAAGGTCTCGGTCACTAAGCACATGACTTAACACCGTGAGGGCTGTAAATCTGGAGGGTCCAACTAAAAAAAAGGTCAGGTGGGGTTGACCACTCCATGAGGCCAGGGGGAAAGGGGGGGGGGTCAGCGCGTCTTCTCCAGAGGATATTAGGCGTCAGGAAGCGACTCGGGATGTTTCTCCGAAGATTAGACAAAAAACGCCGAAAGAAAGCGTGTCATCCCGAGATCAGCCTAGCTGGGGGTTGGGGGCCAAAAGAGGGCCGTAGTCGTCGGCTTACTAACCCTTAGAGAGACTAAAATGATGTCTATTGGCCAAAGTCCCAAAGGCATCAACGGAAAAAGACGGATCAAGGCCGTCAACCTTCGATCAGATTAGGGACCTCTGCGGATCTCACGCCCACGCGCCCGGATCGAAACTACCAGGAGAAAGGACAATCCTACTGTCATCTATTTTCGAAGAGCTGAAAAAATAGCCGTCCAGCATACGCTCTACGAAAAAACTACTGGTCTCAAAGAGGTTAAAACTACGAAAGAGGAGTACGAGGCTGAGACGCGCTTCATCAAAAGAGCCGAACCAGCGTAGAAACACAACAACTGAGATTCTTAAAAAGAGAAAAATATGGGAGATTCTTTTTTCTGCTGGCACAGGGTTTAAGATGACTTGAAAAAATTGAGCTCCTCGACGCAGAGAGATCGTGTCACCTTACCTCCTGGGTGAGAGCGGAATAAAGGTCGATTTTTCGAAATGGGAAGTATCATCCGCGTGGCGAAACTGATATGCGATAGCAACTCTGCGGTACTAAAGGGGGAGTGGGTGGGCCATCAGGGAAAGGGGGTGGGGGGTTATCGGGCTTTGAAGCGGACCGAATAGTACCCTGACTAGAATGTTAATGAAAATAACGAAATAAGGAAAAAGTAGTTGTGAAGGGTGAATGAAAAAGTGGACTTTTTGGCCGAGAGACCATAGGGGGGAAGGCGGTTCTCGCGGTAGGGGGAGCGGGCCCTCCGGACGGCCTGGAATCAGATCATAAAGAGCCGTTAACTCACTGGGAGAGGGTTCTTATAAGAATATCTGCTAGAAAAGGGAGGGTTACTCCATCAATGTTGCTGGCGGATAAGAGAAAACGCTGTCCCTACAAAAGACGGAAGAAGAATGCCGTCTGTGGTTTTTCATCACCGTGACTAAGTGATAAAACGACCCGTAGACCTCGGAAGGGAAAAAACCGGTGAAGACGGGGAAAGGAAGGGAGTTACCTCTAACAAATGGAGAAAAAAAACAGGAAGGAAAATTTATCCCCCCTAGAAGTAAAGGGCCCTCAGGGTGGTGGCTGAAAAAGAGTGAAAGGGGGGACCCAATGCAATGGCAGCAGCGAGGGGATAATGGGACCAATATGGAAAGAAAAAGCAAGAGACCGATCTAAAGAGGTTAGCGTACCTTGGTGAATGCTTCTCCCACCGTCAATCGGGAAGAAAGCGGAGTGAAACCGAAGCTGACGAGCCAGCGACATTTAAGGTAGGGGCGGCATCTTATTGGAAAGAAAGAAATATCGATCGAGAAAGGGACAGAGAGACACCACAGAGGGTGGGACTGGGGATCAGGGGAAATAACTAACTTATTATCACAAAGAAGAAAGTGGGGGGGGGAGGGATTGTGCCTGACCAGGGGTGGATGTCACTTGAAAAACAACGAGATTGATGCTGGATCATGGAGCGTTGTAGCTGCGGAGATTGAAGGAAAGTTGATCGGACTCTTTATCATTTCAGGGTAGGAAAGTAAAAGGGGATGCGCCAAGAGGAATAGCGCGAACTAGGCATGGGTTAAAGTCCTCGGGAAATGGAAGCAGAGGAAAGGGGAGGGGGAGCTTTCTTTACAAGACCACGATAGACGGGGAGCGGCTACAATCCGTACCCCTGTTAACTCGGTGGAATCTCTTTTCATTTGAGGATATATTGTGTAAGGCCAGAAATGGCGGCAATTTCAAGGAAGGGATTGTCAAATGGCGAGCCAAGCCAACGTGACGAGGGACGTGGAATAAATACTGTGAGGACTGGCGCTTGAAATTGACTTAAAAGGGAGGCAATAAACTCAATTTATCCAAATAATAAGTCTCAACGGACCACTCACGTGGACTGAGGCGTCTCTCATCGAAGAGGAGGATTTCAGTCTGGGAAAAAGAATATACTAAAAGACCTGTCCTGCCAATAAGCTGGGAACATAGGGGGGACATGCGCTCGGAAGGGGGAAATCATAGAACAGTTGCGGACAAAGACTCATAGAAAAGTGGGAGAGTGAAACGCGACCACGGGTCAAAAGAGCAGGAAAAATAACAGAATTTTAATGAGATGATTGTGATCTCCTAACGGAAGTGGCAGAAGGGGGATCCGGTGGTAAGGGCAGTGCAATTTAGGGGCGGAGGGGGGCGATGGAAAGGAGATCATTGGGTAATCTAAGTAAGGGGGTTGTTGAGTGAAATCCAAAATTATTGAAAACCAGGGGAGAAAGCGACAGACCTCCAATGACATGAGGAAAGGGCGTTGAAGGGTTCTGATTGGAAGAGAATGCCTTGGGGGGGGCAGGGAAAACGAAACACATATGGGGGTTCAAAAATGTGGGGGGCAAAAAAGAAGACAGCTTGTGTGGAACCGGGGGGGGGGATCGACGAACATAACGTCGCTCACTCATTAGGATAAGAAAAACTTTAAAAGCAGAATGGAGAGATTAGAGATACAGTTTGGCAGGAACGAGAAGGGCTTATTGGGGGGGGGTGAAAGTTGAAAGAGGGGAAAAATGGTAAGGAAAAACGTATGAAAAATTCGTCAACGACGGCCCACCAGAAGACGTCAGCCGTCGATAAAAGTTACAAGAGAGCTAAGGAGCACAAACTAAACTACAAGAAGATCCTTTAATAGACTCAAAGTTAATTCAAGCAACAGGCGATCAAGCGGAGAGTAACGCCACGGCGAACACGTTACAAAAAAAAAGCGGTGACACATTCTATATTATAGCGGGTAACTGTATGCAAAAGCGGGGCTCAAAATATACAGAAGTAAAAGAATCCCTAGAAGAAAGGGGGGAAGAATTCAAACAGGGAGAATGTCAAAAAGAAACCAAAAATGGAGTGACTAGAGGGGAGAGCAGGTGCTTTGGGAAAAGGGGATTAGCATGCAAGACCAAATTTGTTCCGGTCAACAAGAAGTTTACCATGCTTCAAGCGGTCAGGCGGGCAGCAGAAAGGACGTACAATCAGTGAACTAGAGCGAGAGGGCACAAAAAGAACTTTGGGCTTCGGAGGGGTAATGGAGAATGGGGGGAACAGGTACCCTCAAAGGCAACGTAGTTTGTCGGTGAAGGGGCAAAACTTGGTTGCAAAGTGGCACGCTACACAGACCCCAGAATGGAAAGGACCAAAAGAGGGTTTTTGCCCCCCCCCAAGGAGCACAAAGGGACCCTAATCAACAAAAAACACCTTAGGGCGGGGAGTGTAGGGTGTGGGGTCTAAGCTTGGAGACGTGAGGGCAAAAGGGGGGCCATCTCAAACAAACGGGAGGAGCGGGGTTCGGGGGGGCTTGCTGAGGAAAGGAACGGGGGTTCAGCGGCTGGGTCAAAGGAGAGCCAGGAAGGGATATCTAGACCGATAGGGAAGGAGAACAGATGAACTGACATATAATCTATAGTGGGAGAAGTGTAAGAGGAATGTATTTCCTGTTTCCCAGGCAAAAAAAATCCAGATTGCCTGGTGATCAAGAAGGGGTTCATTAAAGTAATGAAAGCAATTCGGCGAAACCGAGTGATTCCACATGGACGTTCAGGAGCGAGGGGTCGGGTAGCAGTCTGAAGGAAGGTACCCGGTAGGGGGGAGGGGTTGGTGTCCTAATCAAGAAGATACATGGGAGGAATCTGGAGCATCGGGAGCTAAAAAGAGACTACTACTCAACTAAGGCATAGGCAAGTTTTGACGAGCGATAACTGGGCTTGGGGGTAAGGTCTGAGAGGGGAGGGGGACAGAATTTTTTGCAGAAGAAAAAGGGGGGGTGCTTGGGGGTTTCGACTGAGGGAAGTAAACCGCTGGTATTTGGGGCTGAAGGGTGGATTCATATGGGGGGGGGACAAGTATTCGATAGAAGGAGGGGGTCGAAAGGGGGGCCGATGGCTTTTCTAACAAGAATTTGAAAATCTGGCAGGTTGGGGGTCCTAGGAGGGGGAATAAGGGTTTGTAGGAACTTGCCAGAAAAGGTTCTCAAGGCCAGGAGGTAGGGGTCATTACGAGCCGACTCGAATGGTGTTGAGCGACGAAGATGGAGGGAACGAAAGGAAGGATTTTCAGTCTGGGTACAGGGGTGTAACTGATATTGCATAATGAGAAAAGGAAATGTCACACAGTGGAAAATAGAAACCGGGGGATGGGGGTAACAGAGGTCATATCCTAAAATCTATAAAGAGAAAGCAAAACCCCGCCAGCCCAGTGTGGCATACAGGCTTTACAAGATGGGTAGGAGAGGAGGGGAGTCTGAGAGTCTTTGAGGACTTCACCCTCTCGAGATGTGTCTGAAGTAAGCTGCATTCAATTAAAGACATAAAAGTTTGCTATGTGGGCCCTTGGCGCTTTCAAGGAGATTGAAAACTTTTATATCCTTCAAAGAGGAGAAGGGAAGAGTTTCCATACATAAAATAATACGGAAAACGAGAAACCTATGATAGGACGGAGGCTCCTGAATGGACAACTATTAAAAGGCGAAGGGCATGGAACAAGGCAGGTCCACTTTTAAGGGACAAAGTGAGCAAAATTCCCAAACCTGCAAGAGAAAAGAATGAACGTCCATAGGGCTAACAGAACATCCTCTAAGCGAAATCCTTACCCAAGAAGAAGAAGAAGAGAACCATCAAGAGTGTATGTGTGAGAATATAAACCACAAAAATCAAGAGGGGGATATTTGGCAACAAAAAAGGATGCAAAACCGAAAAGGGCTTAAAAAAGCCAAGAGAGGGTGCAAAATTTGCTAAAAGAGGGAGGAGGGTAGGAGATCTCAATAGCAACCAGATGATATCAGCATTCTTAAGAAAACCAACTCCCTAAGAACGGGAGGGAGGGGACGGAAAACCCAAGTCATCAGAACGCCTCGGAGGGAAGATACCACTAATCAGGGGTCTGGAATATCAACAAAATAGACTTAAAGATAAACCTTAACAAGGTCTCTGTATTGGGGTTGCAAGAATCCTTTTAGTAGGGAAAAGACAATTCCATGAGGATCTCCGTTTATTCGCTAGAAGATGGGAGGGGTCCTCAGTGGGCAGTCGAACAGGGGGGTATAGGAGGGACGATATCCTCCGTGTGCATTATATCAGGAGGAAAGTCCTTACGAAATAAAGTGAAAAAAAACATATTACTGGAAAGGCGGGGTGAGGTTTCTCCTTGGTGAACTGGGGGGCTTCCCGGTTACGTAAAGCATCATTCGACCCCAACCCATCCTAGGGTAACGGAACCCACGTGGGGTGTGGTCTTGCTACTGGAGGCTTCAGCCTGACAAGGTGGGGAAATATCGGTCATCCTGCCGCGACCGTCGCCTAACATTTTCGACGGGGGTCGATACACTCAACATCTCGGCACGGAAACCACAAAGGTACATACCAGGCCTGAGGAAAATTAGCCAATAAAAGCCGTCGCACAAAGAGGACTTTGTGGGTGGGGTTTTTAAATGAGATATGCACCCTGATTGTCCTAATTTGAAAGTAACAAACAAAAGAAAGGGGGTACCGGGAGCCTGGAAAACAAGTGGGAAAGTCCACATTTGTGCGGGACGTACAAAACAGGTTGCCAAAAAAAAAACTCACCTTGGAGAGGGGGGGGGAGGCAGTCAATCCCTGGAGGGCAAGACGGAGAGTTGTTGAAATGAGCCGTGGAAAGGAGAAGGATACTTTAGAAGGGAAAGGGGTAATGGGGGACTTTTCTGCTTGGCTTAACGGATTGGAAGAGACCCGGAAAAAAAAGGGGGGACTTTTTGAAACTAGAAAAAGGGAGGGAGGGGGGGGATTTGATGAAGTCTGTAGCCAAAAGGGTCGGTTCAAGGAAAAAAACTTATCCGTACTAAGAAGATAAGGCTGAGGAAGAAGGGGCAACCAAAAAGACGCGATGTATAAGCTTCTTATTGAGCAGGAAGGGGAAAGAGGGAAATCTTTGGCAGAGTTGAGACGAGGGGGTTAGACATTGCCCAGGGGATTCCACCCTCAGGGAAGGATAGGTGAGAGACTACGTATACGTCTCGGGGAAAGAAGTGTCTTACACGGATACCCTTGAGAGGAAAGAACAGGGGTGTTTATGAGAACGGAAGAAAACAGGGGGAAAAAGAAGGACAGGTAGACACTCAGTGGTTGCTCTGGGTGCGAGAGGGGAATACGAAAAAAAAAAAAAAGACCCAAAACCAAAAGGAAGGGAAGTAAGAAGGGCAATCTCCACCCGAGAAACCTAATTCATCTGCCCTGTCAGAATGGAGCCTTCGGACGGGGAGTGGCAGGCTGGCCGAGCGCGAAAGTGGAGGAAAAACATTTGGATGTAACCGAGGGAAACCACTCCGGCAAGCCCAATGGGGACGAACGTGAGAAGACTCCAAGACTACTGTACGGTTGACTAGAGGGCCCGATGAACCTGAGAGCATTCCTACTCTTCCCGTCGGGTCCCAGGAAACTCCACACACCGAGGAGGGAAGAAGGGGAGTTTGTTGGAGCAGTTCTTCCAAAGGTTGGTATACCATTTGGAGCGGGGTGTGGTGCTCACAGGGACTCGTCGGAGACCTCCTTCTGAGGAAATGGTGGGTGGGTAGGCGACCGGGGATGTACGGGGGGGTACACGGTCATTAGGCTCGTTTTTCCGGGGGGAGTTGGGTGGATCGCGAACAAAACTCTTGGTAGACAACGGGTGTTCTGAGTGTGGGGTAGACAGATGCGTGTCGGCTGCTGGGGGGGGGGGCCTTGAGGACTTAGATTGGAGAGATGTGCGGCGGCGGGCAATTGTAAGTAGGGCGAGAGGTTCCTAGTTGGGATCGTAAAGTTTTCGGCTGTGGCCTGGGACCGATGCGAGGTCTGCTGTGTTTGGTGGGAAGAGGGGATCTTCCGTTAACCTAAACTGGCATTGAATGGCTACGAAATGGGAGTACGACTACTGAGCCCGGGTGCTATGGTGGGCTCAATTTAAGACTATCATGGACAACTCACATGGCTATTTATGTAGCGCCCATGCGGCGTGGTCTAGCGAGAAAACTTCCGCCGTGCTGGGGCTGATCAGGGCACCGAATGGGGGGCTCGTTCCAACGCACTCGGTTAATGGCGCAAGTTAGCTTAATGGGTGACAAAGTAAGAGCCTCCTTGATTCCCTGTACGGGTGTAATAATCAGTTTATTTGAGTTGCCCCAACTCTGGCCTCACGCATTTACCACGGCCCATTCGGCCCGTGGGCCATGTAGGTAGGAGGGGGGGGGGGTCTCGGGTCTCCGGGAAGGTTCGAGAAGGGTATAGTGGACGCGATTCAAGGGCCACTTCGGCTAACTCCGCTCAGAGTCTTGAGGGTAGACCTGCGCGTGTTGAGGAGCAGCGGGAGGGGAAGAGGGTAGGTGAGCGAAGCGCCATGTGACGTATTAAATCATCTGTCAGATGGTGGATGTGGGAACGTGGGATAAATAATGTAAAGGGCCGAATTTACGCGGACGAGCCTGAGTAGTCCGGTGAGGCTCATGACGTTGGCTGCCGTAGTACTACATGAGCGGGGTGCCGCAAGAGGATTGTTCCGCTCGGGTTCCCCGATCAAAAAAGAAGTGGGGTGTTACTCAGGGGTACGATCCTTCTAGGATGATGGTGCCTCCGGCCCAACACGTGTGAGGCTCACGTTTTCGAATTAGGAGGATCGAGATTACAAGAAGGAGACTATATGAAACTCCTTTAGCTCTCCGTACTCGAAGTCTAAACCTCGCACAATGAGAATAACTCCTTTAGCGACTGGTTTGAGCTTGAGAGACGGAGTCTCAGGTAAGAAATGCTAAACTAAAGACACGTAAATTGTTTTTTTTAGACGACGACGGGGTGCGTTCTGCCGACGGAATACTGTGTGGTGGGCAACGGAACTGCCTCTCTCCGGAGAGACGGCTCCTCAGGACGCGGAAAAAGAAGAGCGACCTGTCCGACCGTTATTAGGAAGGTGGGCCCTAAAGAAGCTTGCGGGGGACAAACACCGGGAACACCAAAGTCAGGGGCTAGACAAAGAAATCCTGGGGGGGGGCCGGAAAATCGGCCTGCTGCCTGCCGGAGTGTTCTTGCCAAAGGATGGCACGAAAGGGGGGGAAGAAGCACCGTGCCTGGAAGGTAGGTACTGCTAGGGAAAAGGGAGAACTGAAAGGTGGGTGATCGAAACGACGGGGACCTGGTCTACGGTGAAGCAATTTAGAGGGGGAACAATAACCGAATTAAAACGAAAACGTCTGCTGCCTGTCCCTCGGCGGGTAAAAAAGGTGATAATATACTTCAATGGGGTGGTGAAAAACTCCATTCCCGGAAGGAAAAGGGTTTTCTGGGAAAAAAAGTCGGTCTTCTACAGGCCAGAGACATTAGTGATTCGCCGACGAAGAATTATTTGGGGGAGGGCTCTGAATCTTTACGGACGCACTAAAAACTCCGAAAGGGATCAAGTAAACATATCCATCCTTCGAAGAAATAAACAGGAGTCCTGATGAGAATGGGATACTCCCAGAGCTATCAGAAATGTAAACTTAACCAACAAGAAATTTTCTCATTGCAAAGAATCCAGCCTGTTCAGACACGAAACGATCCATGCGTCCCCCGGAAGGGAGCCTTCTAGAAATAAGTGCTCACTCCCACAGGGCTGACGGATTTACCACTACATGGGAGAAAAGGTATGAAAAGGATGGTGAGGAAAAGCTCTTTTCCAAATGTTTTAGGGTGGGGGGGAAGTGTCAGAAATTCCGAGGGTGCTTCATGCAAAAAGGTAGGTACACGTCCGAGTCAGTGGTAACATTAGGGTGGCGGTTTGCGTAGCCGGTGGCTAGGTGTGCGGTCGTGCTAGGCGATACGCATGCTGAAGACTGATGTGTAGCCTAGTCAACGGCGTCGGGCAGCTCCCACAATAAGACGGACTGGGCAGTGCTAGTGCTCGTGCAAAGGCAACAACGCGATGGGGCGTTGAGTGGTATAGTATGAGTATCTGGTGCATATATTAGACTTATCCGATTCTGATCTCCTGCTGCAAAAAAGTTAGGACCTCTTATTCCGCAGAAAAAGGGTGAAAGGGAAATTCTTTATCTTCGGGGAGGAAGATGTCTGGAGAATCAGCTTGGCTAAAGTGGATTCATATTCCTCTGTCTACAGTTATTTTTAGAAAAACAAGTTTAGATGGCCGTTTGGAGCAAATTTCCTCGAGATGAGTACATGGGAATGGACGTACTGGTATCACTTCTGGTCCTGGGTTTATGAGAACCGGGGGCGGGGCCCTCTGAAAAGAATTGAGCGGGGAGTCAGAGTGGTTAGTAGGACAAAGCCCACTTCGCAGGGATCAATTGACGCTTACTTAGATGGCAAGGAGTTGATGAGTAGCGTTCTTGAATAAAGGTAGTGAGCAGAACATCCCTATACGGGAAAGAGGAAAGGCCTCCTGTGTGGGGGGGGGATCCTCCAGAGATTCGCGTTGATACCGGAACACCTGTGAAGCCGTAGAATGATTCTTGTTGTAAAGAAAAAAACCTTTACGAGCTCCTCAAACAAGTGACCTCTCGGGAAAAAAAAGACTTAATTCATGGTAGTAAACCGTCTAACGGGGAAATTCGACCAGAAGAATAGGATCCAACACTAGTCTCCTTCTGTCGGCTGTTACACAAAAGAGGGTAACGTAGTGGCCAGGTCCAGGAGTCCGCTCGTAGGGAAAAGCGTTCCGCCCGCCCACGTCAAGAATTCAGATAAAGAGCCTATCCTCTAGAGAGGGTGGAGATCAAGGAAGGCATGCCACGTATAAAAGAAAAAAAAGAAGCAGCCTGACGGCCGACCCGGAGGGCGAAGACCGAAAAAGGTCGGAAGGACTCCACGGTCCGGCTATCGGTCACGGAGGGGAATCCTGAAGATCGTAATCTATGCGGTAAGGTAAAAGCCTAACATTGATTCATAATAAAGAAGAAAGGGGGCAAAACACAAACGAAGGTGGGTGAGGGATAGCACATGGGTGAGGGGGATTTATAGTATAACTGGGGGGCAAAAAAACGCGTGAAAAGTTAAATAGATGTTAGCGTTAAGAACGGTTAGAAAGGCAAAAACTGGATAAAGGTCGTCGGGGAGTTGGAGAAATCGAGTTCCCCGGGGAAATTGTATGCAAACTCTACTATGAGGGAGAAAAAGGTTCCTTTTTAACCTGGGTTACCCTTAGTGACGCGCTTGGTAAAGTCTCTTAGTTTCCTACCAAGCTACGGGCGTGGTTTCCGTCGCGGCAGGAAAAGAAGAGAGGTGACCAAGTGTACCGAACTCATATGGCTCTGTAGGACGGGCAGATTACCCCAGGAAGAGTGCTCAATTGTAGAAAGGGAGTGGGGGTTCAATATTCGAACTATGGACCCCAAGAGAGGAGAGACGGGTAGAAGAGATTCTCTACTCTCATGGGTAAGGAGAAGGAAAAAGCAAGTGGATGGCAAAACCTAGACAAGGAAAAAACATGATTCATCACGGAAAACTAACGTCTGGGCCAGAGGATGACGATCACAGGTCCTAATACAAAGAAAAAGCGGGGGGGGGGTCATCCAGAAATAAGGTGAGAAAAAAAGGACCAACAAATCGGAACATGAATTGAGGAAAGACATTAACCTAAAAAAAGATCGCCTTTAACTCAAGCGCATTTGACGGACAAAGAAGATATTTGCAGGGAAGATAAACCCCCAGCAACTTGCATTTCCCAGGGGAACGTAGATAATGTGAAGACGATGAGTAGGGGGGTCCTTGAACGGAGAGGAGGGGGGAAAGAGGAGGGGGCAATTGAAGGGATGATGGTGGGGAGGGTTCGTTTTAGTATCTCAAGGGGGGGGGGATTAAAGAAAAGGAGTCAGTGCCCCATGGAGGGGGGAAGAAGGCAGGGAAGGGATGTGTCGGAGAGTCTTAGTGAACTATCAAGTAAGAAATTGGGGGGGGGGATGTAGGCAAACGATCGTCACACAAGCAAAGAAGACACTTCAAGAGGGGGGAAACCTTTTTGCATAATGAGGAGACATACAAACGAATTTCTACTCAAAGGAGTCGCAGGGGAAGCCAGGCAGAATACACTTGCTTAGGCAATGCAGCAAAAGAGATCTCCGTTATCAGGGACGCATGTTGTGAAGATGGAAATTTGGAAAAGGGAATAAAAGAAAATAACAAAGGTTCAACCTCGAAGAAGACGGAAAAAGAGGAAACGCCTAAAGAGCAGATTACAGCGGAAGGTCTCACAGTTCTAAGAAAATACCCAAACTAGAGGGAGAGATTGATCTCCAGGAGAAAAAAACAGTCTTGGG
>Ga0179591_1361513_pt1 | contig 13132 bp, 8 predicted proteins | sample CZOMad2_1_08_16f_FD_182891 | JGI IMG/M metagenome (GOLD analysis project Ga0179591, IMG submission 182891) | Vadose zone soil fungal communities from Angelo Coast Range Reserve, California, USA - CZOMad2_1_08_16fungal (PacBio error correction) | ecosystem: Environmental > Terrestrial > Soil >...
TCGCGGAAAGTGGCATTTAGAGAATTCAGACGAAGGAAGTTAGGCCGTCATGGAGAGCCTTGGAGTAGAGCCGGGAGCCTTGGGAAATAATACGCCGTAGACCAGCGGCGGGGGGAGAAAAGTCGGAATGGGTAAACAAAGGGTGACAAAGGGTTCGAATTGCTTTCGCCTGGAGTTAAGAAAGGGAGGCCGTCAAGAGGCGGAAAAGCTTCATAATAGCAGAAAGGGTAAAGCCATAAGACCGGGGAGGCTTGACGCTTCATACTCATAGCTGCAGAAAGAAAAAAAGAGATCGTGAACTTGGGTGCGAAGGGGAGAAGAGTCTATCCCGATGCAACATGTGGGGACAAGGGCGACCAACTTTTAGACTAGGGGCCCAGCCATACTGATCCATGCAGGGGGGGGGGCAGGTGTAAGGATATTATCTTTTTCTTGGCAATTGGAAAAGAGGGATGTGATGGGTTCGGCGGCCGATAGGGAAGATTATCATAGGGGAGAGAACGGACATCGGTAAAACTTTTGAAAGGAGTACATCCCTTTCCCTTGATAGATGAATCTCTCATCGAGAAAAGTATAGGGGGAAATATGGGGGGACGGCAGCTAGAAGAAGGGAAAGGCTGTACAGGGGAGGGGAAAAAAGTGACCGTGTGGCATGTGGGTAGAAGGTATCTAATCTCAATAGACCGAATGACGATCAGTGGACCTAATATTTAAACGGGAGGATGAACCAGAGGATAATACTTAGTACACGCTTAGGGGGGGGGGAGGTGGGAGGGGGCAAAGGAGAAACGTATAACTTTTGTCATAATTGGGGGGTAGAGAAAAAGTTTCAGCCCGGGGAAGAGCATGACTCAGAGCTCTAGGAGAAACACCATGACTTACACTTAGGGGGAAATGTTGTTGGGACGTGATAGGATCTTGATTATGCCGAGGCAATACTAAGGTAGGGGGGGTTGGGGTACCCTTTTCTTTATTCTGCTTGAGTGGGTGCGGATTAAAAAGTGGGAAAGGACAAGTTTGTCACTCCTTTACGGGGGTCAAAACGGGGGGTTTACAAAATCGAAGAGAGTAGAGCCATAAGGATTAAGGTGTATTAGTCGAAGGGAGCCAAGGGATAATAAGGTCGCTTCGAAGGAGGACGGGGAACAGCTCAAAGGGCTTTGAGGGGAAAGAGTATAACGGTAAAGAATAAGGAGGGATGTAGGTGTCCAGGGGGGAGGAAAGGAGACGGGGCTCGAATAGTAAGCGAATGTGAGATATATTTAGTTGGGTTGAGTAAGAACGGAGAAGGTATCTTCCAGATTATTTCGCGGGGGGGGCCCCGAAATTTTAAAAAAAATGTTGGTTGGGCATCCAGAATGTGAATATACTCGTCCTGTTCAGGAGGTACGAGAAGGGTTTTGGAAAGAGGAGTAAATTAACCCAACGGGGGAAGGAAGCCCAGTATTCTAATCATAAGCCAAAAAGATTGCTGTGTCTCATAGGATGAATATCCGGGCTCAAGTGTGAAGAGGAGGAAAGGGAGTAGAGCTCAAGGGTGGGGGTTCACGGAGAGTGATACCCCAGAAGGAGGTAACGCTATTTTCGCTGGGAGGGATTAAAAGGGGGAGAACCTTGAAACACTTCAAGAAAACAATCGGGAGGGGCTTCCCTCCTGTTAGAGGCGAAGGTGAAACCCCCTCAGAGGGGGGAGGAAGGGGATATGCTTCTTATCGGCCACTAGGCCGGAGAAGGGATACTATACCTAATAACTAAAGAACCGCCTCACAGAGAGAAGGGATTACAGGCCAACCCGCCGGAATGAGAGATAACAGAGTGCCCAGCACTGAAAGAAAGGGAATTGGTTGAAAGAAACTTCACCACCGGGAGCTCTAGATGCGGACTTAATAATTTGTTGGCTACTGGGAGGGATTTTATACCTTATCTGAAAGCCGTAGTGGTTTGGTCAAGGCCCAAGAAAAAACTTTTAAGAGAACTCAAACAAGAAAGGGAGGGGGGCGGTCAAGAAGCTGGACCAAAGTTTGGGATCTAAACCACATTCCGTCATCTCGGAAAGTAAGCTGGGAAAATTGGGGAAGACCCTCCATCGCCTAAGTTCGCAGAGACAGGGGCTGAGGTCTAATTATGCTCCACCAAAGTCTGATGATGAACCTGAGAATTGGCATTTGTTGGAGACTAGGACACAGTGGCGAATAGAGGTAACGATAAGTTCGAGGGACTACCATTGAGGAAAGGCAGAACGGGGCACTCCCTTGTGGCACGTAAGGAGGGTTTCAGCTCTAGAAAACGAGTGTATATAAACCCCGGGGGGGGTTAGATCGTCCCGATGGAAGAGAAGATATCTCATGGGGGTCCCTTCCGCTCTCAGAAAGCAAAGAGCAGTTGGAAATACCGGACAGGTGAGAAAGGCATGTTTAAATTCCTTGCGAGGGCTGGGGGATTGACATTACTTGCAGGTCGATCCCTCTTTGGTGGTGAAATAAAGTGGATGCCTATGGAAGCCGCTATTGACCAAGTCTGATCACTGAAAAAAAAGGGGGGAGGAGATATAGCTCGGTGGAAGAGCGGAGAGGGCCTCCTGACAAAGACGACTAATCAAAATCAATGCGTATTCAACCCGGTGGGAAACATTTAAATATTGAGTTCGAAGCTGACCCTATTCTCGATAAAGCCCAGAGAGGTCGAAAAAGAAGGTTCTAGACTAAGTAGCGTACGACGAGTGTACTTTCCTCGAGAAGAAAGCACTGCATTCAAAGACTGGGATATAAAACATTAGCGAACGGCAAGAGAGGACCCTGGCTCCTCAAAGAACCTGTGAGTCTGACTTTTAAAGAATCTGGGTGCCTGAAAACGAGTTATAAGTCTAGGGTGAGAAGACCACAAAGTGGGGGGTCCCTAAAGGTCTTCTAGGTAGTATGTCTGGCCAGGGCAAGAAGAAACAAGCTTATTAGGCGGGGAGGATCGAGCTGAGGAAGAAAAGGTGGTAACGTCTAGTTAGGGATGACAATCCGCTGGGGGGTGGGGTGACTCTGCAAGTTCGGGCTCAGTTAGGGAATCTTCGGGGGACAAGTTAGAGAGCCACCGAATCGTGTCATACACATCACTAGGGGGGTTTAAAAAGGAACCCGGATCTCTCTCGCAACAACAAAAAAGATAGATTACCCTCTCCGGGAGATACCTGTGGCGGGGTTGGGGGGGGTGGGGGGGGTTTTGTCATTCATCTTGCCAGACGATTCTTGGGTCGGGGCACTTTGCTCTCCTGAGGAAGATCAGGGTTCCTTTACCAGGACCTCGGAGGGTGATACCGGAAGACTGTCCAAAACGGTTGAACTTGCCGAGCAGATTCAAGATTCACAGAGGGGGGGGGCTTAACTTTAAGAGCCGAAATAAAAATGTGGTTAGAGACGAGTTAGTTAACCACGGTTGATGGGGGGGATATGGGTATCTGTTGTTAAGGCCAGGAAAGGGGACCCCGAGAGAACCGTAAAGGGGTATATCATTTTCCCCGTATTCAGTTGATGAAAGGTCTCAAACGTATTGAATGAAGTGGGGGATTGGAGGTCCATTACTTGTGTTATTACTTAGTCTCCTGAAGGTGGTCTCCATTTATGGGAATAGAACGGAGAATAGGGGATTCGTTTGTTCGAGAAAGCGAGGGGGGGAGAAATGGGAGAGAAAGGCACCGTTAATGACTGCATTGAGACAATTTTTTATACGGGAGAGTGGGAGGAAGTCCAGGAAACATGCTTGGCCCCTAAGGGAAAAAGGGAGGGGAGAGGTTGGGGGAGGTTTTCCCAGACTTATAAAGGAGATGTGGAGTTAAGAGATGGTTGTGGGTCCCCCCCTCGTTCTGAAGACCATGAAAGTAGGGGTAAACTGGGAAGCGCAGAAGACTTTAATGAACCATTCGTGAGAAGGAAGTGGGAGAGTGATATGGATGGTCTTCGAGCTAGGAACAGAGACTAGGTGGGCCATCCTAAGGGAGATATTAGATTGAAAAGGTGTTGGGTACACGGTTGGAGAGGGATAACAAAAGGGAAGGGAAAACCGGGCTGGGGGGAAATTTCGCAGAAGCAGAAGATTTCAGAGATGGCGTTGGAGAAAAAGGGTTTCTCTCGGGGAGGAGGAGGGCCATGTAGGAACAGGTCATAGTAGAGAAAATGTTTACTTTTCAAGAACTAAGACAAAAGAGAAGAAGTATTTCTACCTGGCAGGCCGGGTTGTGACAAGGGGGGGGGGGATCAGCGTCAGGCTTTCGAATGGAACGGCAAGGCAATAAAGAAAAAATTGGGAACCTATATTAATCCAGACGTGTTGGGGTTGTGTGGGAGTGGTTCTTTTACCGAGTTTTGCGTGGGCGTGGAGAGGGGGGCGTTGGGAGAACATCGTCCTAGCAAAAAAAGATGGAGAGCCCAAATTAAAGGAAAGAGACGAGGAGAGTGTTTTTTTTCAAGGGGACCAAAGAAACACAGTTAAGGGGTCGGTCTTTTTGTTATAGGGGGAAACCAAAATGCGACTGGGGGGGGAATGTACGGATGTTTCCTGTTCTGCGGTGAAAGGTGATCTTGATAGGAACCGGCGAACTATTGGGAACGAAGAACGTCAGGGGTCAAGGTCTCCTGGATCGCTCCGCGGAGGGAGTGTCACGGCGCTTGAGCCTGGCCTTGATATGTTAGGGGGGGACAGTTCAAAAGGGAAGGAAAGTCAGCCGAGCACCATTACAAATCGGAAGGAGGGGGGACCAGACCTATCCAGCGCAGGGTCAACCCGAAAAAAGAGAGCCTTAAAAGCGTTAGGTAGAACTGATTCATACTATATGAGTCCGGAAATTCAGGGGGGTCTCGGGTCTTGACTTGCAAATGAGCTGTGGAATGCCCTTTTGGCGGACAAGGGGCAGAAGGGGGTCAACCTAAAGAGGTGGGAGTCCGAGGGAAAGAGGTAGGAGTCGGGTCACGTTCGGGAAAAAGGGAAGACCTTTTAAAACGTGACGAAGAGGGAAGCATCATCACCGTTGGGAAGGTCTGACGAAGCGGAGGGAAACATTCCTCAGGGAGCAGGGCGAACCTTTAAAAGGGGGAAACTAGTAAACTCCTTTCGGCTGAGTATTAAGAAGAAGGTGGCAAAAGAAGTCCGGTGTATTCAAGAGCAAGGGGGGGAGCTCAAAAGGGATACAAGGGGGGGGAAGGAAGAAGACGACGTCCCAGGCGGCTTTTCGAGCGGCGATGTGACACCGTTGTGACAAATGGTTCAGAAGGCCTTCGACAAGTGGCGGGGGAGACGGTAATCCTAAAAACTGCAATCTGCAGAATCGCACAGTTGGGGAACAAAAGAAGCCGATGTACTTGCACCGATGGCCATATACATGACATTCCGAAACACAGATCGAGCGTGGAAAAGAGGGGGGGAGAACTAGAAGGGCGATTATATCTCTCGCAGGCTTCCAGTTTTTTAAGAAAGGGATGAGAGAAAGGTGGGAGAGGCAACCAAATCATGGGGGGGAAAGTATTTGGGCTTATCATGTTTCCTAGGGTCAGGGGGTGGAGAGGAGGAGGAGAGGACATCTTTTTAAGACACGCAGGGGAAAAGGGGACCAGACGGGAAACGGAAAATCCAGGATGGAACTCAAACAATAAACAAAAACGGGAAGGGGGAGGGGAAGAGCGTCTGCAGCGAATGGGGGGGATGGGGAGCTTGTAAAGACAAAAGGGAACATGTGGCGTTTTGGTACTCAAGGATGAGAAGAAGGGGAGCGTACTACATCACTTGAAAAGAAAGATGGAAAAATGTATCCAAAGTAAGACACAATCTGAAAAGAATCATAGGGGGGAGGAAGGGGGGGAGGGGCGTAGTAGCACCCGTTGAAAGCCTTACAAAACTTTGTACGTGAAAGGGAGAGGCGACTGGAGTCGAAACCCAGGCTCCGCTGGGGGGGGGGGGGGTTCGGGAAGCAGATTTTTAGGTCAGAGAGAAAGGAAGAAGGGAAGGTGGTTGAATTAACCCTTGGGATTCTAAAGGGGATGTGTTTGGAGAGTTTTACCAAAAGTTGTCGACTAATCTAAACCTTGGTCCCACGGTGTTAAAGAGAAGGAAGAGCCCTCCGCAGGGGACCTTAGAGGTACTCTAATCCCGTCGGAAGAAGAGAGCGATAAGATCAAGAAAAGGAATCGGGGAACTCGTATCAACGAAAGAGAAGGGGGGAATGGCAAATAGTGCTCCACTATTCACGGGGATAGGGGCCGGCTATACACGAAGTTTAGATACAGGGAGTTAGAAAGCAAAGGGTCGAGCATTGCCCGATGGGCTTTAAGGATTGGGAAAAACGAAAGGAGCGTGTTCGCCAAAGAAAGGGGGGAAAGCCTAAGCAGGGGTCATCTGCCTGAAACAAGAGGGGGTTGCCCAGGAGTTACATGGGCCGAAAATGGAAGGTCAGGCAGCATGATTCTAAGAAAAAGCGGAAATAAACTAAATATGGGACGTAGTCACTAAGGATTAAAGAAGGGCCCGCCTCAGGAGAAGAACTGGGGGGAGGGGAGCGAAAACACTTTCTTTTGAAAGGAGCTTGCTCTCTCAGGGGGGCAGAAGGATGGAAACGGTCCGTGTCTAGTAAAGGAAAAAAAGACCTGACATAGAGCAAGGCCCGTCGGAAGCGAGAGGCAAGGGGGGGGGAACCACAGCCATGGGGGGTATTATAAGCTATGAGAGGCGTTAGTCTTCCTCGGTAGGTTCGCCGGGCCTCCACGAAAGACGAGGAGACAGCTCCTTACCTCGTGAAGTACAATAACAAAAATCGAAAGGGGAAGACACCACGCCCACCGGAAGATTCCGGGGGGATTGGGGGTCTAAGGAAAAAAAACACCCACGAGAAGATGCGTATGTACTACTTTGTGATAATACAGGGGGGGGGGAAGGGGGGTACTACTATTTAGCACGCATAGGTTTTTCAAAGACAAATAAAAAAATGGACGACTAAACTCAAGAAAAGAACAGTGGGGCGGGGAAAAAAAAGTCTGGAAGCACTTGTGGTAGGCTACATTGCCCGGAGACTAGGAAATAGAGGAAGTGGGCCAAACTTGTCATAGACATCTCGCAAAACGAAATACGGGTGGGCTTGGTTTATTGTAAAAGTAGTTACTCGAATCGATGACAATGTAAGTAAAGTTAGAGACATAGGATACCAGGTTGCGAAAGTCGGGGGAAGATATACCTGTACGGGAGAAAAGTGGCACTACCTGGTACCCTTCAGTGGGCATTCAGCATTACTTTAGACCCCCCCATGGAAGGAGGACAATAATGGAGCTCCTATTTCCTATAGAGAGGTTCACCCGGCCGCCGAAGAAAAAGTCTGCAGTTAATACCGTAGAGCAGCTCCGGGTTTCAAGTGGGGGGGGCTCGGGGTCCGCTGACGTTTACATGTGCTAAGGGGATCGAACGATGGGGTTGAAAATCAGTCGTTCAACACTTCGGACTCTATGGGGGGGGGAAGGGGAGGAAAAAAAAAGTATGGCGAGGGACCGCGGTGTCAGAAGGCTTCCCTAGCCTGGAAATCCGCAAGCGTCATTGACGATTAATTTTTGCTACGAGGGGGGGGGGACAGGCGGGGATACAAGCGCCCCAGAGGAGAGGATGTACCAGATGGCGAAAAGAATAATTAGACGAAAAACCAAAAGTTTAGGGGCTAACACTCAGAAGTACCATTAGAAGGGAGGGACAGTGGGGAACAACTGTCCTATCTTGGCAATGAATAATCAGAAAAGCGTAGATGCTGTGGCCCAGGGGCAAGGAATCAAACTCTGAGAACGGAATCGATTGTCTCCGAGAAAAGTGGGGTCCCTCACGCATCGGAAAAAGGGAGTAGTGAGGGCACCCCCTGAGGCCCGACACCCAGGACTCCTAAAAAGATGAATGGAGGAAATCCATAGGCTTCCAAGGGGTCATGTGGGCGGTGTACTCGTGCAGGGAAGGGGGCGAGCTCTGGCGGTGGGAAAGGCACCTGAAAAGATCCAGCGGCGCTTCAGGGGAGCGCCCACCCCCGAGGTGAGGACCATCAAAGGGGATCAGGCCACCATCCCTCAATTTAGCTGTCCCTCTGATCCACAAAAACAACACAATGGGTGAAAAAGAAGATATATATGCTCCTCGGAGGGCTGGTGAAAGAGCGGTCTTGCTGAAAGGAGGAGTTTTTCGGGTCAAAGGGAGAGGCCTCCTCGGAAGTTAAAGATCTTATTGAGGGAAAGGAACTTCCAGGTCCACGCGCTTAGATAGTAAGTAAAAGAGTACTCATAGTTGGGGGGGAGGGCTTCCGAGGACTCATCCTATAGAAGTGTCAAGACTCGGTAGTGGAATCATTTGATGAAAGGAAGAATGCTAGAACGTATACGAGTTTTGTGGTATTCATTCGGGCGAAAGCATATGAAATAATAGTGCGTTCGGGATTCAGGGGTCAACCGAGGGCATTTATACGTGGGGGGGGCGATCCGGGAGGTGCCTTTCATGAGAGGTCTGTTCTAGCCATTGAAAAAAGTTTGGGGATTACTTCGTAGAGAAGTAAAGGTGTTCGCCAGTTATTGGGGAAAGGAAAAGGAGCCATCTGGTCGGATGGTAGAGAAAAAAGGGGACCATGTTCGAACCAGGGAAAAGGAGGATTGGGAACTGTGAGTCAGTGAGGAGTAAGTCAGGCCCCTGGAAGAAGGAGGACAACGGGGAGGATAGTACATAAACTTTTGTTAGGGGGATCAGAGAAGGTTAAAGAGCCGTACGAGGGATGAAATACTGTAGGGCAAACAATAGTGACACGAATCATGAAAGGATGTAACCTCAGAGCGGAAGAAGAAGTTGAACAGCTGTTGGGAATGACAGTTCTCACACTTGATCTTGGGATCAAAAAGGGCGAGACGGAAGTGACAACTCATCTCCTGATAACTCCGAACGGGCGGAAGATTCACGAGGGATCCACACGGGTTGGGGTAAAGGAAATTTTCGAGGTTCCACAGTCTCAACTGAAGGAAGGAACCTTTCTTTTACGCCAAGGGGTGGCGCCGAGAACCATGGCGGGAAATCAGGTACCCAGGGAGGAGGAGAAGGAGTCGAGTCCCATTTAAGGGGATAAGGGATCGATAAGAAGTGGGAAATGTGAAGACGGAATACGAAAAAAAAAAACAGTAGAACCCTTTCTTCAGAGGGTTCTTGACAATTTGGTAATCGTACAGGAGTATTCCAGAGGCGGAAGGAAAAGGGGGAATACAAAACAGGGTTAACGAAAGGAATCGCCCAAAGGAAGTCGTTTGGGGGGGGGGTGTTGGGGGGGATTAACAGTTGTAAGGTGGGGAAGGGAAAATGGGAGGAATCAGTCGTCCAACAGTATCTGCCCAAATAGGTAAAGTAAAGATAAAGATGCGTGTGGGGGGGCCCGGAAGAAATACCTAGAAAGAGCTTTACTTTGTCGACTGAAAAGGCTGGGGGGAATGGTTTCAAGAACTGGGGGGGGCTTACAGGCGGAAGTTCCTTGCGTCTGGGGTCGTAGAAGGGGAGAGGAGCCTTTAGGAATTTAGTTTCAACACGCCCGAGATAGAGGATCTATCACGACGAGAGGGTTCTGGGTTGAAAGGGGACTCTGGGCCTTCCTTTAAGTAGAGATTTCGGTCATGGGGAGGGAAGAGCATCTCCGTGATGACATCGTGCGGCAAATAGCAAGACAAGAGCCGAGCATGCTCCGTCAAGAAAGTCAATTAGAACATATCAAGGGTTCATCTTAAATAAGGCTTGCGTCCAAGGATTAACGAGGATAATATTAAAAGATTAAGGCAGGGGTCTTCGACTAAATCCGCGGGGATCAATGTTTTTCCTCCCAGGTAAAGAAGAGGGAACAGAGAGATTGTAAGGGGCAGAGTGACACTTCAGGAGGTGGGAACGTCAAACGGGAAGGTGGAGGGAAAAAGATCTTTTAAAAAGGAAAGCATCGGGGAGAGTCAGGGAAAAGGAGGTAGAAAGACATAGTTCTGGAAAGGCGAAGGGCTCGGACAGGGGAGGAAAGTGAGGACTAGGAGAACTGGCCGTCAAGGAAGTCGGGGGTGGCAGAGTTCCCGGAATTGTACGTCCCTTCAGGAGAAGAGATGAAAAGATGCCGGGATACTCGAGAAAAGAGAGACTTCCCCCTGCTGTTTAAATACTGAGAGGTGTAAAAGGGACCACTTTTTCTACGAGGAGACAACTGGGGTCCCCGGTTTCAAAGAAGGAAAAAACTGGCAAAGAGGCAGAAGCCCGAACAGTTCACCACATAAGACCGGAATAGTGAGGAAATGAGAAGAAAGCGCTGAGAAAAACCATCTCTCGAGGGCCTGTGGGAAAAAAAGGAGGGAGAGGGGGCTTCTCTCCCCAGCTAAGTGTTTTTAGGATAGGAGTCAACGGTGAAGGAGGGACAAGCCAATAACCTGCTTCAATATGATGGTCGGGTCAAAGGATATGGGCGGAATCAGGGGTGGTTCCTATCGGGTACCAAGGATGGAGGGCGAAGAGTCTTTAGATAGAATCAGTGGAAAAAGGGCAATCGGTGAACCGGTGGGAACAGAACAGAGAAGCCAGGTCCCTGGAAGGAGGAAGATAAGAGAGAAACAAAAGACGACACGGAGGAGGAGAAAAGGAGAGATAGATGATCTCCCTATCAAATTACCTTGAAGGTGGGAAAACTGGGGGGAAGGGACCTATTGCCTGGGTGGTCCACACGGATGAACTCAAGAAAAGTACGAAGAAGCACGGGGAAAAAGACATTGAGAACAGGAAGAAAGCACCCAGTAATTCGTAAAGAACATCATTTGGGGAATCTTTGAGGCTTGGACCACGAAGAAGCCTGGAACTCATCCCTTAAAAGGGGAGAGAAAACGGGGAGGAGAAAGACTCTCAGGAGATACGTCTCACCCAAGGATAAAGAAGAAGTGGTGGGTGGCTGCAGCTCGTTGGGGGTTCGTCTCAATCTAAAGGAGTATGGGGGGTATAAAGGCTGGCTTTCAAGAGGAGTGGTTGCGGATTAGGTGAGCCGAAAAGTTTTCCGAAAGCCTTCTAAACTGGGGAAAAACAAAAAAACTTTGGGGACATAGCCAGGAAAGTAGACGGGCAGGAAAAGAAGGGGGGAAGTCCGATATTCAGAATAAAGGAGAGAGCATTCGCATTTAATCCTGAAGGCCAGAAAGGCTTAGGGAGACTCGTAAGACCGACAGGGGAAAGGCCAATGCAGGAGGGAGAAGTCAGGGGGTCTAAAAAGGGAAGAAAAGCGAGGAGAATGTGCTCGACTATGGTAGTTTCAGAATAAGCTGAGCTTCCACAAATTCAGTGTTCACGTTGTGGTAACAACAAGGATCAAGGGTTCGGGGGATCTCGAAGTGAAGAAGCGAAAGCCAGTTTCAAAGTCGGACATGACCTCTGTGTTTGCAGAAGAGGGAAAACTGGGATACAACATTTCAACTACGGACTGAAAAAAACCAGTACCGGAAAGAAAAGTTGACTGGTGAAGCTAGTCTGCCTAAGTTGCCGCCTAACAATCTAAGGAAAGAAGGAAGCCGCTAACTGTCTCGGCGGGGGGGTATGTCGAGCTCGGTCAAACTTGAACTGAGGAGGTTGTCCCTTCTTGCGCTGCAAATAGGCTAGGAATAAGAAGACCCAGATGATCGGGACAGGCTAACTGCCTGACACTCCTGTAGGTCCTAAGCGTCTCTATACAGTATAAGCGCTTGATGCGGACCGTCGACCTTCTCAGACTGGGAAACTCTCAAGGGAAAGAATAGGGGGGGAACGAAGCCAGGAACGAAATGACGAACTCCGTTAACCAGTAACAACAGCCCTTAATTACACTCTGACCAAGGAAGTGGGGAAAAAGGACAAAGTTACTCTCTGGGAGTGGGGCCGGGCACCAGAAGAGATAGGTAGTCCTACTGTGGGAAACTAAGGTGGTGTGAAGAGGCCTAACTGATCTCACTCCTGAAGTTTTGGGGGAGCGAATCAAAAAATTTGCACGAACTCAAAACCAACGATATGGGGCTGTCAATATAGACCATTTGGTTTGGGATACCGTTGGAAAGATATTATACCCTAAGAGGGGGGGGGAAAAACGGGACAGAACTCTTAGCCTGGGGCAAAAGAAAAACGAAAAAGAACTTTCTGATTTCGGGATCTACGGAACCAGGACCGAGAGGGTAGACTTACAGTTACAGACTCTAGAAGAGAGCTGAAGAGAAGAGGGGTACCTAATTCTCTAGAACAAAATGGGAGCGGAGAAAGTTGTGTCCCTCAACTTGTGAAAGGGAAGTATAAAAGGTCTTCCAGAAAATAGACAACTATGTGAGAGAGGCAAGGGGGGGATACAGAAGAGAGAACGTATTAATGGCTCATCGAGCTCGGTGAACGTACATCTACCAAGGAGAAGTTGAAACAGGGGGGGGCAACAGCCTGGTTAAATGATGGGGGCTAGCAGGGGACGTGAAGACTGAAGGGGGGACTTAACGGATGGTTGAACTACAGGAGGGTTCAAAGGCCTTCTTTAAGGCTATGACAGGTCTAGAAGAAAGAAAATTGAGGTAAGATGGGGATCCGCAGGTGTGGGGGGAAGACTGGATGCCTGGCCTTCATAATAAAATCCACAACAGCAATCCGGAATGATGTGGGTTAGACCATTTGCTGCTTGTATACCTAAAAAAAAGAGGAAGTCTACTGGAGAACATGAATGGGCTCAGGAAAAGGGGAATCAACCCGGCAGTGTGATGGACGACGAACCTAGCATCCATTCAAAAATCCGGGGACAAACCAATGAAGTATAAGGAGGAACCTTATCCTCCGAAACGGGGCGCTGTCGGGAAAATTCAGATAGAAACGCGTTAATTGGAGTTTGTGGGAAAAGCCAGACAAAAGGGGAACCGAGGCTTACCACGAGGCTGGTGCTGAGTCCCACCAAGCCCCCCCCCACATAGGCGCGACAGAGCCATCTTATGGAGGCTTGGAGAGCGCTGAACCGTCAAGGACTAGGGCAGGCAGTCAGCGCTACTTCGTTGTCAAGGACCAGGGGATCGGAGATCTCGGAGAAGTCCACGCGAACGAAGGGAAGGCCGGGGAAGCCCACACTAAGAGTAACCAGCAACTAGTCTGAGGA
>Ga0179591_1445908_pt1 | contig 13132 bp, 15 predicted proteins | sample CZOMad2_1_08_16f_FD_182891 | JGI IMG/M metagenome (GOLD analysis project Ga0179591, IMG submission 182891) | Vadose zone soil fungal communities from Angelo Coast Range Reserve, California, USA - CZOMad2_1_08_16fungal (PacBio error correction) | ecosystem: Environmental > Terrestrial > Soil >...
TCGGTTAATTAATTGGCATGTTCGCATCTTGTTCTTAGTCTTCTCGTCAAAAAAAAAGAAGCCCGCACACAAACTGATCGTTTTAGCAGGCCCCCGGGAAAGGGGAGCCTTTTTGTGAAAGTGTTTTGCTCTGACTTAGCCCTGGTGGGGTTTAAGGGGTATAGGACCGGGGGTTGGAGGTGGGGGTAGGGGTTGGAACTGTGAATACCTAGCGAGCCGAGTCGTTCTTTTGGGGGCTTCCCGGAGGGGGGTTTGGGAGAGGTGTGCCTTTTGCTCCATGGAAAGGGGGGTTCTGGGAGGGGAAAAGAAAGGGCTTCCCCCCAGACATTCCAAAAAGAAAGGATAAAATACTATCTGAGACAACAGGGGGGTTTCTTCACCAAAAAAAGAAAAAAAACGCTTCACATTGTCAGGACCAGGCACGCGTCGGTGTGCCCACGACCTGCATCATCAAAATCGTTTCAAAAGGGGTCTATCCTTAGTGGGGGAAGGAAGGACGGAGATCCGCGCCTAAGTCCTCTTACCGAAGAAGAGCATCCAAGATTAAAACCGAGAAGAAGGCTGGTATCAGAAAAAGCGCGGATTTCCACCACATCCTTGACAGGAAGGGACAATTCTAGGAATCCGCCGTGCAGCAAACTTAAAGAAAAGGAGGGGAAGAAGACCCTTCTCTCAAAAGAAGAGGGAGGGGCCACCCGGAGGGCGGCGCCGTATCGAGCGGAGAGGAGGGGCCTCACCTTTGAGGAAAAAGACGGGGTAGATCACTTGATAGAAAAATCAATGCCGGCGAGTGGAAAAGAAATCCCCCAAGAAGGGTGCGCCGATTTGGGGAAAAGACGGGAACTTTTCCACATCTCAGAAGGGGAATGGGGGGAAAGGAGATTCCTTTCAGGCAAAGAGAAAAGAAAGGCAAACGAGCGGATCTCCGAAGAAAAAAAAAGCGGGAAAGGCAACTCGCCCCCGCTCACTTAAGGAAACCGGGATAGGGGGGCTCCATCGGTACAATTCGAAAAAAGAGAACTCTTCTTCGGCGGGGAAGGGGGAGGACTCCCCTTTCTGTGGAATGGAACGAGTACGGAGGGGGGTCCTGTCTCAATGGGGGGAGGAACGCATCAAATGAAACAGGGGAGGTATTTCTCGCAACGAGTGAAAATGAGTTCAGCCATGGGGAAGGAAGGAAAGAGAACCCATACCAAGGCAGAAAAGAAGGAAGGGAGAAAAGGGGACAGATTAAGCTCCCAGCACGAACATCCGGGAAAACATAAAGGTTTGATTTGGGGGGGGGGGTTGAATTACAGGGGCCTCTACCTAAAACCGGAGGGGGGAAAACGGAGCGTTTCGGGAAAAAGGGCGGACTGTTTCTGCTAGAAAGGGAAACATCTCGCAAAAAAACGAATCCGGGAAATGACAAACTCGAACCACAAGAAGGAGCGCCTAATTCGCGTGCAGGGGGAGGGGGTGTTTTCGCTTTCCAAAATAAAAAAAGCACATGAGGGGAAGTGTAAATACAAAACGGAGGAACTTGTTTCGGAAGGAAAGGGGAGGGAGGAAAAAATCTTTATTTGGGAGGGGGACTCCTCAATGGTGAAGGGAAGGGAGATCCTTCTTCCCAAAGAGTGCCCTGGGAAAAAACGGGCGTTTTCATGGGGGGGGACTTTGAGAGTGTTCCTCTATGGGGGGGACTGAAGAAGGCGAAGCCTCCTCTCATAAATAACGGTAAAAGACGATGTGGGGGAAAAAGGGGTCGTTTGTAAAGCACAAATGGGAAGCACTCTGGGAACAGGCTTAGCCACTACAAGAAGAAAATTATTATCAGAGAGGGAAGAGGGGCCTCTTTCCCTGATGAAGTGGACGAAATGAGGCGTTATGGGTGGGGCTTCTCGCTGGCGGGAAAGGAGTGGCACGCGGAAAAAATTTTCGAGAAGAAGGGGGTGCGTCGAGGATAGAGTCTCTGTGCGAAGCTCGATGATCACGGAGGGAAGCATGGCTTCATCACAAAAGAAAGAGAGGTAGCTATTCAGCGCACAAAGGTGCGCGAAAACTTTGGGAGCGCGATTTCTGGAGGGGAAAAAGAGAAAACGAATTTCCAATCGTTGAATATTGGGAGAGTCGGAACTTTCTGACTATTCTCGGGAACGAGGAGGGGATGATCTTGCAAGATGATAGGCACCGTTCATCCTAAGGGGGAGGACTTAGATCAGGGGAAAGAGGGGAGAGATCTCACTTCAAATGTTTCTTCTTAGATGAAAGAAGCTCCTCTAAAAGAGACGTTGCCTAGCCAATTCAGCGCAATGACGATCCAATTGAAGGAAGAGGGAGGAACTTCCCTAGAACAGGGGTCGTGCCGAGGCGGAAAAGGGAGAGCGGCCTTCGAGGGTCGTGAAACGCTCACGAAAAAAAAAAAAAGAAAAAAAACTTAGAAAAGTCACAGGCAACACCCAGGAAAAAAAAATTCCCCGCGAGAAGGGGTAAAGCGTTGGCAGGGGGGGAGGGCTTTTGCCGCTGGGTGAGGGAGCGCTCTTTAATATCTTCCGCACGCGATAGAGAAAGCTTCCCTTTTTCCGACAAGGAGTAAAGGAAGCCTCTTCTTAAGAAAGCGAGAATGCTATCAAAGATCTAGAGAAAAAAAGAAAAGAAAAAGGAGAGTTTATCTCATAGAGGAACTCGGGAAAGCCGCGCTGAGGCGCGTCTGCCTCCTTGGAGAGAAAAGGAGAGAGGACCAGCGCCTATCTTACCGAAAGAATGAAAAAGGGGCGCCTCGCCGAACGCCCACAGAAAAATCGGAAAAAGTAGGTGCATTATACCCCGGAAAGGGGGTCGTGAGAGGCAGACGACTCCGATACTGCCGTCCCGGAGGGGTACGCCGTCTTCTACAATAAGCCGAGAAAGGGGGAAGAGAAGGGACGTCTCGCCCGGAATGGGGATTTGGAGAAGGAAGGAGGGTCATACTTCAGGATGACGCGGTATCTCCGCAGTAAAAGAGGGGGGTGAAGGGGCTAGCTAGTAATTCGGCTCTAGCAAATGGGGAAGAGATTTCGGGAAGGGAGATTTATTCACAAGAGGAGAACGAAAAAAAGATCCCTCTCCTCAGTCCGCTCCAGGGGGGAAAACACTATTTTCCATGGGTGAAGGGGAAGAACTCTCCTCCGACGAGAAGGGAGAGTAAGTGCTCTTTCACAAAAAAGGTGCTGATGCCATTTCTAACGAAAAAGAGGGAGCAGACGATCATTTCCGAAAAAAGGAAAAAAGGACGAAAGGGGATCCTTCCTCGACCCCTTGGCGCCGCTAGCAGGAATTTCATAGAAAAAAAAAAATGAAGCCTCTCCCTCTCTAGAGAAAAAAAAAAGCAGTTAAATCATGAAAAAAAAAAGGAAAGCTTGCACTCCGCGGCGTGCAGTCGAAGCAGTCCGAAAAAGAAGATGAACTCATCTCTCTGAGGAGAAACAAGCTTCGACAAAAAAAACAGAGAAAGGCTTACCGAAGATAGCTGAGAGAAAAGAGTACGCATCCAGAAAAGAGGCGCATTCTTAATTCCAAGGGGAAAGAGAAAATTGGGAATCTACAGTTGCAACTCTCCACGTCGGGGAACATATGGAAACTCTCAGAAATTCACAATACGTCTTTTTCGTAAAAGGAAGACCGGATTTGGCCTTCAATGAAACGTACCAGAGGAAAACACAAACCTCCTTTTAACAAGGGCCAACCGTGAGGGGGGAAGGAAAGGGAAAACACACTAAGGACGCTAATTGAGAGGGAGAAAGAGTGGGTTACGCTTGGTGAGAGGGACACAAGGAACTGCTCAATGCGTCGTGTGGGGGGATATCAATTAGAACTAGAAGGGAAAGGACTATCCGGGGGGAGAAGAGCACTTTTCACCACCGAGGTTATGTCGCCCGAAAAGGGTTGCAACCAAATCAAAAAGGAAAAAGTCAAAGGGGTTTACTTATGTTCCCAACCTAGGGCGGGGGGAAAAGCTCGCTTTTTGGGAAAGGTAGGTTTCAGGGGGGAATGGGTTCCTGCCGAAGGTAAGGTGGAAGAAATACCCCGAGATGGAGTCGGGAAAGGGGGGAAAAAAAAAGTTCTCCTATCAAAAAAAAAAGAGGCACCCTCAAAGAGGACAAACGCCATGGTATCACCCCCTCAGAAGAAGAAAGTTCTATTGTCAAAACAAAAAGAATCGACGACTTTTACCGGATGGCTCTGGACGGAGGGAGAGGTGGTGGTCTTACGGGGGCGCGATTTCGAAGGGGTGAGAGCCGCGAATAACATCTTCAAGGAGGGCGGAAAGGACCGTGAGATCGCAGGGAGAAGGGGAACATTCCAGAGTACGATGTGAGAGGGGTGGCCAGACTTTTCAAAGTGGCTGCGGTTTTTGAGGGAAGGGCCACAAACTCCTCTTTATTGGAGAGAATCAAGATGCTCTCCCCGATGTTGTCCGAAAAAAATTCGGCACACATCCGAGGAAAAGAAATGAGCCGCGAAATGCGCCCCTGGCAAGAAGGTCGCGTGCTGGTGGAAGACTGTCTCAGAAACGCAAAAAAAAGGTGGCTAACTGGTGCTTAAAAGGACAGGCGAAAATCTATTCAGATGGGGAAGGATGAAAGGAAAGCGTACCAACAGAGGAGAGCGCAACCGGTAGGGTCGGTAAAGAAAGAAGGCCTTCTTCTCTATCATAAGAAAGGTCTCGGGTGGTTAAAAAGGGGAAAAGAGAAAAATATTCAGAACTAAATAGCAGATGAGAAGAAGTACCAAAGAAAGAAAGACACCTTTTCTCGCGGTGAGGCCCAAGTTCCGACGAAGTAAATAAAGTATCGGAGGGGGACTTTACGCTCCGCAAAAAAGGAGGGGGGCCGACCCTCCACAAACCTCAAACGTTTGAGGCGTCGCCCTGCGCTTCTATCCCCAAGGGGGGAGACAAGGAGACCTTCATTTTGGGGGGGGAGGGGTTGGCGGCGCTAGGTGGGGTGAGAGCAGTCATTCCGCGATGAAACCAGACGAAAGACCTCATCCGTCCTTTGGGTAGGGGGCGAAAAACACATGGAAAGAATACTCCGGGGGGAAAAGCCGTCGTCCAAAGGAATGGCAGCCCAAGCGTTTGATAGAGAAAAACTTGAGAAACATATCATCGTCTGCAGAAAGATGGCCATGATCTGGTCTAATAACTCAGAACCCCCTTGCAAGACCAAAGAGATCTTCAGGCGGATGGGGGATTCGCAGATGCTCCTCTCTTGGAAAAGAAACGCCCACCGCAGGCGCCTCGCCAACAGGGAAGAAAAAGGACTGAAGAAAAGACGCCGAAGCTCAAGGGATACTCGCAAAACACGGAGGAGGGGAAAGGCGGCTTTTTTTTTTAAGAGATAAGGAAATGCCCAGGGGGAGCGTTCCGAAGAAGGGGTGGAAGAAGCGGCGGCCCTGGTTGCCCAAGAGAAGAGCACTCGGCAGTCGCGAAGGAAGAAAAACAGTCTCTCTTGTGGTAAAAAAAGAGGAGGTAATTCGACCCGAAATGATTTTGTCCGGGGAAGGAGACAACTTGATGGGGAAAAGGGCCGATCTAGGAAAAATATCGCACAATCGCGGGGACGAAGGCGGGAAAGAAATACAGGCGGAAAGAAATTTTCTATCCCCAAAGGAGTGAAGATTCGGTTTAAGGAATGGGGGGAAATAGGAGAAGGCTGTCTTCGCGCACAAAAAACTACCAAAAAAAACGAGGGACGGATCCTTTCTCGTTGTGGGGGGATTCTACGCAAAGACCGCGGCTTGCTGGCTTAAAGGGGGCGTTGGGGGGGGTGGGGGGGGGATGGGACATTTTTGCGTAGGAGAAAAAAAGACGAAAACCAAATGATAAGACGAGAAATTAGCTCACATGTGAAGGAATCCACCCAAAGGAACCGTCATATAAAGAAAAGCCAAGACAGCCCTACCCTCTTGTCGGGGAAAAGAATCATTCGATCTTACGTAAAGGGAAGGCCCCCAGGAGATCGTCTGGAAGAATCGCGCCGAATATGAAAAGGAAGGAAACAGGGAAAAAGAGCGTCTCCAAGAGGAGGAAAAAAAGAGAGGATTTCCCACCACAAAAAGGGACCTAGAATTCTTCTTCGGCCGACATTCTATAGCCGAAGGGATGCCCTCTTTTCCACGCGAGGGGGGGGAACGCTCTTCGCTCAAAAAAAAACGAGAATTCCACCGGAGAGTAGCATGAAGCACGAGAGAGGAGTTCCCTCAAAGGGGGAAGAGTCAGGGCCCTAACATCTGGGGAAGAGGAGGGGGGGTGAGACATAAATCCCCGCTTAGTTTGACCCTCGAAAAACCAGAGCCAGAGAAAAAAGGTCACGCTTGTCCACAGAAATGGGCATACCCGAGCCTTCGATAAAAGAAAACTTACAGGTTTCTCGCCATGGCCAAAAGAGAAAAAAAAAAGCAACTGTCCCTCAATCGAAAAAACCAAGGATAGTGAAAGACGGCCACAAAAAAGGAAAAGAGGGAGGGGGGGAAGATTCGACCTTCTTCGCAAAAAAAGGAAGGGGGCGCGGGTTTGTGCTCCATGCAGGTCGGTGGGAGGAGAGTTTTTGGAGCGGACCCTTAGATCCGATTCCCGCATAACGCATTTCCGGGAAAAAAAACGGTGAAAATCTCCACCGTGCAAGCAGGGAGACTGACAGAGAAAAACAAACTGAGCGGAAAGATATCTCAAGAAGGGGAAAATCATTCAACGAGTTGTTGAGGTGGGGGGGTAGGGGGGGGCTTTTCGACCTAAAACCTCGGGGGGGATTTCGTTACTTCAGAGAGAAATGTTTCTGATCATTCTAAGTGAAGCGATAAAGACCTGCTCTCAAAGAACGAAGAAAAAATGCAGCCGCATAAAACAGAGAAACACACTAAAGGTGATCAGACTATAAAAATGCGTCATTGGTTCCAAAAGAAAGGAAGGTGGCAGTTGGTAAAAAAAAACGGCGGGAGTGTTCTGGAACAGGGACGTGGCCGAGGCCAATCCGGGGAACCAACGCCGTCTTTTGAGGGAAAAAGAGGGGAGCTCCGGGCAAAAAGAAAAAAAAACACCTGGAGATTCAAAACGTGGCGTTGTGGTTGGCTGTAAGAAGGGGTTACGCGCTGGATGAGGGGGAAAGCAGAGCCGCAGCGCATACGACGGAAGGGGAAAGAAAGACGCAGGGTTTTTCGAAGCGTGGAATCCTCGAGGAAAAAAGGGAAGACACGACCCTTCCCAGGGAGTGTTCGTGATTAGGGCCAGGAGAAAGGACGTGGGAAGGTTTACTATGACGAGAGGAAGGGGAGGGAAAGATTCGTTCGATTAAAATCGAAAAAACGGTTCCTATTCACCGGGAAAAGGCAGATGCTTATCAAAAGACGCGGAGGCGCCGATTTATCACGGAAGGGGGAGCCCTTTCTCAAACAAAAAAGGGAGTCTTCTATGCCAGCGAACCGGACAAGAAGAAGTAAAGGGAGGATTTGGCAAGCCTCCCAAGGGGGGGGAGGGTGCATATTTTCAAGGGGAAAAAGAGCGCGTTCCGTAGTCGCCAGCTAAAGCGGCCTCGAAAAATGCCTCCTCAATTCAGTATCTCCGCTAAAAATGGGAAGAACTTCACCCGTGTGTAGAAAAGAGCGCTGAGAAAAGGGTTGCCCGAGCCATGAGCGCCTCAAGGGTCCCCCGGTCGAGAAAAAGAAAACACGAGACACTGTCTGTATCGTAGGAGAAGGCAGGAGGTTAATCTGCGGGGAATTAATTCGGAGGCTCACGAGGGAAGCTTCTCCTGACAGAAAAAAGGAAGTGGAAACGGTTTCCCATGGGGATCGGGGGGAGCGTCTTCTTCTCGAGGGGGGAAAAAGAACAGCGCCAAAATAGAGGGAGCGGCCTTTGGGTCAGAGCAATAGACGCCGAGTAGGCTCGGAAAAGGGCCTCTATGCGATAAAGGCGCAAAAAGAAACAAAACGAGGCTGTATGAAAGAGAGAGGAATTGAAAATCGCAGGTTAAGAAAAGAGTCGCGCCTTGCTCGAAAAAAGAAATCGAAGAGCATTCCGCGGCCGTTAAAAAGCGCCGAGAAAGCTCAAACTCCTCACCAAGGAAACCGCTTCCACGTATCCGGAAGGCATTCTACGCTGCACGGGTGGGAGTCTCTCGCCCGAAAAGGACGACGTTCCTGAGATAAAAAAAACGGCGACACTACGAGCATGACCGGTACGTTTCCGGGGACGGGGAACATTGGGAAGGGGGGGAACGGCGCGCATTGTCTAGGCAACTTCGGGAAAAGAATGGCCCTCTATCTCAGCCCGACCAAAGAGAAGTTCTCTGAGGAAGGAGGCTCTAGAAGGGGAAAGGGTGCAGGCTTCACTTTGTATGCGGGAAAAAACTCCATTCACTACGAAAAGAAAAAAGCTAGTCATCAGCGTAGAAGAGGGAAAGAAGGCACAATTTTCCAGTGGGGCGCTAAAAAACTCTCTCCAGAGGAGGGTACCGCAATTCGATGGAAGGAAAAAGTAACCTTTCTGGGACTTGAGCCGTGGAAAGCCAGAAGGGAGAATCGTCTCCCTCATTGAAAGATGGCTCAGAAAAAGAAAAAAAACGTGAGACTTCTCAAAAAAGTAGAGCGAGAAAAATACTACGCCTCGCCCACAAAAAAAAAAGAAAGGAGCGCGTCCTCGTAAAGAAGTATGAATGACAAAAATTGCTCCTCCTCTCTTTAAAAGAAGGACCGCGCGCACCCGGGGAGAGAGAGCTGAGGACCACCTCCTTCGACAAAAAAAAGATCTACAACCCAGACCGGCAGGGGGAGATGCCCCTTCCGAGAAATAAAAATCGCGAATACCCCCAGGAAAAAGGAAAAAGCCCAGTTTTGAATCTCCAGGGTCACGGGGAGGCGTCGGTCAGGGGGGGAAGCAAAGCCCATTCCCTTCACATACGGAGGGGGGGAGAGGGAAAGAATCCATGATTTTTTCCGATGCAAAAAGGAAAAAAAAAAAAACCAAGACTCGTCCTTTTAAAACAAAAACTGTTCAGAAAGGTACGGTTTTGTCTCCCTCTAAACACAGAAAAGGAGGGAGGCGGTCCTCTTTCGTGGGGGGGGAGATGGCGGTCTGCAGTAACGGCCTCAAAGTGTAAGTTTTAACTGATCAAAACAGGTCGGCAAAGAAGGGAAGTCACGAAAACGGAAGGGGACAAATCACTCCTCAACCAGAGTTTTGGGGGCTAAAAACAAAAAACACATAAACCAAATCAAAGAGAGGGTTGAATGATTTTCCCCCGGCTTGGATGAGAAAGGGGCACTCAGACGTTTTGGGTAGGCCGGGGGGGGGTCCTGCCTCCCATTCTGGAAAGGGGGAAAGGCGAATGAATATACATCCGAAAATGGGATTGATTCGGGCATAGAGAGTACATGCCAAAGGGGGAGAAAAGGCGCCTCCACCTAGGGCCAAAAAAAAAAAAGGTATCAACACCGGAAAGAAGAAAAGAGAATTTGATTTCACCCAAATCCATGACCAAAACCTGAAAAGATGAAAAGAATCATCCCGTTTTTTAAAGGAGGAGGGGCGCGAGTTGAAAAGGGGGGGTGGAGATCGCGAGAACCTCTTTCCCTGTAGGCTGGATCTACAAGGGGGGAACCGAAAGGGAATTGACCCCCATTCCAAAAAAAGAAGGGGGAAATAGGACGCGGTCTTCAGGGAGGGGATGTGATTCGGGGGAAAAAACAAAAGGGAGCAAGATTCTCTCAAGGGGAATTTTTGGACCAAGGAAAAAAGACATAAGCGCCCTCAGGGGCACCCAAGAAAGGAAAAGCGCCTGTGGCCTTCGAGGGGAAAGAGCTCGGGATCCTCCCGCCGAAAACCCGGAAAGGAAACTGGTGGCAGGAAATGTCTTCTTAATAGAGTATGGAACAAGGGGGAGGACTCTTGTCCCTTCCAAAAAAAAAAGAGGAAAGACCAAGGAGACTGTTCCGGAAAAAAAAGAAATAAAGAGAGGGGAAGCGGCCTTCGAGCGGATAACCAGGACTACACTTCCTTATCGCAGGAAGGGAAAAGAGACACGATTGTCTGCGAGGAAATAAAAAAGAAATAACAAAAAAGTCAGCGCGGTTATCGGGGGGGAAAACAAGGATAACTCTTCGGAGAAGCGGATGGAAGACACTTCTTTCGCGCCGCACCGTAAAACGACCCCTAAGCAACGTTCCGCCCCGCCCGCAGAAAAAGAGAGGGAGCACCACTTTCCACCCAAGAAGAAGGGCCCGGCATTTTATGGCCAGAACGGGGGGTTTTTTGGCAAAGGCCGCATAGAGCAAGGAAAGAACCGCCTCCTCCTCCGTCTTGGGGGAAACGGGAAATAAAGAAAGCTTGAGCGTAGGATGCCTTCCGCGGCGAAAGAAGAGGGTCAGCCCCGGCCGTGGAGAAGAAAGAAGGAGACAGATAAGACAATATCAGCGACGGAAGTCAACCGGAAGAAGAAAAAGGAAGAAGCATCCTCTTCACACCCAATGGAAGAAGAAAGAAAGCACTGCTCTTCTCGGGTAACAAAGAAAAATTGAGCGATTCTCCTTCTCGGGGCAAAAGGAGCCTGGCCAAAAAAAAAACGAAGGCAAGGTCGACGTCAAGTATCGAAGAGGGCTCTCGAAACCACAACAACGTAAAGGAGAGATGAGTGAGACCTGAAAGTTGCAGATACTTCGGCGTCCGGAGAGGGAAAAAAGTCGCCTGCCGTGGTGGCGGAAAGGAAAGGGAAGGGGGGGACCCGGGCATGAGCATGGGGAGGAATGCAGGGGGATCTCTTGCAAGAAATGGGTCGTTCAGGAGAGGATGTATTCTCCATATCAGTGGGGCAGGGGGGGAAGCGCTTGTTCTTATCTCTCTAGGCCGGGAAAAAGCCGGGAGGATCGCAATCGCGGGGAAACTAAGGTCAGAATCAGAGAAGAAGCGCGGCCATTTCTATCCCCGGAACCAAACGGAGAGGTGAGGAAGGGTTTTAAATTTTTACTATGAGAAAGGCAGGGCGCAAAGCAACAAACTTCTTGGAATAAAGGACCGTTGGTGGAAAGGAAAAAGGGCGACCGTTCTGGCGTGTAACGGGGGGGTATTTTAAGGGGGGGGGGTGAGGGGGTGGGTACATTTTGAAGACTGGTCCTTCCATCCGCAAAAGAGGATAAGAGGCCGTCACCCTTGTAAACGAGGACACTTGTCATGAAAAAAAAAAAAGTGCCCCAGCCGGGGAATAGGCGCCGACCATCGGGAGAAGGGGGGGAGGGGAATCCTTAATTTGTTAAACCCCCGGGATCGTCTGAGAAGGGAAGAAACGTCACCCCTCCAGGAATCCCCTTTCGTAAAAACGAGCCGGTAGTCGAAGGGGGGGGGTATCTGGTAAGGAAGGCGGAGTTCCCCCACATAATGGAAAAGAGGCGGAAGCCTCCGTGTCCTGCCACCAGTTAGAAAAGGGAAAAGGGAAGGGGTTCGGCGTTATGAGCGTCCCGGCGGAAGAAAAAAGCGAAGGCCCCGGAGAGGGGAGGCAGGAAAAGACGGTAAATTTCTTTCTGTGGTCCAAAGTGGGGAAAGAGTAGGGAGATCATCTTAGGAGGGAGCCACTAGCCAAAGTTTTTCCCGAACCGCATCACAGCGCCGGAGGGACCGCGTCACCTGTCAGAGACCTCGACCGAGAGTGGGTCATAAAAAGAATGCGAGCTCGATAGGGAAGCAGCTCTCTCGAAAGTAAAAAAAAAGATCTCCATCTCAAAAAAAGGAAAAACGCGCGACCTCGCAGGACCAATCCGGGAGAGGGGTCCAAAAAGAAGGAACGCAGGCATTGTTGGGTGAAAGAAAGGGTTTTCGACGTCGCCGTCGGGACGGAAGCAGGACACCTGGCTTTTTATTCGGAAAAGGAAGTTTTGGATCGGGCGAACTTGGTGGCTTAATCAGGCCAGAAAAAAGTTTTCGGAGAGGTGAAAATATTTCCCCCTGGGAAAGGGGAATGACCCAGGAACTGGCGAAACACACAACAAGGAAGAAAGATGACTCTCCTCCCAAAAAAAAATGCAGTCAACCTTGATGGGGGGGGGGGTGATGTTTTTTGAGGTTGGCTTTCTACAACGAAAAATCTGTTGAGGATGGAAGGGGTTCGTGAGGCAACTTCTAGGCAAGACGACCTTTTTGGACAAAAGCAGGGTACCTTCTCGACAAAAAAAAAAAAAGTGAGCCGTTCCTGCGAGAACGAAACGAAAACAAAGAAAGTCGCAGGGGCGTGTGTTTTCGAGGGAAAAAAAATGAACCAAACTCCAAACGGGTGCATGGGGGATTCCCAGATGTTTCTGTTTAGACGAAGAAACGGCCAACTCCTGTCTTGCCTGGTAAAAGAAGCCGTAGAAATGGTGCTCTATGGGGAGATGGTCCCCTAAGCGCGTGAGGGAGATCAAACGTTGCAGTTGTCAAGGGACGGTAAGAAAGGGGGGATGCTCTTTAAAGAGGGGGGGGGGCAGAAAGGGGGAACAGCGCCATAAAACTTCGGAACGTCGTTTGCCAAAAGAGTCTTTTTCCCCTCCTCTCGCTGGGAGAACCTGGGCGCTCTTTAAGGGAACGTCTCACGACCCGCCAAAAAACGAGTGAGGAATGGCCTTATTTTCCTCAAGGAGAAGACGAGCGCCGGAGCGGGTGCTGGGCTGAGGGGGGGTGGGGGAAAGAGGGACTCTCTTTCCTTTCTCTCCGCGAAATGTTCGTTATGATGAGAAGAGCCGTCGGTCCCATTCTTTGCTCGAGAGGGAAAACGACTCTTAGGAAGCCACTTGCGGTCAGAGAGTAAATCGACTTTTCGCGAATGGAGGCGGCTAGTGTTATGATTTGGGAAAGTAAAGAAAGGAACTTTGCATACTTTTACAACGGAAGGGACGAACGCGAGAACCAAAAAAAAGAGGAGGGGCGCACGTGGGGAGGCTCACTACCCAATCCAAGTCTCGAAGAAAAAGACCACGATTCCTCGTCCGGAGAAAAAAAGAAAGCAAAAGGGGGACTTGCTTAATATTAGCCTGGTCATAAGGAAACGAGCCATTCTCTCCTGAGAAGAGAAAAGGGGGCGCGAAACGGACACAGAAGAAAGAGGATAGGATTTGTCTCCGCGGCGGATTTAGAAAGGAAGGGCGGGAAGGAGGG
>Ga0179591_1176591_pt1 | contig 13131 bp, 6 predicted proteins | sample CZOMad2_1_08_16f_FD_182891 | JGI IMG/M metagenome (GOLD analysis project Ga0179591, IMG submission 182891) | Vadose zone soil fungal communities from Angelo Coast Range Reserve, California, USA - CZOMad2_1_08_16fungal (PacBio error correction) | ecosystem: Environmental > Terrestrial > Soil >...
AAACGCAAGATATCAGCGGCACGAAGCTTGCTGTGTGACTTGACGGCAAGAAATGGAGGAGCGTAAGGGGATGATCGTCCTTTGGAAGGATGGGAAACTGAAAGAAGGGGGAGAAGGGAGAGTGCGAGTGAGCTGGGAGAAAAGGCGGATCCCTGTCTGAGCATTGGTAGAAAAGGAAGGTCCGCCCGACTTAACAGCTGAAGATGAGAAAAGTAGGGGATTTAAAGTAGGAAAACATGAAGGCGGAGATCGGAACTGACTATCTGAAAAACGAGCCTCTTTTGGGGAAACAGAGATAGGCCGAAGTACAAAGAAAAAAGCAAATTTTAAAAATCAGAACAAGGGGGCCTCGGAGAAGTATTTCCTTAGCCGCACAAGAAACGGGGAGGAAAGGTTCATCAAGATGCGTCGGACGTCAATTAGAGGAAACCACAGGGAAGGAGGTATGAAATTAGAACCTCGGAACGGCCAGACCTCTTTTCAGTAAGGCAAATGGGCGATCAGTCGAAATCAGAATGGGACTGACCGGTAGCCGACCTTGCAGGTCATCAGATGTGCCGATCGGCGCGACCTTGAAGGAGAGGGGAGGGCAAAAAATTTTTGTCAGTCAACCGACACGGAATTGCACCAAGGAAAATAAAAGGTACAGCGCACAAAACCATACGCAAAAAGAGCTGGGAAAAAGGGCCAACTTTGGGGTTAACGACTTCGTAATGGAAGGGACACCCGAAAATTTAAGACCCGTCGAGGAGGGTCCTTTTGGGAAAGAACGGCGGCAGCAAAGATCTATTTTTCCAGGTGGATAGAAAGAGATCTATCAGAAGAACCGCAGCTGTCAGACGCCGCCTAGAAGGAAGCAAGCAGGAGAATACTTTGTGACAATAAGAAGGGGAGAGCCTTGGCAGAATTGCCTTAAGCTTAAGAAAAAAGCCTTGCGCCTGTAAAGGTCATCGGCCGACCGCTGACATGGACTGCAAGCTTTGGGAATGATCCTGTGTCTCAAGGCTGGGACCGTCGGGAAGTGGGAGGGTAGAGGGTACCACTAAAGCGACAGACCAAAACAGGTGGTGAGGGCGACGGGTTTGTTCTAAAACCCCAGCCCCAGAGCAGGGAAACGAAAAAAGGTAGTCAAGTTCTTCCGATCCGGTGAGAGGCCAATTCAAGGGAAGGTGAAAGGAAAGAAATAAGAATATGGGACAACGCATCAAACCTGAAGGAACGCCTACGATCAAAAAAGAAATACAGCACGCCTCTAGAAGACATAGGGAACGAAGACACAAAGGGACTACTGCAGTAAAAAAAACGTCAAAAAATCGTTGAGTTCGTAGAGTACTGCACTCGGAAAGTTTTTTGACATCGGGGGAAAGGGGCGGATTCGAGCGAAGCGAAACAGCTGGACGCGTCCCGAGAGAGGGAGGGGGTCGTAATATACTACAAAAAGGTGTATTTGTTCTGGAAAGTAACGAGACCGGAACAGGTTACGGTCAAAATCAGCTATAAGTGGTGCGTGACGTGTAGGAGAACGGAAGAAGGCACGAGGAGCTCAACGTTTCCTAGGGTTCTACCAGCACCTGGAAAAAGGGGATATGATGAATCGTGGGGCGACAGAGTCTCTAGCAAGAAGCAACTCGACCGGCTGTAAGAAACCATATTGCCGCTGGCAAAGAAAAGGAAAAGCGTCCATGAAGAGGGGGCAAGCGAATCGGGACTAAAGAATTCGATTAATTTCTGCGGGATAGTTGGCTAGGGCAAATCGCCCGAAAAAAAGAAAAACATGAACTCACAAACCTCATAAAAGGGAAAAAACAATTACCGCACGATCAAAACAAAACTGAGAAGGAATCGAGGTTTCAAGGGGATTGGGAACTGCGGTGCTGGAGTCAGGGTGGAAAAAAAGAAAATAAGCGATGCTGGAGATTTAAAAAAGAAAACCTATCCAAAGACGTGCAGATCAAAGAAACAAATGAAGCGTTATAGCTTGCCAAAACGAAGCAGACGATTTCTGACGGGGTTCAGATTCCTATGACGGAAACTGGTACCGCGCTGAGGGGAGGCATTCTGATAGACGGCGATGAGGGAGGTCCCAACGTCACCTCGTCAATGGAGAAAGTTTCACCTAAGCATGAAGTGATCAAAAGAGGGCATCGTCGCCGGCGATACTCAACGGCATACCACTTAGATAAGGGGGCGACAAGAACGGTAATAGGGGAACCGGGAGACCAACCGTTCAGGGCAGCATTACTAAAAGCCAACTAGAAAACCGGTACAGACTATCCGAGCCGTTCGCTGGGGCCTAAAGTACCGGCGGCACGCACAGAGCCAACACCAGGGGTACAAAGCGAGGAACTGCAGAAGCTAACTTCGAGAACGGCCGCTGGTTGACCGTTTGGGAGGCACATTCGCAACGTCGGTCTGGCGGTAGCAATGTAAGTACGAGGGCGATGCTGGATTGTTGGCGTCACTGAGTGGGGTGGCAGAGACAAGGGGGAGGACAAGCATCACCGTGATGAGAAGGGGAGGTTCGGGTGCCCAGTCGAGCCGTCCCGTGGGATCGTCAAATTGCCGAAAAGCATTAATCACTGGGGCGCGGGTGTTCCGCGGAACCCCAGAAGGAGAGGACCTGAAGGGGGAAAGGTCGAGGAACTCCGCGCAAGCCAGGGATCCCAGCGGTCAACAGAAAGACACTACCGCGTTTCGCCAACGTCTGGCCGCCAAGGTAAGGCGCATCTAGATGAAAAGGAAGGGATCCGCAAGGCTGAGCGCCTGATAAAAAGGCGGGAACAAGAACGCGCAGAAGTTCCCTTGGGGTTGGGGGGGTGGGGGGGGGGGAGGATAAAAAAGATTGAGAGAGGGAGCGAAGCAGAAGAAAGGAGAGAAACGTTCTTTCGAAGGCAATCCTTCCACGCTTTAAAAGGAGGAAACGAGTTTGAGGGCAAAAACGCCGACTGGGGGAAAATGTTCAGGTTTAGTGGCCGAATCAGATTATCGAACACAACTTTGGAAAGTTGTGATGGGTTTAAGTCGTCATAGAGGGTACGGAGATTACTCAAAAGGGGGAAAGGAGTATTTTGAAAGGTGACAACGCGTCAGGATCAAATAGCAGAAGCGGCACCAAAAAACAAATCTGCTTTAACTCAAGGGAGCCTCCACCAGAGAAAATTGGATGTAAGGACGTATCTACAATGTCCAAAGACAAAGATCGAGGTAGCGCCGCGGAAGGGATGCGCAATATCCCGAAGTGGACACTTAAGTTACCTCTACCGGAAATGATACAAAACGGTCCATGAAAAAAGGAACGAGGAAATGTGTCTATGGAGAGGACGTTGAACGGGGATTTCATTGTTGTGTGAGGGATGGAATTGCGGTTCCAGGGGGGGTGTCGGGAAGAGAAGGAGGGACGATCGTCAAGCGCGGAGGGGGATTTACCGTGGAGCGAGCCATAGAAAGTAGGCGAAGAAGAAAGGAAGAGATGGAACGTCGGGAGAGATCATTCAGGGAAAGAAAATTGTTCAGCCCGGATCATTGGAAAAGTGGAACGAATACGGCGAACTCGGAAAAGCGGCACGGTGCACCCAGGATCAAAATACCAGGCAATGAAAGACCCTCTCATCCCGAGGTCCTCATTTCAAGAACAAAGGGAAATCTTGCGGGGAAGCTCTAAAACAACAACAACTAGGGAAAATAGAAAATTCGGCCGAAGCTGGCTTTGGTGGACTTGCCGGAAAGGAAGTGAGGAAATGTATCTTCAAACAGGGGAGGGGTTAATACTTGGGCTCAGGTGCAGGGAAGAGGCGCAAGGAATCTGGACGGGGGAAACTGGAGCCGTCGTGACGAAGGGGTCAGGACTCAGCCCGACGGTTCCTTGCTCAGGCTGAGAGGGCAGAAAGATATTGCTGACGAAATCCCTAAAGAGATACGCTGGACTTGAAAGAGAGTCCCTAAGAGCCTCTTGTCAAAGAATTCGAAGCGAACCGGGAAAAGTGACATCAAACAACTTAACGGGTAACCAAACGGGAGCCCGATCCTTATAAACGAAAACGGTACTTTGAAAAATGTGACAAAGGAGGACGTAATGAACGTAAGTCGCGACACCGGGGTAAGGCATGAGCAAGGCGGGATGAGAAAAAAAAAATGGACAACGGCCGGGAAAAAAAAAAGCTTTTCACAGACGGGAAAACTTGTTCAAGTGTACAGTTGAAAACTAACGTCCGCTAAGGGGTGAAGAGGTCCGGAAGGAACTGGGATGGAGAGTGGTGGACCACACCGGACCACGCACGTGTCTTGCAGATGTTTGCTGACGCAACCACATAGGGTTCCAGTAACGAAGCAGGAAGATCGCATGACTCACCTCAACTCAAACCAGCACCTTGGGTAAAAAAGTGTAAAATGGTGGGTACGATTTAGAAAAAAAAAAAAAAAGGTCTGAATTTGAAAACGGAAAAAAAAAAGAGCCGTCAGGGCGGGGCTTCGTTTCCTTGTGGGGGGAAGAAGACCCAGCGGGGGGCAGCGACAAAAAATGTTGAAAGAGTATTCTCATGACTAAAAAGAGATCATAAAACCGCCGGTCGGATCTCAAAGGGGGCGCTCCGGTCAGGGGAAGAACTATGGAAAGGAGGATCGGGGTAGTTCCGGGAATAGGGAAAAAGAACCGGATGGTTCGAGGGGCCTGGGGAAATATCTCGGCCTCTTCACTGCGGGAAAGAGTTTGCAAAGGCTGTAGGACTAAAAAACAGGCAGGAAAGATGGGCGTAGATTTCCTCTACCATACAGGACGCTTCGCCGGCGGGGGAAGGGAGGGTCGGCGGGGAGTAACCAGCCAGAATCATTGGAAAAAGAGGAAAAGGGTGCGCCGAAACCATCCTTAATCATTCTACTAAACAAAAATCCATAAAAATACGGGATAAAAAAGGGTGAATAAGACTGAGACGCCGGAAAAAAGATCAGAAAGAAAAACGGGGCCGCGAGAAAGGACATAGGCGAGGGAAAAAAAGAAGACGTCTTTTCGTGACTGGGTGAAAAAAGCGTAACCAGTGAGGGGGACAGCTGATTAATCCTAAGTTACACAAGATGTGTGACATCTTGGCCCATGGGAAACGTCGATCGCAAGAAAAAACTTCTTTCCCGAAGGGGAAAGATCTCGGGTAAGAATGATGGGTGTAGTAAAACTAAACTAACGGTTTTGATTATTTCTAAGACCTGAACCGAAAGAGGTTCACGTCCCTAGAGAGAATTGTTAGCAGTTAGGATTCCTCCGGCACGACCGCCTCCAGTTCCTAAGCACAATCCCTAGGGAGTGCAGGAGAATCGTTTGGCGGCCCTGATGAAAAAAGGATCTGAGAAGCATTAATACGGGGTCGCGCCAATCGGAAACCCCAAACCTAATACGCACGCGGTAGAAAGAAAATTCTGGTCGTCATCGACGAGGAATTTCGGCCTGGGGGAGTCGATACTGCCCTTCTTGGTCCTCGGAGGAAGGGCCAGCATACTGAGATGAAAAGAAACCATAAAACCTTCCATAGCCGGACAGAAAGGACCTGCTATCTAGAACACAAAAAAGGATGAGGGGCAAAATCTCTCAGAGCGCGTGAAATGCTTGTAACTCTTCAGTTTTTCAGGGGGGGGCAGCCAATGCATTGCAACACTAGTCAAAAACGCAAGGAAAAAAAAAAGTAAGATGAAAGATGCGATGAGAGCTTTCCCTACAAGAAACCTACTATGGAGAAATTTTCGACTAATCCGAGAGGGCGAGGGCAGGTAAAGACGGCCGAGGACTGTCTTCATGCTGCGCAAACTCAAAGATCTCGGTATTATCATCCTCTTCAACTTAGGGAAACTTAAAAAAAAAACGAGATAAAAAATAAACATAATCTTGCAAGAGCCGGAATAACACAATGAAACAATCGCCCATTACTAAGAAAATGGGACTTGAAACAGGTATGTAGCTAAACTCCAACCGTGGCATTGAAGAAGAGTTAACTCACAAGAGGAGCAATAAGCCGGGACATACGTGTCATAGCTTTCGCCTGGGGACTGGGAAACGAAACGGATGTGAAAAGAACTTTAAAAACGCTGTCTTAGGAATAAAATCTAAGAAGCAAAGTTGAAGTGGACGACATTACAGGAGTCGGAAAATATTGAAAAGGGATCAGGAGAGGGAGGGTGGTCGTGCTGCCGAGTTCAAAGAGCAACCGTGGCCAGGTTTCGGGGGGAAAAAAATTATGGTCTTATGGCTGGAGGTTAGAGTAGTGCTGCAACAGATGGCTGGAGCCGAGACAAGAAAAAGCAGTTTACAACTTAGAGCCTGTGTGTCGCAATAAAAAAAAATTGGATCGAGATCACGCGAGGTGCATGAGGGCGGACTAAAAGAGGAAAACATAGGGTAGACGAATACCGTCTGGCAAAAGAAACAAAACTGAACAGGGGGGGAAGACGGGCTGCAATTGTTGGGGAGGGGGGGGGGGGGAGGGGGGTGGGGTCTGGCTGCGAAGGAAACTAAAGAGGTCTCTACAAGAAGGCAACCTGACCTTATAAAATCTCCCGGAATGGAACTGGGGAAAACATCGTTCTCCCTGCGCGGGCAACGGCGAGATACACTACGGCGGGACTTGAATCGTATTTCAGTTGAACGGCGAATAAGATAGGAATTTCGTCCGTAAAAAACTCAGTAAGCACAGGACACGCCGAGAGAAAGTCAGGTTTAACCGGGGGGGGAAAAACCAATCAGCTTAAGGGACAACCATGGGGGAAAGGATGGGGGGTGCGAGGTAGTAATGAAGAGAGCTGTACTTAGGATTACTGTACTTAAGAGAAAGGGTTACGGAAGCAACTGCACGCGGACGGAGCAGGTCCGATCAAGTGTGGCAAACACGAGGAAACTGCAAGGACTCGGAAGAAAAAATGGATGAAGCGCAAACAGGATCGAAAGGAGTCCCCCTATATACGGAAAAAGACCTAGAAGTGGACAACTTCATAACGGGCTATAGCAAAAAAAAGGGATACTAAGGCCGCAACGGACAGAAAAAGGAAAAAAAGGGGGACACCCAGAACACGTAAAGGGAGGGATCGATCGAGGGTTATTCTATTGCTTTGATTTTGGGTAGGGAGGGTAAAGGTGCGGGAATGGTCAGAGAAGGACAAGAGGCTCGTAGCCATCTCAGTACAGACAGGGAGGTGGGGGTCACTTTAAAGGAAAATATTCGTAAGAACACTAGCCGTCAATGCCAGCATAAAGGGTTTACGTCGGGGCTTCAAGAGGAGGAGACCAGTGCTTCAAGACCGGTATCACGTTTTGAACTTGTGAACAATCACGCGCATAAGAAAAAGGGAGAACAGTATCCTAAATACCGCAGATACATAGAAAGCTCAGATCGGTATGCGCAAGATCCAAAAAAGAGGAGGGAAACCGATGGAAAAGCAGAGCAGTCAAAAAAAAAGGAGAGAGAGATTATCATCTTCACTAAGAGGGCTTTTTGATCATTGAACGGAAGCTAATTTATTAGATGTGTCGACGGCACTGGGGATTTCCTGGGGAATATGGACGTAAGAGTAAGGTTGAGAGGATAGGGGGGGAAAACTTTATCCAAAGGGAAGCATGGGTTTATCATTCCTGAGACAAAAAAGTTCCAAAGTTCGTAATGACTGGAAGCCCCCAGATGGCAAGAAGGACTAAAAAGCAAATTTCAAAGGAACTGCAAAAGAACTACGCAATAAGATCGGACCCGAAGATCCCTCTGAAGAACCCAGCTACTCGACCGGAAAGAAAAAGGAAGACAACTCAATGTTAATCAAATAAATCAAAACTGCTGAGCCCTGAGCACCGGCGGTGACAGCTTGTCAAACGTCTGACGTAGGTCTCGACAACGGATGCATATATACGGACCGAGGGACTAATCTGAATACGGACCGCCGAGCCCGATGGGATAGGGACGTGAAAGGGGCGATGTCGAGTCCATCCTTTTCTGCAATCTCTCCCCGGTACACGAGGGAGAGGTGGACCGAAGCAGGAAACCTGGACACGGGTATGGCAGCAGAAAAAGACGTAAAACCTACTAAGGGGTTTGTCCAAGTAAAAAAAAAAAAACATCGAGGAATTCCTGCCAATCGCAACCGCACTCTTGAACACAGTTACAACATTTGGTGCGATTGAACGATAGGAGGTCTCGTACAAAAGAAAAGGCACCGCAGGCTTCTGGGAATGGGCGAAAAAAAACCGAGGACGCACAGTAACTTTTGCCGTGGCCGGTCAGAACTAAATTCCGCCGAAAGAGGTCATATGGCCGAAGGGCCGCCGTGCTAGGAATTGTTTACGAACGAAAGGGACCTCGGCGGCGCGAAGGAAGACCCCTTAAGGGGTTCTCGCCCGCCTTGCGTAAGGACTAAAAATGGTCATACGAAACTTCCACGTGTGGGACCAAGCGTTGGCTACTGGGCCAAGGGATTAGAGCGGCGAAAGCTGGAATATTGGCGGCGTGGAAGAGGGACTACCAACACGTCAACCGCGCCTTTATGCGATAGAGACGTTTCGGTGACCAAAAGAACCGAAGAAGTGAACTGCGGCGTCAATTACGTCATAAAAAATCCGGCAGCAACCTTCGGGAATAACCACGATAACTACTAGATGTTAAAAAGGAAAAAGGGAGCAACTTAATCCCACTGCCTGAGAGGCGAAAACAAGACCACAATCATCAGCAAGCGAAGGACATAGGAGCCAAGTACCGAACGACGTCGGCATTAAAAAACATCCGAGGGACAACAAAGGGAGAGATTACGGAGCGTCTGCAGAAAGTTTCCTTTCAAAAGGAGTTGTGACATCGGGGACCGTGCCGCTGAAGTACGGGAGAGCGAAGCGAACGGCGGTCCCGTCCAAAACGCGACGGGACAGCCATGATGTCCGGAATAGTACTAAACTAAGTGGATTTATTTTTCGAGGAACTAACACCGAGAAACGGAACCTGTTAACGTACCAACGAGAGAGTGAGATTTAAACGGGGGATGTACCGGACGAAGATTGCCCAGATAAAAGTTTGAAAGAGGGGATACATCAAACAATTAAACCGGTGACGAGAGGAAAATAGTTGCGCCCCAGGCGATAGGGGGGCGAGGGCAGATTCCCGAAAAAACTCAGCGCCGGAGTCACAAAATTGTCCGATCGGAGCCTGCACGATGGCGAAAGAGTCCGGAGGATTTCGGCAGCTCATCGAAAGAAAAAAGGGGATTAGGTACGGGACAGTTGTTGGCCTAGGGGTCAAGAGACTAAAAATAGAGTGACGAACATCAATGCACGTGCAGCTACTTTTCAGCCCGAGATACTACAGAAAAAGATTAAGTCTTCAAAGAGATCAGCGTGTTCATGCTGTGAATATCTGCCGTTGTCGGGAGGTCCTGTTTTTCAGATGGATGATGTAGATTGCAACAAGGCCAAGAGGAAGATAAAAAGAAAAAGAATCGGGACGAAAAATACAGCATCCGGACGAATTTCAAAATGGGAATAAAAAGTACATGAAGAGAACTGGTTACCGCCGCGCGAAGTGCTGTTATTCAGCTGCTCGACAAACAAAGCGTCTTGAGAGAAAGAGGTACATCCTAGTCAACGGCGAAAGGGGGGCTGCTATCCGCCAGAAAACTGAAAACGAAAAGGACGAAGTGATAACAGAACGGCTACATCACGGATGGGGAGGTAAGTACGTGACGGTGGGGAGGAAAAGAGAAATGACCAACTCGTCTAGTACTACCCCCGCAAAATTCGCTACGAAGACCGAGAAACCGCGCGTAGGGCGAGAGCACGCCGGTCCACAAGCTGGGGGAAAGAACTTGGAAAAAAAACAGCAGACGACTACTAAGAGACGACAAAAAGGAGACTATTACGGAAGAAAAAGACTGTCGTCTGTCTTTCGCTAGTCCGGCTCACGCAGCTTGTTTGCTGGAACTGTCTCGCAGCGCAAGGGTGGGCTTCAATTTGTCATATGAAAATGGAGGGGCGGGTACTCGCGCCAGAAGGAAAGGAGGGGTCGGAGGCCCCTGAAAAACGGGGGGGGCAGTGGCAAACTGGAGATGGGGAGAGGGTGGGAACACAAACCCCGAACTAATGGTCGGGGGAAAGGGAGAGGTTCATTTCTGGGTCAAGGAAAGTCGACGCCTCAATAGGCACGCAGATACGACTCGCCATAAACGGAGGACAGGAAACACTCTTTCCGCACGGGGGAAAGAGGGTCTCAGCCGGAAACGGCCAGCAGGAGGTCGCCAGAAAACGATAAGTCAACTGGAAAAAGCGAACTAAATTTAATAAAAGGTCACCAAGATATCAAGGAAAAGAGGGGCCCCTGAGTCGATCCGACCGGGACGGAGAGATTGACGGGCAGGCAATAAAGAAAGAACATAGGATGTGGAGAGCCGCCGGTTCTGACCCTGACACGCCGCAAGTAGAGGAGGGGGGTTAGGGTGCTGAGCAAATTCAGAAGTTCGAAACCACTTTGGAAAACTTGGAACAAGCTGGTTAACGGGAGTCAGGAGAGCGCGGTAAGAGGATTAATTGGGCAATTCGAGAAATCGGTTTGAACTTAAAACAAAGAGAGCAGACGATCAAGATCGGGTAAACGCACGAGCTTCAAGCGCAGGACTCGTAAAGGAGCCGACGAGGAATGGCTGACGAGCAATTACTGGACGGGGAAAATCCCTATAGGAGAGGGGAAAGACTGACAGTTTAAGAATCAAATGCATATAAAGGATAGAAAGAACTGAGGAAGAAAGCAGACGACCACGCCGTCGAGGAGAAACGTAACCTTTTTCGACAGAATAATAAATGAGGTTACCGGTGGATTCGATTTGTACTAGGGTTTGAGGGTTGAAATTCTCAGTAAGGAGGTCCGGCCAAGCTCTCTGGGGGTGAATTACATCTTCAGTCAGAAAATGGGGAAGTACCGGACATGGAGTCCAATCCAAAAGGAAATTCGTAACCGCAACAGACGTCTAGAAACTAGGGCTGCAGCGGGGGAACGTGCGTCCAGCCCTGGACAACAGTTTGACATGTCCCCAGCAAAAAAAGAGAAATCAACCTGCCACAAGTATCAAATACCAGGCAACGGAAGAGAAATCTCATCCGCCTAAATAGGCCAATATCAAAAATCCAGATTCTGGGACCGCTGAGATAACAACAACTTAGAGAGTAAAGGCATAAACAGCAAAAAACTTCATTGTTTTAACTTTCGGAAGACAAAGGAGGAAGAAGGAAGTCCCTTTGGCCAGGTATTTCCTTGGAAAAACAGGGTGCGAGACGAGGGCCGAGGGGAAAAAGGGAGCCCGCGGAAGGCAATAAAGCCCTAAAAAGAAGGTCCCAAGCGTCCAGATGACGCGAAACGACCTAGGGGGGGGCAGGAGCCATGAAAAAACGGAAAAATAGGGAAGGACGCGACAGCAGGAATCCTGCTTTTAAGGGGAAAAAACATAAACGACACGGACGAGGAAATCCAACCAGACCAACAAAAAAGAAAAGGAAGAGGACAACAACCGGGAACACACTTATTCCTTAGAAAGGGGCTCTACAGGAATCCTGGCGTAGAAGGGAAGTCGGAAAGTCGGAAGAGTAAAAAGAGTGACCTGCTCGGCCTAAAGCGTGCCCCGATGTGAAAAGGACGTTTAGGGCAGAGGGGTGAGCGGCAAAGCCATTTTCAGATCGCCCTGGGGCGAAGAGGTGACCAGCGGCGCGAGAAACATGCCGACTTCGTTGATGCTACGGAGGCTTACAAACGGAAAGTATGGGCCAAAGGAAGAACACAACAAGCAAAGGCAGGACCTAAAAACAAAACAGCAGGGGAACCCAGGCAACATGTTCGATTTACCGATCTGCAGGGGAGATTACCCACCCGAAACCTGAAATGTCCAAAAGTCGAAGGCCCTGGGGGAGAAGCCCGGAAAGTGGCAGCGCAGAAAATTTCTAGGGAAATTTCCTGTCAAGAAGCAGCTCAAAGCAGAAGAGTCGGCCGGCCAAAGGGCCCCGGGAAGGGGAGACGAATGGACCGTAGGGCAGGAGGGGACTGCCTACCTTGAAAGAGCTCTTCGCGACCTCCGGGCGGCTGGCCCTTGCACCTGGGGCAGCGAACCGCTTCCAAAAAGTGGGGCCGAAAGCTGACGAATAGGGCAGTTGCCTGTATTGTCGTCCAGGACTGGGAATATTGGGAGGAGGTACTAAGACAAACCGCTCAAGGGAAAAAAAAGGATAAAGGAGTGGGCGGCGAAAGCGCCAAGCTGACACGCGGCCGCGTGCGGCCGGGAGGGAAGCCTGCAGGGGCTACGCGAAGAACTCCACATAGAAACTGGTGGTGAAACAGGTCATCAACCTTGATCTGCCAGAGACCGCTCGACTACCACAATCATAGCGAAAATAGAAGTCATAGTGGATACTGGGGTAAAAAAGGGCCCATTTGCAACGCAGTCAAACCACCTCGTCAAGCCCTATCGGGAGTAGGCTGAGAGCCGGCAGCAGCGGTAAAACGGATGTTGAAAATGGGAAAAGCCTTGCTCTGCCTTCTATCGGAGAAGCGGTACCTAGGGGTACCGGAGAAAAATTATGGGTTTCTTATAAAAAAGGTTTTTTTGGAAGAGAAGGCAAACCGAACCAACCGGGGTCACTCAAAGGAGAGGAATTAGAGGTGACGGGGGGGGTAAGCCTCGACGATAGCGCGGCTGCAGAAAGTTTAAAAACCAGTTTCTTATCGTAGGAAATTGCTACACCAGTGAAAATGGAAATCTTAGGAAAAGAGAAAATATGCAGGCGGGGCGGGAAAAAAACATAAGCCTAGGGAGAGCGTTACCAGACATTGAGATGAGCAGGCACGACAACATCCGTCAAGGATAAGGTAGAAATCGGCAACCGAAGGAATAAACAAGTGCTCTAAGGGCAATTCAATTTGCCTCGGGGCAATCGCACAAACAGCGAGAGAAAAACACAACCTGCAGCACTGAAAAAAAAAATACCAGGGTCTCAAAAACGGATTAAAAATATGAAGCGTAATGCTGGAGGAAACTGTCAGGTGGCAGGCGCCTGTTTTACCTCGATCACTGAGGAACCAGGAATTCCAAAGATCATATCTACAGCAAGAAAGTACATATCTGCCCGAAACGGACGTTTATAAATTG